>Ga0209829_10000073_pt1 | contig 84326 bp, 69 predicted proteins | sample C_140205_EF_Meta_FD_187311 | JGI IMG/M metagenome (GOLD analysis project Ga0209829, IMG submission 187311) | Freshwater microbial communities from Lake Croche, Canada to study carbon cycling - C_140205_EF_MetaG (SPAdes) (version 2) | ecosystem: Environmental > Aquatic > Freshwater > Lake...
ATGCAGACGACAGTCTCGGGATTGATTGCTTTCCCAACTTGCACGAAGGAGGGGGCATCAGGGGCAGGGGATGCGTAGAAAGTGCCGACCATCGGGGAGACGATCTCCTTGTAGTTACTCTTGGCTGGCTCAGCGGCCGCCTTGTCAGCTGTCGGGGTAGAGGCCATAGCGGCTGGGGCTGCGGGGGCCGCGGCATGTCCCTGAATGAGGGTCGCGCCACCGGAGGCTCCGGCTGGGGTCTTCAAAGTCACCTTGAGATCACCCTGCTCGTACTCGAGCACCGCCAGGTCATTCTTCTTCAGCAGGTCGATCAGAGTACGGACCTCCTGAAAGTCGGCGCCAGCAGTTTTAACATTCGCCTTAGCGGCTGATGGTGCAGAGGCCTTGGTTGGTTTTGCCGAGGGCTTTTTGGAGGTTTTGGTGGTACGTGCCATGCTGTTTTGGAATTGAGAACTTTTATTCTGGGATGATCGATCCCCCTAGGTCAAGCAACCGATCCCGCTTTACACCCGAAGGGCTTCTGGTTTTATTGATCGCCTATGTGGCTCCTCATGCCTGTCCTTGTGACTTTTCTCGTGATCATCTGTCTCCTGATGATCCTCACTATTCTTATGCAGCGTCCCAAGAGCGAAGGCCTCGGTGCGGCTTTTGGCGGGGGACTGACCGATAATCTCTTCGGCGCCCAGACCACCACCGTCCTGACCAAGTTCACGGTCTGGCTCGGAGCCCTCTTCTTCCTCCTGACGCTGGTGATCTCCGTCCTCCATGTGAAGGTCTCAACCGGACCGACCACCATCCAGAAGGAGCTCATGAAGGCAAAGGCGCCATCGGCAGCAACCCCCGCTGCACCGAAGGCTCCGGTTAAGTAGCAGCTCCTCGAATTTAGGAGCTCCAAACGAAGCCAGGTGAAAACGGCCGCACGGATCGGCCCAGTTACTCGTTGGCGTAATAAGGTGGAGGTCATCAATGGCCCCATCGTTTTTGTCCCCACCATGGGAGCTCTGCATGAGGGACATGCCGCACTCATCCGCCGCGCCCGCCGCATGGCAGGCATCAAGGGAAGTGTCGTGGTCTCGATTTTTGTGAATCCTACCCAGTTCGGACCCAAGGAGGACCTTGCAAAGTACCCAAGGCCTTTTGCACAGGATCTGGCTCTCTGCAAGCGCGAGGGGGTTGATCTGCTCTTTTATCCTGCTCCGGAGGAGATGTATGAGGGAGATTCCTCAGTCAAGGTTTGTGAGTCATCCCTCTCCGCCGGACTCTGCGGCGCCTCACGGCCGCATCACTTCGACGGTGTCTGCACGGTGGTGGCGATGCTTTTCAATATCATCCGTCCGGACGCAGCCGTGTTCGGGGAGAAAGACTGGCAGCAACTCGCCGTCATCCGCCGGATGGTTCGCGACCTGAAGATGCCGGTGAAGATCATCAGTCACGCCACCGTCCGGGAGGAGGACGGTCTGGCGCTGAGTTCCAGGAATCGTCTTCTTACTTCCAGCGCCCGCCTGCTGGCTCCTAGGATCTATCAGGCTCTCCTAGCCTGCTCCATGGAGGCGGAGGCCGGAGAGAGCTCCGTGGCACGACTGCGTTGCCGCCTGATCTCCGATCTGGCTGGCATTCCCGGCGCCTCGGTGGATTATGCCGAGATCGTGGATGAATCAACACTGCTACCGCTGAAACAACTGATTTCCGGCTCAACCTCCCGCGCCCTGGTGGCGGTGAAGCTCGGAGCTGTCCGGTTGATCGACAACCTGGTGATTTCCAGATGAAGACTTTTGACTACGTGGTGGTGGGAAGCGGCATCGCCGGCCTCACGTTTGCCCTCAAGGCCGCCGACAAGGGGAGCGTCGCCATCGTGACGAAGAAGTCGCGGGCCGACTCCAACACAGCATGGGCTCAGGGCGGAATCGCCTGCGTCACCAGCAGCGAGGACTCCATCGCACTGCATGTCCGTGACACGCTGATCGCCGGAGATGGCCTCTGCAATGAGGAGGTTGTGCGAAGCATCGTGAGTGAAGGGCCGGAGAGAATTGCCGAACTGATCGCGCTTGGTATGAACTTCGATGAGCGTACGACTCCGGAGGGCGGGCGTGAGCCTGATCTGGGGCGCGAGGGAGGGCACTCCAAGCGGCGGATTCTTCACTCCAAAGATACGACGGGATTTGAGATTGAGAAGACGTTGCTCGCTGCGGTCGCCGCACACCCGAACATCACGGTCCTGGAAAATCACATGGCCGTGGATCTCATCACGACGGGCAAACTTGGGTACGCCATGCAGGATAGCTGCGTCGGACTCTATGTCTTCAATGACTCCACCGGTGAGGTGGAGACGCTCCGTACAGATGTCACAATCCTTGCCACTGGTGGATGCGGACGAGTCTATCTCTACACCACGAATCCCGACATCGCGACAGGCGACGGTGTCGCCATGGCCTGGCGCGCCGGGGCGACGATCTCAGACATGGAGTTCATGCAGTTCCATCCGACCTGCCTGTATCATCCAAAGGCCAAATCGTTCCTGATTACCGAGGCGGTCCGGGGTGAGGGGGGCATTCTGACCGATGAGAAGGGTGCGCGCTTCATGGAGAAATACGACGAGCGCCTGGAGCTAGCCCCTCGTGACATTGTGGCACGTGCCATCGATGCCGAGATGAAGCGCACAGGAAAGGCGTGCGTCTACCTGGATATCTCTCATAAGCCCGCTGAGTTTGTCCGTGAGCGCTTCCCGACCATTTACGAGACCTGCCTCGGGCTTGGAATCGATATCACCAGCCAGCCGATCCCTGTGGTACCGGCCGCCCACTACCAATGCGGCGGAGTGAAGACCGACATGAATGGGGAAACTACGCTGCGCGGTCTCTACGCCGTGGGTGAGTCAGCTTCCACGGGACTGCACGGCGCCAACCGTCTTGCGAGCAACTCCCTTCTTGAGGCGCTCGTGATGGCCCATCGAGCAGAGGTCAAGGCCAGCCGCAACCATCACCGCCAAGGGATCGAGGTCGTGCTCCCCGAGTGGCGTCCGGGGAGGGTCCAGAATGTCGACGAGCTGGTTGTCATCTACCATAACTGGGACGAGATCAGGCGCCTCATGTGGGATTACGTGGGGATCGTCCGCACCGACAAGCGGCTCCAGCGTGCGGCCACCCGCCTCCGGAACCTCCAGAACGAGATTCAGGAGTTCTACTGGAACTTCAAGATCACGGCCGACCTGCTGGAACTTCGCAACCTCTCCACCGTGGCTTCACTGATCGTCGACTGCGCGATCAGCAGGAAGGAGAGTCGCGGGCTTCATTACACCCTCGACTATCCGGGGCATGACGACGCGAAGTTCCTGAGGGACACACTCCTCAGAAGAATCTGAGGATCTGAGAATCTGATGGCGAGCCAGGAAAGACTCGGCCTTCAGTTGGCTCAGGTATGGCAGGAGTGGAGGGGCCGCCGATTCCCCATTCTATTGATTGACTCGGTGACCCGGATTGGGATTAATGCAACGTGTTTTCCATCCCCTAAGACTTAAGATGAGACTTAAGGATTAAGCGTGGATCTTAAGCACTCTCCATCTCACCCATAGCCCCCTTATACCTATGACCCAAGCGCACATCCATCTGGGATTTATCGATTACTCGATCCTGGCCCTCTACATCGTCTTTGTCATCGGCATCGGCTTTGCGCTGAAGCGTCAGATGAAGACGTCCTCGGACTTCTTCCTCTCCGGTCGCAACATCCCGGCCTGGGTCACGGGACTGGCCTTCCTTTCCGCAAATCTCGGCGCCCTTGAGCTTGTCGGCATGGCAGCCAGCGGCGCGAAATACGGCATCGCCACCTGCCATTTCTACTGGGTGGGCGCGATTCCCGCGATGATCTTCCTGGCGGTCTTCATGATGCCCTTCTACTACGGCTCGAAGGCCCGTTCGGTACCCGAGTACCTGAAGATGCGCTTCGACGAGCGCGCCCGTGCGTTTAACTCGGTCTCCTTCGCCATCATGACGATCTTCGCCTCCGGCATTTCCCTGAATGCTCTGGCCAAGCTCCTCAACCAGCTCCTTGGCTGGGAGTACAATATCTGCCTCTGGGTCTGCTCCTTCATCGTGCTCCTCTACGTGCTCAAGGGCGGTCTCACCTCGGCCATCTACACCGAAGTGCTTCAGTTCTTCATGATCGCCCTCGGGTTCGCTCCCGTTGTCTGGCTGGGACTCAGGGACGCGGGTGGATGGAATGTCGTCAAAGAGAAGCTTGCCGGTGTGGCCACTCACCCCGCGGCCTACAATCTCGTCAGCGAGAGCACCAAGACCTACGAGCCCAATGCCTGGACGAGCGCCTGGGTGCCGCTTTTTGCCGGCCCCTCGGCGAACCCCATGGGCATCGATCTCTTCGCCATGGTCTTCGGTTTGGGATTCGTTCTCTCCTTCGGCTACTGGTGCACGAACTTCCTCGTCGTTCAGCGCGCCATGGCCGCGAAGGACATGAAGGCCGCGCGGAACACCCCGCTCGTGGCCGCCGTGCCGAAAATGTTACTCCCTTTGCTTGTCATCCTGCCGGGCATGATCGCCATCGCCCTCACTGCGACAGCAGGCAAGGACTACCACCTTCCCCAGGCCATCATTGCGGAGTCGAAGTTCCCTGCCGCCGTGGCTTCGCTCAAGAAGTCCGTGGCCGCGCATGCAGACCTCGAGGCCACCTCCAAGAGCCTCTCCTCCGCGTCCGGCGTCTCCTTCAACTCAGCGAAAGTCTCCGAGTTGCTGAAGAACCCCGAGACCCTCACTGCTTCCAATGAACAGCTTGCTATCCGCTTGCAGGATGCCGTCGTCAATGACTACGACGGCGTCATCCTCTCGCTGGTGAAGCGCTACTGCCCGACCGGCCTTCTCGGCCTGGCCCTCACCGCCCTGCTGGCTTCCTTCATGTCCGGCATGGCCGGCAACGTGACCGCCTTCAACACCGTCTGGACCTACGACCTCTACCAGGCCTACATCGCCCCGAACAAGAGCGACGACCACTACTACTGGATGGGACGCGTCATCACCGTTGTCGGCATCCTGCTGAGCATCGCGGCGGCCTACTTCGCGAGCATGTGGACCAACGCCATGGATATCATCCAGTTGGTCTTCGGGTTCGTGAACGCACCGCTCTTCGCCACCTTCCTGCTCGGCATGTTCTGGTCTCGGACGACAGCCACCGGAGCCTTCGTCGGCCTGGTCTCGGGAACCGCGTCTTCGGCCCTCTTCCATGCCTGCACGATTTCCCAGGGGAATCTCCCCGGTGTGAAGGGCGCTTACCTCGCCAAGTTCGTCGTGTTGCCGAGCGACATGGCGCAGAACTTCTGGCTGGCCGCCTTTGCCTTCACCGTTTGCTTCGTGGTGACCGTGGTTCTCTCGCTGGCCACCCGCCGCACCAAAAGTGACGAGGACCTCAAGGGTCTCGTCTACTCGCTCACTCCGAAGCAGACTGTCGATCAGGCTTGGTATGCGCGTCCGGGCACCATCGGCATCGCTCTGCTGATCGTCTGCGTCATTCTCAACGTGATCTTCTGGTAACAGCCCGCCACTCCCTCCTCTACTTCCTCACACCTCCAACCAACAAGTACCATGGGCCTCGATATTCGCTATCCAATCGGAATGATGTTCACCCTGATCGGTCTCCTCCTCCTCGGGACGGGATTCTTCACCGCCGGTGACGCCGGAATGTACAAGAGCTCCCTCGGCATCAACATCAATCTCGTCTGGGGAGGAGTTCTCTTCCTCTTCGGCGTGTTGATGTGGGGATCCGCTCATTTCTCCAGCAAGAAATAAGCATGGCGGGACATTCCACCCAGACTCATGCGGGAGTGAAGGAGATCCTTGAGGGGCTTGCCAAGCAGGCCGGGATGTCACTCTCTGGCGCCAAGATCCGCCGTTCCTCCTCCCGCTTCTGCCTGGGGGTGGAGCACGGCGACTACAACGGCACGGAACTCTTTGGCGTTGGCACCGACCGCTTTATCTGGATGGCCTTCCGTCCCAACGGAACCAACCGCATCCGACTCTTCAGCGGTAACTTCCCCAAGGATGGTATCATCGATGTCGCCCTCGACGAGATCCCTGAGCCCGGTACCGCGCCGGACTCCTGGTCCCGTTTCCCGCTGGGCGTCGCCTGGCAGCTGAAGCGGTCGGGTCACGCCCTCACCCAGGGGATGGACGCCGTCCTCTACGGCGACATTCCCGGAGGCGGTATGTCCCGTTCCGCCTCGTTGACACTGAATCTCCTCATCTCGCTTGCCGAGGTGAACGGCATCGACCTGGCCCCTGACAAGAATGAGATGGCGATCGTGGACCTCGCTCAGGCTGTCGAGAACGACTACATCGGCTCCCCCTGCGGCAACCTTGATCAGATCATGATCCTCTTCGCCCGTGAGGGAATGGGGACGCACTACAACCCCGCGGACCGCTCCATCAGGCACGTCCCCCTCGGCGAGGGTGCCCCTGATTTCAGGATCATTAGCCTCGATACAGGCACCATGCGCCCCGGCCTTGAGAAATCCACCTACAAGATCCGCCATTCCGAGTGCCGTGAGATGGTCGACCTGTGCCGCGAACCCTTCGGCATCAACTCCCTCGGGGAAGTCTGCACCGAGGAGCTCTACCGGTCGATCCTGGCCCAGTTCGGTGCCAGTCACCCTCATCTCTGCGCCCGCCTCACCTACATCTACCACGCCCAGCAGCGCTTCGCTCAGATGCTCGAGGCCTGGACCAAGGGGGATATCGCCACCGTGGGATCCATCTTCCGTGCGGATGGCATCTCCCTGCGCGATGACTATCAGATCTCCGGAAAGGAGCTCGAGACCATGTGCGATATCGTCCGGACCGTCACGGGCGTCCTCGGCGAGCGGATGCTCGGCGGAGGAGACAAGGGGGCGAGCGGCGCCCTGATTCTTCCGGAGGCTGAAGAGGAACTGCGCAGGGCGGTGGCGACAGCCTATCCCCGGAGCCACCCCGACTTTGCAGGCGGCTACGCCGTTCACTCCTGCCGGATGGTTGACGGGATCACGCTGCTCCCAGGTTGGGAATAATTCGCCGCGTTGGTAGATCCCTCCGTTAAAAGGAGGAGGGTATGTGATCTTTATCCGCCGATGAGCGGAGCGCGGCCACCATGGCCCTTGGCGATCCCCACAGCAATCCGCTCGGCGAGACGCTGGCGAACCGCCGGGTCCTGAAGTTTCGCGTTCTCGGCCGGATTGGAGACAAAGCCGAGCTCAAGAAGGGTTGCAGGACGCATGTTGTGATGGAGCACGTAGTAACGGGCATACTTCACACCGCGGCTGTGCGAACCGTAGCAGCAGGCAATCTCGCTGAGGATGTTTCTGGCAAAGGGGGCCGAGCGGGGATTGTAGTAAAAAGTCTCCACACCGTTAGCCGCGCGACGGGAGGCTGAGTTGAAGTGAATGCTCACGAACGCGGCATCCGGGTGGGCATTGGAGATGCCGGTCCTGCCTCCCAGCGGAATGAAGATGTCGGTGGTTCGGGTCATGATCACATGATAGCCGCGTGCTTCGAGAAGAGGTTTGACCCGGCGGGCCACATCGAGGGTCAGCATCTTCTCCGGGAGTCCCTTGACGGCTTTGGCCCCGTTGTCATAGCCGCCATGACCTGGGTCCAAAACCACAGTGTGGAAATTGGAAAGGCTCGCCCCCTCCTCAAAAAGGGCGCAACCGGGCAGCAGCAAGACTGCCAGTAGTGGCAGGCATCGCAGGGTGCAGATCATGAGGGCACGTTTAGTCATGATGAAAAGGAAATTTAGGCCACCCGCGCTCTCAAGCAACTTTTTAAGCTCTTTGTGTCAGAAATGTAGTGATTCTCGCGCTGCCGTAACGGATGCGTAGCAATGGCCGGGCAAGCAAACGCAGAGGCGCTGGGTTGGGTACGACAGAAGGGAAAGGTGAGAATTTCACCACAGAGGAAACAGCCAAGGACAGTCAATACCTGAGCAAGGGGATGCTCGGGATAGCCTACGCGAAGCGTAGCCTGAAAGGAGATACTCGCGGGAGCGAGAGCTGCAAAGTTACTGCAAAGGACTGCAGTCAGAAACGTTAGAGCCCATGCCTGTTGATTGAGATCCCTTGGTTCCTCCTTCGATCCCCCTTTGTCGGTCCTTAGTGGTAAAACTCTCTAGCCTTTATCTTCCGTCAATGGTTACCCCCTCCACACAGCGAGGAAGCATCCTTTTTGATTTATCACTCATCCTTCAACCTTTAGTGTCTCCCGATGCTCTGCAAACGAATCATTCCCTGTCTCGATGTCGACGGCGGCCGTGTCGTCAAGGGAACGAAGTTCGAGAACATCCGTGACGCAGGCGACCCGGTCGAGTGTGCGAGAACCTACGATGCCCAGGGAGCCGACGAACTGGTCTTCCTCGACATCACCGCCTCCCACGAGGGACGCGCCACTATGCGTGAAGTCGTCGAGAAGACGGCTGATGCCTGCTTCATGCCGCTCACCGTGGGCGGAGGGATTCGAAAGGTGGAGGATGTCCGGGCCATGCTTCTGGCCGGTGCCGACAAGGTCAGCATGAACACCGCAGCTCTTGATGATCCGAATCTCGTGAATGCCTCCGCCGAGGGGTTCGGCTCCCAGTGCGTCGTTGTCGCCATCGATGCACGCAGGGATGGGGCCGGCGGATGGATCGTCCACACGCACGGCGGCCGACGCCCCACGACCTGGCAGGCCGTTGATTGGGCCAAGGAGGTCGCCAAGCGCGGTGCCGGAGAGATCCTGCTGACCAGCATGGATTCCGACGGGACAAAGAAGGGTTACGATCTGGAACTCACCGCCGCCGTGAGCGATGCCATCGGCATCCCCGTGATCGCCAGCGGCGGGGCGGGCGACATCGCCCACATGGCCGAAGTCCTCACCGTCGGCAAGGCCGATGCGGTGCTGGCCGCAAGTATCTTTCACTTCGGCCACTACACGGTGGGTGATGTGAAGAGGGAGTTGGCGACATTTGGCATCCCGGTCAGACGACCTGCTTAGGCTTGCGATTTGACGCTCTCGCTCCCGCGAGTAGCGCCCCTTCTTTGCAATACGGGGCTACGCTTCGCGTAGTCTATCCCGGCCGTTCCCACGGCCCGGTATTCGGCGCTTGGCGTTGTTGCTGCTCGGTCGGCGTAGTTTTGTCTGCCGATCGTCCCCGATCAGGCATCCTCAGATCTGTTGATCTTCGGACTTCTCGGCCTAAGCCTCGAATGACTAAGCCGCGTTCCCACGCGCCTTTTCTACGCCTTCCCTCTCGACGCCTAGCCCTGCATCCAAACTTCTAAGCCTTACACCCCCTTGCTTCTTCGAGTGCCTCTTTGGCCACCGGGATCATTACCTTTGCCTAGCCAGTCACCCCAACTTATCCACCCACTGCCTTTGTAAAATCCGTAAGGATGAGCGGGAATATCACTGGGAAGCATTCCCTTTTCAGGAAATCTTCCTTTGCAAAAAGATCTCCATTCGTGCTGGTTTTTAAGTTTTAAACAATGAACAAAAGATCTGGATTTCTCAAAAGATCGAAACTTGCGAAGTTGGTTTGCAACATTACCTGTGCCAAGCCAATCACCCCAACTTATCCACCCTTTATTGTTATATGTAGTGTTTGGACAGGCAGGAATATCTAGAGGGAGGGTACCTTTTTCTGTCATTTCTTTTTTACAAAATGACCGCCACTGGTCTGTAGATTTTAAATTGAGACTTCGGGCGAAATTTCTAGCATCATTAAATGACCGGAAATCTCTTTTAAAATCTGCAATGTTTCCAGTTCCAAGCCAATCGCCAAAACCTTTCCAGTATTTAGCGTAATCAGGAGTTTGATCTGGTCGAACAGGTATGTCTTTAGGTCGCCTGGATTTGCAGAAAAGAAACCATTCGGACTGATTCTTGAGTTTAAGTTTTCTTACATATGTGCGGGCTTCTTTAAAATCACGAAATCTTTTGAGTCCAGCAGCAACAGTTCCAGTTCCTAACCAGTGTCCAAATCCTTTCCAGCCTTTTCCTGCATAAGTGGAATTCGGATTAGCTGGGATATCCTTAGGAAGTCTGCATTTTTCTGGCATTCCTCCTTTGCAATAGGATCTCCATTCAAGATTATTTTTTAATCCTAGTTTAATTACAAAGGATCGCGCCTGAGAAAACTGGCGATATTCTTTTAAAAAATTGGCTACATTATTAGTTCCAAGCCAGTCTCCCATATTTATCCACCCTTGGTCAGCATAACTTCTACGGGGTTTTGCGGGAATATCCGAAGGAAGATGTCCTAGTTTAGATAAATTTCCTTGGGTATAAGCAATCCACGCATCTGTATTCTTAAGGCCAAGGACCCTGACGAATTCGCGAGCTTCTTCAAAGGGACGCCAGGAGAGTTTTGCTAGGCGGTGCCAGCACTTGAGGTCGATGTCCTTAATGAATTGATCGAGGTCGATCTTCTTGGCAATGCGCTCGTCGATATCGAAGGTGACGCTGCCTCCTCTCGGACGTTTCTTCCCGTTTGCGATAGCCCGGAAGTATTCGATGATGCGGTCGTCGTTGGAGGCGAGGGCGCGGAGGGTCGAGAGGATCTCCTGAAAGTCCTCCGACTCCAGGATTTTCTCCGGCTTGGCCTTCGCATCGTGGAGGATCGGGACGATCACATACCCCATCTTCTTGCCTGGAGAGGGGCGCAGTGCTCGGCCAACTGCCTGAACGATATCGACCGCACTCCGTCTCGGATCCGCGAAGAGGACGCAGTCAATGTCCGGCACATCTACTCCCTCCGTCAGGCAGCGTGCATTAGTGATCAGGGCGCGATCCTTTCCTGCGAATTCCTTGATTAGCTTGGAGCGTGTGCCCGTGGCAGTAGCGCCGGAGACATGGAAGGAATCGACATGGCCGAAGGATCTGAAGGTCTTGTTGAAGGCCTGGTTCTGTTCCGCGAACTGTTCCGCTTTCCGGATGCTCCCGTGGAAGGAGACGGCGTGCCGGATCGGGTACTTCTGCATGGCCTTCCGCAGGGCGACCAGCGATGCCAGCATCTCCGACTCCATCTCCTTGTCAGCAGCCTTCCATGGACGGACGAAGGCCTTCTTCCTCACCATCTCGGCGACCTCCTCGCGTGTGACCATGATCGTCACGATCCGGTAGTCACAGAGGATCGGGGGCTTCTGTTCAAGCGCAGCCTTGAAAGAGAGCAGGTGGAAGGTCTCCCCGTAGATCGCGGGGTCATCCATGCTCAGGATCTTGTCGGCCTTCCCCTGATAACGGCGCTCTGTGGCCGTCATGAAGATGCGGCGCTCCACAGGGAGGTTCCGGTCATGCAGGAGATGGGAGAAGAGTTTCTCACCGTCACCGACCGTCTTGTGAGCCTCGTCCATGATACCGAGGTCAAAGTGGAACTTGGCCTTCTTAGCGGCCGTGCTCAGAGCCTGCCCACTCTGGTAGGTGGTGAAGACGACCTGAAGGCCTTTGGCCTTCTTTGTGCCGGTAAGCCACTTCGCGATCTCAGCAGGATCGGTCAGGCAAGGGACGCCGAGATCCTGACGGAGAACCGCCACATCATCGCTCCCCATCCGTCCAGCCGACTCGTCACTGCAGACGCAGATCCACTCGACCTCCTTACCCGAGGCCATCGCTTCTCGAAGCCATACCTTCAGTGTCTGCCTGATCAAGGCTAGGCTAGGTACCGCGATCACGATCCGGCGTGAGCCGAGTGCCTTAGCTATCCAATATGCAGTGAGACTCTTTCCCGTGCCGCAGGGCATGATTAGTTTGCCTCGCTGCTGCTTGCCCGTGACGAAGTGCTTACTGGCGTCCCTCACGGCGGCAACCTGATGCGGGCGAGGGGAGAGAGGCTTCAGTTCTGAGGGCTTCTGCTCCACCGCAGCACGGAGGCGCTCAAAGAACTCCGCATCCAGTCCCTGCCAGACATCGAGCGCGCAGAAGCCGATCTGATCCTGATCTTTCAGGACATGGGTGATCCGTTCGGTAGTCGAACAAACCAGTCCGAAGGAGATCCCCTTGCAGACTCCGAATGCCAGTCCCGTGAAGGTGGAGATTTCTCGCCACGGGATCGGTCGCGCCGACTCCGCGCGGTACTTGCACTGGATCGCCCAGAACTCGCCACCATTGGTCCGGGCAATGAGGTCGATCCCTTGATCGGATTCGGGTAGACGCAACTTCTTACGAATCGCCGAGGGAACCTCATGATGGATCCAGACCTCACTGATTTTTGTGGCGTACTCGGGATCGAGCAGCAGGAAGGCCTTCACCAGATGCTCGAAGAGATCCCCCTTTTGCTTCTCGGGCAGGGTAGAGAACGCCTTGGAGAAATCCTCCCAGCTCCGGCATCCCCGCACAGCTTTACCTAGCAATGGGGAGTTAGAAAGAAGCGGCATGGGAGCGTGAGACATTTAACGGATCGGCATCGAAGTGACGAGAGAATGCTAACACCGCAAGCAGACACCAAGCGTCCTATCCCCCAAAATCCCCAGCAGTACTTAAAGTCTCTTCCGTAGGCGCAGTGAGATTGGATGAAGAGCTAGGCGGCCAAGGGAAGATGTAGTGATCTACTCCGACCGCAGGTCAACGACGCTATTCGCCAACTCTCACAAGCCCCTTCCCTTCGAAGCAGTAGGGGCAGCTGACTTCATAAACATAACGGGGATCCTTGACCTCCTCCTCCGTGAGAGGCTCGGTGCAGGCGAAGCAGAGCTGGCTGCCCGTTTCCTGGAGCGCTGGGTCGACGCCGACCCGCTTGTCGAAAACGAAGCACTCGCCGTTCCAGTGGGCGCCACCGCACTCCTCAAAGTATTTCAGGATGCCTCCCTCCAACTGGAGCACCTCGCGGAATCCGGCCATCTCGAGATACGGGGCGGCCTTCTCGCAGCGGATGCCGCCTGTGCAGAAGCTGACCATCGGGATCTCTTTCAGCTCTTCGGGGAGCTGGGCGACTGCCTCGGGGAATTTCCTGAAGTGACGGATCGGGAGCGTGGTCGCTCCGGCGAAGGTGCCGAGCTTCACCTCGTAGGTGTTGCGGGTGTCGAGCAGGGTGAACTTCTTCCCCTCGTCGATCCATTGCTTGAGTTCCTTGGCGGAGATCCGGGGGGAGGTGTGGCGGGCCGGGTTGATCCCCTCGACCCCGAAGGCGATGATCTCCTGCTTGATCTTAACGAGCATCCGGTTGAAGGGCTGCTCGTCGCTCTCGCTTCGTTTCTCCTCCAGATGCTCCAGTCCGGGAATGGAGCGCAATGTGGCCAGGAGGTTCTCCACCGCAGGGGCCTCGCCGGCGATGAAGAGGTTGATCCCCTCGGGGCTGAGCAGGATGCTGCCCTTCAGATCGGCTTCACGGCATTCGCTTTTGAGCCGCTCGCGCAACTGAGGCAGATCCTGAAGCTCCGCGAACTTGTAGGCGGCGATGTTGAGGAAAGGCATGGGGAGGGCTGTTAGGTCAGAGAAGAGATGACTCGAACAGAGTCACCTCTGCGGGAAACCTACGGCATTCTTCTTCCTAATACGTGAAGAGATCTTTGATCGCGTAGGTGTTGCCCGAGGCTGTGTTCAGGGCGCGCAGGAGCTTGCCTTGGACATTCTTGGTGAGGCGACGCCCCTTGGAGCCGCGCTGGACCATTTTGTGGGTGATCTGCTCGGTCGACGCTGCCACGAGGTCGTGCGACTTGAGGCCCAGTTCGCTCAGGAGAGCAGCGAGGGGCTGCTCGCCGAGATCGCGTTCTTGATCGGGAATCACCGGTAAATCAGATGGTCTTGATCAGATCGCTGCTCGGGAAGCGCACCTTGCCGAGGCCGGCGTACTTGTCCTCCGTGCTCCGGTAACCCAGGGCACAGCAGACGACGGAGGCGTATCCCTGCTCCTTGAGTCCAAGAATAGCGTCGTACTCCGCCGGGACGAACCCTTCGATCGCGCAGGTATCGATGCCAAGCAGGGCGGCCGAGGTCATGAGGTTGCCGAGGGCGATGTAGGCTTGGTTGCAGGCCCAGTGAGGGATGCGGCTTTCGGCACCCGGGCTGAGAAGGCTGCCGTACATCATGCCACGGTAACCGTCCAGAGACTCACGGGGGATGCCGCGCACCTGGACCACCCGGTCGAGGTAGAGGTCGATCTCGGCTTCCGTCATCGCGGTGCGACCGGCAAGGACGATATAGTGGGAGGCGTCGACGACCTGAGTCTGGTTCCAGGAATGCGGCTTGAGCTGGGCCCGTACGGCCGGATCCTTGACGGTCAGAAAGCGGTAGGGCTGGAGACCGAAGGAGGATGGTGAGAGGACGAGCGTCTCCTCAAGTGCTTTCCAGGTGGCTTCGGGGATCTTCTTCGTTGCGTCGAAGGTCTTGGTGGCGTAGCGCCAGTTCAGGGCATCAAGGAGCTGGGATTCTGGAATAATGTGGTTCATGGAGTTCAATGAGTGAAGGTGATGATCGGCTGAAAATGAAGTTGTTCTTATAGCTAACTGGGCCTAAAAGATTAATGTCATTAAGTAAATAGTCCAACCTCAAAGAGTATTCCCATGTCCGAACCCACCATCGCCCAGAAATCCCCCATCCCCGTCGCCGTCGAAGCAGGCAAGACCTACTACTGGTGCTCCTGCGGCAAGAGCGCCACGCAGCCCTTCTGCGACGGAGCCCACAAGGGCAGCAGTTTCGCCCCGACCCCCTACACCGCGGAGAAGGACGGAACGGTCTACTTCTGCGGCTGCAAGCACAGCGGCAACGGCCCCCTCTGCGACGGCGCTCACAAGACTCTCTAAGAAGCGGCGTGCTGCGGGCCACCAAGACAGGGGTGTCAATCTCCGATCTGGTGATGGCCCCCAGTCACAGCTTTTTCATGAAACCAACATCTGAGCAAAGATCATGAGTCGGGCAGATTACGCGGACGTGGACAAGCTGACCAATGAGCAAAAGGTCCAACTTGACCGCGTGCCTCTGAATCTGACCCGGATGCTCCTCCATTGTCCGGCCGAGATGGTCAAATCGTTTTATGATCTGGCCTGGTCATTCCGGAGCGGGATTCTGGATCCGAGAATCCGCGAGGGAATTATCCTGCGCGTGGCCGCATTGCGCGGCAACGGCTATGAGTTGGAACATCATGTTCCGGCGGCCAAAGAGGCGGGGTTGAACGACGATGAAATCGCCGCGATCACCTCGGACATCCCGGGTAAGTCAGCAGCTCTCGCTGCCAGCTTCATCAGCATGCTCAATCTGGTTGATGACTGCGTGAAGCAAGGCAAAGCAACAGACGCAACGTTCGAAAATGCCAGCAGGTTCTTTTCAACCTCCGAGATCGCTGAGGCGACACTGCTGGCAGGACTCTACTCGATGTGTGCTTGTTTTATCGAGACGATGGGGGTCGGGCTTGATCAGCATCCCCTGAACTGGGCTTGGATTGACAAGCCGGGTAAGTAGCGGCCCCTGCCTCCCGGAGATAAGGCCGACTAGAGAGCCGAAATCTTCTTTTCCGCGCCCGTCTTCAACGCCGCGACAATCTTTGCCGCGGTAGCCTGAGCCGTCATGCCGTATTTCTTACGGAGGATCGGCAGGGAGCCGTGCTCGATGAACTGATCGGGCCAGCCGACACGCACGAGCGGTGTGGTGATGCCGGAATCGGAAAGATGCTCGGCCACGGAGGTTCCGAAGCCGCCGGTCACGGCGTGATCCTCGAGCGTGCAGAGGACCTTCACGCCACGCGCAAAGAACTCCAGCGTGCCCGCATCCAGCGGCTTGATCCAGCGGGGGTTGATCACAGCAGCCTTGATGCCCTGCTTTTCCAGCAGGTCGGCCGTTTCGAGGGCGACCTCGCAGAAGTTGCCGAGACCGAAGAGGGCGACGTCAGTCCCATGGCGGATCACCTCGGACTTTCCGATCTCGAGAAGCTTCGGGGAGGTCTTGGGGAGTGCCCCGGTTCCCGCGCCGCGGGGGTAGCGGATGGCGATGGGACCCTCGTGGTGGTGCACCATCGTCCAGAGCATGTCGGCGAACTCTTCCTCGTCCTTGGGCTGCATCTGGATGAGTCCCGGAATGCTGCGGAGGTAGGCGATGTCGAAGAGGCCGTGGTGTGTGGGGCCGTCGTCACCGGAGAGGCCGGCACGGTCCATGCAGAGGGCGACGTTCAGGTTCTGGAGCGCGATGTCGTGGACGATCATGTCGAAGGCCCGCTGCATGAAGGTGGAGTAGATCGCGAGGAAGGGCTTCATCCCGCGAGTTGCCATACCCGCCGCAAAGATGGCGGCGTGCTCCTCGGCGATGCCGACATCGTAGATGCGGTCCGGGTGGCGTGCGGCGAACTGGGTGAGCCCCGTGCCGTTGGGCATCGCCGCTGTGATCGCCACGATCTTGCGGTTATGGTCGGCGAAGTCGGCGAGGGTCTTCCCGAAGATCTCTGAGTAGGTCGGCGAGGCACCCGCGGCGGTCTCGCCGGTGTCCGCGGCGTATTTTCCCAGGCCGTGGAATTTGTCCGGCTTGGCCAGGGCGGGTGCATACCCCTTACCCTTCGTGGTGATGATGTGGAGGATGACCGGCTCGTTCTGGGTCTTGAGGAACTCGAAGGTGCGGATCAGGAGAGGGATGTCGTGCCCGTCGATCGGACCCAGGTAGCGGAGGCCGAGGTCTTCGAAGATGACTCCCGGCAGGAGGATCTGCTTCACGCCCGCCTCGATCTTGTGGGCGAGATGGCGCGCCGACTTCCCTCCGATCCACTCCACGAACTTGGCTGCCTGGTCGTGCAGATGGGTGTACGTGGGGCTGGTGGCGATCCTGTTCAGGTGCTCGGCGATCGCGCCGGTATTCTTGGCGATCGACCACTCGTTGTCGTTCAGGACGACGATGAACTTCCTCGTGGTCTCCGCCACGTTGTTGAGCGCCTCGTAGCTGACGCCGCAGGTGAACGCCGCGTCACCCGCCACGGCCACGACATGCTCGCTGCCGGCATTCATGTCCCGGGCTGCCGCCATGCCGAGGGCTGCGGAAAGGGCCGTTCCCGCATGGCCGGCACCGTAGCAGTCATGCTCGCTCTCCGTGCGGAGGAGGAATCCGTTGAGGCCGCCGTGCTGGCGCATGGAGTCCATCTGCTTGCGGCGGCCGGTCAGCATCTTGTGGATGTAGCCCTGGTGGCTGACATCGAAGAGGATCTTGTCAGTCGGCGTGTCAAAGACACGGTGCAGCGCGATGGTGAGCTCCACCACCCCGAGATTCGGCCCGAGATGCCCTCCCGTCTCGGCAAGAGTGCCGATCAGCTCTTCACGGATCTCCCGTGCAAGCTGCGGGAGATCCTTCTCGGGGATCTGCTTCAGGTCGGCGGGCCCGTTGATCCGCTCAAGCAGACACGTCCCGGTGTTTGGGATCTCCTGACTCACGATTCTTCAAAGGGTTCCAACGCTGCCTCGCCCCTGCCTGTCCGCGTAATGATCTCGATCCTTCTCTCGGCCGCATCCAGCTTTTCGCGGCAGGTCTTCAAGAGGGCCATCCCTTCCTCGTAACGCTCGATCAATGTCTCGAGGGGGGGAGGGGTCTTCTCGATCTCCTCGACGATGGTTTCCAGACGACCAAGCGATGACTCGATGGAGGCTTCGGCGGAGGGAGTAGAGGCGGAGGAAGGAGCTTTGGATGTGGTCATCGGGTCTATCTCAGGGATTTGCGTGCCCAGCGGTCGCTGTCGGCGTAGAGAATGCATTCTCCGTCGATGGGGAGCGGGGTAAAGCTTTTCAGCAGGAAGTCATTCAGGTTCACCGTGCGCATGATCACCGGCGCCCACTCCTTGTAGGGGCCCTTGATGATGCTGAGGAAGCTCGCGTTGCCGGACACGGGCGTCAGGTAGAGGCCGACAATCGGTGAACCGAGGGCTCCAAAATCCGAGACTTCGTTGAGCTGGCGAACCGTTTCGGGAAGAAGGAGGCATTTCCGGTTGGCGTACCAGGCCACGGCCCACGGCATGTCGGAGGAGAGAATTTCCTGAGGCTTGAACCAGTTATGCAGCACCGAGATGAAGGGGGGCACGTAAGGGGGCCATTGGATCTTGGACTGCGGCCCGGCAAGGAGGGTCAGCATGAGTGGGGTTCCTGTGACGATGAAGACGGATGTGAGAAAGAGAATGCGAAGGGGCTTCACGTTGATCTCGAGTCTGTTCCAAAGAACCAGTAAAAAGGCCAAACCGTAAAACACGGCAATCGGCAAGAAAATGGAGTGGATCTGATTCCCAGAGATGACCTCACTGACTCCGAAAAGCGACATGCCAACCGCGGCTCCTACCCACATCATAAGGACCATCCAACGCCAGAGTGAGGTGACCGGGTTGCGGAAAGGATGCAGCATTGAGATAAGGAAAGCCGCCGCCAGGATATTCAAGCCGAAGTACTCCCAGAGATTGGTAGCCTGATCCATGAGCCCCAGGCGAAGCTTGCTTGCCAGACCTCCGCCCAGCGTCAGGGAAGTGCTTACGCCGCGCATGACGGTGCTTTCACTGACTCCAGCTCCCGAGAAGATCGTGTGGATTGCCATTCCAAATGGATTACCGCAGACGAGATAGTTGTGAATTAACCACGGGGAAACTGTGACAAGGTAGACAGCAAGGGGGATCAGGAATGAGGAGATGCGTGACTGAAATGAGATGAGGCAGAAGGCAAGGAAGCCCGGCAGCAGAAAAGCCGTGACACCGCTTGTCAGTGACATGAGAGCGAGAGCAAATGCCGCCCCCGCAAGCCAGAGATGAGCCTGAAGGGAATCTTCCCTCATCTCGGCATTCCTTGCCAGGAGTGCGCACAGAGTGAACAGCCCAAAAAAGATGATCAGCAGGTGCTGGGGGAGGCCGGAGAGGGCGAATTGCCACATCAGGTTCGTGACCAGCAGCAGGCCCGATCCGAGCAGGGCGAGCGTCTGATCAAACAGGAGGCGGCCGACAAAATACCAGACCAAGACCCCGGCCAGCATCAGCACGATGCCAAGCAGGGCGATGGCCCGATCTCCCTTGGAGAGTGTGTCGGTGGGGGCCATTTCGAGGTGATTCCTGAGGGGAAAGAGGGCGCCCGCCTCGACGAGGGGGAAGAGGGGGGCGTTATAGAACTCGGGAAAGTTACCCCCGGTGATTTTCTTGCCTGACTCATTCAGCTGACGGATGGCCAGAGGACGGATGTAGCGGGTGCTGAAGCCCTCTCCCGAGATGACGGAGCGGGCGATCTGGGCCTGGTCCATGGCCTGTTCGTTCCCCAACCCCTTGAAGTGCATGAGAAGGAAGACGACGCAGAGACCGATCAGGAGCGCCACAATCATCCCGACCTTGAGCACCTTGGCCATGAAGCCCGTGTCGAGATTGTGGAGGATTGCCTGTAGTGCCATCGGGGAAATTGGGGTTAAGAGGCGTGTTTCAAGATGCCGAATTGAGCTAGATGACGATGGAGCGTACGGCGGCTGATGCCGAGCTTTTTTGCCGCCATTGTCCTGTTCCCACCGCATTCCTCAAGGGCTTTCCGGATCATCACGGACTCGACCTGGGCAAGATTCAGCGCTCCTTCTCCAAAAGGCTTGGATGTCTTGGACGAATCAGACGACTCGGATCCATCAGGGCGGATGGATCCTAGGGATCGAAGTGCAGTCGGGAGATCATTGATCTCCAACTCCGTTCCCACTCCCAGTACGACGGCGTGCTCTACAGCTGCCCGGAGCTCGCGGATATTGCCCGGCCAGCCATAGGACTCCAGCGCGCTCATGGCTTCGGGAGTGAAGCGGCGAGGGGGCTTGCCATGCTCTTTGGCCATCTCTTTGAGGAATGCATCGGCCAGTAGTGGGATATCCTCACGGTGATCGCGGAGCGGCGGCATCGTCAGTGGCACGACATTGAGGCGGAAAAAGAGGTCTTCTCGGAATGTTCCAGCGGCCACCATGGCGGCCAGATCCTTGTTGGTGGCGGCCAAAAGACGCACATTCGAGTCGATCGTCCGGTTGCCTCCGACCCGCTCGAAGTTCTTTTCACCCAGCACGCGCAGGATCTTCACCTGCACGGAGGGCTCGATCTCGCCGATCTCATCGAGGAAGAGCGTCCCTCCGGCTGCCTGCTCAAAGCGCCCGATGCGTCGCTCGCTGGCTCCGGTGAAGGCCCCCTTCTCATGGCCGAAGAGCTCGCTTTCAAGAAGCTGCGGGGAGAGGGCGGCGCAATGGACGGCGACAAAGGGTTTCTCGGCACGCGTGCTCAGGGAGTGGATCGCCTTTGCCGCGACCTCCTTGCCCGTGCCGCTTTCCCCCTGAATGAGGACGGTCGCCTTGCTCGGGGCCACTTGGCGGATGGTGTCAAAGACGCGCTCCATCACGGGAGACCTGCCAATCATCTTGTCGGGGGTCCTGGCTTTCACGACCTCGCGGCGGAGTTCGACATTCTCGGCCTGCACTTCGCGCTCACGCAGGGCGCGGCGTACGAGCATCTCAAGGCGGTCGATATTCACGGGCTTGGTGACGAAATCGTAGGCCCCTCTGCGCATGGCCTCGACAGCCGTGTCAACGGAGCCGTAGGCGGTCATCATAATGCAGATGGGCGGAGAGGAGCGCTTCAGGATCTTCTCCATGAGTTCCATGCCGTCATCCGTGCCGATTTTAAGATCGGTGATCATCACATCGGCAGGGTCGGCATCCAGTGTCGTCATGGCACCTGCGGCGTCTCCGGCGACATAGACTTCGTAATGCTCCTCAAGCGCCGCACGCAGACCGTCCCGCGTGTGCTTCTCGTCATCGACGATGAGAACTGTTTTTTTGATCTCCAAGATGCGTCATCTTGACGCATTTCCGCGTCTTTCCGCAACTCTTACTCTGAAGGCGTTTCTTCCAATGCCGACAATAACTGGGGCAATGCGTCCCGGTAGCTTGGAAAGCTGGAAGCCCAGCCGGATGCTCTCAGCTTGGCATTCCTGATGCGCTTGGAGGTCCAGCCGCGCTTGCGGTTCAGGTCGGCGGGGCCCTCGGGAGGAAGGGGGCGGTTGAGGATCTCAGCCATCCAGCCGTAGACATTTCTTTGTGTAACAGGAGTGTTATCGGTGACGTTGTAGACACCGGGAGCGACTGTCGGACTGCCAAGATGAGCGAGAGCCGAGGCAGCGTCATCCCGGTGGATTTGGTTGATCCAGCGCACGCCTCCCTCTTCAAGAAGCGCCTCGTCGGAGAGGAATTTCCTCAGGAGGACGGAGCGGCCTGGACCATAGATCCCGGAGAGGCGTGCGACGCTCCCTCCGGCGGCCAAGGCCAGGGCTTCGGCCTCGAGGAGGATTCTGCCCGTTTCACGATCCGGAAGCGCGGGTGACTCCTCGTCGATCCAGGCCCCGTCGGTCTGACCGTAGACCGAGGTGCTGCTCACGAAGATGATCCTGCTCGGGTTCCAGCTTGCGAGGATGCGCCGCAGCCCCTCCCGGTAGACGGCCGCGTAAGTCTCGGCTCCTCCGCGCCCGGAGCTGACGCAATAGATCGCGAGAGGCACACCCTTCACCCGCGGAGTGAGGGCCTCCACCGAGGCGGGCTCGGTCACATCGCAGCAGGCGACTTGAAAGGGGAGGGGGGGGGTGGCGGACGACTGACGCGAGGTCAGGCTCTCCAGTGAGTCGGCGCCGCGCACCAGACCGAGGACACGTTGCCCCCGGGCTGAAAAAAGTTCGGCTGCGGCTTCACCTAGGAAACCGCAGCCGATGATAAGAACTTCAGGATTCACTCCGGTGGAGTGGTTAGCCGTTCAGGAGTTCAGGTGCTAGCTCAGAACAAATCGCACTTTGGCTTTGGCGCGCTTGGCGCTGGCCTTAGCTTTGCGCTTGGTGCGCTGGGTCGGAGTCTCGAAGGCACGGAGACGGCGTACCTCGTCGAGGATACCCTCAGTGTCGAGTTTGCTCTTGAGGCGCTTGAGGGCGCGGTCGATTGGCTCACCTTTACGGACAATAACTTCTGGCATATAAATTCACCTGCTTTCCTTTAATTGGACGGGAAGAGTCCACCAGAAGCGGGGAGGCGTCAAGCACCACCTTTTCCCGTCGAGGGGGAGGCAGAGATGTACTCAGGTCCGAGTCCTGCGGATCTGCCGTTTCAAGACCAGATAGAGAATGCAGAACATGATCAGGCTGGATAGGAGTAAAACAATGGCGTTAAACCAGAGGAGCGGAATATCCAGACCAAAGTAGCGTTTCATCGGTCCGAAGAAGACATTGGGATGGCGTTGGTCACGGTAATCGGACTGCTCCATCTCAGCCTTGGAGACGAGATCGAGCACTTTCTGATTGGTGTAGACCTGCTCCGCCGTGACGCCCCCCTCGCGGCCCAACAACTCTTCCCGCTTGAAGACCCCGCCCGAGATCACCCGATCAATCCGGTTCATCCGTCGATCAAGATCCTCAGGCGACTTTGCCTCGAGGCCGCTGAGGATCGCCAGGAGATCCTTGAGATCATCGAGTCGCTCCTCCTGGGCTTCGCTGGGTTTCTTGATCGCCACGAGGTGGTTGATCTGTTGTTGGATCCGTGCCTGACGGAGGGCGAGGGGGTTCAACTTGGCCTGCGCAAACACAATCGCCTCGTACGACCAGCGCATCGGCATGAACTCGCAGATCATCGGCACTTGAAGGTCGCTTCGAGGCTGCATCGCGCTCTCTGGGTGGCGGTTAAACCACTCCTGAATCGAGTGGATGAAGTCGAGGTTGCGGTTCATCTCCTCATACTTGATGAGGGCGCCACCAAGGATGATCTGCGGGATGAGGACAACTGGGATGATGTTCACGGCAGTCTTTCCCTCCTTGGCCAGTGACGAAATGAGCAGGCCGATGGCAATACCACTGAAGGCGGTCAGGAACATCGCGGTGAACTCCACCCAGTAGAAGCCACGGATGGAGACCATCATATCACCGATCAGGGTGAAGAGGGCGCACTGCCCGAAGGCAAAAAGTCCGAGCGTGATAGCCTTAGCCGACAGATAGTATCCGACACGGACGTTGAGGTTCCGCTCTCGCAGGAGGACAGGCCGGTCACGGATGATGTCGTCGACGCTGTTTGTGAGGCCCAAGAACATGGCGACCACCAGCGAAAGGAAAAGATAGGTGGGGATGTGAAAGGCGGAGGCAAAGTCATAGCTCTTCCCCTCGGAGTAACGCAGCACGGCACCGATCAGAAAAGCGAGCATGGGGGCCTCGACCAAGGTGGTGAGAAGGTTCGCCTTGTTGCGGAGCTTGCTGATGAAGGAGCGCTGAAGCAGGACGAGGAACTGGTTGAGCTCATCCCTCCAGCGAAGGCCCTCCCATCCGCTGGGGCGCTGGTGGAGAATGCTGCGTGATTCAAGTCCGGATGGCACAGGGGTACGGGAAGAGGGTGGCTGCTGCACCTCCTTCATCAGGCGATAGGCTTCAAACTTGTCGCGCCAGTATTCCGGTGAGAATCGCCGCGCCGGAATAAGCTGCCCGCGGTTATTCTCCTCGTAGATGATGTCGCCGCTCAGATCGCGCAGCGGCGTCTCAAGCACATCAAAGACGAATTCCGGACGCGTTGTGCCGCAGGCCTGGCATCCACCCAACTCGGTGCCGAAGAGTTGCTCATGCTCCGCCTCGGCAAAGTAGGAAAGCATCTCCGTCGGGGTGCCGAAATAGACAAGCTTCCCCCCCTTATCCAGCAGGAGAGCCTTCTGGAACATCTGGAAGATCTTGGAAGTCGGCTGGTGGATGGTCACCAGGACAATCTTATTGTGAGCCATTCCACGGATGATCTCGATGACATGCTCGGAGTCCTTGGAGGACAGCCCGCTCGTTGGTTCGTCGAAAAGATAGACATCTGCCGTGCTGACCATATCGAGGCCGATGTTGAGACGCTTCCTTTCTCCTCCGCTGAGCACCTTCTGGCGTGAGCCGCCTACGACTTCACTGCGTCGCTCGTTGAGGCCCAGTTCCGCTAGCTTACTGTCGATGCGGCGCTGGCGCTCCCGACGCGAAAGGTGGGGGGCTCGGATGGCTGCTGCAAACTTCAGATTCTCCTCGATGGTGAGCTGCTCGTCAAAGGCGTCATACTGCGGAATGTAGGTGATGTACTGGAGGAGCGGATCAAGGTTCCGGTAGAGGGAACGTTGATTGAGCTGCACCTCGCCACCAATCGGGGGGAATTGCCCGGCCAGTGTGCGGAGCAGGGTGCTCTTGCCGCATCCGCTCGCTCCCATGACGCAGACCATTTCACCGCGTTCGATGCTGAAGTTGAGATTGTCCAGGGCCGTGTCGCCGTTAGCGAACCTGCAGACCAAGTCGCGGACATCGAGTAAACGGATGATGTTTCGCTCCTCTTCGATGATGCGGGCGGTGAAGTCGCACCTCAGGATCTGACCAGCATCGATCCTGATCGTGTCGCCATCCACGAGATCCAGCACACCGCGAACCGGGATTCCCCGTACCACGATCGGCCTGTCTGCCTGGAGCACCTCCACGCGTCCAGTTTTCTCTTGATAGTCGCAGGTGATCCGGAGCGTCACCTCACCACCGATTCCGGGCGAGAGGAGGATGTCATCATCGTCGAGGCGGTTGGGGTTGTTGGAGGCGATGTACTCGGTCTTCGATCCCTTGAGCTCGAACCGGCCGCCGAATGAACCGACGCGTCGCTTGAGCTCCTCGAGGTCAAGCTCACCCCCGTCACGGAAGAGGATCTTGTCTTGAAGCTGTGCGTCGACGTTCGTCCCTTTTCTGAGGCTCTCTCCACGGAGTGTTGCCCGCAGATCCTGGAGTGCCGTCACGCGAACCTTCAGTCCGAAAGCGATCTCCAGATCGCTGTCGCGACTGCGTGATTTTTCGAGACGAACCTCCTCGTTGTTGATCGCGACGAAGATGTGGGGAAGCGTGACGTTCCGCTTTGCATTGAAATAGAAGAGAAGATCCTGGCTTGTGATGACCTGCTCGCCTACGAGCACGCGCTGACCGGGGTAAATCCGGCAGAACTCGCCCGGCTTGAGCAGCCGCCCTTGGACGATGAGGCTCTTGGACGAAAGGTTCTTCAGGATGATCAGTTCATGATGACGGTAGGCCAGCAGACGCTCGCCTGGAGTGAATTCGCGAAGCGCGACATCACATCGCTCGGGATCGCCGAAGCTGAGGGCCTCCAGGGGTGAGATTCCATCATGGAAAAATTCGGGGTCGGCCTGCTCGTTGGCATTGAGTTGGTAGACGATGTCGATGGCTTGGTCCGCCATGCCGAGCTGACCCATGAAGTCATGATACGCGGCAACCTGCTCGGACTTCATGCCGGAGCGGGTGATGAGATCGTAAAGCTGGACACCCAGAAGGATCTTGCGGTCGTCGCTCAGCTCCACGGCGAGTTTGGTGGCCATGGCCCCGAGATCCTGCTGCTGCTCAAGTGCTTGGCGGAAGAGTTTCCGCAGCTCCGAATAGACGGCCTCCGGGTAGTCGTATCGGAGGAAGCCAAGGCTTGAGTCGATCTCCTCTTCCAGCATCTCCCCGTCCACCCTGGTGAAAGCGGCCAAGACCTGAATCAGCGTTGGTAGGAGGTTGGCGCTCTCCGCGATCTTCTGGGGCTTGTGGCGGATCCGTCTCCAACGTTTGGCTGCCGAACGCTGGAGGCGGGAGGCGCCACGGAGAAGGTTGTCAATCATCAGGACGCTCTTGCGCGCAGGAATGGGTGCGGTAAGGATGCTTGGTTCATCAGGGGCTGCCCCTGGTCCTGTTGCTTGGGGATCCATGTACCGCAACCTACATGGAACCTTTCGTAAATAAGGAGCCATTTGTTTCATCCCCCCCCGCGAGAACGGATCCTGCACGTTTCCTCGGTGCACCTAATCGGCCCCTCCGCCCATTCCATCCAGATGGAGGGAAGCAAATGTCCATGAGCTTTTAATTGTTGAGAGACGCTTTATTACTTTAATGAGAGGTAGTCTTAAAAGCGATATCGAGAGGAAAGATAAATGATTGACATCAATCATATAAATGAAGAGGATTGCCGGCCATGCGTGTTGCCAAACACATTGTTGAAGCCCGCCGTTCACGACTCACGGAGCTCCTTCTGGAGCGGGGTTATGTGCCGATCAGTGAACTCTGCGAGGAACTCGATGTTTCGGAGTCAACAGCTCGCCGCGATCTCTCCGCTCTAGAAAGCGAGGAGCGCATCACCCGTACCTATGGGGGAGCCCTTGGGGAGTTCAACGCAACCTTCACTTCCTTCCGTGAGCGCTTGCGAGAGGGAACAGAGGCAAAGTGTTTGATTGCCCGCGCGGCCGTCTCACTGATCAAGCCGGGTATGGGTGTCTACCTCGACGCCGGGACCACCGCTTTTGCAATCGCGCAGGAACTGCGACGCCATCTTCCCGAGAGACTCACGCTCATCACGAACAATCTCGCCCTGCTCGAAACACTCGGCTCCCTGCCGGGCGCCAAGACGATCCTGCTGGGCGGCCAATTGCTCGAGCGTCAATCTGTTCTCCTCGGTAACGAGGCTGTGAAAGCTGCCTCCGCCCAGGAAATCAATATTGCATTCCTCAGCGCGCAGGGAATGACCGAACAAGGACTCTGGAACTCTCAGCGCGATATCATCAGACTTCAGAAGGCCGTGATGAAACGGGCGGCTCGCTCCTGCTTCTGCCTTGATCGTTCCAAGCTAGGTCGCACGGCCCCCGAACACCTCACTTCTTGGCCAAAAGTCGGGACGCTTGTCAGTGATCTCTCCCTCCCCGAGCTTCGCCAATCGGGCATCACACTCAAGCCCGGTGTCCTTCTTCACTCTCAGTCCTAGAATTCCAACAGTTTAAAAGTCTAAAACCCTAACCCACATGAGCACCCAAGATATCATCCTCATAGCCAACGGCGATCTCCGCACTTCAGCCAACCAAAAATGCGAGGAGGCCCAGCAGGCCATGGAGGCCCTGCTGATCAAGGCCATCGAGAAAGAGGGCCGCTCGGTCCGACGCGGCCATGGCTTTGACGCCAAGAAAGGCCACAGCTTTATCGACAGCCAAAAGTACGGCATGGAGGTCTTCCGCAATATTCCGAAAGATGCTCCGATCATCGTCGCCGAAGCTGTCTGGCAGTATAGCCACCATCTGCTCCAGGGTCTGCTCACCCACCAAGGGCCGATCCTGACCGTCGCCAACTGGAGCGGCACCTGGCCCGGCTTGGTCGGCATGCTGAACCTCAACGGCTCCCTCACCAAGGCGGGCGTGAAGTACAGCACCCTCTGGAGCGATGACTTCAGCGACGAGGCCTTCCTTAAGGGGCTCCGCTCGTGGCTCACCGCGGGCTCGGTCACCCACCCCACCCCTCACGTGAAGGTCTACGAGAAGGCAGGAGTGCCAGCCGATGCCGAGAAAATCGGCACCGAGTTCGCGAAGAAATTCCGCGACCACAAGGAGATCATGGGTGTCTTCGATGAGGGCTGCATGGGTATGTACAACGCAATCATCCCCGACGAACTCATCCACAAGACCGGAGTCTTCAAGGAGCGACTCAGCCAGTCGGCCCTCTACGCCAAGATGCTCACCGTGAAGGACGAGGAGGCCCGCGCCGTCTACCAGTGGCTGCTCGACCGAGGCATGACCTTTAAGCTTGGGGCCAGCGAGGAGAACGACCTCACGGAGAACCAGATCCTCCAGCAGTGCAAGATGTACATCGCCGCCGTCCGCATCGCCGAGGAGTTCGGCTGCGCCACGATCGGCATTCAGTACCAGCAGGGCCTCAAGGACCTGGCCCCCGCCTCCGATCTCGTCGAGGGACTTCTCAACAACGTCGAGCGTCCACCTGTCTATGATGAAGAAACCGGCAAGGAACTCTTCGCGGGAGAGGCTCTTCCCCACTTCAACGAAGTGGATGAATGCTCTGGTCTGGACGGCCTGATCACCTACAAGCTCTGGCGTCAGCTTGGATTCGAACCGGAGAACACCCTTCATGACCTCCGCTGGGGCCGCCATTACAAGGGTCCGGGCGGAAAGAATCTCTCCGAAATCCTCGATGCCTATGTCTGGGTGTTCCTCATTTCCGGCGCAGCACCTCCGGCACATTTTATCGACGGCTTCAAGGGCACCTCAAGCGAGCGTCAGCCTTCCATGTATTTCCGCCTCGGCGGCGGCACCGTCAAGGGCGTCAGCAAGCCAGGTTGGATCGTTTGGAGCCGCATCTTCATCGACGGCGGTGAACTCTGCTACGATACCGGCCTTGGGGAAATCGTCGAGCTACCCAAGGCGGAAACTGAAGACCGCTGGAAGCTCTCCACGCCACAGTGGCCGATCATGCACACCATTCTACCTGGAATCAGCCGCGATGAGATGATGGCCCGCCACAAGGCCAACCACATCCAGGTCGTTTATGCCCCTGACAAGGAAGGAGCCAAGAAGGGCCTTTACGCCAAAGCTGCGGCAATGCGCGAACTCGGCATGAAGGTTGCCATCTGCGGAGAGATCTAAAATGTCATCCTCCGAACTCACACAAAAGCTCATCGGACTCTGCCACGACCTCGGGCTTGAGGAGCGTGGCATGGCGATCCTCGGCGAGGGGAACGCCTCCACCCGCATCGACGAGGAGACCTTTCTCGTCAAGGCAAGCGGTCACTGCCTTGGCACACTAGGCGAACCGGGCCTGACCCTCTGCCGATTCGGAACCCTGCTCCCTCTTCTTGAGGGAACATGGGCTGATGAGGATGTGGAGCGCCTGCTTCTCGAGAGCCGGGTCGACCAGAGTGCCGCGAAACCCTCCGTCGAGGGACTTTTCCACGCCTACCTCTTGTCTCTTCCGGGTGTTTCTTTCGTGGGCCATGTTCACGCGATCGCGGTGAACCAGATCCTCTGCTCACCACGAGCCGAGGATTATGCCACCCAACGCACCTTCCCTGACGAGATCGTCTGCTGCGGTACCGAGTCTGTGCTCGTCCCGTACACCGATCCCGGTGTTCATCTCGCTCGCGCAATCGCCGCAGGCGTGAAAGAGTACATGGAGCGCCACGGAGAGGCCCCCCGAATCATCCTGCTCCAAAACCACGGCATCATCGGACTCGGCGGCAGCCCCGCAGGCGTGATGGCCTCGCTCATGATGGCGGAGAAGGCGGCCAAGATATTCGTCGGCGCAGCCGCGCTCGGAGGGCCTGTCTTCCTCACTCCCGAGAACGTTGCCCGTATCTCTGGTCGCTCCGACGAGCACTACCGCCGCAAGGTACTCAAGCTCTGACGGAGAAAATAGGCTATTAGGCTGAAGTCTTTCAGACCGTGGAGTACCACATAGATACCTAAAACGACGAATCCTTCGTCTCCGTTGCCCAACCTCGTACCCAATAGTCTAATAGCCTGCAGCCTAAACCCTTTTTCCGATGTCCACCCATACCCACTACCTCGCCATTGATCTCGGCGCCGAGAGCGGTCGCGTCATGCTTGGCACTCTTTGGGAGGGGCGCCTGACACTTGAGGAAATTCACCGGTTCTCAAACGGTGCCGTGGTGATCAAGGGTTCGCGCCGTTGGGATCTACTACATCTCTACGCCGAAATTATTGAGGGCCTTAGGAAGGCTGGCGCGCGCGACCTAGCGATTCACTCACTCAGCTCCGACTCCTGGGGAGTCGACTACGCGCTGATGAAGGGCTCCGAACCCTTCTTGGTATCTCCCTACCAGTACCGCGATGAGAGAACTGACGGTTCTTACGAGCGGCTTGGAGATGTCACCCGTAAGGAGATCTACGCAGCGACCGGAATCCAGTTCATGACCATCAATACGCTTTGCCAGCTCCATACGGATCTGCTGCAGCGTCCCGAGATTCTTAAGTTTGCTGATCGCTTCCTGCTGATCGGTGACACGGTGAACCACCTTCTGGGTGGTGACACCGTGGCCGAGGCCTCGCTGGCCAGCACGACCCAGCTCTTCGATCCCGCAACGATGGATTGGGCCCGACCGCTCATTGCCAAACTCGGTCTTCCCGAATCCATCTTTCCCAAGGTCGTCCCCTCGGGCACCCTCATCGGGACGCTCACGCCGGAACTCCAGTCGGAGACCCGTCTTGGCCCCGTTAAGATCGTTGCTACCTGCTCCCATGATACGGGAGCCGCTGTCGCTGCGGTCCCCGCCACCGATGAAGCCGGCTGGGCTTACCTCAGCTCCGGTACCTGGTCGCTTCTGGGCGTGGAATCCGCCGTACCCGTACTCACCGAGGAGGCGAGGAATCTCAACTTCACCAACGAAATCGGTTACGGTGGTACCGTACGCCTACTCAAGAACATCGCCGGGCTTTGGATCCTTCAGGAATGCATGCGCTTCTGGCGTGAGAGCGGCCACGACCATGGCTATTCCGATCTGTTAAATCTCGCTCTTGAGGCTCCAGAACTTGTATCGCTGATCAACCCCGAGGACCCCCGCTTCCTCCGCTCCGGAGGCGCTACATCCTCGGGCGGGATGCCGGCCCGGATCGCTGAGTACTGCAGGGAGACCTCACAGCCGATTCCCCAGACAGTGGGAGCCTATGCCCGCTGCATTCTGGAAAGCCTTTCCCTGCTCTACCGCAAGAGCCTTACGGAGTTGGAGCAACTCACCGGGAAGACAATCAACCGCCTTCACATCGTCGGGGGTGGTACGCGTAACGAGCTTCTCAACCAGTGCGCTGCGAGCGCCACAGGGCGGCGTGTCATCACCGGTCCGGTCGAGGCGACTGCCGCTGGGAACATCCTGATCCAGGCGCTGGCCGGAGGGGTGGTTTCCTCGCTGGCCGAGGCTCGTCAGATCGTGGCTCGTTCCTTCCCTCAGAATACCTACGCCCCTCAGGACGCCCCCCTCTGGGAAGCTACCTACCAGAAGTTCCAATCACTTCCCTGATTATTTCAGTAACAACAGTCTAACAACCTACAGCCTCAATATCTAACTACATGAACCACAAACCCCTACCCAACCTCTGGGACGATGCAGTCGCCTCCAAACTCGACCCCGTTGCCCAACTCATCTACCGCTCCAATCTGCTCGGCTCCGATCAGCGTGTAACCAACACTGGAGGAGGAAACACTTCCTCCAAAATCACTGAGAAGGATCCCCTCACGGGACAGCCAACCGAGGTTCTCTGGGTCAAGGGTTCTGGAGGTGATCTGCGTACCTCCAAACGTGAGAATTTCTCCTCCCTCTACCAAGAGAAGCTCCTCTCCCTTCAGAAAATTTACGGTGACTCTCCCGAGAAGGGGCCGAAGACCCCTGTTGAGGATTCCATGGTCGGGATGTACACCCACACGACCTTTAATCTGAACCCCCGCCCTTCTTCGATCGACACGCCGCTACACTCCTTCGTGCCTCGCGCCCACGTTGATCACACCCATCCCAATGCCGCAATCTCGATCGCAGCCGCCAAGAATAGCGAAAAACTCACCAAGGCAATCTACGGAGATGACGTGATCTGGACGGCTTGGCAGCGCCCAGGTTTTGACCTTGGTCTCCAACTCCAAGAGGTCTGTAAAAAACATCCTAACGCCAAGGGTGTCATCATGGGCCAGCACGGCCTGATCAACTGGGCTGACACCCAGAAAGAGTGTTACGACCTCTCCCTCGACCTGATTAACCGTGCAGCTAAGTACATTGCAGACCACGACAAGGGCGAAAAGACCTTCGGCGGAGGCAAGTACCAGAGCCTTGACGCAGCGAAGCGCCGCGAACTCTGGATCTCCATCCTCCCCTGGCTTCGCGGTCAGGTCAGTCAGCAGAAGCGCTTCATCGGCACTATCCAGGAGGACGAGACGATTCTCCGCTTCGTCAATAGCGCCGACGCACCGCGTCTTGCCGAACTCGGAACGAGCTGCCCCGATCATTTCCTCCGTACCAAGATCAAGCCACTCTACGTCGATTGGAATCCTCAGATGGGTGATCTCGAGGGCCTGCGTGCGCTCCTTTCCAAGGGCATCGAGCAATACCGCAAGGATTACGCCGCCTACTACAACGCCTGCAAGAGGGAGAACTCCCCCGCCATGCGCGACCCAAACCCGACCGTCATCCTGATCCCCGGATTGGGCATGGTTGCGTGGGGCAAGGATAAGAGCGAAAGCCGTGTCACTGCAGAGTTCTACAACTGCGCTGTCGAGGTGATGCGCGGATCGGAAGCAATGGACGAGTATGTCTCCCTGCCACAGCAAGAGGCGTTCGACATCGAGTACTGGCTTCTTGAGGAGGCCAAGTTACAGCGCATGCCTGCCGAGAAAGAGATGGCCCGACAGATCGTTGCCATCGTTGGTGCCGGAAGCGGCATCGGTCGTGAGACCGCTTTCCGTCTCGTCAAGGAAGGGGCCCATGTCTCCTGCCTCGATCTCAACGAAAAAGGCGCGGCCGAAACGGTGGACGCCATCAATGCCAAGTACGGCATGGGAATCGGTGTGGCCGGAACGGGCGTTTCCAACTGTGGACTCGCCACCTCCACCTCCATCAACGTCACCAACCGTGCCACCATCAAAGCCGCGATCGATCACACGATCCTGGCCTACGGTGGCTGTGACAGCGTGGTCGTGACCGTGGGCTTCATCGCCTCACCGGATCGTGACGGGCGCATCAAGGACGAGGGCTGGGGTTTCACCTATGATGTGAACGTCATCGGCTCCTGCTGGTGCGTCGAGGAGGCCGCCACGGTCTTCAAGGCCCAAGGACTCCCCGCCACCGCCTGCATCACGACCTCGGCCAATGCCGTCGTCTCCAAACGCGGCTCGCTCGCTTACGACACCTCCAAGGCCGCTGCCAACCATCTCGTCCGCGAGTTGGCAATCGACCTCGCCCCGCTTGTCAGGGTGAACGGCGTTGCCCCAGCCACCGTGGTGAAAGGCTCCGGGCTTTTCCCTCGCGACCGGGTCATCGCCAACCTCGTGAAGTATAACCTTCCCGCAGAGGACAAGGAGACCGACGAGGTGCTGGTCAACCGACTCGCCCAGTTCTACGCAGACAGAACCCTGACCAAGGTGCCGATCGAGCCCGCAGACCAGGCAGAGGCAATCTTCCTTTGCGTCAGCGGACGCCTCAGCAAGACCACCGGTCAGGTGATCGCAGTCGATGGCGGACTGATCGAGGCCTTCCTTAGATAACAGGCTTCAGGGCTTTCCGGATTATTTAACCGGAAAGCCCTGTTCTGTGCTAACAGTCTAACAGACTTCCGTTTCAATCCCTTCTATTGTGCGCATCTCCCTCTTTGTTCCCTGTTTCGTTGACCAACTCTACCCAAAGGTGGCGTGGTCGGTGGTCAGCGTGCTGGAGGAACTGGGGCACGAGGTGCTTTTTCCAGAGAGCCAAAGCTGCTGCGGCCAACCACCGTTCAACTCCGGCTACTGGGACGAGGCTCGCTCGGCAGCCCGCGTCACCATGAAGGCCTTTCGCGATTCCGAAGTGGTGGTTGGACCCTCGGGATCATGCGTCACGATGATCAAGGTCTTCTACCCGGATCTCTTCAAAGGAGAGCCCGATGAGTTGGAGGCCCGCGAACTCGCGGCCAAGACCCACGAGTTCTCAAGCTTCCTGGTCAATGTGCTCGGCGTCACGGATGTGGGGGCTAAGTTTGAGGGGAAGGTCACCTTCCACGATGGCTGTCACAGTCTCCGTGAACTCGGCATCAAGAGCGAGCCTCGCGCGCTGCTTGCAAATGTGAAAGGACTGGAACTCGTCGAGATGTGCGAGGCCGAAACCTGCTGTGGCTTCGGGGGCACGTTTGCAGTGAAATATGCCCCGATCTCTACGGCGATGGACGAGGTGAAGTGCGCCTCCATCCTCGAAACCGGCGCGGGCACCGTTGTCTCCAATGACTCTAGCTGCCTCATGCAGATCCGGGGCATGCTGGAGAAGGAAAAGAGCAGCATCCGCAGTCTCCACCTTGCCGAGATCCTCGCCTCACGCTAATGGCCACTCAATCCGCCGACTTTCAGACGCTTTCACGGCGCTACACCGCGGATAAGGGATTCCGTGCTTTCATCCAGAAGGGATTAAGCGGCTACTACAAGAAGCGGGACGAGAACAAAGCCAACTTTCAAGACTGGCAGGGTGCACGCGACCTCGCGGCCGAGATCAAGTACGAGGCGGTCAACCATCTTGACAAGTACCTCTTGGAGTTTGAAGAGAAGATCACCGCTCGTGGTGCAAAGGTCTTCTGGGCTCCGAATGCCGAGGCTGCTCGTGAGTATATTCTCAACGTGGCGAAGGAGAACGGCGTCCGCACAATCATCAAGTCCAAGACGATGACCAGCGAGGAGATCCACCTCAACGACGCCTTGGAGAAAGAGGGATTCGGAGTTTTTGAGTCCGACCTCGGCGAGTACATCGTTCAGCTTCGCCACGAGGCTCCCTTCCATCTCGTCTTTCCTGCCATGCACCTCACGCGTGGCCAGATCAGCGATCTTTTCCAGAAAGAGCTTGGCTCCGAGCCGACGGACGAGCCCGAGAAACTGACCATGATCGCCAGAGAGGTCATGCGTCGTAAATACTGCGAGGCCGACATGGGCATCAGTGGCACCAACTTTGCCGTGGCCGAGACGGGAATGATCTCCATCACTGAGAATGAGGGGAACGCACGACTCACCACTTCCCTGCCCAAGATCCACGTCGCTCTGCTCGGCATCGAGAAGGTCTTGCCAAAGCTGGAGGATCTCTCCCTCTTTCTCCCCATGCTCGCCACGGCGGGAGCGGGACAGACCATGACCTGCTACAACACCATGTACTCGGGCCCCCGCCAACCCGGCGAGCCTGACGGACCGGAGCAGATGCATGTCGTCCTTCTGGACAACCGCAGGACGGAATTATTGGCTGACGCCGAGCAGCGCGATGCGCTTGGCTGCATCCGCTGCGGGGCCTGCCTGAATGTCTGCCCGATCTTCAAGAACGTGGGTGGCTATAGCTACGGCACCACCTACGGAGGCCCGATCGGCTCCGTGATCACTCCGCATCTGCGAGGACTCAAGGACTGGAAGCATCTTTCCGCTGCCTCCTCCCTCTGCGGAGCCTGCACCGAGGCCTGCCCGGTAAAGATCGACCTTCATCACCATTTGCTCCAGAACCGCCGCAACGGAGCCAAGGACTCCCCGAACCCTGTCGAGAAAATCGCTTTCGGTGGCTTCTCTCTCATGATGGGAACACCTGTGCTCTACCGTTTGGCCACTGGCATTGGACGCCTGCTTCAGCCGCTTCAGAAACTGGTGAATGGAACAATTCTCGATCCCCTGCGGGCCTGGACCGGTTCGCGACAGTTTCCAGCTCTTGCCCCGAAATCCTTTCACGAACAGTGGAGGAAAGAGCGCACGAAGGGAAAACCTTGGAAGAAATGAATTCCGGTCGCTCCATTATCCTGAACCGGATCCGCGAAGCACTCCGGAATAACCCGGCCCCGCGACCTCACACCTCTCATTCCCAAGCCGATGCTGCTGCGGAAACCCACGGCCACGGCCAGCGTGAGTGGCTACCTAAGGTCGGAGTGACACTTCCCGAGCAGATCGACCTCTTCGCCAAGATTTCCGAAGGACTCAAGACCGAGTTCCATCGCTGCGCCACCATAGAGGCCGCTCGCGACATCCTGATTAAGCTCGCCGCGGAAGGGGGATGGAAAAAGATCGGTAGTCACTCGCAGCACGACGTCGATGCCCTCTTGGAAGGGTTCAAGCTGCCTGTTGTCAAAACCGACGGAGGCTATCAAATCGACGACCTTGAGGCGTGCGATGCCGGCGTCACCGGCTGTGAAGTCCTTGTAGCGCAAACCGGTGGAATCATGGTCTCTGTGGAAAGTTCCGGTGGCCGCGCCCTTTCCGTTCTCCCACCTCATCACATCGTGATCGCGAGGACGACTCAGATGATTCCAGATCTTACAGCTGCCTTTGAGCATGTGAAAAAGCGCTACGGGCGGAGATTCCCCTCCTTCATGAGTTTTATCACCGGACCATCTCGGACCGGGGATATTGAACGCATCCTCGTCTTGGGAGCCCACGGACCAAAGAGACTCTCCGTTCTTCTAGTTGATTAGTGTCGTTTATCCAATGCCCGCCACCCCGCTTTTCAGCCCTTAAGAATAGGGCGGAAGGCGTGCTTCGGTTGGCCCTTGAATTTGAGGGCCATATTCAAAAATCCCTTTTGGTTATCGATGTGTTGTTTTCGGGATTTGGGAACTGGCTCGCATTATAAGTTCAAAGTGCTTTGATCTGACGATCAGTTCAAAAGTTCAACTCACCGCATCCCACCCACACCCTTATTGACGTCATGGAATCCAAGGACCTCATTGACCACATGGAACGCCCGCACCGCCGATGGAACCCTCTCACCCGCGAATGGCTGCTCGTCTCCCCGCACCGTGCCTCTCGCCCCTGGAAGGGGCAGGTCGAGGCTGTGGCCGAGGGGCGCCCCTCCTATGATCCCGAGTGCTATCTCTGCCCAGGTAATGCGCGTGTCGGAGGTCACCTCAACGAGAACTATTACGACACCTATGTCTTCGGGAATGACTTCGCCGCTCTGCTGCCTCCCGTAGAGGGTCTCGCCGGGAAAGTGGTGGCCGACTCTCCCTTCTTCCGACTGCAGGAAGTCTCTGGTGAAAGCCGGGTGATCTGCTTCTCCCCGCGCCATGACCTCTCGCTTGCCCAGATGAAGACACCGGACATTTCCCGTGTCATTGACACCTGGGTCTCCCAGTCGGCGGAACTCGGCGAGCGTTACCGCTGGGTTCAGGTCTTTGAGAACAAGGGGGCCGCGATGGGCTGCTCCAACCCCCATCCCCACGGGCAGATTTGGGCAGGAGATTTCATGCCCGAGGAGCCGGCCAAGGAGGATCTTTCCCAGCGTGAGTACTTCAGTGAACATGGATCCCCGTTTCTCCTCGACTATGCTGCAGCGGAGCTGCGTGACCGCTCGCGCATCGTGGTGGAGGGAGAGCATTGGTTTGCTGTCGTCCCATTTTGGGCCCTTTGGCCTTTTGAGACCTTGCTTCTGCCAAAGAGGGATCATGTCGCGCGGCTTACTGATATCACCACAATACAGAGAACGGATCTTGCCGAGACGCTTCGTCAGCTTCTGGTCCGCTATGACAATCTCTTCCAATGCTCCTTTCCCTATTCGATGGGTTGGCACGGAGCCCCCTACTTGCCAACTGCCGGTGAGAAGCCTGAGGAGTACTGGCAACTCCACGCCCATTTCTACCCACCGCTGCTCCGATCCGCCTCGGTGAAGAAATTTCTCGTCGGCTATGAAATGCTCGCCGAGGGGCAGCGCGACCTCACTGCCGAGCAGGCTGCGGCTCGGTTAAGGGAAGCCTCGCCGGTTCATTACGCCGCCTGAGGCGAGCCGCAGGAATGAGGCTCCTTCTTGTCAACGCGAGCCTGGTGCTCCCCCCCAAACGGGGAGTCGCCACAGGAAGTCTTTGCATCGAAGAGGGGGTGATCAAGGATGTTCACCTTTCTGGAGATTGCGTTGATGAGTATCTGGCAGATGATGCTGATGAGGTGATCGACTGCGATGGGGACTTCGTGGTGCCGGGCCTCATCGATATCCACTGTCATGGGGCGATGGGACGCGATGCGATGGAGGCGAACTCAGAGGCCTTCGAAGCAGTGCTTCGATACCATGCCACCCGTGGGACGACCACGGTGGTGCTGACCACGGTGGCGGCATCCACCGCCGAAATGCAGGCGGTGCTCCACTGTGCCGAGGAGTTTTCTGGGAGGAGGATGGAAGGAGGCAAAAGATTCCAACAAGCTCGTCTGGCAGGAATCCATCTGGAGGGGCCCTATTTCTCTTCGCTTAGACGGGGAGCCCATCGTTCCGAGATGCTGCGCCACCCGTTGCCGGAGGAGACAAGGTTGCTGAGGGAGTATGCCGCCGTGATCAGGCGAATGACTCTGGCCCCGGAGTTGCCGGGTGCCTTGCAACTCGTTCGGGAGATGACTGCTTGCGGAGTGGAGATGAGTGCCGGGCATTCTGATGCCACCAGGGAGGAGGCACTGGATGGATTTGCCGCCGGGATCTCCCAAGTCACCCATCTCTACAACTGCATGTCCTCGCTTCAATCCAAGCAGGGAATCAAGTCCGCCGGACTGGCAGAGGCCGCACTGACCACCTTGGGAGTACTGTGTGAAGTCATTGCCGATGGCATTCATCTTCCTGCAACGATGCTACGATTGGCTTGGCTTGCCAAAGGATGGAGGGAGCTTGTCCTTGTCTCCGATGCCACCTCAGGCGCCGGTCTTCCGGAGGGATCAACGTTTGAGCTTGGTGGTCTGACGTGCAGGGTCGAGGAGGGGGCTTCTTGGACGGGGAAGGGGCCTGAGAAACGTCTCGCCGGCAGTACGGCCGCGATGCTCGATGGAGTCAGGGTCATGGTGGAGCAAGCCGGCGTGCCCCTTGCCGAGGCGGTGGCGATGGCGACCATCGTCCCTGCCGGGGCGCTCAGTCAGGATGACTCGATCGGGTCACTCGAAGTGGGGAAAAAGGCCGACCTTCTACGCTTTTCATCCGACTGGAAGGTGAAGGGGGTCTGGTTGGGCGGGGAAAAACTGGAAACCGCCGCTCGGTAGCCCGTGACCTTCTTCCAAGGGGCACGCTGTTCCCGCGCTTGCCCGTGAGCCCGTTTCGTGGGAAAAAGTAGGAATCGCTCGCCATCGTTACAGTTGGGAAGAAGAGGGGACGCGCCGTACAAAACCTTGGTTTTTACGGCTCTGGTTTCTTGTGCCTGCACTCCTTTTGATTTCCGGCTTGGTCGCTGGACTTGCGGTCTATGGATGGATGGTCAGTGAGTTCTCCGCGAGGGCAAATTCGTTTGATCTCGAGAAACTCCCCAAGATGGAGTCGGCCAGTATCATTCTCGACCGTTCTGGCCAGCAGATAGGAAAGATCTTCATCCAGAACCGACTTCCCATACCATACGAGCAGATTCCCAAGGAGATGGTGAATGCCGTGGTGGCCGAGGAGGATAACCGTTTCTTCGAGCATAGCGGAGTCGACTACTTCGGTGTGCTGCGTGCGGCGGTCAGTAATTATCGCCAAGGCAGGGTCAAGCAGGGGGCCAGCACAGTCACACAGCAACTTGCCCGCAACTCCTTTGATCTCAAGGAGCGAAGCTATCGACGCAAGCTGCTGGAGATGTTTGTGGCGCGTCGCATCGAGGAGCACCTCACCAAAGAGAAGATCATGGAGCTCTACTTGAACCGGGTTTACTTCGGTAGCGGTTTTTACGGTGTCGAGTCAGCTGCGCGCGGCTACTTTGGGAAGCCGGCGAAGGATCTGACCGTCGGCGAGTGCGCGATGCTGGCCGGTCTTCTCAAGAGCCCGAATGCCCTCTCCCCGTGGAACAATCTGAAAGGTGCAAAGAAAGTTAGGGATTTCGTGCTCTCGCGCATGAGGGAGATGCACCTCATCACCCGCGAGGAGTACCAAGGCGCCCTCGAGTCTTCCCTCTCGGTGAGGAAACGGACCAATCCAAACAGGGTTTCCTACGCGATTGATCTTGTGCGCCAGCAGGCCATCGCATCGCTTGGTTTCGACCGCGCGATGAATGATGGGGTAAGGATTCACACCACCCTGGATGCTCGGCTCCTGCAGGTGGCGGAAAAGGCACTCCGGTCCAATCTTGAGGCCGTGGAGAAGCGGCCGGAATTCAAGCATCTCACCTATGATGCCTATCGCCAGGCAAACCAGAGGACGGAGCTTGCAGCCCAACGTGGTGAACCGGTCACCATGCCGGCGCCCGGTTATCTGCAAGGTGCGGTACTGGCCGTGGATAACGCCACGGGAGGCATCCTCGCCGTTGCCGGGGGTCGGGATTTCCTTCACAGCGAGTATAACCGAGCGCTTCAGGGGAGGCGCCCTCCCGGAACACTCTTCACTCCGATAGTGGCAGCCGCGGCCTACGCCAAAGGAATCTTTCCCGGAGACCCTGTTGACGACGCCTGCCTCGATAACCGCTACGTGATGATCGGTGGTGAGAACGGTATCTTGGGTGAATGGGGTGTGGAGAGAGCCGACAATGGCTATGAGGGGCCGATGCCATCACACGAGGCCGTGTCGCGCGGCAAGAATGCTGCGGTGGTGAGGCTTGGTTTCAGGACAGGTCTCGATGATCTGGATAAGATGTGTAAGAGTGCGGGGATCCGCTCGCCTCTCCGTGATGTGGCCAATGCCTACCTCGGCTCCAGTGAGATGTCGCTTGATGAGCTGACTCTTGCCTACACGAGCTTTGCAGGTCATGGAACCAGGCCTGCAAAGCTCTTCACGATCAGTAGCATAACTGACGAGGAGGAGGGTGTCCTTTATGAGAACCCCTCGAGTCGTCTTCCTGTCCTTCCAGCGGAGGCCGCCTACCAGGTACACACCGTGCTGCAGGATGCGCTCTTCAAATCGTGTGCCCGTGAGGCCGCTGCACTGGGCCTTGCTGCCAATGTTCCGCTGGCTGGGAAATCTGGAACATCCTATGACTTCACCGATCTCTGGTTTGTCGGCTACTCGAGCGCGGTGACCTGCGGAGTCTGGGTTGGCTTTGACAAGCCTCAGAAGGTTTACCGTGGAGCGTTTGGCAAGGATCTCGCTCTTCCCATTTGGGCACAGGTGATGAGTGCCACGCTCACCTCCTTCCCTCCCAAACCTCTACCGGTACCCGCCGGACTCAAGTCTGTGGAGATTTGCCGGAGTTCAGGATTGGTGCCAGCCGAGGCCTGCCGCAAGACCCCCGGTATGATCGCCACCGAGTATGCCACTGGTGCCCAGCTTCCAATCGGGCCCTGTGACATTCACGGCGGAGGAGTGAGGAACTACAATAAGGATATGGATCAAGATGAGTGGCCGCGTGCGGCTGCCGCCGTGGACCTGACCCGTGTACGTCCCATCACGTTGAGCGCCCCGACCCTCCTTGCGCAGAGCGACCTCTACCGTGCGGTTAATCCTGTGGCAAGTGGTGCCGCTATAGATGACGGGAGCATTAAGGTGGCGAGGGCTACATCTCCCGATGGCAAGGATCCGGGTGTGCAGGGTGCTGGCGCAGCAACCAATGTGGCCGCTGCGCTCCCCGCCGGTGAAAAAGAGGTACGCCGAGCCGAAGCAGTGCGACCGATGGATCTCCCGACAGGAATGCCTGTGCTGACAATCCCCGCACCAAGGCCAGCGGAATTTTAATGGTGTGCCTGGACCTGGAAGTTAACCTGCCGATTTCATCGGATTCCATTCGCTCCAAGTTGCTACGGAGACAGCTTCCATTAGTTCCCGTACTTCTCTGCGCGACAAGCACTCAGCACTCCCGTGAAGCCCGGTGAGGCATAATCCTCCGACGAGCGGATCCCCACTCGCAATTCCATCGCCCTGGAAATCGTCAAGCCGAAGGGCATCTCCGCGGATGACTTTTTCACCCCCATGAAGGGCCATCCAGGACTGCTCAGTGACAACTTCCACTTCAACCCGCATCCGGCCCGCCTCCAAGGGCCTCAGGTTGCCTCGGAAATTGAAAAAAGTGCTGATGAAGTGGGATTGGCGGCTTTCAGCCAAGACCCTTCTTTTTGAGCTCGGTAATCAGGTTCTTCCTTGAACGTCTGAGGTGTGTGAACATGTTTCTTGCAGCGGCCTTGGGATCACGGTTTTCGAGGGCTTCGTGGATCGCTCGGTGCTCTGTGAGCACCCTTGCAGCCCTGCCGGGGTCGAGTCCGTGGGTGCTGCGGGCAAAGCTGAGGGAGGGGGCGTTCAGGAGCCCCTTCGCCACGGCGTGGAAGAGGGAGTGTCCCGAGGCCTTGATGATCTCGAGATGGAAATCGATGTCAGCGTCTGCGAAGCGGGTGGGATGGGTCAGGTTCCTCTCCATGACCCGGAGCTGCCCCTCGATCGCCATGAGCGGTCCTCCTCGGGAGGCAAGCAGGCGTGCCGCCTCCGTCTCCACGAGGATGCGGAGATCCATCAGTTCCAGGTAATGGATGCCGTTGCGCTGCAGGGTGGCATACAGGGAGAGGGAGTCGCCGATGAGTTCCCGGGAGGGGGTGGTCACATACGTTCCGCTGCCCCGGCGGCTTTCAATCATGCCGCGTGATTTGAGGGCCTGCAGTCCTTCCCTCACCACGGTCCTGCTGATCCCGAACTCCTTTTCGAGTTCCGTTTCGGAGGTGAGTTGGTCGCCGTGCTTCAAGGCGCCGCTGCGGATCCTCTCCTCAAGGGAGAGGATCATCGTGGAGGAGAGGCGTTTTGGCACTCCCTCTATCTGTCATCGGTAAGGGTGCTTGACCATAGCAAAATGCACTTGACTCAGCATGGTGGATTACAAAAAGTACTCATACAACTTACCTTATCATGAATTCCCCCATCGCCCCCCTCGACTGGTCACTCATTGCCCTTTACCTGACAGCTGTGGTAGGGCTCGGTCTGGTGGCTGGGTTTGTCCACCGCAAGGGGGAGCGCGGGGGGGAGGGCGGTCACTACTTCCTTGCAGGCAACACCCTCGGGTGGGGGGTGATAGGCCTGGCGATGTTCGCCGCCAACATCTCCACTGTCCATCTCGTCAGCCTCGCTGAGGCGGCCTACAAGTACGGCATCGTGTTCGGGAACTTCGAGTGGATGGCCGGGTTCACCCTGATTCTGCTCTCCCTCTTCTTTGCCCCCCTCTATCTGAGATCGCGCGTCACCACGCTTCCCGATTTCCTTGAACGGCGGTTCAACAGAGGTTGCCGCGATATCCTCTCTGTCGTCTCCCTCTTCTCTGCCATCGTGATCCACATGGGGGTCGCCCTCTACACGGCGGCATGGGTTCTCCGTGGCGTCCTGGGGATGGCTCCGGGTTCCACGATCCTCGGGGTGGATGCCCTGATGCTCTTCATCACCGCCCTCGGCCTGCTGACCGGTCTCTACACGATGTTCGGCGGTCTGCTCGCCGTGGTCTGGACCGAGAGCGTCCAGACGGTCCTCCTGCTTACGGGGGCCGTTGTCATCTTGATCGTCGGGTACATCAAGGTCGGCGGATGGCACGGCATGGCCGCCACGCTGGGCTCGCACCCCCACCCCCTGGCAGGGGTCGAGGGGAGCAAGATCACCTGGGGAACCGCTAATTTTCTCCACATGCAGCGCCCCCCCGGCGACCCATCTGGCCTGACCTGGTATTCAATGCTGCTCGGTTATCCTGTGATCGGCATCTGGTACTGGTGCTGCGACCAGACTATCGTTCAGCGCGTGCTCGCCGCCAAGGATGAGCGGCATGCCCGGCTCGGTCCGCTCTTCTGCGCATTCTTGAAGATCTGGCCCGTCTTCCTCTTCGTCCTCCCTGGCGTCATCTGCCTCGCCTTGGTCCAGCAGGGGGTCTTTGGAACCGAGGCTCCGGCCACCCCTGCGGACACCTTCACCTTCCTGGTCACGCACCTGCTTCCGACAGGGTTGAAGGGACTCGTCCTCGCTGCCCTGCTGGCCGCCGCCATGCAGACCTGTTCCGCTGCACTCAACTCCACGGCGACCCTTGTCTCCTACGACATCTTCAAGCGTTACCGCCCGGACATAGGGGACCATCGGCTTGTGCAGATCGGCAAGGTCACGACGGTGGCTGGAACGGTGTTAGCGATCGTTTTTTCGCCGATGTTCGGCCACTACAGCACCCTCTTCGAGGGGATCAACAAGCTCATCACCTATGTCGCACCGCCGATCACTGCGGTCTTTGTCTGGGGAGTCTTCTGGAAAGGGGCCTCGGGAAGGGCGGCCTTTGTCACGCTGATCACGGGGATGGCCCTCGGCGCCGTCGCCTTCTGGATCGACTGGAACAATATCTACCGCGGCGATTTCATGATGATCGCCTTCCTGCTCTTTCTGCTCTGCTCCGCGATCCTGATCATCGTCAGTCTGATCATGCCCGAACCCGTGAAGGAAGAGGCGCTTCCCCTTATCTGGGAAGACTGGAGGGAGCCACTGCGAGGCGAGGCGGGCGGCCACGGCCTCGGGAATTACCGCCTGGCATCCATCGCGGTGGTGGCGGTCTTCGCCGTACTCTACTTCGTCTGCCGCTGATCCATGCCTATCCAACGCCTCAACCACCCAGCGAACAACCTGTTGAGCTTTCACACCCGGCCTTTTCCTTCCATGAAAACCAACCCCTCGTTCCTCATCATTTCCCCTCTTCTCCTGCTCGCCGGTTGCACCGCGCATCCCGTCGAGCGCCATGCCTGGGTCACAGGTCTCCGTCCCGAAAAGGCGGGCCATTACGAGGATCTGCACGCGCATCCCCGGCCATCGGTCACTTCGATGCTCAAGAAGTGCCATGTCCGCGACTACTCCATCTACGAACGGGAGATCGGAGGGAAAATCTATCTCTTTTCGTATCTGGAATACACAGGTAGGGATTTCGACGATGACATGAAGAAAATGGCCGCCGATCCCGAAACCCGCCGCTGGTGGAAAGAGACAGATCCCTGCCAAGCACCCCTGCCGGATGCGGCCGCCAAAGGGAAGATCTGGAGTGATACCAAGGAAGTCTTTCACCTCAACTGACGCTACCATGCTCCTCACCGACAAGATCATCTTCCTTACCGGCGGATCCACCGGGATCGGACTCGACTGTGCAAAGGCTTATGCCGCCGAAGGTGCCTCGGTGGTCATCGTCGCGCTCAACGGGGGGGAGGCTGAGAACCAGGCTGCCAAACTCGGTGAGAGGCATCTCGGATTCGCCTGCGATGTCTCCGACGACGCTCAGGTGAAGGCCGCGATCGCGCGCACGCTGGAACGCTACGGACGTATCAATGCCATCCACAACAACGCCGGGATCGCCACGCCCAGTAAGCCGTTGCATGAGACGAGTGACGAGGAGTGGGATGCCCTCTTCAATATCAATCTCAAGAGCGTTCTCTACACAACGCGTCACGGACTTGATGCGCTCAAGGCTTCCAATGGATGCATTCTAAACACCTCTAGCCTTGTGGGTGTGATCGGTCAGGAGATCCATGCCGCTTACACCGCTACCAAGGGGGGGATGAATACGCTCACCAAGTCGATGGCCCTTGATTATGCCAAGCACGGGGTGAGGGTTAACGCCGTGTGCCCTGCCGGAACATGGACCCCGATGCTGCGCAACTGGGCATCCGAACAGCCCGATCCCGCCGGGGTGAACCGTTACTTGGATGAAATCCATCCCCTCGGTTACTGCCCCGAGGGCGACGTGATCGCCGACGCATGCGTCTATCTTCTTTCCGACAAGGCCCGCTTCGTCACCGGCCACATCATGCATGTGAGCGGTGGAGCGGAACTCGGCTATCGCAGGGGTTCCTAACCAGTCCACATATCGCTGGACATTCCCGATAAACATTACGCATCACAACCCTTCATGATTAAAAACATCACCACACGCGACGCACGCTTCCCCATCGGCTCAGGGCACGGAAGCGATGCCATTCACAAGGACCCCATCTATTCCTACGCCGTCACGGAATTGCACGACGATTCCGGCCTGACCGGGACGGGCCTCGCCTTCACGCTGGGGGAAGGGAACGATCTAGTCTGCCGCGCGGCGGAGTACTACGCTGCCAGGCTCAAGGGGCGTGACATCGAGGAAATCATGGCCGATTTTGGTGCTATCCAGCACGGGATGGCCGACGAGCAGCAGTTCCGCTGGCTGGGACCGCACAAGGGAGTGGTTCACCTGGCCCTCTCCTCGGTCACCAACGCCTGCTGGGATCTCTGGGCGAAGAAACGAGATGTTCCGCTCTGGAAGCTCCTGCTCGATCTCTCTTCCGAACAGATCGTCGCAACCCTGGATCTTTCCTATCTGGAGGACGAGTTGACTCCGACCCAGGCGGTGTCGCTGCTCCAAGGAGAGGCTACCACGCGCGACTCACGGATGCAGATCCTGAAGAGTGGTTATCCGGGTTACGACACCTCTGTCGGATGGTTCAACTACTCGGACGAGCAGGTCCGGGAGAATTGCAAGAAGGCGATCGCCGAGGGGTTCACCGCCATGAAGATCAAGGTTGGTGCGAAGGATTCCGACCGGGACCTTCGCCGTGCCACGATTGTCCGCGAGGTGGCGGGCCCTGATGCCCGGGTGATGGTTGACGCCAACCAGCAGTGGACCCTTCCCCAAGCCCTCGACGTCTGCGTCAGGCTCTCCGCAATCAACCCCTTCTGGATCGAAGAGCCCACCCATCCCGACGACATTCTGGCCCATAAGACCCTGGCCGATGCCATCGCGCCGTTGAAGCTGGCCCTCGGTGAACATGTGCCCAACAGGGTGATCTTCAAAAACTACCTGCAGACCGGCAGCGCGGGCTTCATCCAGGTCGATGCCGTCCGTGTCGCCGGAGTCTCGGAATTCCTGGCGGTCAGCCTGCTGGCCAGAAAGTTTGGCATACCCGTCGTCCCCCATGTCGGCGACATGGGACAGCTTCACCAGCACCTGGTTCTCTTCAACCACATCGGCATGGGCCACGAGGCGCTGTTTCTCGAGCACATCCCCCACCTTCGCGAGCATTTCATCCACCCCGTCCGTGTCGAGGAGGGAGTTTATCATACGCCCGAGGAACCGGGAAGCGGCTGCGATCTCAAATGACACGTCCTCTTCCGATCTTCACGGAATCCTCAACCCGGTAGGGAGGAAGGCCACGGCAATCCATGAAACTCCCCGAAGGCCTCGTCGACGCCCATGTCCATTACTGGGATCCGATCATTCTTCCCTACGGTTGGCTGAAGGGTCTTCCCTTTTTGGATCGGCCGTTCGTGCCGCAGGATTATTCCGCGGTGAGTGCCCAGGCTGGAGTCGTCAAGATCGTCTTCGTGGAGAGCGGCTGTGATCCCTCGAGGGCACTCGACGAGGTTGACTGGGTGGTCTCGCTGGCACTCCACGAACCGAGAATACGCGCCGTGGTGGCGAATGCTCCCGTGGAGCTGGGTGGCGGGGTGAGGGACCATCTAATGCGGCTTGCCGAACGGCCTCTGGTTAAGGGTGTCCGTCGTCTGTTGCAGGGTGAGAGAGAGGTGGATTATTGCCTCAGTCCTGGATTCATCGAGGGGGTGAGGCTCCTGAAAGGGTTTGGATTCTCGATGGATCTCTGCATCCGTCACGAGCAACTCGCCCCGGCGACCGAACTCGCCGCTAAGGTTCCCGGTGTCCACTTCATTCTCGATCATTTTGGCAAACCGCCGGTGAAGCAGGGAGCGCTGGAACCGTGGCGCTCGCAATTGCGCGAACTCGCCGGGCTTCCCAATGTCAGCTGCAAGGTTTCGGGACTGACGACGGAGGCCGACTGGAAGCGATGGACTGCGGCTGATCTGAAACCGTATTTCAACGCGGTGATTGAATCCTTCGGGCCCGACCGCGTGATCTTCGGCGGCGACTGGCCGGTCTGCACCCTGGCCACGGAGTATCAGCGGTGGGTCGGGGCGGTTGCCGAACTCACCTCCTCGCTTTCCGCGGAGGATTCTGCCAAGCTTTTCCGCTCGAATGCCGAACGGATTTACCGGATCTAGGAAACAATCCAATTCATTCAAAACCCAACTTTCCCGTGACCACACCTTATTCACGCCGCTTTGAAAACCGTCAGGCCCTCGTCACCGGGGGAGGTTCCGGAATCGGTCAGGCCATTGCGCTGAGACTCGCCGCGGAAGGGGCTTCCGTCTCGATTCTGGAACTCCGTCCCGAGGCTGGGGAGGAAACGGCACGACTCATCCGTGAAGGTGGAGGGGAGGCGAGCGTTCTTGCCGCCGATGTTTCGGACACGGAGTCGGTCCGCGCCGCTTTTTCCGGACTTGAGCGCCTCGATGTCCTCGTTAACAACGCCGGCATCGCCCATGTCGGCAACGTGCTCACGACCACACCTGCGGATCTCGACCGTCTCTATGCCGTGAATGTCCGAGGCGTCTATCACTGCCTCCATTTCGGCGTCGAGAAAATGACCGCCACGGGAGGGGGAGTGATTCTCAACATGGCCTCGATCGCCTCCAAGGTGGGTATCGCCGACCGCTTCGCCTACAGCATGACCAAGGGAGCCGTGCTCACGATGACTCTCTCCGTGGCGCGTGACTTCGTGGAGAAAAAGATCCGGTGCAACTGCATCTGCCCGGCCCGTGTCCACACGCCTTTCGTCGACGGCTTCCTGGCCAAGACCTATCCCGGCAAGGAGGCCGAGATGTTCGCCAAGCTCGCTGCCGGCCAGCCGATCGGCCGCATGGGCGAACCTGCCGAGGTGGCCTCACTCGCCGCCTTCCTCTGCTCCGACGAGGCCGCTTTCATCACAGGCTCCGCCTACGATCTGGACGGAGGATTCACGCTCCTGCGCTGAGAAACCAAGAATCATCTCACCAACCACAACCCGTCATTTCATACATGAAACTCATCCGATTCGGTCAACCCGGCAACGAACAGTGCGGCGTCCTCCTTCCCGATGATCGCCAGATCGACGTCTCCTACTCCTTTTCCCGTTATGACGAGGAGTTCTTCGCCTCTGATGGGATCAGCCGCCTGCGCAAATGGCTTGATACGAATGCGGCATCGGCACCCGTTGTGCCCGAGGGAACGCGTTTAGGATCAGCCATCGGTCGTCCCAGCAAGATCATCTGCATCGGTCTGAACTACCGCGATCACGCCGAGGAGTCGGGAATGCAGATCCCGAAGGAGCCCGTGGTTTTCTTCAAGTCGACAACCGCCCTGACCGGTCCCAATGACGGCGTGGTGATTCCCCGCGACTCACAGAAAACTGACTGGGAGGTGGAACTCGCCGTCGTGATCGGCAAGAGAGCCTCCTATGTTTCCGAGGAGAATGCCGCGGCGCACATCGCGGGATACATCCTTCATAACGACTACAGCGAGCGGGCCTGGCAACTCGAGCGCGGCGGCCAGTGGGTGAAGGGTAAGAGCGCCGACACCTTTGCCCCGCTCGGACCATGGCTGGCGACGGCCGACGAGATCGCCGATCCCCACAATCTCCGCCTCTGGCTCAAGGTCAACGGGGAGAGCAAGCAGGATGGCAACAGCAGCAATCTGATCTTCAAGATCCCATTCCTGATCTCCTACCTGAGCAACTTCATGACCCTCCTTCCCGGCGATGTCATCTCAACGGGCACCCCTGCCGGAGTGGGACTCGGTTTCAAACCGCCCCAGTACCTGAAGGACGGCGATGTCGTGGAACTCGGCATCGACGGTCTCGGTACCCAGAAGCAGACCGCGAGGGCTTTTGCCTGAGAGAAGCGCGAGGTTTCGGATCGTTCAGACCCAGAGATCCTGAACCGCTTTCACCGCCCTGGTGTAAAGCGGGTGGCGTCCGCCGCACTGAAGCGGTCCGCCACATGGATATCCCGACAGGAATTCCGGTGCTGACAATCCCCGCACCAAGGCCATCGGAATTTTAGAGGAGAGGGCTGAACGAAGGGTGAAGGCCCGTTCCGCTGTTCTCGGTTTCGCTATTCTTAAGGTGCTTAAGCCTGCCGCACTCACTAACGACCGAGGTTGACTTAGAGGAGGTCATGAATGGCCTTCACCGCCTTCATGTAGAGAGGGTGGCGTCCGCCGCGTGCGAGTTCTGCGAGGAGGATTTCCTTTGTCTCTTCCTTGGGGGCACGCACCATCCTGTTAACTGGTAGAAGAGCCTTTCCCTCCGCCGTGGTGACGTAGAGATCGGATCCGATCTCCCGAGCCACCTCGAAGGTGGAGCTCTCTGAGGTGAGTCTCAGACGACTGATGCTGGCGCCTTCTGTTTCCTTGAGTGTGGCCGTGACGGTCTTCCCATTGGAGTCGAGGAAATGCGCATGATCACCCGTTGCCGTTAGTTTCCATCCTAGGCGATCTGCAAGCCAGCCAACCAGCAGAAGGGCGGTGGTACGATGACTCGGTGCGTGATCCAGGTGAAGTGACTCGATGAGCTGGAGCTCAGGAAGAGTTCCTGGGGTGTCAAAAATTCCAGCCAATGCCTGCCTCACTGGAAGTGAGCGAGCCCAGTTCAGATCGCAGAGGACGGTGCGTGTTTCGGCCAGTCCAGCAATCTGACCGACAAGATCGAATTGTTCCTTGGGGTTTTTCCAGTGACGGCTGTCGAAGAGAAGTCTGTCGACCCAGCGCCAGAGCTTGCCGTCGATGGGAGGATGGAAATCCGCCTGCCACCAGAGAGCCAGCGGAAGATCCGAATCGAGGTGCGAGAATACAACGCTCTGGAGGGAGCGTGCCGCCTGGCCCTCGAGCTGAAAGGCGACCTGCTCGCTGCAGACCTGCCCACCTTGAGCGCCTCGCACGTAGCAGTGCATGGTGATCCAGGCTTCGGCATTGCTCCCTTCGGCTTTTGGATCGGCCTGGATGAGGATCGCCCGCATGGCGTGGTCCCCTGCGATTCCGTTGATGATGGCGCTGTTGCGCTCAAGGGAACCTTCCTTCTCGTTGTAGATGGCGAGATTGATCATCGAGGCGCGCGTCTTGCTTTCGCCGCTCTCCTCCCAGAGGCGTCCGAGTTCGCGCTCGATGGCGCCGATCGGAACAGGGATGCCGGGGGTGAAGCTCACATCCGCCTCCAGGTGACGCCATGGCTTGCGGCAAGATCTGCTGCCTCAGCCGGGCCCCATGATCCTGCGGTATGGAAGGCGAGGTCGTCGGAACGTGTTTTCCAAGCATCCTCGATTCCGTCCACAAAGGTCCAAGCCTCCTCAACCTCATCACGGCGGGCAAAGAGGGTGGCATCACCAGACATGGCGTCTAGGAGGAGTCGCTCGTAGGCCTCAGGAGTCGCCTTGCCAAAAGATGTTCCGTAATGGAAGTCCATCTTCACGGGTTCGATACGAAGGCTGGATCCGGGCATCTTCGCGCTCATGCGAAGCGAGACTCCCTCGTCCGGTTGGATGCGGATGACGAGGACATTTTCATCAAGGACTTCGCTACCTTGGTTGAAGAGAACACGCGGCACCCCCTTGAAGGTGATGGCAATTTCCGTGCCGCCCTTGGGCATGCGCTTGGCGGTCCGGATGAAGAAGGGGACACCGGCCCAGCGCCAGTTGTCGATATTCACCTGGAGTGCCACGTAGGTCTCGGTGGTGGAATCCTTGGGCACACCGTCGGCCTCACGGTAACCCGGAACGGGTTGCCCGTTGATGAGTCCGGCGGTGTATTGCGCACGGACGACATGCTTGAAGACATCCTCTCCGCAGAGGGGGCGCAGGGAGCGCAGAACCTTCACCTTCTCGTCGCGGATGGCATCCGCGCTTAGGCTGGTCGGCGGCTCCATCGCAGTCAGGGTGAGGAGTTGCAGAAGATGATTCTGGATCATGTCGCGCATGGCCCCCGACGTATCGTAATAGCCGGCGCGGCCTTCGACACCAAGGGGTTCAGCTGCCGTGATCTGAACGTGGCTGATGTGATTGTTGTCCCAGATGGACTCGAAGATGGAGTTGGCGAAGCGCATCACCATGATGTTCTGCGCTGTCTCTTTGCCGAGATAATGGTCGATGCGGTAGGTGTCGCGCTCCGGAAAGACTTCGCTGACCAGCGAGTTGAGGAGTTGTGCGCTCTTGAGATCTTTGCCGAAGGGCTTCTCGACGATCACACGGGCCCAGCTTCCCGCTGCCGCTGTGCTGAGACGGCTCTCGCGCAGGTGACTGAGGATGACTGGGAACTGGTCGGGGGCCACTGCCAGATAGTAGAGGCGATTCCCGGCCGTGCCGCGCTGGCGGTCGGCTTCTTCCATTTCCTTGGCTAGGGAAGCGTAACCCGCCGCATCATCAAAGGGGCTCTGGTGGTAGATGATGGAGGAGGCGAACTGCTCCCAGAGCTCGTCATTCACAGGAGTGCGCGAGAATTTCCTGGTTGCCTCCTCAAGTTCCTTGCGGAACTGCTCGGTGGATTTCTCCCTGCGAGCGAAGCCGATAATGGTGATGGCGGGAGGAAGTGCTCCCTCGGCGGCAAGATTGTAGAGCGCAGGGATGAGCTTGCGGTGAGTCAGATCTCCGGTCGCTCCAAAAATGACGAGAGTACAGGGCTCTGGTGAGAGTCGGTTGGCGATTCCCTCACGGAGAGGATTGGCGGGTAGTATGGACATGCGAAGTGAAGGATGAGACCTGAAACTTGAAACCTGAAGTGGGAGTGAAGCGGAATCGAAAAATGAGCGATGCTAGATGGAGTGGATGTCTGGGACCGAAAGTTTAAGGAACCAGCTAATGATGATGGTCACGCGAGCGGAACGTTGCTCAAGACTGGCCCCTTTCAGGTTTCAAGTTTCCGATCTCAGGTTTCGATCCCTCTCCCCGTCAGGGGAGGGGGAACCTTGACGTGAAGGCGGTGACCTCACGGCGGAGTGCTGCGAGGGCCGCCTCATCATTCCGTGCCTGAAGGCCCGTGTGAATGAAGTCGGCGACCTGCATCATCTCCTCTTCCTTAAACCCACGCGTGGTCATGGCCGGAGTACCAAGGCGGATACCGCCGGTCTTGGAGATTGGCTCGGTGTCGAAGGGGATGGCATTCTTGTTGACGGTGATAGCCGCTTTATCAAGTGCTTCCTGTGCCTCGAGACCATTGATTCCCTTGGAACGCAGATCAACAAGGAGGACATGGTTGTCAGTGCCTCCGGAGCTAATCGTGTAGCCTAGCACGCTGAGACGCGCGGCGAGTGCCTTGGCGTTCAGGACGACCTGTTTCGCATACTCCTTGAACGATGGCTGAAGTGCCTCGTGGAAGCAGACAGCCTTGGCAGCGATGACCTGCATGAGAGGGCCCCCCTGGACACCGGGGAAAACCTGTCCATCGATCTTCTTTGCGTACTGTTCCTTGCAGAGGATGAGACCGGAGCGCGGGCCTCTGAGGCTTTTGTGAGTGGTCGTGGTGACGAAGTCAGCGAAGGGGACGGGGCTTTGATGGACTCCGCCTGCAACAAGGCCTGCGATGTGGGCCATGTCAACGAAGAGGAAAGCGCCAACGGAGTCTGCGATCTGACGGAGTCGCGCGAAGTCGATCTCACGCGGATAGGCGGAGGCACCTGCCGTGATCATCTTGGGAAGGACTTCCTCGGCCTGCTTGGCGAGCGCGTCGTAATCGATGCGTCCATCAGTCTGAGAAACACCGTAGTGGGTCACAGAGTATAACTTGCCCGAGAAGTTGGCCTTGTGACCATGGGTGAGGTGACCTCCATGGGCGAGGTCCATGGTCAGGATCTTGTCACCGGGCTGGAGGACACTGAAGTAAACGGCCATGTTGGCCTGGCTGCCACTGTGCGGCTGGACATTCGCGTGATCGGCTCCGAAGAGTTTCTTGGCGCGCTCGATGGCGAGGTTCTCGACAACGTCGACGTGTTCGCAACCACCGTACCAACGGCGTCCTGGGTAGCCCTCGGCATACTTATTGGTGAGGCACGAGCCTTGGGCCTCCATCACAGCCTGGCTGGTGAAGTTCTCGGAAGCGATCAACTCGATGTGCTCGAGTTGCCGATGATGCTCCGCAGCGATGGCTTCGGCAATTTGAGGATCGGTTTGTGCCAGAGCGCTGGTGTGATCGAGGGCGGAGTTGGAGTCGTGTGCTTTGGACATGGTAGTTGTTGATTGATCCACAAAATCGCGGATTTGTGCCAGCGCGCTTTTGATGACGTCGCGGCAGCGTTTGTAGGTGGGGAGCCCCTGACCGATCGGGTCAGGGACATCGCCGCCTCCACGGGAGAACTCTCCCAGAAGTCGGACTTTCTCCCCGTGCTCGGGGAAAAGTAGGTCGATCAGGCGACGGTGGTCGCGCGTCATGGTGAAGACATGGCTGCAGCGCTCCAGCAGCTCCTCAGTGACCGGCTGGCTGCGGAAGGAGCGCAAGTCGATGCCCAGTTCAGAGAGGGCGGCGACAGCAGGCTGGCTGGCAGCTGCTCCCTTGGGAGCGTTCATTCCCGCTGAGAGGATGGTGATATCCTTTCGGTCTTTGAGGAATTCACGCATCAGGCCCTCCGCCATAGGGCTACGGCAAACATTTCCGGTGCAGACAAAGAGGATTGTCTTCATGACTCGCGTGCCTCTTTGGTGTTCTGGAATGGCATCGTGATAGCATAGAGTTCATCAGTTTGAAGTCAATCCGACCGTGGTTGGGATCGAGCTGTTTTGTTTTAAATCACATAATATCCAAACAATTACTTGATGCTCTTGATGAGATGAAAACGTGTTTTTTTAATGACAAAAGGTAAGCACAGTGATACAAAGGAGACCTAATTGTTATGCAACGCAAAAGTGCCTTCTCCCGCAGACTCCCCGATCTGGTAACCGAAGAACTCGTGGCGGTTCTTTCAAAAAAAGGAGCAACCTTTGAATTCAAGCAACTCTTTGATGTCGTCCACGACCGATTGAAGAAGCGTAATGCAGCAAGTGGAGGGGAGGAAATGCTCCGACTTCGCGCCTACGAAAAGCTTCAGCATCTTGTTTCCCGCAACATGGTTAAGAAGAGCGGTAAGAAGTACAAGGGCCTAGCCTCCTTGGCGCATGCTATTGCCCCTGAGGATCCTCTTCCTCCTGCAGTCATCTTTGGTGCACCTGCGGTGGTTTCTATCACGAAGAAGCCCGCCCCAGTGAAGGCTCCTACAGTGAAGGCTCCTACAGCTAAGGCTCCTACAGCTAAGGTTCCTACAGCTAAGGCGAAGTCACCCAAGACCGCTAAGCCTGCGGCTAAAGTTACGAAGCCATCGGCTAAGAAACCTACGGTGAAGAAAGTTACCACGAAAAAAACAGTGGTGAAAGTCGTTGCTAATAAAGTGGTGAAAAAGCCGGCCAAGAAGTCCTCCAAGTAACTTGGGTTTCGGTTTCAAGCGTAAGAAGGCATAGATCAGAGAATTTCCATGGATACGATTCCCGGCAACTACACGGCTCTCTTCATTCACATCGTCGTGGGTGTTGGTTTTTCGCTTACAACTTGGATAGGCAGTCTTCTTCTCGGACGCATTGGTCGTCGTACTGGAGCTAAGGATGTGCCTTACGAGTGCGGAATGCTTCCTCAGCCAGGCCCACAACCGCGCTTTAGCGTGAAGTTCTACCTTGTGGCCATGCTCTTCATCCTGTTCGACATCGAAATCGTGTTCCTCTTCCCTTGGGCTGTCGTTTATCGCGAGTACCTACAACAGTTTGGTATGCAGATCCTCTGGGTGCTCATGACCTTCACTGCGATCCTGCTGGTTGGTTATATTTACGCGATCAAGAAGGGAGCACTCGACTGGTCACGCTAGCCGCACGCAGAAAAGGGATTTCCCTTATGCAGCGTGACGTCGAGTGGATTGGTTTTCTGGATAGCTTGACCTCTTGTTCTCTGGAGGTAATGTAGCAAGCTAGAGATTTAGGAAGGGTGGCTGAGTCCGGTTTAAGGCACTCGACTCGAAATCGAACGTGGGGTTATTCCCACCGAGGGTTCGAATCCCTCCCCTTCCGCCACTTCCTTGGGATGAGACCCTTGATAGCTCTCATCACGATCAGTGAAAAGGTGCTGGCTTCTCTTCTCATTGCTTGGCCACTCGCAGTTGATTGTTTCCCCATTTTGGACTGGATACAATTCGAGTAATGGGTGTCGTCGCTCTTTAATTTCATGTGCTCTGTTTTTCAATTTAAGAAGCAAACCTTTCGACCTGGAGGTGAGGTGACGGCCCAATCAGCCCGAGGGGTAGTGCGTCATGTCTGGGCAGGTTTTGCTAAAAATGAGTCTCTCAATTGGTGGCTCCAGAAAGGAGGGGTACTACTTGATCTTCGGATCGATCGGTTTGCGGAGCGCTCCGATCTGACGGGCCAGCTGGTCTGGGATGATGTTCCTACTCACCTAGTGCTGCGCGGCCTCCTCGATGTGCAATCAGGGCAACCCCTCCTCAAGGTGGTAACAAGAGCGGCAAGCCAAGAGGAATTGGAGCACTTTCAACACCCTCGTATGCCACTACTCACAGTTCCTCTCCATGCTCCCTTGCCAACGGAGGTTTTTGGTGTCGCGCAGGAGAACCCCCAGTCAGAGCTCTTCTAGTGAATTCCCTAGGGTGGAACCCCAGCTTGGCACTTGGCATGAAGGGAAAGGCTTTCTAGCTTCATGAACATGAAAGGAATCACTTCTAAATCACTCTCCCTCCTTGTTGTCCTCTGTGTATGTACTGCACTCATCTCCTGCTCCAAGAAAGTGGAGACAGGCATCCCCGTGGGTCAGTTTGGATCACTGACCGGCGCCCAGGCGACCTTCGGTGAGAGCTCCGACAAGGGGGTTCTGCTTGCTCTTGATGAGATCAATGCAACGGGCGGCGTGCTGGGACAGCAGATCAGACTGATCACCAAGGACAATCAATCCAAGCCGGGCGAGACCTCGACAGTGGTACGCGAACTGATCACCCGTAACAAAGTGGTCGCCCTGATCGGGGAGGTCGCCTCGGGACGTTCCCTAGAGGCGGCACCGATCGCGCAGCGTAGTGGCATTCCGATGATCTCCCCCTCATCCACCAGCGAGAAAGTCACCGAATCGGGAGACCATATTTTCCGCGTCTGCTTCATTGATCCCTTTCAGGGAAAGGTCTGTGCCAAATTTGCACGTGGTCTTGGAATATCCAAAATTGCCATCCTTACTGATGTTTCCAAGGACTACAGCATGGGCCTGACCAAAAGTTTCAAGGCCGAGTTCCCGAAGGGCGGCGGTGTGATCACCGGAGAGCAAAGCTACAGCGGTGGAGACAAGGACTTCAGCGCCCAGTTGACTGCGATCAAGGCAGGTAACCCCCAAGCCATCTTCCTTCCGGCCTATTACACGGATGCACCCCTGATTATCCGTCAGGCCCGTCAACTCGGCATCATGGTTCCATTCATCGGTGGGGATGGATGGGACTCCCCGGAGCTTGTCGCCGTGGGGGGGAACTCGGTGGAGGGTTGCTACTTTTCCAATCATTTTTCCACTCAGAGCACCGATCCGAAAGTTATCTCCTTCGTCACGGCCTACCGGAAGAAATACGGGAGCGATCCTGACGCGATCTCCGCCCTTGGCTATGATGCACTCTACATTCTTGCCGATGCCATGAAGCGAGCCGAAACAACCGATCCAGCCAAGGTCAACGCAGCCATCGCCACGACAAAAGATTTCCCCGGAGTCACTGGGAAAATCACCCTTGATGAGCATCGTAATCCCAACAAGCCGGCGGTGATGCTCCAGGTGAAGAACGGAAAGTTCGTTTATGTGGAGACGATTGCGCCCTAAGTGTCTGACGGCTTATATGTAGAAGGGGGATCCCCTTTTGAACGCTCCGAGAAGGAGCGCAAGTCAATTGCCGACGCTGCGCACGCAGAGGGAGTCGATTTTTAAGTTGAGTGACTTTTCCGCAATGCGGAGAAATCCCTCTGAGGAATCGGTCAGCAAGATGTCGAGACGAGGTCCCGATGGATTCGAGGAATCAGCGGAGAGGAGGGAACGCACGGCGACAGCGCAATTCTCGGCTGAGTCGACGAGTTGGATTCCATCACCACAGATTGTCCGGATGGCGTTCTTCAGGAGCGGATAGTGGGTGCAACCAAGCACGAGTGTATCGATTCCTTGAGAGAGCATGGGTTCAAGGTAGCGCCGGAGAACTGTCTCGGTGACCTCGTCATCAAAGAGTCCCTCCTCAATCAGAGGGACGAGGAGAGGGCAGGCAGTTGCCTTAACGGAGAGGTTGGGATTCAGGGAATGGATGGCCTTGCTGTAAGCCTGGCTGCCGATGGTTGCGCGCGTTCCGATCACCCCGATCTTGCCACTACGGGTTGCCTTCACGGCTGCTGCGGCACCCGGCTCCAGAACGCCGATCACGGGAACCGGGAACTCGGGAGCTAGTGTCGGCACCGCCAGGGCGGAAGCCGTGTTGCAGGCCACCACGATCATCTTGGCCCCTTCAGAGAGGAGAAGATCGGAGATCTCGCGACTGTATCGGGTGACAGTTTCCGTGCTCTTCCCGCCATAAGGAACCCTCGCCGTGTCACCGAGGTAGAGAATCCTCTCCAGGGGGAGAGTACGCCTCAGCTCCGCGACGACGGTGAGCCCCCCGATGCCGGAATCAAAGACGCCGATCGGGGCGGATGAGGAACTGTTATTGGATGAGGGCATCTCGGTTTGGAATTGCTACTTGGAAAAGTTAGAAACTGCAGCTGGAGAGAAAAAGCACCATAGTGACAGGCATTCCTAGTGTTTGAAATCAGTGCCGGGCACCTGATGGTCATGCCCTTGGTGACCTTCCCATCTCTCAAGTGACTCCTCATGGAAGTGCCTCCCCTTGAGGGCGCGGCTGACCACCCCGTAGCGGGGAGAGAAGAGGTAGGCTGACCCCAGAAACAGAGCCAGCAACAGCACGATGCACGGTCCCGAGGGAATATTGGCAAAAAACGAGAGCATGAGGCCCCCCACGGCGCTTACCATTCCCAGGAATGCACCGCTCCAGAGCATGCGAGTGAACGAATCGGTCAGAAGGTAGGCGGTCGCTGCCGGGAGAATCAGAAGCCCGAGTGAGAGAAGGACACCGACAGCCTGCAGGGAGGCGACGAGGCCAAGAACGGTGAGCGCCAGGAGACCTGTTTCAATCCACCCCACTTTGATGCCCGAGGCTCGGGCGACGGCCGCGTCGAAAAGCACGAGCAGCAACGGGCGCTGGAAGAGAACAAGCAGGGAGAGGGTGAGAGTGGCAGCTCCATAGGCGATCCAGAGGTCGCCATTGGCCACACCCAGGATATTGCCAAACAGGAAATGAGTGAGGTCGATCTTTACCCGGGCAAATCGTATAAGAACGATCCCGAGGGCGAAAGCGATGATGTAGAGGGAGGCAACGGCCGTCTCATCCTTGAGGCGAGAGTTACGTGCCATCAGTTGTCCCCCAAGCGCCACAAGCAGCGCGGCCATCAGGCCGCCGAGCAAGAGTCCTCCCGGCGAGAGACCGACGATCATTGCGGCCACTGCAAGCCCCGGCAGGAGAGAGTGGGAGAGGGCATCGGCCAAGAGAGCCTGACGCCGAAGGATGATGAATGTTCCGAGAAAACCGTTTGTGAATCCAAGGAGAGCGCAGGAGAGCAGGGCCCGCTGCATGAAGGCGTAGTCAAAGGGCTCGCACAGTGAATGGAAAAGCTGGATGAGGCTGCTCATGATCTGGAGTGGTTATGATGCTCGCCGGAGAAGACAGCGGTGCCGTAGGCGCACTCCAGATGAATGGGGGAAAGGGTTTCCGGCGTCGGCCCGTAGGCAATCAGTTCGCCATTGAGCAGGATGGCTGTATCGAAAAGAGCCTCTGCCTCCGCAAGAGCGTGATGAGAGACAAGCAAGAGCTTACCACGTTCCTTCAGCGTCCGTAATGCGGTGGCCAGAGATTCAGCACTCGTACGGTCGAGTCCCGCAAACGGCTCGTCGAGCAGATAGAGATCGGCCTCCTGAGCCCATGCTCTGGCGAGGAAGGCGCGCTGCTGCTGCCCTCCGGAGAGTTCCTTGATCTGACGCTTCGCCAGGGGGTGCAGGTTAAAAAGCTCAAGAGACTGACGTACCGCCTCCTCATCCCGTTTGGTGAAGGAACCGAGCAAGCTGACGTGATGGTAGCGTCCCATCTCGACCAATCCCTGCACAGTCACGGGGAAATCCCAGTCCACGGATTCCCTCTGAGGAAGGTAGGCGATCAGCGGTGCTGCCTTGGAGAGTTCTTTTCCTTCGATCTGGATCCGGCCTGTCTCTGCGGGGAGTAGTCCCGCCACCGCCTTGAGCAGCGTTGATTTGCCTGCACCATTGGGACCGAAAAGGCCGACGCAGTGACCTGCATCCAGATTGAGTCCGAGATGATGGATGGCGGGAACGCGATGGTAACTGACCGTGAGGTCTTCGATCGTCAACATTGGCCGTGCGTCGGATAGTTGAGCGCTCATGGCAGTTGAGAGGGGGGGTGCTCCTCGATGGGGAAGGTGTCCTCAAGTGTTTTCCCCGCCCAGTAGTCTTTTTGAAGAGGTGCCTGATGACCTGGCATCATGACTTCCGCATGGAGGGCGTGAGGGTTCCCGTCTGTCCACTCAGCCGTAACAAGGAGATCATCACCTCGGGAAATCGGCGCCATGACACGGTACTCACCGGGGGCGACAAAATGTGCATCTGTTAGAAGGGTGCGTCCTCCCTGTTTAATGGAGCAGTGAAGAGGGGAGGGCGCCACACGAACGTGCAAGGTTGCCTGTTGGGCACTGGTCTTTGCATCGGAGGTCTTTGCATCGGAGGTCGCGGGATGAGCAGCGGAAGAAGTACTAGCCGTCGGTTGCATGGTGAGTCTGCAAACAGGCCACGCCACGCCACTGAGGACGAGCAAGACGAAGATGAGTCGAAGCAGAGGATTCCCCTTCATGAGCGATTCACCATAGCCCTCTACGATTAAAAGGGGAAGCGGCCTTATCCAGCACTATCCAGCTACATCCCCTCTCAGGAGAGGAGTGGGAGCAGGTCGAAGAGTCGTGCTAACTGAGCAATCCCTAGAAGGGACGAATTATCTGTGAGAGAGCGAAAGCCAGCAGGAGGAGTCCCGTAGCCCGGCATACAATTGGAAAGCTGTTCCGGCGAAAGGAAAGCCCCAAGATGACACCAAGGGTGTGAAGCAGTGCCGTGGAGGCAACCATGCCTGCCAAGAACAGAGCAGGGATCATTCCCACAGGCATCTCGGAGCCGTGTGCAAATCCATGACAGAGGCCGGCAGCACCGGCGCATAGGCTCGCTATCAGAAGAGATGGACGCCACGCCATGCCCAAAGCAACGGCAAACATGATGATGGAGGCCAAGATACCGTGTTCGATAAGTTGTTGATTGGATGCAAGGATTCCCAAGGATCCCCCCAGGAGCATCGATCCCACAAAGGAGGCAGGGAGCATCCAGAGGGCGCGACCTCCGATCTGAGCCGCCCAGAGTCCCACGGCTACCATCACAAGAAGGTGATCCAAGCCAGCAAAGGGATGCAGAAAGCCTGCCTGTGCGGCTACTCCGCTATCCATGGAGTGAAAGGCGGCGGGGTGAGCCATCGCAGGAAGAGAGGATGCAAGAACCAAGAGCAGAGGAAGAGATCGCTTCATGAGGGGTATGTTGGAGATGGGAAACCTAAGATGCCAATAATAAAGAACCCAAGAGCCCAAATTCAGAGCGTTTCCCTAGGTAAGGCGTCACACAGGAAACACTTACCTGGGCTGATGGCCCTCTTGTCAGCTCCCGCTAGGCACTGATTTCGCTGATTTACTGTGGCTTACCGCAACGCCCTTGATTCGTTTTCATGAGCGTTTGCCTAAGCCGGGATTGGTTTAAGCCGGCACTGGTGCCGCCAAACCTCCGGTTGGGAAATCAGGCTCGATCGGCTTGATGGCCTCGGCTCCGGGGGTATCGCTAGGAGGCGGGGGGAGCGGTGGTGGCTTCTGGGCGATCACCGGAGGGTTCTTCATGTAGCCGAGATTAATGAGGTCTTCGATCTGGGACCCCTCCAGAGTCTCAAACTCAAGGAGCGCCTTGGCGATGAGCTCGACCTTATCCTTCTTCGCTTCGAGAATCTCAGTGGCCTTGGCATAAGCGTCATCGATAAGTCGCTTCACCTCGGCATCGATCTGCTGGGCGGTCGACTCGCTGTACTCGCGGGCGCGGGAGACGTCACGTCCAAGGAAGACCATCTCGTTCTCCTCGCTGAAGCGGATCATGCCAAGGTTGCTCATGCCCCACTCGCAGACCATGCGGCGAGCCAACTTGGTGGCCTGTGCAATGTCGCCCGAGGCACCGTTGGAGACGTCACCGGTGAACATCTCCTCGGCGATACGGCCTCCCATGGTCATCACGAGCATGGCGAGAGCCTCCTTTCGCTGGGTGGCGTACTTGTCGCCCTCCGGAAGATACATCGTCGCTCCAAGATACTGTCCACGTGGAATGATGGTCACCTTGTGAAGGGGATGGGTATGATCGATCACCACGTTCAGGAGCGCGTGGCCGGCCTCATGCCAGGCTGTGGAGGTCTTTTCTTGCTCGCTCATGGCCATGCTGCGGCGTTCCTTGCCCCAGCGGACCTTGTCACGTGCCTCTTCAAGATCAGCCTGCTCGATGGCCTTCTGACCCTTACGTGCCGCTGTGAGGGCAGCTTCGTTCAATACATTGGCAAGCTCCGCACCCGAGTAACCAGGGGTGCCTCGCGCAATGAGACTGAGGTTGACGGACTCGGAGAGCTTCACCTTCTTGGCGTGGACCCGCAGGATCTCTTCACGTCCCTTCACGTCTGGAAGCGAGACAGTCACCTGGCGGTCGAAGCGTCCTGGGCGGAGGAGTGCAGGGTCCAGGACATCCGGACGGTTCGTTGCTGCGATGATGATGACGCCGTCTTGGGCATCGAAGCCATCCATCTCAACGAGGAGTTGGTTCAGCGTCTGCTCCCGCTCGTCGTGACCTCCACCGACACCGTGCCCGCGATGACGGCCGACCGCGTCGATCTCGTCGATGAAGATGAGGCAGGGGGCATTCTTACGTCCCTGCTCGAACATGTCACGAACACGCGAGGCACCCACACCGACGAACATCTCAACGAAGTCGGATCCACTTATGTTGAAGAACGGGACGTCGGCCTCTCCGGCGATGGCGCGGGCAAGGAGGGTCTTGCCGGTTCCAGGGGAACCGATCATGAGGATACCCTTGGGGATGCGACCTCCGAGCTTCTGAAACTTCTTGGGATCCTTGAGGAACTCAACGAGCTCCTGGACCTCATCCTTGGCCTCTTCAACTCCAGCGACATCCTTGAAGGTGATCTTGTTCTTCTCGCGGGCAAGCATCTTGGCCTTGCTCTTGCCAAAGTTCATGGCGCCACGGCCGGCCATCTTGATCTGCGATCGAAAGAAGAAGTAGAGAACAACGAGGAAGAGGAGAATCGGCAGGATGTTCAGGATGGTCGAGGCGAGCATGTTCGACTCGGGCCGTACATTCGGAGTGATGCCAACGGCTGCAAGTTGCTTCTCAAGCGTGGTGCCGTTGAAGGGCATGTAAACGGACGTCTTGAAGGGGGTAGGGATCTCTTCCGTGGCGGGAGGGACTGCTTTCTTGCGGTAGAAACCGGAGAGGTACTGCGTGTTGCGCCCCTCTTCAATCACCAGTTCCAGTGGCTTTTCCTGTGTAGAGATGATTTTCCCCTCTTTAAGAAAACTCTCGAATTTAGGAAGGGTGATCTCATCGGTTGCAACAAGGCTGTTGCCGCGGAAGAGGAAGGCACCCCCGATCAAGGCAAAGGCGATGGCAAAAAGGAGCAATCCACGCCAGTTAAACTGGGGTTCATGGCCTCCGGGATCACGCTGGGGAGCTTTGTTCCGGGATGAGTTGCTGTTCTGGGAATCGGGTGTCTCGTCTGGCATTGCTGGAAGCTATTGACTACATCAGATAACACACCCTGCGGCCAATGCAAACTGCACCACCCAGTCACTCTGATCGTCAGCCTTCATTTCAGGCCTCCGCGCATGATTCGTCGGCTCATCTTCCCTCGTTGGTCGTCTCCATTCACGACCTCTCGACTGTGACGAGAGGTGTCGTGACCCAAATGCTGGCCGACCTCGCCGAAGCTGGAGTTCCCGTGACCTCTCTGCTGGTGATACCGGACCATCATCACAAGGGAAGCATTGAGGAGGATCCAGATTTTGGTGCCTGGCTTCGAGCTAGGGTTGCGGGGGGGCATGAAGCAGTGCTGCACGGCTTTTACCACCTGAGGCCCTCCAAAACGGGTGAGGGGGTGGTGACTAAGCTGATCACCCGCTCCTACACCGCAGGTGAGGGGGAGTTTCATGATCTCACGTTTGGTGAGGCCTCAGGGTTACTTCAGAGAGGAAGGGCCTCCATGCGGGCCTGTGGGATTGAGCCCACGGGATTTATTGCACCTGCCTGGCTGCTGGGTAAGGAGGCGGAGGCTGCCGTTGAGAGTGAGGGATTCGACTACACGACTCGGATCGGGTCGGTGATCGACTGCAGGGAGAAAATGAATTTTGCTTCTCGCAGCCTGGTTTATAGCGTGAGGGCCCCTTGGCGCAGAGGAGTCAGCCTACTCTGGAATGGCGCGCTCTTCCGAGTATTGCAGATGAAGAAGACCTCCCTTCTGCGGATAGGGCTTCACCCTCCCGACTGGGAGTATCCGGCGATTAGGAGACAAATTCTCCAGTATATTCGGGTTGCCGCCAGGGAGCGGAGAGTCACGACCTATTGGGAATGGCTCGACCGCTGGCGTTCCGCGGGTCATGAAGGGAAGCGTTAGAAACCACACCATGGCACGCGTCGACCTCCATCTACACACCCGACACAGTCTTCGCTCTCCCGAGTGGCTGCTACGCCGTCTCGAGGTTCCAGCCAGCGTTTCCGATCCCAACGAGCTCTACGGAAAGCTCCGCAAGGCCGGAATGGATTTTGTCACCTTCACCGATGATGACTCAATCGCGGGATGTCTGGAAATAGCGCACCTCCCCGGAGCCTTTATCAGCGAAACGGTAACCGTACTCTTTCCCGAGGATGGTTGCCGCGTCCCCGTGCTTGTCTGGGGAATCACGGAGACCCAACACCGTGAGATTCAGAAGCTCCGTCCGAATATCTACGAACTTCAAGGATACCTTGCCGATCAAGGAATTGCCCACGGCGTCGCTGGTTTTCTGAACGGACTTGCCGATAAGTTAACGCCCGTCCACTTGATGCGCCTGGCGCTGCTCTTCCGTCATTTTGAGGGGATCAACGGCCGTGAGAACGCCTTTCTCTCCACGATCACCCGTTATCTCTTCGACCTGAAACCGGTCGATATCGAACGCTTCAGCGCCGTAACCGGGCTCGCTCCCACCCATGTGGAACCATGGCGTAAGGTCTGGTTCGGCGGCTCTGACGATCATGGTGGGACGATTCCGGCCCGCGCCTACACCGAGACACCCGAGGCGAGGGATGTCAGCAGCTTTCTTGATCACCTCCGTGAGGGGCGCTGCGTGGCACAGGGCACTCCCGGGTCGCCGCTCAGTGCAGCACTCGACACCTATCAGGTAGCCTTTTCCTATGCGAAGGAACGCCTCGCCGGACATGCCGCCTCGCCGACGCTCCGCCTCCTTGAGAAAGCCTTCGCGCGTTTCATGGAAGGGAGTGATCCCACCATTTTCACCGCAGGGGAGAAATTTGCGTTCCTGGCCCAGGGAATCGCGAGCGGCAAGATCTTCGAGCTCGCCAATCCCGGCCCGCGTTCACTCTGGAAAGAGCTCTCCTCTGCGCTGCGCGAACCCGCGATGAGAGCGGAGCTCAATCAGGAGCTGGAGGGAGTGGAGGATCCTAGCCGCCGCGCTTTCCTCATGGCCAACATGATGGCTAGCCGCCTGGCCTACCGCCTCACGCTGCAGTTCCTGCAGCAGCTTCTGGAGGGTCGCTTTTTGGAAAGTATCCAGATGGTTGGTCCCGTCGTGCCACTCGTCGCTCTGCTGAGCCCCTATCTCTACGCCTTCCGCTCACCGCCCCGATCAAGTCTTCGCAAAGCCTCCATGGCTCTGCGAGGAGATCTCCCCGAGGAGCTTCGCAACAGCCGTCGCGCCTGGTTCACCGACACACTCGATGATGTGAACGGCGTCTCCACCACGATCCAACGCATGAGCAGCGCCCTCAAGGCGGGCGGTAGGGATATCGAGGTCATGGTATCGCGTAAGGAGGTCTCCGTGCCGGAGATCCCGCTCAAGAACTTCCCTCCGATAGGTGAGTTTGAGCTGCCGGAATACGAGCTGCAGAAACTGAGTTTCCCGCCACTCCTCCAGATCATCGACCACCTTCAGGCTGGCAACTTCACCGAGGTGATCATCAGCACGCCGGGGCCCGTTGGACTGGCTGCGCTGGCCGCTGCAAAAGTGCTCGGACTTCCTACTGCCGGGATCTACCACACCGACTTTCCCGAGTATGTCCGCATCCTGACCGAGGATGGCCTAATGGAGTCGCTGACCTGGAATTACATGCACTGGTTCTACGCGCAGCTCGACACCATCTACGTGAATTCCAATCACTACCGACAGTGCTGGATCGACCGTGGCATCCCGGCTGAGAAGCTGAAGATCCTTCCCCGTGGCCTGGATACCGGGCTCTTCCATCCGCAAAAGCGGAGTGCCGATTTCTGGAAGAAAAGAGGATTGCGTGACGGCGAGGTCGGCGCCCTCTATGTGGGCCGCGTCTCTCGAGAGAAGAACCTCGATCTTTTCGCTGCATCGATGCGACGCCTCCTTGCCGAGGGAGTTCCTGTGCGTCCGTTGATTGTCGGCGATGGACCCTACTCCGCCATGATGAAGGAGCTCCTCCCTGAGGGAATCTACACCGGCAGCCTCCACCGTGAGGAACTGGCCTCGGCTTATGCTTCGGCTGATATGTTCGTCTTTCCGAGCACCACCGACACCTTTGGAAATGTGGTGATCGAGGCGCAGGCGAGCGGCCTTCCTGTGATTGTTTCGGATGTCGGAGGCCCGAAGGATCTGGTGGCAAACGGAACTGATGGATTCGTCACCAAGGGACTCGACCTTGATGCTCTCACCATCGCACTGAAGACCCTCGTTCTTGATGTCCCACTCAGGCAGAGCATGGGAGAGGCATCACGCGCTAGGGTTGCCGGCCGAGACTGGTCACACGCCGCTACTCTCTTCTGGGAGGAGAGCGGGGAGTAGTCTAAAGGCTGAACCTATCCGATGGGAAGCGGCGCGGAAGATTCCGCGTTAGCGGGACCCGAAGGGCGGCACAGCTTCTCGGGAATACGTGGGTTGTGGGAACACCCCTGATAGACTGCCGAAGGCAGCCCCAAAGGGGCGAGTTGAGCGGGAGCGAACGAGTCAACGAAGTGCCGTCAAAAGGCAAAAATCCAAAACTAAAAAAGCAGCCGGGAGATTTCAGATGCGGGTCTTTAGTAGCGCTTCTACGAACTCGCAGTTGCGGGCCGTGGCGCCTTGGTGGGGCTGCAGGACTTCTCTGGCAGCAGCCACCATCACGGATCTTTTCGCCTCGTCGGCGAGGATGATTCTTGCCGCCGCAACGAGCTCTTCGGATGTCTTGATCCGGATCGCCGCCCCGCCATCACAGAGGTGGGTGGCGAGGGGTTCGAAGTTGCCGGTATGAGGGCCGATGAGGACGGGTGCTCCAGCTTGAAGAGGTTCGACCATGTTCTGCCCACCCTTATTTATGGCGCAGGGGAGGCTCTTGCCGACGAACACCAGAGTGGCTTGGGAATACCAGCCGCTGAGTTCTCCCGTGGTATCCAGTAGGAGCGGATTCTCAGAAAGGGAGGCTCCCTCCGAGCGGAGTCCGCAGGTGATGCCAAGATCCCGTAATGCTGCACGGATTTCACCGCGTCTTTCGACATGACGGGGGGTGATCAGCAAGCGAAGGTTAGGGAATTCTTTTTTCAGTCCAAGCCAGGCCGTCGCGATTTCCCGTTCCTCACCCGCATGGGTACTGGCTGCAAGGAGGATGGGATTCTCGCTCCGCGAGTTGGAGGAATTGGCGTTTCCGGCAGAGTCGTGCTTGATGTTGCCAGTCAGTCGCAGCAGTGCCGGATTCACCCCAAGTGAGATCCAGCGCGCTTCATCCTCCGGATCGGTCAAGGTAATGAGATCCAGCTGATTGAAAAAAGAGGCGGAGAGCGGGCGCACCCACCTGAAACGCCGCTCGGAGCGCATGGAGAGGCGTGCGTTGATCAAGCCGACGGGGATCTTCATCCGGCGGCAGGCTGCAATCCTGTTGGGCCAGAGATCAGCCTCCACCATGAGGAGAGCCGAGGGACGCAGGCGCTTCACGAGTCGAGCGGTGATGATCGGGAGATCGATCGGGTTGGCCATCGGTTCGAGCCATTCGGAGGCTGAGCGTTCCAGAATCGCAAGCCCGGTGGAAGTGGTGCTGCTGACTAGAAAGCGAGCCTCTGGATGGCGTTTGCGAAACTGGGTGGCAAACTTCAGCGCAATCCCGACCTCGCCGACGCTCACTGCATGGAGCCAGATCCTCCCGGAGCCGATGCGCTCCAACTCCTCCTGACTGAGGATGCCAAAGCGTTGAGCTGCCTTGTGGGAGTATCCGCCGCGCCTCTTGATTCGAAGCAGGTATCCGGGCAGAAGGACCGCCAGAATCGGAGCAAAGAGCAGATTGTAGAGAAACAGGCTGAGGCTTCTCATGCACTCGTTGCTGGTGCCGTGGCGCCCCGTCGTAAGATCAGGATACGCGATTCACCGTAGTTCCGGTCGGAACAGATCTCCCAGGCGCTGAGCGAAGGAAGGGGCTGGCGGCGCTCACACTCCAGAATCAACAACCCCTCGGCTCCGAGAGCGGAGGAGACTTTGGGATGAGCCAGCACGGCATCGGCCAAGTTCACGAGATCACCGGCGGAGGGGCGTGTGTCTTTGAGGTAGGGGGGATCGGCGAAGATGAGGTCTGCACTCTCCTCAGGGGTGTAGAGGTCAAGGAAGCGAAACACATCCATCTGCTGAACGGTCACGCCAGCCCTCTCGAGGCGGGTGGACTGAAGATTCTTGCGGATAAGTCCCGCAGTGGGGCCGTGTTGCTCGACGAACGTCGCCGAGGTGGCGCCGCGGCTTAGTGCCTCGATCCCAAGGGCGCCACTCCCGGCAAAGAGATCGAGGAGACGTGCCTCCGGCACGCGGTCACCGAGTGAGGAGAAGATGGCTCCCCGAACGCGATCCATGGTGGGTCGTGTTCCCTTGCCTGGTGGATGCAGAGTGAGTCCACCTGCAGATCCTGCTATCACGCGCATGATCTTGAAGCTCCCTTAGCGTGCGGGAGTCGGTGGTGAAGATGGCTTTGGGGCTGGTGCCGGCCGGCCGAAGAGACCTTTGAGAATCCCACCTAGATCGCCGCCGATTTTAAAACCGGTGAGTCGTTCCAGTAGATCCGTCTTAGGGTTCATAGGGGAGCCCGAGACGTGAAAGGCAACCTGTGAGTAGCCGGGTTCCGGAGCCGGTGTGAGCTGAGAGCCGAGGAGTCCCCTGAGTCGGCCCGTTAGTTTGTCATTAAAGAGAAGTCGTGAGTCGAGATCGAGCTCACCTGTCGGCTTGAGCGGTCCCTTGGCCGAGAGGATGAGATTTTCGGAGCGCAGGAAAAGGTCATCAACAACGACCTGTCCAGCAACGAGGTGAAAGAGGCATTTGCTCTCGGAGAGACGGAGCAGCTTGAGCTCCTCGACGTTGAGGAGTTGGCCGATCTGCTTTAAGAAATCGACGGGCTGAATGGTGGCATCCTTTGCTGAGAGCCCTCCCTTTCCCTGGATCGATGACCCATCTCCTGCAGTTCCTGTGAGCTGAAGATCGCCCGAAATAATTCCCTCGGCAGAGGAGACACCGAAGGAGGCGTCCGTGAGCAGGTGCTTCAGTGACGCACCCGCAAGGTTCATTGTTACGGAGTAGCGCGGAGCCCTCATGGAGAGATCGGAGGTGGCGTTGCCGGTCAGCTTTCCCTCTCCAAGGTGGGCCGTGAAGGACTCTAGGGAGAGGTTTTTGAGGTCTTCGGAAATTTGGACGGGTGCTTGGAGCTCCTTGATGATCACCCGGTCACTCAACACTGCCTGAGTGGAGCGCAGTGTGCCGACCCAGCCTTGGGCCACACCATGCTCTCCTTTGAGATGGATATCTGAAGCTGAGATCAGGGGGATGCCACGCTCATCAAGGAGGGTGAATTCACCGTTCTTGATGAGCACGTTTCGTAAGGGGATATCACTGGACGCTACTGGCTTGATGGAGGGGGGTGTTTGCGGTGATGCGGGAGCCAAGGCAGGCGCAGAAGGAGTTGCCGATGCAGAGCCTGTGTCTCTTGGCTGTTGATTGGGCATGCTACCGTTAGGGGCAGAGCCAAAACTGGAGGCGCGACTAACCTCCAATCGCTCTGCGCCGGAGAGCTCCCCCAGACTCAGGCGGACGACAGGGTGATCGAGGACTGCTCCAGCAATCAGGAATCTCCCATGGAGGAGTTCTGCAAAATCAGGACGCAGGGTGATTGAGTCTGCGGTGAAGAGGGCGGGACGCCCTTGTCGCTGAGCCTTGATGCCACTGAGTCTGACGGCAACCAGCGGAGGGAGAGGCAGGACATAGCTTGATTCGATCGTGACAGGCGCTCCGGTTGCCAGCGTGAGGGCTTCTGTGAGCTGATTCTGAGTTCCGGGAGCCCGGAGATAAAGGTTCAGGCAGAGGATCGCAGCGGCGAAAACTGCAAGAAGGATGACTGCCGCTGCAAGAATGGGCTTGGAAATCGTGCGCACCAGAACAAGTTAGGTTACCAGCAGCAATTGTGAAGTGTGAAGAATCCTCTCATCATCCTGAATCCTGCCGCGCACGGCGATAAAGCCGGCCGCTTGGCCGAGCGTCTCCGTGATCTGACAAGTGGCGCTGAGATTCGCCTGAGCTCCTCTGCCGGTGATGCGGAGAGGATCGCCTGCGACGCGATCAGGAACGAAGAGGGGTTCACCTCCATCATCGCTGCCGGAGGTGATGGAACCATCAACGAGGTGGTGAACGGCATTTTCTCTGCAGGTAATCCCGGCATTCCTCTGGGGATCCTCCCGGTCGGGACCATGAATGTCTTCGCCGTCGAGCTTGGGATTCCCTTGAACTCCCCGGAGAAGGCCTGGGAGGTCATCCGTCGAGGTGAGATCAGGATGCTCGATCTTCCCGTGTGCACGTCGCAGGAGGGAGCCCGATGCTTCGTCCAGTTGGCCGGAGTTGGTCTCGACGCCGAGGTCGTTCGCCGCACCACCAGGGAGTCCAAAAAGGCACTCGGTCCGCTGAGTTACCTCCTCTCGCTCGCGCAGGTGGCTGGCCAGAAGCCATCGCAGATCACCCTCGAGAGCGCCGATGGAGTGGTGAGGAGTGGTTCATTCGTTCTGCTGGGAAATGGGAGATTCTACGGAGGACCCTTCAAGATGTTCAGGCGTGGATCGCCTAACGACGGCCTTCTCGATGTCCTCGTCTTCCAGAGCCAGAGTCCATGGGATCTGCTCCGCTACATGCACGCCATCCTGATGGGGCATCATGGGGAGCTTGCCGATGTGGAGTATTTTCAGACGACATCGCTCTCACTCCGCTCCGAAGAACCTGTTCCCTACGAGCTCGATGGCGAGATGACTGGCTATTTGCCGCTCTCCCTGACGCTGAATCCATACGGTCTTCCGGTCTTTGCACCGGCCGCCAAGTGATCCGATGGAGCGCTTCAGAGAATCCCCCGTCACGCTGGTTCTCTTTGGGATCAATCTGGCTCTCTTTCTCACAGAGGAAATCTTTCGTCTCTTCTTTCAGAGTTCACTCTTTCCGATTCTCGCGCTCAGTCGTGAGGGACTCATGGAGGGAGGGTGGTGGCAACTCCTGACCCACGCCTTCCTGCACGGCAATCTCTTCCACCTCATGGCGAATATGGTGGCACTCTGGTTCACCGGTCCGATCCTTGAGGAGATCCTCGGAGGTCTCCGTTATCTGCTGCTCTATATGGGAGGGGCCGTCATCGGCGGATTGCTTCAGACCTTTGCCTCCCCTGGAAGCATTGACCTCGTGGGTGCTTCAGGAGCGGTCTGCGCTCTCCTGGTAGGATTTGGAACCTTGTTGCCCCAACTCCAGATCACGGCCCTGATCTTCTTCGTCATTCCGGTGAAGATGAAGGCAGCCACCCTCTCTTGGATCGTCGTGATCACCTCTTTCCTCTTCTGGCTCCTAGGGATCATGCGGGGAATCGGTCATCTCGCCCACCTGGGAGGTGGCATCGCCGGGTTCCTGATCTGTTACAGCTACCGAAAGCTCGGAATGGTCAGAGGACTCCCAGAGCTCCCCCCTCCGCTTCCCGAGAGTAACGGCACACAGGTATTTTAACGCTAAGCCTGTTGGTGGAAAAATCCCCGAATCGTATTGTCTCCGTTAATGAATCGGCATACGAGTCTTGCAAGGTAGTCAGTGTCCCCTCCTTCTAAGCCCCTATGAATAAGACAAGCGAACGTTACCTATTGCGTGCCTTTTGGTGTCTCATTTTTCTCGGTATAGCTCCATTGCTGCGGGCACAGTCGCCCATATTGGGAGCTAAGGAAGTGGCTCTCCTCTCTGAGATAGATGCGCCGATCATGGCTGAAGGCAAGCAGATCGGCAGCATGAAACTGAAGCCGGGTTCTCTAGTCACAGTCGTCTCCTCTAATCAGCAGCAGGTCATGGTTCGCAGGGGAGAAGGTGTGCCGTTTCCAGTGCCCTGCAGTGTTGTCTCTCCCGAGGCGCTTGCTGCAGCGCTCGCCACGCCAACACCAACTCCGATGCCTCCTCCCAGAGTAGTCGTGCAGGCCACTCCGCTTCCCACACCGAAGGCAACGCCATCACCGACTCCCTCGGCGCCCGTCTTCTTTGATCAACTCCGGCCCCTTCTAACCGCCCCCTACGAGGGAAAATCTCCTCGCTACTTTGCGGTGTACTTTTCCGCACACTGGTGCGGACCCTGCCGCGCGTTCACACCCAAACTTGTTACTTGGTACAAGGCTTTCAAGCGCTACCACCCCGACTTCGAACTTGTTTTCTCTAGCTGTGATAAGGATGCCGCCGCTATGGAGGAATACATTAAGCTGACCTCAATGCCTTGGCCGGTGCTTGCGTTTGACAAAAAGAACACACGCCTCCTCTCCGCCTACTTTCCCAAGGGAATTCCCTGTTTGGTCTTTCTCGATGAGCATGGAAATCCAGTGGTTCCTAATCCCAGCAATAAATACATTCCGCCGGAGGAGGTTCTTCGCACTATCGAACACACCCTTCCTTCGACCCCCTGAAGCGATTTTTTCTCTTACACCTAACAACCCGAATATTTATGAGTTTCAAATGTCTGTGTTACACCATTGCTGCAGTTATCGTTTCCTCGGTCTCGCTTTACGCACAGGAAGCAGTATCTGCAACGAATGCGAGTACATCACTTGCAGAGGAGATCGTCTCAATCATGCATTTTGAGGGGAATTTCGATGCAATGAAGGGCAAGATGGAGGCCTTGCTCACTTCACAGAAACCGGCGGGTATTCCTCAAGATGCATGGGACCGCATTGCAAAACAGTCACAACAAACCATGCAATCGGTTTTTTCCGCTATGACCTGGGAGAAGATGAAACCGGTATATGTCTCCCTCTATGCCGGAACGTTCACACCTGATGAACTTCAGGGGCTCATCGACTTCTATAAAACGCCAGTAGGGCAGAAATATATTGAGAAACAGCCTCAACTGCAGGCTGCCATCATGCAGAAAAGCCAATCCATGATGAAAGACATCATGCCTTTAATTCTGAAGTCCACTCCTCTGCCAACGGCAATCGGATCTTCTAACCCGATCTTGCCCGCCTCATCAGGGACAGTAACCCCAACCCCCTAATAGCTTTCAGGTCTAAGGCAGCTGATTTCCATGAACTTTAGATGCCTCCTGTTGCTGCTCTTGGTTGAGTTGGTGGTAGGTCAATCAGCATCAGCGCAATCAGCTGCTCATTTTACAACTGACCATGGGCTTGTTGGGGGGAGAGGAGTCTGGCCTTATCTGCTTTATCTTGGGCTCCTCATTTTTCTTGGAGGTTCTATCTATACAAAACAAACCGAGTTTTATGCGTGGACAATCACCAAGGAGAGATGCCCTATCCTTTATTGGTGCGTAATGTCTGCACTTACCGCGCTAGCGGTATGGTTTGGTTGGTGTTTTTGGAAGAATGCAGTCTAAGGACTATTCTGTTTCCCCAACGGCTTTGAAGTTTGGATGCTGCGCTAGGCCGCCAAGCGAAGCTGTATAGATTATACTGCGAGCGCCAGCGAACACCGCGCGGCGCCAAAATCCAAAGCCGTCCTCTTAGACATCAAGGTTGCGGACGTTCAGCGCATTATCCTCGATGAAGATCCTTCGTGGCTCGACCACATCACCCATCAAGATGTCGAACATGCGTCCGGCCTCGAGGGAGTTGTCATCGTTGAGCTCGACCTTGAGGAAGCGACGGCGCTCCGGATTCATGGCGGTCTCGTAGAGCTCCTTGGCGTTCATTTCACCAAGACCTTTGAATCGCTTGATCTGGACACCGCGGCGGCCGACTTCCTTGACCATCTCGAGGATGCGCGGGATAGCGAAGATCTCGTGGGTGGTGTCTCCGTCGACAATGTGGAAGAGGGGCGTCTTGCTGTCGGCGTAGTGTTCGATCTTGAAGCCCTTCTTGGCAAGTTCGGCAATGAGCTTTTCGATGCTCTTGGACTGATGGATCTCGACGAGACGTGCACGGCGGCGGCGGGCATTCTTGTCGGCCTTGGTGACCTTCTCGGTAAGAGCTCCGCCATTCTCTGCATTCTCTCCTTCGGAGGGCTCTGCATCGAAGAGGTTGAGGTCGATGTTGGTCGCCGTGAAGTTGCGCAGGTCGGTCTCGTTCTGGAAGTACTGGACGGTCTCATCGTTGCCGTTACGGATGACGACAAGGAAGGAGGGCAGGGCACCCTCAGGTGAGCGGGCGTGGAGGTAGGCCTCAAACTCTCCGCCGAGACGGCGGACGGCCTCGCTCGATTTCTCGAGCCTGTCGAGGAGTTCGAGGATCTCCTTGAACTGAGCGGCTGCGATCTCCTTCTTGTCGGGGAGGGTCACAAGCTTGAGTTCCTCGGCGCCGAGAGAGATCAGGATGCGGTTGAGTTGGACGTCGTCATCGACGTACTCCTCACGCTTCTTCCTCTTGATCTGGTAGAGCGGAGGTTGGGCGATGAAGATATGACCGCGGCGGATGAGCTGCGGCATCTGGTTGTAGAAGAAGGTCAGGAGAAGGGTCCTGATGTGAGAGCCATCGACGTCGGCATCGGTCATGATGACGATGCGGCCGTAACGGAGCTTCTCGATGTTGAAGGCACCCTCTTGGTCGCCGTCACCGATGCCTGTCCCGATCGCCGTGATCATGGTCTGGATCTCGGTATTCTGGAGCACCTTGTCGAGGCGGGCCTTCTGCACGTTGATGAGCTTGCCTCGGATGGGAAGGATCGCCTGGAAGCGGCGGTCACGACCCTGCTTGGCGCTGCCACCTGCGGAATCACCCTCGACGATGTAGAGCTCGGTGAGGGCCGGGTCACGCTCGGAGCAATCAGCCAGCTTACCGGGGAGTCCACCGCCGGTGAGCGCACTCTTGCGGACGGTCTCACGGGCCTTGCGGGCCGCCTCGCGGGCACGGGCTGCGGTGAGCGCCTTGTCGATCACCTTCTTGGCGACGGCGGGATTCTGATCGAAGTGATCCATGAGTCCCTCGTAGAGGGAGGAGTTCACCACGCCCTCGACCTCGGTGTTGACGAGCTTGACCTTCGTCTGGGACTCGAAGCGGGGGTTGGGGAGCTTGACGCTCAGGACAGCGGTGAGACCCTCGCGGACGTCATCTCCGGAGAGTGCCGGGTCCTTCTCCTTGAGGATGTTGTTGGCCTTGGCGTACTGGTTGATGGCGCGGGTCAGCGCGGTCCGCAAGCCGGTCAGGTGGGTGCCGCCGTCAGGATTCGGGATTGAGTTGGCAAAGCAGAGGATCTGATCGGAGTAGGAGTCGTTGTACTGAAGAACGGCGTCGACAAAGATCTCGTCACGCTGGCGCGAGATGACGATCGGCTTGGGATGAAGGACTGTTCGGGTCTCACCGAGTTGGCGGACGAACTCCTGGATGCCGTGCTTGTAGAGGAAGGTCTCGCTGCGGGGGCGGTGCTCCTCATCATCGCGCTCGTCGGTAAGGACGATCTCAATGCCGGGGTTCAGGAAGGCTAGCTCACGCAGACGGCCGGCGAGGCGCTCGAACTTGAAGGTGACGGTGATCGTGAAGATTTCGGGATCGGGCAGGAAGGTGACGAAGGTGCCGGTCTGCTTTTTGTTCTTTAGCTCACTGAGAACGGTGAGTGGCTGGGTCGTCTTGCCCTGGGCGAAGGACATGAAGTGAACCTTCCCCTCGCGCATGACCTCGACTTTGAACCAAGTCGAGAGGGCGTTGACGCACTTGGCGCCGACGCCGTGAAGACCGCCGCTGTACTTGTAGGCTCCCTGACCGAACTTTCCACCGGCGTGGAGGTTGGTGAGCACGAGCTCGAGCGTGGGGATCTTGAACTTGGGATGCACCTCGACAGGAATGCCTCGGCCGTTGTCACGGATGGACACGGAACCGTCCGAGTGGATCGAGACCTCGACGCGCGAGCAGTATCCGGCCAGGTGCTCATCGATGGAGTTATCGAGTACCTCAAAGACACAGTGGTGGAGACCGCGCTCATCGGGATCACCGATGTACATGCCCGGGCGCTTACGAACCGCCTCGAGACCCTCGAGCTTGTCGATCTGGGCTGCTCCGTATTCCTCGCCTCCCGCGGTGTCCTGCTTTTCAGGGATATCGCTGTCGTCGAGGGGGATGATGGGTTCTGCGGGTTCTTTTTTAGCCATGGGAGAGTGTCGGATCTGCACCTAAAAAGGAGCGGTTTGTGATCGTTCCAAGCTAGGGATGGGAGGGGAGGGGGGCAACGCTTTTTTAGCTCTTAGACACACTATATGGGTAACTATCCAAGCATGATACACTACATATTGGAGGCAGAAATAAATGTGGAAGTCAGGAAAATCCGAAGCGATTTATCATCCCCCCCTGCCTCGGGATGATTCTCCAAGCCCTGCACTCTTTAATTCCTGAGTTCCTGAGTTCCATATTTAGGATTTAAGCCTCAGATTGAACCCATGAAGGAATATGACTTTGCGGTGATCGGCGGGGGGAGTGGAGGTTATGCCGCTGCGCGTACGGCCGTCTCCCTCGGACTCTCCACAGTCGTGATCGAGGGGGGTGAAGAAGTCGGCGGCCTCTGCATCCTGCGAGGCTGCATGCCCAGCAAGGCGCTGATCGAGTCGGCCAACCGCTACCGCACCCTGCGCCATGCGGCTGAGTTTGGCCTGAGCGCTGAGAAGATCGGCTATGATGCCAAGGCAATCGTTGCCCGTAAGAAACGCCTCATCGGGGAGTTCGCTGATTACCGCCGCCTGCAGTTGGAGGGAGGTAGCTTTGACTTCATCCGGGGTCACGCCGAGTTCCTTGATCCTTATTGCCTGCGCGTCACTCTGCTCCTGGGAGGGGAGCAGATCGTCTCTCTTAAGAGTGGCTGCATTTCCACAGGCTCCGTCCTGAATCTCCCCTCTGTGTCGGGTATTGAGCAATGCCTCTCCAGCGACGATCTCCTGAACCTCACAACGATTCCCGCCTCCGCCATCGTCTTAGGCGGCGGACCAGTGGCTCTCGAGATGGCCCACTACCTTGAGTCGCTGGGTTCTAAGGTGACGATCCTTCAGCGCAACACCCAGCTGCTGACTGGTACCGATCGCGACGTGGCTGATGCTCTTGCCGAGGCCTTCCGCAAACGCGGCATGGAGGTCCTCTGTGGCACGCGTCTCCTGTGTATTGAAAAGACAGAGCATGGAGTGCAGGTGAACTTCGAGCATGGAAACGGAGCCACGAAGATCGAAGCCGACATCGTGCTCAACGCGCTTGGACGACGTCCCGCCGTAAAGGGACTCCATTTGGAAAAAGCGGGAGTCGCCTTGCAGGGCCCTGCCATCTGCACCGACCTCGAGCAGCGCACCACGGCGAAGCATCTCTTTGCCGCGGGTGACTGTTGTGGACCGTACGAGGTCGTGCACATCGCCATCACACAGGGGGAGACCGCCGCCAAGAATGCCGCCGCCCTGCTCAAGGGGGGGGAGCCGGTCACCCTCGACTACAGGCTCAAGCTCTTCGCTGCATTCACCGAGCCTCAGATGGCCTCCTGCGGGATGACTGAGGATGAGGCACGCGCCTCGGGGGTCGAAGTGGTCACGGCCAGCTATCCCTTTGCCGATCACGGCAAGTCACTCGTGAAAGGTGAGACCGATGGATTTGTGAAGCTGATCGCGGATGCCGCTGATGGCCGCATCCTCGGAGGCGCCGTGGTGGGTCCCGAGGGGTCGGAACTCATCCACGAGATCGTGGTGGCGATGGCCTTCAATGCCACAGCGGCGCAGTTGGCGCTTATTCCCCACTACCACCCCACACTCTCCGAGATCTGGACCTACCCAGCGGAAGAGATTGCCGATAGGCTGCAGGCCTGAGGCAATCTCGTAGCACCAAGCGGCTGGGAAGTTGCGCGGTAGAGCCCGCAAAGCGGGACCCAGAGGGCGGCACTGCCCGCCGGGAGGCGGGTGACGTCAACTTGCCGATAGGCTGCAGGCTTAAGACCCCAAACCTTTCCAGCCTTAGTTCCTCAGTCCGCTCGCGGAGACACCCGCTGCACGGGTCGAGATCGAGCCTTGGTACTGGCTGCCGAGTGCCTGAAGCACACGCTTGGCCTCCTCCATCTTTCCTTGCTGGGCCAGAAGCCGTGCTTGGGAGAAGAGGGCGAAGGGAGCTCCGTAAGATTGAGGGTAGGCCGCGGCTGCCTGCTGGTAGGAGGTGAGAGCGACATCAGCTTTGCCTGTGACACGGGCATTGGAGGCGCGCCCCAAGAGTCCTGAGATGGCCAGAGGACTGGTTGGGAATGTCTCGGCGAAGCGGGAGTAGAGGGTATCGGACTCCTCGACTTTACCAGCGTTGCGTAGTGAGGCTGCGAGGAGGAGCATGGCATCAGCAGCTGCAGGAGTGCGGGGGTACTTGGAGATCACCTCATTGAGTGTGGCATCGGAGGAGGCCGTGCTCAGGAGAGTCTCGGAAGCGATTCGGGAAGAGCGGCTCGAGGCCAGCATCCCAAGCACGATCACAACGAGGGCGACCATCCCGGCAATGCTGCCAAGAAAGGCTCCGCGATGGTTCAGCCAGAGAAGCTCGAAGGCGGAGGGAGGAGCGATCTCTTGATCGGCTTCGGGAGGAGTGAAGAGGGAAGACATGGAAGATAGGAATTGAAGAGTGAAAAGTGAAAAGTGAAAAGTGAAATGGTGAAATCACCCACCTCCCGGAGGAAGTTTGACTGAGGCGCGGGGAGCACTTGTTAGGCAAGCTTCCCGGTGGAGCAGTAGCGCGGCTTTACGAGCTAACAGTCTTCAGTCTAACAGCCTCGGATGGCCCTTGCGGCCATCCTTAGCCTCCGACCTGAGCGCGTGCCTCTTCCGCAAGAGCGGTGCTGAGGTAGCGCTCTCCGGTGGAGCAGGCCACGGTGACGATCAGCTTGCCGGCATTTTCCGGGCGCTTTGCGAGCTCGATCGCGGCATGAACATTCGCCCCCGAGCTGATGCCCGCGAGAATGCCCTCCTCCTTGGCAAGGCGGCGAGCCATGGCAAATGCCTCGTCGTTGGTGACGGTAAGGACCTCATCGATGGCATCGAGGTGGAGATTGCCCGGGACGAATCCTGCACCTGTTCCCTGGATCTTGTGAGGGCCTGGCTTGACCGGTTCACCTGCACGGGTCTGGGTGATCACCGGAGAGTCTGTTGGCTCCACGGCCACAGCCTGGAAGCTTGGCTTGCGTGCCTTGATCGTTTCGGAAACGCCGGTGATGGTGCCACCCGTTCCGACAGCCGAGACAAGAATATCCACCTTACCGTCGGTGTCTTCCCAGATTTCCTCCGCGGTGGTCTTGGAGTGGATAGCGGGGTTGGCCGCGTTGTTGAACTGCTGGGGCATCCAGGAGTTCGGAGTCTCCTTGAGGATCTGCTCGGCGCGAGCGATGGCACCCTTCATCCCCTCGGATCCCGGTGTCAGGACAAGCTGAGCGCCCAGCATGGCGAGGAGAGTGCGGCGTTCGAGACTCATCGTCTCGGGCATCGTGAGGATCAGTTTATACCCCTTGGCGGCTGCCACGAAGGCGAGCGCGATGCCGGTGTTACCGCTGGTTGGTTCAACAATCGTGGTACCCTCCTTGATGAGACCCTTGGCCTCGGCATCGGCAATCATGGCTGCGCCGATACGATCCTTCACGCTGCCGAGCGGGTTAAAGAACTCGCACTTCACGGCGATGGTTGCAGGAAGGCCCTTGGTGATGTGGTTCAAACGCACGAGGGGAGTGTGGCCGATCGTGTCGATGATGGAGTTGTGGATGTGGCCCATAGTGAAAGTAGTAAAGAGGTTGGAAACTAAAATAACCACTACTTTGGTCGCTTAAAGCATCCAAGGTTTTTTTCACTCCTGAGACATCCCGCGGAGATTCAGGGGGGGAGTGCTCGAAGAGGGACTTGAACCCACACACCTTTCGGTACCAGATCCTAAGTCTGGCGCGTCTGCCAATTTCGCCATTCGAGCGGCACTGCTCGGATAACTTCCACTATCGGCACTCGGGGCTCAAGGCTAATTCAAGAAAAGGGTCTTGAAGCTCCTTACGGGCGAGTTCCCAGATGTATTCGCGCACTCTGTGGTGAGTCGTTTATGACACAGGAAGAACTCTCGTGGTCTTGCATCCCATCCTGACTTCTGCTATACAAGTAGAAGCATCAGGAATGTCTAAGGGTCACACCAAGGACTGCCAACCGGGGACGGAGAAATCCCACGGTGGCTGAGCGAAGCAATTCGCTCGATGTGCAGCGGGGAGAAATCCGCTGAACTAAAATCTCTCCAGGCTTCTTCAAGCGCCTTCCCTGATCATCCGATCAAGGAGGCGCTTTTTTTGTTGCCCGGGTTCCTGGTGTGCCACCTCCAACCAAAGGAAACACCACACATGAGCACCGCGACATACATTGGATCGAGCGCAGCAACCCTGGAGCGTCCCACGCTGGCCATCCGCACCACGGGCAACCCCAACCACCACCTCTGGAACAACAACGGGACCTGGTGGTTCCATTACACCGAGCACCTCCCCGACTACACCAAGCGCCGTGTCAGGAAGAGCCTCCACACCGACGAGCTCGGCATCGCGAGGGTCCTGAGGGACAGCCTCCTCTGCGACCTAACCCACTGGGAGGATTAATAGTCATGAACACAGCTCAAATCACCGATTGCTCTATGTGTCTAGCTCACGGAACAGGCATGCAGTCTATCCATGGGATTTGACGAGTTTTGCAGCGGAAGGCACTTTAAAAAAATATCGCTTGGGCTGAATCAGATTCTTTACGGGTAGGACACCCTGCGTCTCGTCGATCTGATAGTGTGGGGGGATGAATTTTCACCTCTTATCCCTTCCTCCTGGTCAGATCACACTCTGACCGTTATCTGTCAGACACCGTTTTCCAATTAAGCAATGGCCCGTCCCAAGAAATCCTCCTCTACATCCTCCAAGGACTCCTCGGCCAATCTCGGCTTCGAGGCGAAGCTCTGGCTCGCCGCCGATAAGCTCCGCAACAACATGGACGCGGCCGAGTACAAGCACGTCGTCCTCGGTCTCATCTTCCTGAAGTACATCTCCGACAGCTTCGAGGAGCATCATGCCAAGCTCATCGCCGGAGAGGGCGAATACGCCGGGGCCAATCCCGAGGACAAGGACGAGTACCTCGCCGCCAATGTCTTCTGGGTCCCGAAAGAGGCACGTTGGTCCTTCCTTCAGGCCAATGCCAAGCTCCCCACCATCGGCAAGCTCGTCGACGACTCCATGGTCGCCCTCGAACGGGACAACCCTCGGCTCAAGGGTTCCCTGAACAAGAACTACGGCCGTGCCGACCTTGACAAGAACCGCCTCGGCGAGCTCATCGACCTCATCGGCTCCATCCAGCTCGCCGATGCCGCCAGCCGGTCCAAGGACCTCCTCGGACGCGTCTTCGAGTACTTCCTCACCCAGTTCGCCAGCGCCGAGGGCAAGAACGGCGGCCAATTCTACACCCCCTCCTGCGTCGTCCGTCTCCTCGTCGAGATGGTCGCCCCGTACAAGGGACGCATCTACGACCCCGCGTGCGGCTCCGGCGGCATGTTCGTCCAGAGTGAGAAATTCGTGGAATCCCACGGCGGCAAGCTCGGCGACATCAGCGTCTACGGCCAGGAGAGCAACCCCACTACCCGCCGCCTCGCCATCATGAACCTCGCCCTCCGGGGTATCGAGGCAGACTTCGGACCCGAGCACGCCGACACCTTCCGCCGGCCACTCCACCCCGATCTCCGGGCCGACTACGTCCTGGCCAATCCTCCCTTCAACGACTCCGACTGGTACCGCAAAGACGACGACGTCCGCTGGCAGTACGGCGTCCCGCCAAAGGGGAATGCGAACTTCGCCTGGGTCCAGCACTTCATCCACCACCTTGCGCCCCACGGCATGGCCGGCTTCGTCCTCGCGAACGGCTCCATGTCCTCGAACCAATCCGGTGAGGGAGAAATCAGGAAGGCCCTCATCGAGGTTGACCTCGTCGACTGCATGGTCGCCCTCCCCGGACAGCTCTTCTACAGTACCCAGATCCCCGTCTGCCTCTGGTTCCTTACGAGAAGCAAGAACGACGGAAAGCGCCGCGACCGCCGCGAGGAGACCCTCTTCATCGACGCCCGGAAAATGGGCACCCTCATCGACCGAGTCCATCGCGAGCTCACCGACGAGGACCTTGGAAAAATCGTTACCACCTACCACGCATGGCGTGGAGACAAGCCCTCGACGCTCGACTCTGGACCCTCGACCCCGTCGGCGTATGCCGACGTGCCTGGCTTCTGCAAATCGGCCACGACCGCCGAGATCGCAGCTCATGGTCATGTCCTCACACCGGGTCGCTACGTCGGAGCCGAGGAGATCGAGGATGACGGCGAGCCCTTCGAGGAGAAAATGCCGCGCCTCATCGCCGAGTTGAATGCCCAGTTCGCCGAGTCCGCGAAACTGGAGCAAGCCATCAAAGTAAACCTGAAGGGACTGGGGTATGGCGGCTGAGTGGACATCCTTGCCCCTCGAAGATTGCATGGAAGCAATCATCGACTATCGGGGGAAGACACCCGAAAAGACGACCTTTGGTGTGCCTCTCATTACTGCCAAAGTCATTAAAGGCGGTCGCATTGAGCCAACGGGAGAGTTCATCGCAGAGTCTGATTATGACGCCTGGATGAGACGCGGTATGCCAAAACGCGGAGATGTAGTTATGACTACTGAAGCTCCTCTCGGTGAAATCGCGCAGCTCGACGGTTCAAGAATCGCTTTGGCGCAGCGAGTCATCACACTACGCGGCAAGCCTAACATTCTGGACAACTCGTTTCTGAAATTCCTGATGCAGTCTGCCGAAGTGCAGGAAGAACTGCGCTCTCGGGCTACAGGAACAACGGTTCTCGGGATTCGTCAAAGTGAACTCCGTAAAGTCAGTCTTACCCTTCCGCCACTCGCAGAACAGAAGCGGATTGCCGAAGTGCTGGGAGCACTGGATGACAAGATCGAGTTGAACCGGCGGATGAATGCCACCCTCGAGGCCACCGCCCGTGCCCTCTTCCAGAGCTGGTTCGTCGACTTCGACCCCGTCCGTGCAAAGCTCGACGGCCGCCAACCCTCCGGCATGGACGCCGACACCGCCGCCCTCTTCCCAGACTCCTTTGAGGAATCTGAGCTTGGGCATATCCCGAAGGGGTGGAATGTTAAGGCTGTTGGTGAAGTAGTCGACTGCGTAGGTGGAGGAACGCCAAGCACTGGTGAGCTGAAGTATTGGGAGGGTGGTACGCTTCACTGGACGACCCCCAAAGACTTCTCTTCTCTACAAGCACCCATTCTCCTCAATACTGACCGCAAATTGACGGACGCTGGATTAGCCAAGATTTCATCGGGTCTTCTCCCGTCAGGGACGCTTCTAATGTCATCCCGTGCGCCTGTTGGCTATCTGGCCATCAGCGCGATTCCTGTCGCCATCAATCAGGGATTCATCGCTATGAAATGTAACGCGAGCGCTTCCAACTACTTCATGCTGAACTGGTGCCAGAGCAACATGGCAGAGATAGAAGGCAGGGCTACAGGAACCACCTTCGCTGAGATCAGTAAACAGAACTTCCGTCCGATTCCTATGCTTCTGCCGTCCAAGGAGCTGATGGCTGCCTTCTCAGTGCGGGTTGCCACGCTCTACGCCAGAATCACCGCCAATCTGCGCGAATCCCAAACCCTCGCCTCTCTACGCGACACCCTCCTGCCAAAACTCCTGAGCGGGGAGATTTCTCTTAAGGAGGCCGCATGAGCCTGACTGATCACTAGGAGAATCCCATGAGCGACGAGATCCCTTATAAAGAACTCACCCGCGAGGAACTCTATGAGAAGGTCTGGTCGACACCGGGAACAAAGCTGGCCGAGGAGCTGGGGATCTCGGATGTGGCGATCACGAAGCGCTGCAAGAAGCTGAATGTCCCCCGTCCCTCCCGCGGCTACTGGGCAAAGCTCGCGGCTGGGAAGAAGCCCCGGAAGCTCCCGCTTCCTCCCACTCAGGATGAGGTTTTCCTCAAGTCGGCGGAGCAATCGGTCGGTACAGAGCTGCCCATGCCGGGAGCCTCGGAATCTCTCCATGAGCTTGCGGCCGCGCTGATCGCTAAGATCAAGAAAGCGCATGTCGATTCTGACAAGCGAGCCAGCTTTTACGGTGATCGCACGCTACCCGAGGTCAAGGTAACGAAGGCTCAGGCGGAGCGGGCGGCACAGTCATTCCATGTGATTCTTCAGAAGGTGGAGCCGCTGGGGATTACGTTCCGGAAGGCGCAGAGTTCCTATGGCCCCGCCTATTTCCAGAAAAGCCATGAC
>Ga0209829_10000074_pt1 | contig 83881 bp, 75 predicted proteins | sample C_140205_EF_Meta_FD_187311 | JGI IMG/M metagenome (GOLD analysis project Ga0209829, IMG submission 187311) | Freshwater microbial communities from Lake Croche, Canada to study carbon cycling - C_140205_EF_MetaG (SPAdes) (version 2) | ecosystem: Environmental > Aquatic > Freshwater > Lake...
GCCGGCGGCCGCCTGGGCGTGCTGCAAGGCTGCAAGACCTTCCTGCTGCAGGACGCTGAGGGCCAGATCGAACTCACGCATTCCGTCAGCGCCGGCCTGGACTACGCCGCCGTGGGCCCGGAACACGCCTTTTATCGCGACCGGGGCCGAATCGAGTTCGCCTACGCCACGGACGACGAAGTGCTGGAGACGCTCCAGCTCTGCTCGCGGCTGGAGGGTATCATCCCGGCGCTCGAGTCCACCCACGCGCTGGTCCACGGCCTGAAGCGCGCCACGGCGCTGGCGAAGGACAAGATCATCATCGTCAACCTGTCCGGCCGCGGCGACAAGGACGTCGAGCAGGTCGCCAAGATTCTGGGTTCGAAGGTGAAGTGAAGGTGGTTTCGTATTCGTCACAAAGGACACAGAGCCGGGCCCCAGAGTTCACCGAGGATGGGGATGTGTATCCTCAGTGATCTCGGTGCTTACTCCGTGAGCTCTGTGGCCCGAAAATCGCTCACCGGTATTCTTGCCACTTACCCCGGGTTACTTGTTACTTCCCCACCATGAAAAGCATGACGGGCTATGGACGGGGCATCGCAACGCTGGGCACGTACACGCTTACGGTCCAGGTCAGCTCGGTGAACCGGAAGACCCTCGACCTCGCGATCAAGCTCCCGGAGGAGTGGGAGAGCCTTGAGGCCGCGGTCGGCGAACAGGTGCGCAAGGTGGCATCGCGCGGCCGGGTCAGCGTCGTGATTGAGCTGACGGGGGAGAACGGCCCGAGCGAGCTCGTCTGGGACGAGGTTGAAATCGGCGCCGTGCTGGACCGGCTATCGGACCTGGCGGATGCGCGCGGGGTTAGCTTTCAACCCACGGCGGAGCTACTCTGGTCCATTGCGAATTCCCGCCGGAAGAACGCGGAGCTGCCGCCGGCCGAGGAAGCCGCCACGGTGGTCAAGGCGGCGCTGGCTGAGGCCCTGCGCGGTTTCGGGGCCATGCGCGCCCGGGAGGGCGAGGCCCTGCTGATCGATTTTATCACGCGACTGAACACCCTGCGTAACCAGGTCGAGACGGTCGTGGCCCGCGCGCCGCACGTCACGGCGGGCTATCGCGAGCAGCTGCTGGCGCGGTTGCGGCAGGCCGGGCTCGAGTTGGACGTGAATGACGAGCGGGTGTTGAAGGAGATCGCGCTGTTTGCCGACCGCTGCGACGTGACGGAGGAGCTGACGCGGCTCCGGAGCCATTTCGAGCAGTTCACCGCGCTGATCAAATCCGACGGCGAGGTCGGCCGGAAATCAGAGTTTATCCTCCAGGAAATTAGCCGTGAGGTGAACACGATCGGCAGCAAGGCCAACGACCTGGCGATTTCCCGCGCCGTGATCGAGCTGAAGAACGAGCTCGAGCGGGTGCGCGAGCAGATGGCCAACGTGGAATAACGGCGCCGCCGTTATTTCCCGTTCGGAGTTCGGAGTTCGGAGCTCGCAGATCGGAGTTCGGGGCAACCCGGCTGGAATTCGGCGGCGACGTGCAATCCGTGAGGCGTGGGCTCCGCCGGCAATTCCCGACCCGATCTCCGAACTGCGATCTCCGACTGAAACGGCGCGCCGTTTCAGTCCGGCTGGCGCAGGGAGTGGATGAGGTACAGCAGCACACCGACGCAAATGGCGGAGTCGGCGATGTTGAACGTCGGGTAGATGTAGCTGCCGAAGTGGAAATCCAGAAAGTCGATCACATGGCCGTAGCTCAGGCGGTCGGTGAGGTTGCCCGTGATGCCGCCGCAGAGAAGGCCGAAACTGACCTGGGCGGTCCGGTCCTGCAGGCCAAGCGCGCGGCGCCAGAAGAAGATCCCCAGCAGGGTGGCGGCGGCGAGGGAAGCGAGGAGGACGCTGCGGCCGGTGAGCAGGCTCCACGCCGCGCCGGTGTTGCCGACGTGGACGATGTAGAGGAAGCCCTTGATGACGGTGATGCGAAAGGGCGGGCCGTAGGTGCCGAGCGGCACGTGGGCGTTGATCCAGGCCTTGCTGGCCTGGTCAAGCGCCACCACGGCCAGGAAAAGCGCCAGCAGCACGCGGTAGGCGAACCAACGGCGGTGGAAGGGAGCCGCGGTGACCGCGGGTGGGGTCTCAGGAGTGGGCGCGGCGGGCGGCACAGGAGGGCAGGGGCGGCTTACTCCTCCCCGCTGCTGCCGTTGTCATCGGAGATCTTGCCGCCCTCTTCGCCGAGTTCGCCGAAGAGGCCGCCGGCCGTGCGGGCCCGGTAGCGGTTGCGCTCAAGACCCTTCTGGGCCTCGGCCGAGTGCCGCGTGAACGGCACGGCGAGCAGGCGGTCCTTGGAGATGGGCTTCTGCGTGATTTCGCAGATGCCGTAGGTGCCGGCGTGGATGCGCTTAATGGCGGCATCGATCTCGGAAAGCGCTTCCTGCTCGCTCGAGACGAGGCTCAGGGCGAAGTCGCGGTCGAAGGTGTCGGTGCCGGCGTCGGCCATGTGCTGGCCATAGCTCGAAAGGTCGCCGCTGTCGTCCTTGTTGGAACGCTTCAGCGTTTCCTCGGAATGGAGGGTGATGCCGGCCGTGAGGTGGTTGCGGAGGTCCAGGAGCAGTTTGTAGAAGCGCTTGAACTTCTCGGGCACATCCTTGCCTTCGTCGGGGATGGGGGCCTTGGCGCGCTTCGGGTTGAAGCCGAGGATATCGGAGAGGGAGGCGGCCTTGATGTGGTGCGGCTTGGTCTTGGGCAGTTCGAGCGCCTTCACCGGGGTCTTGACGGGCACCTTGGCGCCCTTGGCCAGCGGCGCGGCGGCCTTGCTGGTGACGGTTTTCGCGATGGCGCGGACCTCGTCGAGGCTGAAGGCGATGGGCTTCGCGGGGGCTTTTTGCTTCGACTTGAGGATGTTATCGCGCAGGGCGGTTTTCTTGGACGGTTTTTCCATGGAGGGGGTGGTCGCCTTGCTGGCCGCCGGCGCCGGTGCCGGTTTCGACTTCGACTTCGGGGCAGGTTTCCGCGTGGGAGTCGGGGTCTTCTTGGGCGCGGGCTTGGCGGATTTCGCGGCGGACTTTTTCGCGGGCGGTTTCGATTTGTGTTTAGCCATGGGGAGAATGGGGGAAGGCAAGAAAGCTCAGTTCTTCAGGGCGTCAATGCAGCGGGGGCAAACGTCGCCGAAGGTGGGATTGGTTTCGAGGGCTGGAACCCAGCGCCAGCAGCGGGGACAGCGCCCGTGGCCAAGCTCGCTGCAGGAGCGGACCTGGACCCCGAGTGCCGTTCCGGCGGAGGGTGCTAGAGTGACATGGGAGACAATAAAAAGTTCTGGTAGAAAGTCGCGGTGTTTTTCCAGCAGGCGGAAATTTTCGTCTTGTGGTGCGCCGGTCAGTGTGACCTCGGCGTCGAGGGATTTCCCGAGCTTGCCGGCGGCGCGATGGGGCTCGATGGCTTCGTTGACCTGCGCGCGGACCTTGAGCAGCGCGGCGACCTCGGATTCCAGCGCGGGGTTGGTCCACTCGGCCGGAACGACGGGCCAGTCCTGGAGGTGGATGGAGTCGGCGGAGTATTCCTGGCCGGTCGTGGCGAAGGACCAGGCCTCGTCCGCGGTGAAGGTCAGGATGGGCGCGAGGAGTTTCACCAGCGCACGGAAGATGTGGTGGAGCGCGGTCTGCGAGGAGCGCCGGAGCGGGGCGTGGGTGCCAAGCGTGTAGAGCCGGTCCTTCAGGATGTCGTGATACGTCGCGGACAGCGTGACCGAGCAGAACTGGTTGCAGAGTTGGTAAACCCGGTGGAACTCGTAGGTGTCGTAGGCCGCGGTGCACTCGCGCACCAGCACGGCGGTCTGGTGCAGGGCCCAGCGGTCGAGGGTGTCGAGCTGCGCGACGGGCACGGCGTCGCGGGCCGCGTCGAAGTCGAACAGGTTCGAGATCTGGTAGCGGAAAGTATTGCGGATAAGCCGGTAGGTTTCCCCGACGTGCCCGAGGATCTCCTTCGAGATCGGGATGTCGTCGCGGAAATCCTGTGAGGAGATCCAGAGGCGGATGACGTCGGCGCCATATTCGCCGATGTAGGCATCGCTGGTCTGGGGCTTTTCGTAGGAGCTGCTCTTGGAGATCTTGTTGCGTTCGTGGTCGACGATGAAGCCGTGGGTGAGGACGGCCTTGTACGGCGCGGCGCCATAGGCGATCACGCTGGTCCAGAGCGAGGACTGGAACCAGCCGCGGTGCTGGTCACTGCCCTCGAGGTAGAGATCGGCGGGCCAGGACGTGCCGCCCTGGCCGCGCTTCAACACGGCGGCGTGCGAGGAACCGGAGTCGATCCACACGTCGAGGGTGTCGCGTCCGCAGGTGAGCTCGGCGGCCGCCGGCCAGCCGGCGGGGAGCGGCACGCCTTCGAGGATTTGCGCGGGGGTGGCATCGTACCAGAAGTTGGAGCCGAGTTTTTCGAGCTTGTCCGCGACGGCGCGGGCCACGCCGGCGTCGAGGAAGGCGGTTTTCTGCGCGTCGAAGAACGCGGGGATGGGCACGCCCCATGAACGCTGGCGGCTGATGCACCAGTCGGGGCGCGACTCGACGGCGCCGCGGATACGGGCCTCGCCCCACGCGGGGATCCAGCCCTGGTGCGCGGCGATCTTGGCGATCTCGGCCAGGGCGGTGGGGCGGGTGTGGTTTTTGTCGAGGGCGACGAACCACTGGTCCACCGCGCGGAAGATGATCGGGGTCTTGGAGCGCCAGCAGTGCGGGTAGCTGTGCGCATACTTGGCCTTGGCCAGCAGGGCGTTGGCGGCGGCGAGTTTTTTCAGGACCGCGAGGTTGGCGGGCGCGGGTTTCTTGGCGGCGAGGTCCTCGATGGTCTCGAGGGTGGTGAGGCCGACCAGGTCTGCGGGGACACGCCCGTCGTCGAGGTATTTGCCGTCGTCACCGACCGGGCAGTAGATCTCGAGCTTGTATTTCAGGCCGGTGAGATAGTCGTCCGCGCCGTGGCCAGGCGCGGTGTGCACGGCGCCGGTGCCGCTGTCGGTCGTGACATAGTCGGCAAGCACGACGGGCGAGGCGCGGTCGATGAAGGGGTGGCGGGCGGCGAGATGTTCGAGCTCGGCGCCCTTGCGCGTGGCGACGATGACCGGGGCCGTTTCGATCTTGGCGGCGGCCAGCACGGAGCCGAGCAGGGCCTCGGCGACAATCAGGCGCTCGGCGCCGAAATCCGCGACCACGTAGTCCACGGTCGGGTGCAACGCGATCGCGAGGTTCGCCGGGATCGTCCAGGGCGTGGTCGTCCAGATGACGATGAAGAGCGGCTTATCCGTGGGCAGGCCGAACTTCGCCGCCACGTCGGTGGGCACGAGGAACTTCACCCAGATGGCGATGGAGGTGTGGTCCTTGTATTCGATTTCGGCCTCGGCGAGGGCGGTCTCGAAGGGGATGGACCAGTACACCGGCTTCTTGGCCCGGTAGGTCAGGCCGGTTTCGACGAACGCGGCGAAGGTGCGGAGGATATCGGCCTCGAAGGCCGGCGCCTTGGTCTTGTACTCGTGCGGCCAGTCACCCAGGACGCCGAGGCGCTTGAACTGGGCGGTTTGTTTGGCGATCCAGGATTCGGAAAAAGCGTCGCACAGCGCGCGCAGCTGGGCGGTCGTGACAGTCTCGTTCTTGGCCCGGAGCTCGCTGGTGACCTTCTGCTCGATCGGCAGGCCGTGGCAGTCCCAACCGGGGACGTAGGGCGTGCGGAAGCCGCGCATGGACTTGTAGCGGTTGAGCAGGTCCTTGAGGGTCTTGTTCAGCGCGGTGCCGATATGGACGTCGCCGTTGGTGAAGGGCGGGCCGTCGTGCAGCACGAAGGTGGGGGCCCCGGCGCGATTCTGCTGAATCGCCTCGTAGAGGCCCATTTTCTCCCAGTGCGCGACGCGACCGGGCTCGCGCTGGGCCAAGCCGGCCCGCATGGGAAAGTCCGTTTTAGGGAGCTGCAGCGTGTCTTTAAGTTCGTGCGCCATGCCAAAGAAAACGCGCGAGGCTAGGCCCCGCGCAGAGTGAGTCAAGGGGAGACCCTTCAGGCCGGCACCGCACGCGCCGCTAGGGCCTCCCCGGCTGCGACACAGGCGGGCAGGGCGATGCCGTCGCGGGCCTGGCCGCCGATGTACAGGCCCGGATTCGCGCGTTCGCAGGCCGCCATCGCGCCGAGGTGGTGCTCATAGCCCAGATTATACTGGGGAATAGCCCGCGGCCAAAGCGTGTGGCGCGAGAAGACCGGCTCGCCGGTGACCCCGAGCAGTTCGGTGAGGTCGGGACGGATGCGGGCGAGCAATCGTTCGGGAGGGAGCGAGGCAACTTCCGGGTCCCGCGCGCCACCCACCATGACAGTGAGCGCGACATGTCCGTCCGGGGCGCGTCCGGCAAACAGCGATGAGGAAAACAGCACGCCGAGAATCGAGCGGTGCTCGACCGCTGGCACCAGCAGGCCAAAGCCGTCCAGCGGGTGGGCCACCTGTTCCCGGCGGAAGCCTAGGAAAAGGGAGGCGACGGGCGGATGGTCGATGGCGTCGAGGCCGGCGAGGGGCCGCTCGGCGAGCGGGCCGAGGCGGAGGGCGGCGAGGGCCGGGGCGGGCAGGGCGGTGATCACGGCGTCGAACGTCTCGGTCTGGGCCGCGTGACCGTCATGCCAGATGAGATTCCACTGGGCGCCGGGCACGAGGCCCTCGATCCGGGCGTTGAGTGTGAGCACACCGGCCGGAAGGCGGGCCGCCAGCGTCAGCGGAAGCGTCTCCAGACCTTGGGCGAACGAGATGATTCCCGGCCGGGGCTCGTCGCGGGCGCGGCGCGCCTTCGCCGTGGCGAGCAGGCCGCGCAGGAGTGAACCGTGGGCTTTCTCGAGTTCCCAGAGCTTGGGAAAGGAGTAGCGGGCGGATAATTTTTGCGGGTTGCCGGCGTAGATCCCGCTCACAAACGGGTTGAGGGCGTAGTTGACGATCTCCTGGCCGAAATGGGAACGAATGAACTCCTCGAGGCTGAGATCTGCGGTCCGCACCCGGCGGCCGGACCCCAGTTCGGCGAGCAGCCGGATCTTGGCGCTCGGGGAAAGCAGGGCGGAACCCAGGAAGGTCGCCAGTGAGTGCGGGGCGGCGACCGGACGTCCGCGGCGGACGATATAGCGGTGCTTGGCCGCGGGACTGGCGGCCACGCAGGCGCCGGTGAGGCCGATTTCGGCGAGCAGGGCGGTCAGGGCGGGTTCGCCGGTGACGATCGTGTTGGGACCCGCCTCGATGAGCCAGCCGCCGGTGTTTTCGCTGCGGATGGCGCCGCCGACGCGGCTGGATTGCTCGAAGAGGCGGACCCGGTGCCCGCGCTGGGTGAGCCGGTGGGCGGCGGTCAGGCCGGTGATGCCGGCACCGAGGATCGCGATGGTTTTTGAATCCGAGTTAGCCACGAAGAGGCACAAAAAGGCGCAAGAAAGGGAAGGCGATCAGCCTGGGATTGAGGAGAGGAGCGAGGGAGCGCAGGGACGTTTTGGGCTGCCCGATTTTTGTGCCTTCTCGTGCCTGCTTGTGGCCATCACTTCCACGCAGTGACGGTGGAGACGAGGGCCTCGACGCACTCGATCTTGGCCTGCGGGAGGATGCCGTGGCCGAGGTTGAAGATGTGCCCGGTGGTGCCGCGCATCGATTCCAGCAGCTTGGCGGTCTCGCGCGTGACGATGGCGGGCGTGGTGTTGAGGAGCACGGGGTCGAGATTGCCCTGCACGGCGACATTCGCCGGCAACGTGCGGCGGACAATCGCGAGATCGTTGGTCCAGTCCACGCTCAGCACCCGTACGCCGGTGAACGCCTGGTCGGAGATGTGCGGGGCCGTGCCCTTGGCGTAGAGAATGACCGGGAAATCCTTGGGCAGCGCGGCGACGATCTGGCGGATCCACTTGAGTGAGGCACCTTCGTAGTCAGGGCCGGCGATGATGCCGCCCCAGGAATCGAAAATCTGGATGGCGTCCGCCCCCGCGCGGATCTGCATCTGGAAATACGCGATCAGCGCGGCGGTCAATTTTTCCAGCAGGGCGTCGAAGGTGGCCCGGTCGGTGTAAAACAGCAGCTTGATGCGCTCAAACTCGTCGGAGCTGCCGCCCTCTACCATGTAGGTCGCGAGCGTCCACGGGGAGCCGCCGAAGCCGAGCAGCGCCTTTTGGCCGGCGAGTTCCTTTTTCAGGAGGACCAAGGCGTCGGCGACATAGCGGAGCTTTTCGGGGACGGCGGCGGCGGGGGCCAGGGCGTCGATCTGGGTGCGGGTATCGAGGCGGTAGTCCATCCCGATGCCACCTTCATCGCGGAAACGGTAACCCTGACCGAGGGCCTCGGGAATGACGAGGATGTCGGAGAAGAGGATGGCGGCGTCGAGGCCGGGGAACCGCTGGAGCGGCTGGAGCGTGACCTCCGCGGCGAGCGCAGGGGTGCGGACCATCTCCAGGAAGGAGGACTTGGCCTTCAACGCGCGGTATTCCGGGAGGTAACGGCCGGCCTGGCGCATGATCCAGAGCGGGGGACGCTCGAGAGGCGTGCAGGCGCAGGCGGCGAGGAAACGGGTTCTGGAATTCATTTTTTACACGAAGAACGCAAAGGGAGCAAAGAAAGGCATGGTGAACTTGGCGAGCTTTGCGACCTTGGGGTGAAACTCAGGTTTGGTTCGCCCAATCACGCGGTTTTAGAAAAACGTCGTAGAGTCGGGCCTCGGCACTGCCGGGCTCGGGCTTCCAGTCGTAGTCCCAGCGGACGAGCGGCGGCAGCGACATGAGGATGGATTCGGTGCGCCCGCCGCTTTGGAGGCCAAAATGGGTGCCGCGGTCCCAGACGAGGTTGAACTCCACGTAACGGCCGCGGCGGTAGAGCTGGAACTGGCGCTCGCGCTCGTCGAAGGGCGCGGCCTTGCGCCGGGCGACAATGGGCTGGTAGGCGGGAAGGTAGGCATCCCCGACGGCCTGCATCAGGGCAAAGCTGCGCGCAAAGCCGAGCTCGTTGAAGTCGTCGAAAAACACCCCGCCGAGGCCGCGCGGCTCGACGCGATGTTTGAGAAAAAAGTAGTCGTCGCACTGTTTTTTAAACCGCGGGTAAAGCGTGTCGCCGAACGGCGCGACGGCGTCGCGGGCGGTGCGGTGCCAGTGGCTGGCGTCGGACTCGAAGCCATAGTACGGCGTCAGGTCGAAGCCGCCGCCGAACCACCACGTCGAATTTTCGATTTTCGATTCTCGATTTTCGATTGCGGATCCGGATGCGGCGGGGGCCGCGCAGAAGAAGCGGACGTTGGCGTGGCTGGTGGGAACGAAGGGATTGCGCGGGTGGATGACGAGGGAGAGGCCGAGGGCTTCCCAGGGCCGGCCGGCGAGCTCGGGCCGGTGGGCGGTGGCGGAGGGCGGGAGGCTCGTGCCAGTGACATGGGAGAACGCCACGCCGGCTTTTTCGAAGACGGTACCCTCGGTCAGGATACGGGTGCGGCCACCGCCGCCCTCGGGCCGCGTCCAGACGTCCTCGCGGAACCGGCCCGTGCCATCCTCGCGCTCGAGTGCTCCGCAGATGCGGTCTTGGAGCGAGAGCAGGTAAGTTTTAACCGCGGCGGCGTCCGGTTTCATGGAGCAGGACATTCAATACACAACCGCGCCGGGGCGAAGCCAATTTCCTTCGCCACGCCCGCTGGCCGCGACAGGGCGCGGGTGCTCACTTCTTGGGGGCGGGCGGGGGCAGGGAGAACATGATCGTGGGGCTGCCGGCAGGCTCGGGGAGCGGCGCTGGCGTGACCGGCGAAGGCTCGGGGGCGGGACCGGTCTGCGACGTGAAGGTCGAACCGGTGAGCGGCATGGCGGCAAAGCCGCGCTCGATGAGCTCGGCGACTTTGACGTCGCGGGTCTTGGAATCCTGGCTGCCCATGACCACGACGATGAGACGCCGGCCGTTGCGCTGGGCGGTGGCGCTCAGGCAGAAGCCGGCGCCGTTGGTGAAGCCGGTTTTCAGGCCGTCCACGCCGTCCACCTTGCCGAGCAGGTGATCGTGGTTGGTCATGACAATGACGCGGTCAAAGGAGCGGACCCCCTCGCCAAATTTCCGCGTCTTGACGGACGTGTACTTGAGCACGTCGGTGGTCAGCAGCAGATGGCGGCTGAGAATGGCGAAATCAAGCGGGGTGGTCAGGTCGCCATCGGCAAGGTGGCGGCTGGCGGGCGGAAGGCCATGGGCGCTCCGGAAGGTGGTGTGCGTCATGCCGATCTCCCGCGCCTTGGCATTCATCAAGTCCACGAAGGCCGGCACGGAACCGGCGGCGGTGCGCGCGAGGGCGGTGGCGGCGTCGTTGGCGGACTGGATCATCATGGCGAAGAGCAACTCCTCGACCGGGAAGACTTCCTTTTCCTTCAGCCAGACCTGGGTGCCGCCGATCTTGGAGTCGGACGCGGTGACGGTGACGGGCGTGGTCAGCGTGAGGGCGCCGCTCTGGAGTTTGTCGTGGAGCACGAGAAACGTCATGAGCTTGGTCATGCTCGCCGGCGGGCTGGCCTCGCTGGCGTGGTCCTCAAACAGCACCTTGCCGGTGGCGGCGTCCATGATGACGGCGCCTTTGTAGGCGTTGGCATCCGGGACGGTGGCGGGCCGGGAGGGGCGGGCGCGCGCGAAGGCGGTGGCCGGGGCGAGCGCAACGGCGCAGAGCAGGAAAACGGCGGGGAACGAACGCGGCAAAATCATGCGTGAGAGCGAACAGGGATTTCGCGGCGCGGGGCGAGCAGAAACACGCGGCTATTTTTGCGTTCCCGGTGGTTGTGCTGCGGATAACTTCGGGTCAGGGTGGGGATCGATCTCCCATGGCCGTTCAATTCAAGGACTATTACCAGACCCTCGGCGTGGCCCGCACGGCAACGCCGGAGGAAATCAAGCAGGCCTTCCGCCAGCTTGCCCGGATTCATCACCCCGACGTGGCCAAAAACAAGGCGACCGGAGAGGCGAAATTCAAGGAGATCAACGAGGCCTACGAGGTGCTGGGCGACCCGGAGAAGCGGAAGCGCTACGATGAACTCGGGCCGAACTGGCAGGACACCGGCGGCCAGCAGGCCTATGGCGGCGCGCCGCGCGGCGGCATGCGCGGGCGGGGTCCGGCGGGCGGGCCCGACTTCGAGTTTGATGGCACGGGCTTCAGTGACTTTTTCGAGTCATTCTTCGGCAGTGGCCGGGGCGGGGCGGGTCCGCGCCGGCGCGGACCGGTGGCGATGGACGAGGACGAGCCGGGTTTTTCCCAGGCCGGCAACGACGTGGAAGCGGATCTGCTCGTAACGCTCGAGGACTCCTTCCGCGGTTCGAAGCGCAAGGTCACACTGCGCCGGCCCGCGCCGCGGGGCGGCGAGGATCGGGTCAATACCTATGAGGTGAAAATCCCGGCGGGGGTGCGCGAAGGCCAGCGCATCCGGCTCGCGGGGCAGGGCGGGGCGGGATCTGGCGGGGCCGCGGCCGGCGACCTTTACCTGCGGGTGCGGCTGGCGCGGCATCCGGATTTTACCGTCGAGGGGACTGATTTGAACTACGATCTGGACCTCGCACCCTGGGAAGCGGTGCTGGGCGTGGTGGTGAAAATCCCGGCACTTGACGGGCTCACCTCGTTGCGCGTGCCAGCTGGGACGGCGGCCGGCAGCCGGCTGCGGTTGCGCGGGCTGGGCTTGCCGCGCGAGGACAAGAACCGCGGTGACCTCTATGCCACCGTGCACATTCAGGTGCCGGCGACGGTGTCGGAGGAGGAAAAGGCGGAGTGGGAAAAACTCGCCAAGGCTTCCACCTTCAACCCGCGCAAACCGGCCTGAGCCGGAGGTCATTTTGATCTGACGGACGGGTCAGAGCCGCTCGTCCATCTTGCGCAGGCGTACGGCCATGACGGTCATCAGCTGGATGGCAAAATAGGGGTTCTGCTGGACGAGGAAGAGGAAACGCTTGTGATCGATGCCCACCAGCCTGGCCGGAGCGGTAACGGTCGCGGTGGCGTTGCGCGGCCGGTCCTCGATCAGGGCCATCTCGCCGAAGACTCCGCCGGCCTCGACGGATTCAACCACCTGACCGTGGATGACAATGTCCACCTGACCCGCAATGACGGCATACATGCGGTCGGCGGTATCGCCCGCGTGGAAGATGACTTGGCCGGCGGCGACATCGAAGGCGGCCGCATCCTGGTCGAACAGGTTAATTTTCATCGGTGGTTAACTTGCTACGAGTCAGCACCAAAAACACCCGGCGACAATTCGAACCGCCATCCGTCACCGCATCGTAACAATCAGGCGGCAGCTCTCAAACCTGCTCGAGGGGCAGGTCGTGGAGTTTTATCTCCGGGTTCTTCTCGATGAAGTAGCGCATGGTCCAGTCATTCGGGAAGAGGGCCACGGGTTGGTCGAGCTTGTCGGTGCCGAAGGCGACGCCGCTGGCGACGATGAGGCGGGTGACGTCGGGGAGTTTATCCGCCGGATTTGCGGGGGCGACCCACTTCATGATCGTCCAGCTGGTGGGATCGAGGCGGGACGCGGCGCCGTATTCGCTCTCGAGGCGGAATTGCACGACCTCGAACTGCAGTGCGCCGACGGCGGCGAGGAGAGTGGAGGTTGTCATGCCGGCGCGGAGGGTGAGCGACTGGACGACACCCTCCTGCAACAACTGCTCGAGGCCGGCGCGGAATTTTTTGGCGTCGGATGGGTTCGGGTTGCTGATGAAGGTGAACACCTCGGGCGGGAAGCGGGGAATTTCGTCGTAGGCGATGCCCCGGTCCTCGGTGAGCGTGTCACCGATGTGGAACTCGCCGTGGCCCACCAGGCCGATGACGTCGCCGGGCCAGGCCTCATCCACCGTCTCGCGTTCCTGACCGAAGAGCTTGTGGGAGGAGGAAAGACGGACGGTTTTGCCGGTGCGCTGGTGGGTGACGAGCATGTCGCGCGCGAACTTGCCCGAGCAGATGCGGATGAAGGCGATGCGGTCGCGATGACGCGGGTCCATGTTGGCCTGGATCTTGAAGACGAAGGCGGAGAAGCGCGGGAAGTCCACCGCGACGATCGGGCCGACCGTGGGCTGGTTGGTGTGGCCGGCGGAAATCTCGAGCATCGCATTCTTGTGCGGCTGCGGTGGGACGGAGTCGTGAAGGAAGCCGTCGAGCAGGAGCTGGATGCCGAAATTGTTCACGGCGCTGCCGAAATAGACGGGGGTCTGCTGGCCGGCGCGCACGGCGGCGAGGTCGAAGGTGTGGCCGGCGCCATCGAGCATCGCGAGCTGCTCGGTGACCTGCCCGTAGGTATAGTCGTCGAGCTTCTCGCGGACCGCGGGGTCGGCGAGGGAGGTGACGTTGACGGGGGCCTGGAATTTGCCGCCGGCGACACGCTCGAACAGATGAACCTCGCGGGTGCGACGGTCGAAGACGCCGCGGAACGACGGGCCGTTGCCGAGCGGCCAGATGACGGGCGCCGACTGCAGGCCGAGCACCTGCTCGAGCTCGTCGAGGAGCTCGAGGGCGTTGCGCGTGGGCCGGTCGCACTTGTTCATGAACGTGAAGATCGGGATGCCGCGGCGGCGGCAGATCTCAAAGAGCTTGCGCGTCTGGGCCTCGATGCCCTTGGCGGCGTCGATCACCATGACGACGGCGTCCACGGCGGTGAGCACACGGTAGGTGTCCTCGGAAAAATCCTTGTGGCCGGGGGTGTCGAGCAGGTTGACCGCGTAGCCCGCGTAATCGAACTGGAGGACGGTGGAGCTGATGGAGATGCCGCGCTGCTTCTCGAGTTCCATCCAGTCGGAGGCGGTGGCGCGCTGGTTTTTGCGCGCGGTCACGGAGCCCGCCAGGTGGATGGCGTTGCCGTAGAGCAGGAACTTCTCCGTGAGCGTGGTTTTGCCCGCGTCGGGGTGCGAGATGATCGCAAAGGTGCGACGGCGGGCGATTTCAGCGGCGGGGGACATGACGGAAAGGGGTCACGCAAAGGTGCAAAGGGGAAAAGGGGAAGAATTATTTCTAGGGATGGGTGGAGCCCCGCTCCGCCGGCGAATGGGTTTGCGGATGGAACCGGCCGGCCCAGCCTCCGGTCGCAGAGGAGCGCCCCCATGATTACCTGCCCGCCGCCCCAGCATCCATGAGCCGTAAAATGATCGTGGTCGGGGGTGGAATTGGCGGGATGACGGCCGCCCTGGCCCTGCACCGCGCCCGGGTGGAGGTGACGGTCTTCGAACGCGCTCCGGCTTTTGCCGAAGTCGGGACCGGGATGAGCCTCTGGCCCAACGCCACCCGTATTTTAGAGTCACTCGGGTTGCTGGAGCAGGTGATGGCGCGGGGCGAGCAGGTCACCCAGTTCAATCTGCACCGTCCCGACGGCCGCATGATCTCGAAGGTTTCCCTGACCGGGTATCCGACACCGGCGCTGTGCATGCACCGGGCGGAGCTGCACCGGATCCTGTATCAGCCGCTGCCGGCGCGGTGCCTTGAAACCAACCAGGTTTTCCAGTCGTTCACCCAAGATGCCGAGGGCGTCACGGCGAAGTTTGCCGGCGGCCATGAAGTCCGGGCGGATGGATTGATCGGCGCGGACGGGATCAATTCGCTGATCCGGGCGCAGTTGCACGGGGCGGAGCCTGCGGCCTACCGGGGCTATTGCATCTGGCGCGGCCTGGCGCCCTATCCCGGCGGCCTGGTGCGGGGGCATATCAGTGAAACCTGGGGGGCCGGCCAACGGTTTGGCCTCATGCCGATCGGGCAGGGCCGCATTTGCTGGTATGCGACCCGCAACGGTCCGCGGTCGCAGCCTGATGCCGCGGAGGGGCGCAAGGCCGAGGTGCTGGATCTGTTCCGGCACTGGCACGGGCCGATTCCGGCGCTGATCGAGGCGACGTCCGCAGCCAGTATCTTGAAAAACGACGCCTGTGACCGCCCGGCGCTCCGGCCCTGGGGCCGCGGGGCGGTGACTTTGCTGGGCGACTCGGCCCATCCCATGACGCCCAATGTCGGCCAGGGGGCCTGCATGGCGATCGAGGATGCGGCGTGGCTCGCGAAACTGCTGCCCGGGGCGCCGGACGTGGCCGCGGCCTTCCGGGCCTACGAGCGCCGGCGCCAGCCCCGGACGGCGTTCATTGCCCGGCAGTCCCGCCGCATCGGGATGATCGGCCAGTGGAAGAATCCGCTGCTGGTGCGCGGACGCAATTTCATCACCCGGCTTGTGCTGGCGCGACCCCCCGCCCTGCAGCTCAACGCCGTGTACGCCTACAAAGTCTGAGCGGCTGCGGGGCGCAGGATTGCTGGTTGCGAAATGGGGGAGGCTTGGGGTGAATGGGTGCATGTCGACGCCCACGCTCAAACTCAAAGCCAACGCCAAGCCCCGTGTGCTGTCGGGCCACCCGTGGGTGTTTGCCAACGAAGTCGAAGGACTGCTGCCGGCCGAGCAGGACGGTGAGATCGTGGAATGCCGCGACCGCGCGGACCGGTTTCTCGGCACGGGCATCTATAACTCCAAGTCGCAGATCGTGTGGCGGCGGTTCAGCCGCGAGCGCGCGGCGCTCAACGCGGCGTATTTGCGCGGGGCGGTGGAGCGCGCCGTCGCACGGCGCGAAGGAGCAGGGATCAAGGAACAAGGAGCAGGGCTGAGTGGCCGGAACCGGCGGCTGGTGTGGTCGGAGTCCGATGACCTGCCCGGCCTCGTGGTGGACCAGTTTGGCGACACGCTGGTGGTGCAGATCCAGACGGCGGCGATGGAGAAACGGTCGGTTATGGTCGGCGACGTGCTGGCGGAGGTGCTGAAGCCGGCGGAGATTATTTTTCGCAACGATGCCCCCATCCGCCGGCTCGAGGGCCTGCCGCTCGAGGTGCACACGCGCTCCGGGGCGGCGTGGGAGCCGCGCTGGGTGAACATCGACGGCTTTGAATACTGGCTCGACCTGTCGGGCGGGCAGAAGACGGGGTTTTACCTCGACCAGCGGGCGCAGCATCCGCTGGTGGCGAAGTACTGTGCGGGGAAGCGCGTGCTGGATGCGTTCTGCAACCAGGGGCCGTTCGCGCTGCACGCGGCGCGCGCGGGCGCGACGAAGGTGCTTGGACTCGACAGTGCCGAGGACGCCATTGCGGCGGCGCGGCGCAACGCGGAGCGCAACGGCGTGAAGGCGGAGTTCGGCGTGGCCAATGTTTTTGACTGGCTCAACGACGCATCGCGCGCGGGCGAGCCCTTGTGGGATGTCATCGTCCTGGATCCGCCGCCGTTCGCGAAATCCAAGAGTGCGCTCGAAGGCGCGCTGCGCGGCTACAAGGAGATCAATCTCCGCGCGCTGCAGCGGCTGGCCCCGGGCGGCATCCTCGCGACGTACACCTGCTCGCATCACATGCAGGACGCCGAGTTGCGCAGCGTGCTGGCGGGGGCGGCGGCCGATGCGAAACGCAAGGTGCGCGTGCTCGAGTTCTGCCACCAGCCGGCCGACCATCCCGTGCTCGTGACGATGATGGAGAGCGAATACCTGCGCGGCTACATCGTGCAGGCGGAATAGGGCGGTCTTGCCGCAACGGCGGACGAGGGCGCACGACGCCGGCGAGCAGTGCAGTGCCCGACATTTCTGGGCCATCTCTTCACGAACAGCCGGCCTATCCTGCTGCCGATCCGGGCGCGCAGCGGACGGCGGTTCCTCTAGCCGGACCCGCGCCGGCTTTAACGCGAAGGCGAAAGCCGGTTGGACAGCTGCTGGACCATCCCGTCGAAACTGGGGTCGAGTGAAATCAGCGGGCCGTCGCGCAGGAGGAGGAACGTGAAAGTACCGGACGGCAGCATGACGGCCGTCGTCCGGGGGCTCGCGACGATCTGGGCCTCCGGAAGATTCTGCCGGAGCAGGGCCGGGTTGAGCCGGCCGTCGGCGTTGAAGCTGGCCTGCAGCCTGGCTTTCAGCGGCGCGTCCAGCATCACAAAGCCGAAGGTGGAGAACAGGCGCGGCTGCCCGGCAATCTCATCGGGGACCAGCCCGTTCGGTGGAATGACCGGCAAAGGCGCGGGGGCGGGAGGAGCGGGCGGGGTGGAGCAGGCGACGAGGGCCATTGCGGCCAGCACGAGCGGCAGGGTGAGTTTCATGTGGGCGGCGTTATTTGCGCTCGTCCTTGGGTGAGCGCTCGAGTTCGCGGCGCATCGTCTTCAACTCGTTCACCTGTTTCTGCAGTTCCGCTCGCTCCGCGTCCGTGCGGGCGGCGTAGACCTGCTCGATGAGGTCGCGCTCGGCTTCCAGCAGGCTGACGCGCTCCTCGGCCAAGCGGGAGCGGTCCTCACTCGCGGAACCGCCCAGAATGGAGAGTTTGTGGGCGACTTCGGAGTCATTGAGCGTCTCGTCCAAGGCGCTGGGCTTGATGTTTTTTTTCTCGCGGGCGATCTCGACGTCCTTTTCGTGCAGGGCAATGGCGAGCTCGGTGATGCGGCTTTTGCTCACCTCGACGCGGGGGAGCAGCATGGTCGGGTCATCCTTGGCCGGAGTGCCGGCAGTGGCGGCGGGCGTGGCTGTCGTGGCCGTCGTGACGGGGGCAGGTTTGCCGGCCTTTTTCAGGGCATGTTCGGCGAGCCGGAGGCGGACGGCCTCCTCGAGCTTCTTCTGCTCCTGCGGTGACCGCGTCGCGGCCGGAGTTAGGCCGGGTGGTGGTTCGGCCAGCGGGGTCTGATCCGGGGTGTCGGCGGCGGCGAGGCGGAGGGTCAGGACCGTGGCGATCAGGGCGAAACGAACGGTAGTTTTCATGCGGGGGGAGGTCAGCGTCAACCTAGGTGGGTCCGACGCAGAGTCGAGGGGATAGGCGGGATTGGACCGCGCACCGGCCCGGAAGTGCGCGGTGCGGGCACAAAAAAGGCCGGGCTGGGCCCGGCCTGATCAATTCTGTCATTCTGCGCAACGCGAAGAATGACAATCTGGGTTACAGCTTGCCGCCGTAGATTGCGCTGGCGCCGAGCTCCTCCTCGATGCGGAGGAGCTGGTTGTACTTCGCCACGCGGTCGGTGCGGCAGAGCGAGCCGGTCTTGATCTGGCCGGCGTTGGTCGCGACGGCGATATCGGCGATGGTGACGTCCTCGGTCTCGCCGGAGCGGTGGGAGATGACGGCGGTGTAATTCGCCTCCTTGGCCATCTCGATGGCGTCGAACGTCTCGGTGAGCGTGCCGATCTGGTTGACCTTCACGAGGATCGAGTTGGCGGTGCCGGTGTCGATGCCGCGCTTGAGGAACTCGGTGTTGGTGACAAAGAGGTCGTCGCCGACGAGTTGGGTCCGGCTGCCGATGGCGTCGGTGAGCTTCTTCCAGGTCTCCCAGTCGTTCTCGGAGCAGCCATCCTCGATGGAGATGATGGGGTATTTCGCGGTCAGGGTGCGGTAGAATTCGACCATCTGGTCGCCGGTGAGGGAGCGGCCGTCGGACTTCTTGAAGACGTAGCGCTTCTTTTCCTTCACGTAGAATTCGGAGGCGGCGACGTCGAGGGCGAGGGCGATGTCCTTGCCGAGCTTGTAGCCGGCGTTTTTCACGGCGACGGCGATGATGTCGAGCGCGGCCTCGGTGGACGCGAGCTTGGGGGCGAAACCGCCCTCGTCGCCGACGGCGGTGGCGAGGCCTTTCTCCTTCAGGGCCTTTTTCAGCGCGTGGAACACCTCACAGCCCATGCGCAGGCCCTCCTTGAAGGACTTGGCGCCGATGGGCATGATCATGAATTCCTGGAAATCGATGGGTGCGTCGGAGTGCGCGCCGCCGTTCATGATGTTCATCATGGGGACGGGGAGAACTTTGGCGTTGGGACCGCCGAGGTATTTGTAGAGCGGCTGGCCGACGGCGGCGGCGGCGGCATGAGCGGTGGCGAGGGAGACGCCGAGGATGGCGTTGGCGCCGAGCTTCGACTTGGTCTTGGTGCCGTCGAGTTTGAGCATGGCGCGGTCCACGCCGACTTGGTCGCAGGCATCGAAGCCGATCAGCGCGGGGGCGATGACAGCTTTCACGTTGGCGACGGCGTGCAACACACCCTTGCCGCCGTACCGCTTGGCATCGGCGTCGCGCAGTTCGAGGGCCTCGTGTTCGCCGGTGGAGGCACCGGACGGCACGGCGGCGCGGCCGAGGGCGCCGCAGGCGAGGCGCACGTCGACCTCGATCGTGGGATTGCCACGCGAGTCGATGATTTCACGGGCGGTCAGGGAGGAGATGGCGGTGTTCATGGGAAAAGGAGAGGGCGGATGTAAGAGTTAAGACGTGAAAGTCAGCGAAGAGTGAAAATGAGTGCCCGGGCAAGGGGAAGGCGAAAACGGGCGTAGGACACGCCGAGCTCAACCCTGTCCGCGCACGGTCAGGCCGGACGGCAAACCCGGGGCCGTGCCCGGCCCTCAAAACGGCGAGCGGCTCATGCCCAGGCGGGTCAGGAGCCTGCGGACGGCGCCGGGGGTTTTGGGCCGGAGTCCAGCCGGGATCTGCCCGGCGAAGCCGCCTTGGACTGCGAGGCGGCCGACGCTGATGCCTTCGTAATTGCGGGCATTGAGCAGCTCGGCGGTGAACAACGCCGCGGGCACCTGGTCGAGATGGCCCTCGAACGCGGCGGCGTGAAGGGGGGTGTCGCCGTTGTCGTTGCGGATCAGGAGGAGATCGGCTGTCAGCCGCTCCCGCGGAATCTGGGAGAGCTGGCCGGTCTCGGCGGCGGCGTGGATGACGGTGAAGCCGGTCTGGCTCGCGATCACGAGGTTGTCGTGGGTGAGCAGCCCGGCGGGAACCTGCCCGAGATGACCCGAGATGGCGGCGGCGTGGAGGACGGTGTCGCCCGCGGTGGTGGCCTCGCGGAGGGCGGCGGCGGTGAGCAGGGTCGGCGGCAGCTGGTTGAGATGGCCGTTGAAGGCGGCGACGTGCAGGACGGTTTCGCCGCCGAGGTTGCGCTCGAGCAGGTGGGCGGCGGTAAGGAATCCGGCGGGCAGCCGGTCGAGTGTGCCGCTTTCCGCCGCCTCGTGCAGCAGGGTGTTGCCGAGATGGGTCCGCGACAGAAGGATGGCGGGGGTGACGAGCGCGGCGGGTAACTGGTCGAGGTGACCATTGGCGGCGGCGACATGGAAGACGGTGTACCCGGAATTGCTGCAGGTGCCGAGCAGCGGCGCCGTGAGCAGGGCCGGCGGCACCTCGTCGAGATGGCCGCCGAGGGCGGCGTGATGCAGCGGCGTGTAGCCGGAGTCATTGCGGAGCGAGAGGGTGTCCGCGGTCAGCAAGCCGGCGGGGACCAGACGCAGGCCGCCATATTTGGCGATGGCGTGGAGCGGGGTGTTGCCGGCGGCATTGCGGGCGACCAGCCGCTCGCGGGTGAGGACCTCGGGCGGAAGCTTCGGGAGCAGGCCCGAGCGGGCGGCCTCGTGCAGGTCGTAGGTTTCCATGGCGCAGCCGGGGCGAGGGAAGTTTCAGGGTGCCGCGGTGGCAAACTAAAAGCCGCGGTGGACGCGGGCAGAAATCGGTTTGCCATGCACGCGGGGCCAATCACCATCGCTCAAAATGAATCCAGCGGAAGCCAAGTCAGCGTCGCCAATCCCCAAGGCCGCCGTGCTGCTGATCGATGACGAGCAGGCCCTGCTGGATGTTTTTGCGAGCGCGCTCTCGGGGGATTTTGACGTCGCCACCGCCACCTCGACCCGTGAGGCGGAATTCATCCTGCACAAGCGGTCCTTCAAGGTGGTGATCGCGGATCACCTGATGCCCGGCGGCAACGGCATGGGGTTTCTCGTGCGTGCCCGGGAGGAATACCCGCACATGCAGCGCATCCTCGTGACCGGCTACATGAAGCCCGAGATGCTGATGCGCAGCGTGAATGAGGCGGCGCTTTTCCGCTACCTGCTCAAGCCCGTGACGCTGCCGGAGTTGCGCCAGGTGGTGCACGATGCCGCCAAAATGCACGATGCCAGCGTGACTGCCGGCTGAGGCGACCTGGGCTGCGGTCATCACCACCGCGCCCTCCATTTTCATGACCGCTCCCGCCCCGGACTCGAAACCCTCTGTGCTGCTCATCGATGACGAGCCCAATATCCTGGAGCTGATGCGGGTTGGCCTGGAAAAGGACTATGAGATCGAGACCGCGGCCTCGGCGGAGGAAGCGACGCTCCTGACCGGCACGCGCCAGTACGATTTGATCGTGTGCGACCAGATCATGCCCGGACAGAACGGGCTGGAGTTCCTGATGCAGTCCGCGGAGCGGCACCCCGCCACCCGCCGAATCATGCTGACGGGCTACATCAATCCCGAACTCCTGTCCCGCGCCGTGCCACTGGCGGGATTATCGGCCTGTATCCTGAAGCCGGCGCTGCCCGACGAGCTGAAGCGGGCGATCCAGAAGGCACTGGCGGCCAAGTGAGCCGGTTGTTGCCGAAATATCCGCCGGGGCCTCCCGTTCGCTGGCCGGTGACCGGCCCCTAGCGCGAGGCTTTGAGCCGGGCGGCCAGATACGGTGCGGTTGGGCTGCGCTTCACGCGCAGCAGGCCGGCGAGCTCACCCTGGTAAAGCAGTTCTCCGCCGTCGGGACCGCCGACCGGGCCGAGCTCAAGGAGGTAGTCCGCCTCGGCGAGCAGGTCGAGGTGGTGCTCGATGACGACCACGGTGTGACCCTGGTCCACGAGGGAATGGAGCACGCGGATGAGCTTCTCGCAGTCGCTCAGGTGCAGGCCGATGGTCGGCTCCTCGAGGAGGTAGAGGTTGCGGGGCAGCGTGCCGCGGCTGCGCTCGCGATAGGTGGCGAGTCCGGCGGAGAGCTCGGTCACCAGCTTGAGCCGCTGCGCCTCGCCGCCGGAAAGCGTGGGCGAACTCTGGCCGAGCGTGAGGTAGCCGAGTCCACAATCGACCATGAGCTGGCAGACCTGGGAGAGCTGCGAGTGAAAATCAAAGAACTGCGCAGCCTCCTCGAACGTGAGCTGAAGGACGGCGCCGATGGTTTTGTTTTTCCACGTGAGGTCGTTGAGTTCGGGGCCGTAGCGCAGGCCGCGACAATCGTCACAGGGCAGATACGTGTCGGGCATGAACGCCATCTCGAGCTTGATGCGGCCGGCGCCCTCGCAGGTGGGGCAGCGTCCGCCGGAGACGTTGAAGGAAAAGCGCGAGGCGGTGTAGCCGCGGATCTTGGCCTCCGGGAGCGAGGCAAAGAACTGGCGGATGAGGTCGAAGATGCCGAGGTAGGTCGCGGGCGTGGAACGGGGGGTCTTGCCGATGGGCGCCTGGTCCACCTCGATGACGGACTTGAAGCCGCTCGCGCCGGTGAGGTCGGTGAAGGGCGGGGCAGTGGTCCGGTCATCGGCCAGACGATCGGAGGCGAAGCCGGTGGCCTTGACGAACTCGCGGCCGGTGAGGCGGGCCTTCCGGGCCTTGATTGCGTGGGTGACGGCGGGGTGGAGCAGGTCGCGGAAGAGGGTGGATTTGCCGGCGCCGCTGGGTCCGGCGGCCATGATCAGCCGGCCGTGCGGGAGACGAAGATCAAAGTGCTTGAGGTTGCGGAAGTGCGCGCCCTGCAGTTCGAGCCAGCCCGGAACGGAGGCTTCGTCCACCGGCCGGTAGGAGCCGCGCTGCGGATGCTTGAGGCCGGACTTGAGGAAGAGGCCGGTGAGGGATTTTTCGTTGCGGCGGATCTCGTCGGGCGTGCCGTTGGCGAGCAGTTCGCCGCCGTGGATACCGGCGGCGGGGCCGAGGTCGATGATGCGGTCGGCGCGGGCCATGAGTTCCTCGTCGTGCTCAACGACGAGCAGGGTGTTGCCCTTCGCGCGGAGGGCCTGGAGCGTGAGGATGAGCTGGTCGTTGTCGCGGGCGTGCAGGCCGATGCTGGGCTCGTCGAGCACGTAGAGTACGCCGGAGAGGTTGGAACCGAGCTGCGCCGCGAGCCGGATGCGCTGCGCCTCGCCGCCGGAAAGCGTCTCGGTGGGGCGGTCGAGCGAAAGATAGCCGAGGCCGACGTGGTCGAGAAACTTCAGGCGCTCCTCGATCTGGGGCACGATGTCCTGGGTGATGAGCTTGCCGCGTGCATCAAGCTCGAGGTTGCGCAGCTGGGTGAGAAGAAGAGACGGGGTGCTGGTGAGCAGCGCAGGCAGGGAGAGCGGAGGCTGTTTGCCCCGCTGATGCAGCTTCACGGCGCGACTGATGCGGTTGAGGCGTTCGCCGCGACACTCGGGGCAGGGCACGCCGGCTGCGGCCAGGTCTTCGCCGGGCTCGAGCCCGAGTTGGCGGAGGCGGTCGAGGTTGGCGTCACCTTCGTCGTCGTCGGGCTCGAGCATCCACGGCAGGATGCGGCCGTGTCCGCGGCAGGTGGGGCACCAACCGCGCGGCGAGTTGAAGGAGAAATTTTTCGGCTCAAGCTCGGGGAAGGACTCGCCGGACTCGATATCGGTGCGCGTGGTGGAGAACCAGGACAATACCGCGCCGTCGGGGGTAAGGAGGAAGCACGCTCCTTTGCCGATGCGAAGGGCCGTCTCCAGGTCCGCGTTGGCAGTGGCCAGTGAGGAGAGGGCCGAGGTCAGTCCGGACTTCGTGGTGGCGGAGTCCTTGGTCGGGGCTTGTTTCTGACTTCTGGCGCCGGGCTTCTGACGCCTGGCCTTTAGGTCTGCCACCACGACTTCAACATCATGCTCTTTGTAGCGGTCGAGTTTTTGAAAGGCATCCACCCGGGTCAGCCGGCCGTCGGTGCGCATGAGTTCGTAGCCCTGGTTGGCGATCCACGTGGCGATGGGCTGGTGGTGACCCTTGCGGCCGCGGATGAGCGGGGCGCAGAGGTAAAGATGCTTGGCTTTCCGGGCCTTCGGGGTCGCGAGGATCTTCGCGAGGAGTTTTTTCAACGCACCCGGCGAAAGTGGGGTGACGGCCTTGTCGGTGTCGGGGTGATGCTGCACGCCGAGCCGCGCGTAGAGGAGGCGCAGGTATTGGGCGACCTCGGTGATGGTGGCGACGGTGGACTTGCGGGAACCGCGGGTGACGCGCTGCTCGATGGCGACGGTGGGCGGGATGCCGGTGAGCCGGTCCACGGCGGGGCGGGGCAGCTGCTCGACGAACTGGCGCGCGTAGGGCGACATGGACTCCATGAACCGCCGCTGGCCCTCGGCGAACACGATGTCGAAGGCGAGGGTGGACTTGCCGGAGCCGGAGACGCCCGTGACGACCGTGAGCTGACGGTGGGGAATCGTGAGCGAGAGGTTTTTGAGGTTATGCTCCCGCGCGCCGATGATGGTGAGGTCACCGGTGGCGAGGGCGAGCGGGGCCGAGGTTTCGTAGGCCGCAGCCTCCTCGGCGGCGAGGAGCACGAGGGCATCGTCCTCCGCGGTGGGCCGGCCGAGGGCGCCGCGGAGAAACGAGGCGGTGGCGGTGCTGGCGGTGGCGACTTTCTCGGGCGGACCCTCCGCGACGATCAGGCCGCCGCCGGCGCCGGCCTCGGGACCGATCTCGAGGATCCAGTCCGCGGACTTGAGCACGTCGAGGTTGTGCTCGATGACGATGACGCTGTGGCCCCGGTCCACGAGGGCCTGGAGAACACCGAGGAGGCGCTTGACGTCGTGGCGGTGCAGGCCGGTGGTGGGCTCGTCGAGGAGAAGCAGGGCCCCGGTGGAGCGGAGATCGGAGTTCGGAGATCGGAGATCGGGCGAACTCGAGACTTTATTCTCCGAACTGGGCGCCGCGTAGCTGCCGAGATAACTGACGAGTTTCAGGCGCTGGGATTCGCCTCCGCTGAGGGTGTTGAGCGGCTGGCCCAGGGTGAGATAGCCCAGGCCGACCGAGTCGAGACTCGCGAGGCGCGAACGGATGGAGGCGTGTTCGGCGAAGAGCGGGAGGGCGTCGGTGACGCTGGTGGCGAGGAGGTCGGCGACGGAGCGGCCGTTCCACTGGATGGCGAGGACCTCGGGCTTGAAGCGCTGGGCTTCGCAGACGGGGCAGGGCACAAAGACGTCGGAGAGAAACTGCATTTCGACGCGCTCGTAGCCAAGACCCAGGCAATGATCGCAGCGGCCGTCGCCGCTGTTGAAGGAGAAACTCGACGCGCTGAAGCCGGCGGCGCGCGCGGCGGGCGTTTGCGCGTAGAGCTCGCGGATGAGGTCCCACGCCTCGGTATAGAGCGCGGGATTGGAGCGTGGGGTGCGGGAGAGGGGCGACTGGTCGACGAGGACGACCGCGCCAAACGCGGCATCGCTCTTGATGGACTCGATGGCGGCCGCGTCCTCGGCGAGCTGCAGGCGCTGGGCCAGCAGGCCCTGGTAGATGACGTTGTCGAGCAGGGTGGACTTGCCGGAGCCGGAGACGCCGCTGAGGCACACGAAGCGGTTCAACGGCAGGCGGAAGGAGAGGCCCGAAAGATTGTGCTTTGTGGCGCGCGTGAAATGGATCGACGGGTGCTTGGCGCGAACGGGGCGGCGGGCTGACGGTGTGGCGAGCGATTCGCGGCCGGAGAAGTAGGCGCCGGTGATGCTGGCGGGCGAGTCGGTCAGGCCGGCGACGGTGCCTTGGAAGACGATGTGGCCGCCGCGTCCGCCGGGCTCGGGGCCGACCTCGATGACATGGTCGGCGGCGCGAATCATGGCCTCGTCGTGCTCGACCACGACGACGGTGTTCCCGGCGTCGGTGAGCGAGCGGATGATGCCGATGAGGCGGTTGATGTCGCGCGGATGCAGGCCGACGCTCGGCTCATCGAGCACAAACAGTGTGTCCACGAGCGAGGTGCCGAGGCAGCTGGTGAGGTTGACGCGCTGGACCTCGCCGCCGGAGAGCGTCTTGGACTGGCGGTCGAGCGTCAGGTAGCCGAGGCCGACCTGCGCGAGGTAGCGGAGACGCGTGACGATGGAGTCGTAGGCGAGTTCGGACTGGTGGTCGCGGCTGGCGGGCCGGGCGTCGGCCAAGGCGGCGAGGAGGTCGGACACCGGCTGTTGATAAAGCTGTGGGAGGGTGTGGCCGCGCCATTTCCAGCACAGCGCCTCGGGCTGCAGCCGCTGGCCGCCGCAGGCGGGGCAGGGGTTGTAGGTGCGGTAGCGCGCGAGGAAGACCCGCACGTGCATCTTGTAGGTGTTCTTCTCGAGCCAGCGGAAAAAGCCCTTGATGCCGTACCAGTATTTCGGCCAGGGCTTGCCCTGCTCCTCCCCGTAGCCGGGCTCGCCATCGATGATGTAGCCCTGCTGCGCCGGGGTCAGCGCGGCGAACGGGACGTCGGTCGGGATTTTTTTCTTCTTCGTGAAAACGAGGAGATCCTTCTTCGACTCGCCGTAGATTTCGCTTTCCCAGCACTTGATCGCGCCGTCATCAATCGAGAGGGACTGGTCGGGGATGGTCAGGCGGTAGTCGATGTCGATGACGCGGCCGAAACCGCGGCATGTCGGGCACGCGCCGAGCGGGGAGTTGAAGGAGAAGAGCGGGGGCGTCGCGGCGCGGAAGGTGCGGCCGGTCGCGGGCGAGTGGAGTCCGCGGGAGAAATGGCCGAAGCCGGCGAGGGGGTTGGCGGAGAAAATGCGGACCTGCCCCTGGCCAAAGTGGAACGCGGTCTCGACGGCCTCGATGAAGCGGGGTTTTTGGGCCGGTGCGACGTCGAGGCGGTCCTGCGCGACGACGAGATGATCGGCGACCGCAAGGGGCTTGGGTTCGGTGAGCAGGTCCTCCACGCGATGGACGGCGAGCGTGCCCGTTGCGTCTGGAACCAGGACGCGGACATAGGACTGACCCTTGAGGTTGGTCAGGATCTCCGTCCAGGTCAGGTTGGCGGGCTTGGGCACCTGGAAGCCGATGATCACGGTGCGGCCGGGGTGGGAGCCGTGGACTTTCTCCCAGATGGACTGCGGCGTGTCGTCCACGACCTCCTCGCCGGTCGCGGGATCGAAGCACCGGGCGGCGTGGCTGAACCAGACTTTGAAGAAATCCGTCAGCTCGGTCATCGTGCCGACGGTCGAGCGCGAGGTCTTGACCGTGTTGGTCTGCTCGATGGCGATGGACGGGCGGATATTCTCGATCGAGTCGACCTTGGGCTTGTCGAGCAGGTCGAGGAACTGGCGCGTGTAGGCGCTGAAGGTCTCGACGTAGCGCCGCTGGCCCTCGGCATGGAGCGTGTCGAAAACGAGGGAGGACTTGCCCGCGCCGCTCAGTCCGGTGACGACGACATATTGCCCGAGCGGCAGGTCGAGGTCGAAGCCCTTGAGGTTATTCTGGCGGACGCCACGGAGGCGGATGGATTCAAGGGAGACGGCTTTGGGCACAGGAGGGGAAACGAATGCGTCAGTGCGGCGGAAACACAACTGGGGCGCGAGGATTTCTCAACGGCCGTCCGGCCGGGGCGGATTCAAGCCACTTGCCGGCGGATCACGCCCACGACGACGCCCTGGGACTCGAGTTGGGCCGGGAAGATGTCGGCGTAGCGCGGATTGGCGGCGCGGAGCAGCACCCGCCCCTTCTCCTTCAGGAAAGTCTTCAGGGTCGTGGTGGTCTCGTCCACCAGGGCGGCAATGATGTCGCCCGGTTTCGGCTCCCGGCGGACGAGGGCGATCAGGTCACCGTCGAGGATGTGGGCGCCGGTCATGGAGTCACCCGTGACCCGCAGAAACCAGAAATAGTCCTTCCGGGCGGAGCGCACGCCGAAGAGCGCGGGGTCGATGGTGATCGTCTCCTCCGGCGTCTGCTCCTGCATGGCCGGAAAGCCGGCGGGGATCGAACCGAAGACGGGGGCGGAGAAGAGATGGCCCTGCACCTGCACGGCTTTGAAGCCCCACTTGCCGTCGGCGAGCTTGTCCAGCTGGCTCTTGCGGGCGAGCGACTGGAGATGCTTGAGGGCGGTCGGCTGGCTGCACTCGAACGTGCGGGCAATTTCCCGCGTCGAGGGCGCGACCCCGTGGTGGCGCTGATAGTCGTTTACGAAATCCAGGACGGCCTCTTGTCGTTCGGTGAGCATAGGGTATCGGTCGATAGCCTATCAGCTGATAGTGGCGGGCGGCCGGTTCAAGCTCAAATCGGCGACCACTCAGCGCGATCTCCGCCACAGAGGGAGGGGGGCTTGGACCCGGAGTTCACCGAGGAATTTCGCCGTGAACCCGAATCGGGCCTCCGTGAACAGCTGTGACCAAATCTGCCGCTTGGAGCTATGGCGGGCGTCAAGCCCGACCTACGTGGCCAGCGTGAGCTTGGCGCCGGCGGTGGAGATGGCGCGGGTGACGGCGGGGCTGGGGCGGGTGTTGGTCACGATGGTGAAGCGCGGTTCAAACGGCGTGGTCAGGCTGAGGGCCTTGCGGCCGAACTTGGAATTATCGAGGGCGAAGATGCTGCGGGTGGCGGCGCCGATCATCTTGCGCTGCGCGGCGACGATGAGGGCGTTGTGGTTCCAGACGCCGTTCTCGGTGATGCCGGCGCCGCCGAGGATGGCGAGGTCGGCGTGCACCTGGTTGAAAAAGTCCTCGCACATCGGGCCGAGCACGACACCGAGCCGGCTGTAGATGCTGCCGCCGGTGACAATGGTTTCCACGCTGCCGACCTCGCTGAAGAGGCTGGCGACGGGGAGGGAGTTGGTGATGACCTGCAGGCGCTTCTCGGCGAGGAGCCGGGCGACGGCGTAGGTGGTGCTGCCGCCGTCGAGGATCACCGTCATGCCCGGCTGCACCTGGGCGGCAACGAGGCTGGCGATGGCGAATTTTTCGTCGGGGTGGCGCTGGTTGCGGGCGATGAAATCGTATTCCTGCGCCACGACATCGGTCTCGATCAGCGAAGCGCCGCCGTGGTGGCGGCGCACGACGCCACGCTCCTCGAGCTGGTCGAGGGCGCGCCGCACGGTGGAGAGCGAGCCGCCGAACTTCGCCGCGAGGGTGTGCAGGTCGGCGTATTGGTGGGCGCGGATATACCGCTCGATGGAATCGGTGCGCTGCTTGCTGGTCATGGCCGGGGGGAGTTCTGCACCAGCCGGGTGAAAAGGTCGAGATACGCGCGCGGTGCGGCGACGGGATCAAACCGGGCACTGGCCGAGACCCGGGCCTGGGCCCCGCGGCTGAGGCGGAAGGCCGTATCGGTCAGGAGGGGCTGCAGCCGGGCGAGGAACCCGGCGCGGTCGCCCTGGGGTAACACCCAGCCGGTCTGGTCGGGGAGGAAGCACTCGCCGATGCCCTGGGCTTCGTACACGACGGCGGGCAGGCCGTGAGCCTGGGCCTCGATGAGAAAGTTCGAGAGCGACTCGCTGCGGGAGGCATGGACGGCGATATCGGCGGCGCGGTAAAGCGCGGAGGGATCGGGTTGAAAGCCGAGGAGCTTGACCCGCGCGCCGAGTCCGCGGTCGGTCACGAGGCGCTGGCAGTCGGCGAGGGCGGGGCCGGTACCGGCGAGCCACAGCTGCCAGTCGGTGCCGGCCGGAAGGGTTGCCACCAGTTCGATGAGCTCCCGTTGATTCTTTTCCGGTCGAAACATGGCGACGCAGATCAGGACCGCCGTGCCGGGTTCCGCGCCATAATGGGCGCGGAGGGCGGTGTTGCGGGTGCGGGAGGAATCGGGCGGAAAGACGAGCGAGTTGTAGATGACCGAGATCTTGGCGCCGGGCAGGGCATGCTGGGCGACGAGGTTGAATTTCGCCTCCTGGCTGTTGGCGACGATGTGCCGGACGGTGCGCAGGGAGCGCCGGAATAGGCCGGGCAGGGGTTTGCCGGTGCGCATCGTGGCCAGCACCACCGCGGCGGGAAATTTCTTCTGGAGGCTGCCGGCGTAGCAGTTCGCCATCCGACCCATGCAGAGGACGATGTCGGGCGCGATCGCAGCCGCAGCGCGGATCAGGCCGGGGGCAAACCAGTCGAGCCTCGTGTCGAAGGATTGCAGCACCCGGCGGGTGACGGCCGGGCTGACGGTGGCGGCCAGGGCGCCGCCGGGGCGGAAGGTGAGCAGGCTAGTGTCATGCCCGGCGGCGGCGAACGCGCCGGCCAGCAGGATGGACTGCCGCTCCGTGCCGCCGCTGCGCAGGAAGTCCTGAACGACAAGGATTTTCATTGCTCGGCGCGTCCGCGGGGCGAAAATCGGAAAGTCACCGTTCGCATATGAAACAATTGCTCGTCCGCTGGTTAGTGCTGGCCCTGGGAGTGCTCCTGGCCACAAGGCTCGTGAACGGCATTTCGTGCTCGGACGTCACCACGCTGATCGTGGTCGTGCTGCTGCTGAGTTTCTTCAATGCGATCCTCAAACCGGTGCTGCTGCTGTTTACGCTGCCGTTCATTTTGCTGACCATGGGGCTGGGGGTCATCCTGATCAATGCCTTGTTGTTCTTTTGGGCGGGAAATCTGGTCGCGGGTTTTCATGTCGCGAGTTTCTGGTCCGCCATCGGCGGCGCGGTGGTGGTCAGCCTCACGAATCTCGTGATCAGCGTGATCACGCGCGGGCCGCCCAAGCCGCCGAAGGCGCCGCCGCGGGGCGATGTGATCGACATCTAAGGCTGGGTCGCGATTTCCGATCCCTAGTTTGTCATGCTGCGTTCAGAATGACAAACCGACCCCAGGCAGGGTCTCTGGCCTGGCAGTGAGCCGGGCGTCGCGTTTCCATTTGACGGGTTTTGGCAGCGTGGCGACGTTGGGAGATGGCTGAATCCATTGAATATGACCTGGTCGTCGTTGGCGGTGGTCCTGCGGGTTACGCGGGCGCGATTCGCGCCGGGCAACTCGGCAAAAAAGTGGCGTGCATCGAGATGGAGCGCGCCGGCGGCACCTGCCTCAACTGGGGCTGCATCCCGACCAAGGCGCTCCTGAAGAGCGCGGAGCTTTATCAGAAGATCAAGAAGTCCGAGACCTTCGGGATCTCGGTCAAGGACGTGTCCTTTGACTTTGCCAAGGTCATGGAGCGCTCGCGCGGCGTCGCCGGCCAGATGGCCAAGGGCGTCGAGTTTTTGTTCAAGAAGAACAAGGTCGATTACTTCGTGGGCAAGGCGCAGATCACCGTGCCGGGCATGGTCGAAATCACCGAGGGCGAGCACAAGGGGAAGTTCCTCCGCACGAAAAACATCCTCCTCGCGACCGGCTGCAAGATGCGCCGCATTCCCGATCTCGCCGTGGACGGCGAACGCGTGATGACCTCGCGCGAGGCGCTGGCCGGCAAGGTGCTGCCCAAGTCCATCGTCATCGTCGGCGCCGGCGCGATCGGCGTGGAGTTCGCGTATTTCTACAACGCCTTCGGCACGAAGGTGACGCTGGTGGAGATGCTGCCGCAGATCCTGCCGGTGGAGGATGAGGAAGTCGCCAAGCTGCTGCACCGCTCGTTCGAGAAGCAGGGCATCACCGTGCATGTGGCCACGAAGTGTGAAAATTTCCGCGTCGGGAAAAGCTCCGTGAAGCTCAACCTCGTGAAGGACGGCAAGAGTGAGGAGATCGAGGCGGAGACGGTGTTGTCTGCGATCGGCGTGGTGCCGAACCTTGACGGCGTGCTCTCGCCGAAAGTGAAGCTCGAGCTCGACCGCAACTACGTGAAGGTCGGCGACGATTATCAGACCAGTGTGAAGGGCATCTACGGCGCCGGTGACATCATTGGGCCGCCGTGGCTGGCGCACGTGGCGACCTACGAGGCCGTGAATGCGGTCCAGGGCATGTTCGGCCACAGCCAGCCGCATCGCGTAAAGAATTTCCCGGGCTGCACGTATTGCGCGCCCCAAGTGGCGAGCACGGGTCTGACCGAGAAGGCCGCGAAGGAAAAGGGCCTGAATTACAAGGTCGGCAAGTTCCCGTTCACCGCGTCCGGCAAGGCCGTGGCGTCGGCGGAGTCAGAGGGTTTCGTCAAGGTCCTCAGCGATGCGAAGACCGGTGAGATCCTCGGCGCTCACATCATTGGCGCGGATGCGACCGAGCTGATCGCGGAGTACGGCCTCGTGATCCAGCTGGAAGGCACGGTTGAGGACATCCACCACACGATCCACGCGCACCCGACGCTCAGCGAAGCCGTGATGGAGTCGGCGGCGGCGACGATGGGTGAGGCGATCCATATCTGAGGCCGGCGGCGGTCGGACAGCGATCATCCCCTGACCGGGCTTAGGCCCTCCGTCGCCCTTTGGGCTACAGAGGGAAAATTTCACGCACGACGTGAAATTTGGTGCGAGCGCTGGGAATCGAACCCAGATCTATGGCTTCGGAGGCCACTACACTATCCATTGTGCTACGCTCGCAGGAAAGAAACGCCCGCAAAATCCCTGTCGCGGCGGGGCCTGTCGAGCGCAAAGAGGGGTGACAGTGGCGTCGGGCCAGCTCCGGCGTGGGTTGCGCGCTCGTGCGCAACGTGGCGCGCCAGCGCGCCACCCACAGGGAAACCTGAACCCCGGCCTCATTCCGCCGGCTCCCGGGTGAACCGGTGGACGAAGAAATAGTAGATCACGCCCAACACGGCCAGCGCGCCGACCGCCCAGATCGTGATCCGGTGCAGTTCACCGTTCATCAACGCCGCATCCTTGCCGGCCTGGATGCCGACCCAGCAGAGGACGGTGCACCAGACGGCGGAACCGAGGAGCGTGAAGACGGAGAACTTGAAGTAGTTCATCCGCACGATGCCGGCGGGAATGCCGATGAGGTGACGCACGACCGGGAGGAGGCGTGAGGCGAAGATGCCGAAGCTGCCGAAGCGGGCGGCCCAGCGTTCGGCCTGTTCCACCTTGGCCGGAGGGACGAAGAAGAATTTGCCGTAGCGCAGCACGAGCGGGCGGCCGGCCCAGCGGGAGAGCGCGTACATCACGGTGGCGCCAATCCAAGAGCCGACCGTTCCGGCGATGACAATCCCGAGGAACGTCATGCTGCCCGACTTCTGCGCGGCGATGATGGCGGGCGGGATGATCAGTTCGCTGGGCAGCGGGATGATCGAGCTCTCGATCGCCATCAGCAACACGATCAGCGGATAGCCGCCGGTCGCGAGGGATTGGTTGTACCAGTCGAAAAGGCCTTTGAAGAGGTCGTGCATGGGCGAAAAAAAAGGCAGGCAACCGGGGGCTGCCTGCCGAAAGGGGAGAGCCGTGGCTCAGACGTCGGGCTTGGTCTTGCGGAGACCCTGGACGCGATCGCCGGCCTTCCATTGACCGCGCTTTTTGAGCAGGTCGACGCGCTCGAACCGCTTGAGCACGTTGCGTTTAATGACGAGACCGGAGACACCTTGGAGGGATTTGTGCTGTGACATGGTAGTAAAGGGGAGGATTGCGACTCGCTAAAGGGGCCACTTGGTAGGGCTCGCCCCCGCCCATGACAAGTATTTTTCTCCCACGCGCTCGGCCCGCACGACGATCCACTCCGGTGTGTCGTAGGGATGATGCCCCAGAACATGGATTTCCAGTGCAGGGAGCTTGTCAGATAGGCACTTAAGACAGAGACGGAACTCCTCGGTACGTTCCAGACGGCCCTGCCAGGTATAAAATGAGGCGATCGGCCCTTCCACCTGCGCGCAGGCTGCCAGGCCGAGGGACACGACCTCGGCGGCGAGTTTTTCGGCGTCGGTGCGCGTGGCCAAGGTTGTCCAAGCGATGAACATGCAGCAGCGTTTCCGCAGGAGGGAGGTCGGGGCAAGCCGGGAAATTGACCCTTGACGCATCGTGGGCCCAGCCTACTTCTAACCGTTTCACCGCAGCCATCCGCCCAAGCCATGAGAGACGATTACATCAAAGACGCGCTCAAGATCATTCCCGATCCGAACATGCTCATCAACGTGGTTTCCCGCCGCGTGAAGCAGCTCCGCCGGGGCAACCGCCCGCTGGTCGAGTCGCTCGAGAAGCTTTCGGCCGAGGACACCGCGCTCCGCGAGATCAGCGAAGGCAAGATCAGCTACGAAGTCAGCGAGGCCTGAGCGGCGGACGAGATTCGACTTTTTACAGGCGGCCCGTTCTGCTGTGGAGCAGACCCGGAGCCGCCTTTTTCATGCACCGGTCCTCCCTATGAGCGCGCAGAAGAAAGACGCCACCCGCTACACCGAGGTGCGCAACGCCAAGGCGCTGCGGGACTACTTCGTGGACGAACGTTTCGAGGCCGGCATCGCGCTCAAGGGCACCGAAGTGAAGTCCATCCGCGCCGGTAAGGCGCAGATCAGCGACGCGTTCGGCCGCGTCGAGCGCGGCGAGGTCTGGCTGCACAACGTGCACATCGACCAGTATGCATTTGGCAACATCAACAACCACGAGTCCCGCCGCACCCGAAAGCTGCTGTTGCATGACCACCAGATCCGGAAGATCGCCCAAGCACTCGGCACGAGCGGTCGCGCCCTGGTGCCGCTGCGGATGTATTTCAAGGAGGCGTTGGTGAAGGTCGAGGTCGCGCTCTGCACCGGCAAGAAGCTCTTCGACAAGCGCGAGACGCTGAAGAAGCAGGCCGTGACCCGCGATCTGGACAAGAGTTTGAAATTCCGCCGCTGATGAAACCAGGACGCGACACTGTCACCGTCCGCGTGCCGGGCAGCACGTCGAATTGCGGCGCGGGTTTCGACACGCTCGGGCTGGCGCTTTCGATCTACAACCGGGTGATCCTCACCCGCGCCACCGGTGCCGCGCCGGTGCCCGAGCGGCCGGCCGACGGGCGCGCCCAGGCGATGGTGGCGGAGACGGCGGCGCGCTATTACAAGACGGCGAAACTGGCGCCGGTGGGTTTTTGTTATCGCATCGAGGGCGAGGTGCCGCCGGCGCGCGGGCTGGGCTCAAGCGTGACGGTAATCGCGGGTGTGCTGGCGGGTCTCGATGCGCTGCACGGCACGGGCTGGACCCGGCACCAGCTCGTGGCGCTCGCCACGGTGTTGGAGGGCCATCCCGACAATGCGAGTGCGGGCATTCTCGGCGGTTTCACGGTGTCGCGGTGCGACCCGGCGACGGGCGCCTATCTCGACACCGTGCGGATCGACGTACCGGCCGAACTGGCCTTTGTGGTCGTTTCGCCGGAAGTGGAGTTGCTGACGAAGGAGTCGCGCGCGGTGCTGCCGGTGACGCTGCCCTATTTCGACGCGGTGCGGAGCATCAACAGCGCGGCCTATCTGACCGCGGCGTTCGCAACCGGCGACTTCGCGAAGCTCCGCCATGCCGGCGGAGATTTCATGCACGAACCCTACCGTTTGCCGGGGATCCGCGGCGCGCGTGCGGCACTCGCGGCGGGGACGGCGGCGGGCGCGTATACCGGCTGGCTGAGCGGCAGCGGCTCGAGCGTGCTCTGTGTGTGCGGGCGCGCGGAGGCGGAAAAAGTGGCGACGGCGATGCGGGAGGCATTCACCGGCGAAGCGGTGGCCTGCGTGGCGCGGGTCCTGACCGCCGACAATGCCGGCCTGCAGTTAAGCTGACGTCGTATTGACGCTGAACGGGTTGAGGCTGGCGGTCGGCCAGTGGCGGACGATTTCGTCGCAAAGCTCCCGCCACGTGAAGGGCTTGGACAGGACGGACTTCACACTCGAGGCCTTCAGTTTCTCCTGCATGGCGGGGGTAATCTGATGGCCGGTGATCAGGATAAAGTTCGCATCCGGAACGACTTTCTTCGCCTCAGTCATGAACTCGAAGCCATTCATGTCGGGCATTTCATAGTCGGTCACAACCATCCCGGCATCGAGCCGGGGGAGTGCCTCCAGCGCCTCGCGCGGATTCAGGAAAGCCACGACGGGACGACCTAGATTCTCCGTCAAAAGCTGGGTGAGCAGCTTGGTGTAGAATTTGTCATCGTCGACAATCACCACGGATTTGCGCGCGGAGGTGTTCACGGGGGTATTGGATGAACGTGTGGAGGGGTGGAGGGCAGGGCAATTAGGACCACGCTTGATTCGTAATCCTACGTAACAAGGATGCAGGCATGTTGCACCTGGTCCTCTTCCAGCCCGAGATCGCACCAAACACTGGCAATATTGGCCGGCTGTGCGCCCTCACGCGTTCGCGCCTGCATTTGATCCACCCGCTGGGTTTCGCGATCACTGATCGGAATCTCAAGCGCGCCGGCATGGATTACTGGAAGTCGCTCGATGTCCACGAGCACGCGGACTGGGCGGCGTTCCGGTCGAGTCCGCACGCGCCGAAGCGACTGTGGTTGTTCACGACCAAGACTGAGCAAAGCTTCTGGGCGGTGCGCTACGCCGATGGTGACGGCCTGGTCTTTGGCAACGAAGGCTCGGGGGCGCCGGCGTGGCTGCATGACGAGGTCGGGGCGACGCAACGGGTGACCATCCCGCATGCGAATGCCGAATTGCGCTCGCTGAATCTCAGCACCGCGGCCGGTATCGCCTGCTACGAGGCGCTAAGACAGATCGGTCTGCCGTCGTAGGTCGGGCTTTACGCCCGATATCCGGATGTCGGGCGTAAAGCCCGACCTACCTCGAGGCACTCCGCGTCAAATCTCCCCGAGCCGCACGCAGGCGACTTCGCGGGCGGGGCCGTCGGCGACGAGGGGCGGGACGGCGAGTTTGCACTTTGCCTGCGCGTACAGGCAGCGGGGATGAAATGCGCAGCCGGCGGGCGGGTTGATGGGCGAGGGCGGGTCGCCGGCGAGGACGATGCGCTGGCGGGAGCGCTCGACGTCGGGATTCGGCGTCGGAATCGCGCTGACGAGGGCGCGGGTATACGGATGACGCGGTCGGTCGATCACATCCAGGGCGGGCCCGAGTTCGATGATTTTGCCGAGGTACATCACGGCCACGCGGTCGGAGATGTGCTTCACGACGGACAGGTCGTGGGCGATGAAGATGAGCGAGAGGTTCATCTTCCGGCAAAGCTGGGCGAGGAGATTCAGGATTTGCGCCTGGATGGAGACGTCGAGGGCGGAGACAGGCTCGTCGGCGATGATGATTTTCGGCTCGAGGGCGAGGGCGCGCGCGATGGCGATGCGCTGGCGTTGGCCGCCGGAAAATTCATGCGGGTATTTCTGCATGAAGCGGGGCGCGAGCCCGACGGTTTTCATCAGGTTCGCCACGCGGGCGGGCACCTCCTCCGGCGGACACACGCCATGGACGAGCAGCGGTTCGGCCAGCGTTGCGTACACCGTCATGCGCGGGTTGAGGGACGCGTAGGGGTCCTGGAAAACCATCTGCATGCCGCGGCGCACCGCGAGCATCTCGGTGGCGGAGCAGTCAGAGAGGTTTTTGCCGTTCAGTACGACGGTGCCGCCCGTCGTCGGCACCAGCTGCATAATTGTGCGGGCGAGGGTGGATTTGCCGCAGCCAGACTCACCGACGAGCCCGAGCACCTCGCCGCGGCGCACGGCGAGGGTGACACCGTCCACGGCCTTCACAGTGCCGATGAGCCGCTTGCGCACGAAGCCTGAGTGGATCGGGAAGTGCGTGCTGACGTTGTTCAGCTGGAGAATGGTGTCGTCCATGGGCCGGTCAGAGTTCGCCCGCCTGCACCCGCAGGCAGGCCTGATCATGGGTGGCGGAGACGGGGCCGAGCTCGGGTTTTTCGGCCTGGCACCGCGCGGTGACATATTCACAGCGCGGCGCGAAGGCGCAGCCGGCGATCGGCTTGGAGAGGTCGGGCGGCATGCCGGGGATGGTGAAGAGTTCGGTCCCCTTGTCTTGCATCGAGGGAATGGAGCGCTGGAGGGCCCGGGTGTACGGATGCTTGGGCGAGTAGAACAGCGTGCGGGTGTCGGCGGTCTCGACGATCCGACCGGCGTACATGACCTGCACGCGGTCGCAGAGGCCCGAGACCACGCCGAGATCGTGCGTGATGAAGATGACGGCCATGCCCAGTTCACGCTGCATCTTTTTGATGAGCTCGAGGATTTGCGCCTGCACGGTCACATCGAGCGCGGTGGTGGGCTCGTCGGCGATGAGGAGTTCGGGCTTGGTGATGAGCGCCATCGCGATCATCACGCGCTGCCGCATGCCGCCGGAAAATTCGTGGGGGTAAAGGTGGATGCGCTGGGCGGCGTCGTTGATGCCGACCTCCTCGAGCATGGCGAGGGCGCGCGACAGGGCCTCGCGGCGGGAGATTTTCTCGTGGATGAGCAGGGGTTCGATGAGCTGCTCGGAAATCCGCAGATACGGATTCAGGGAGGTCATCGGGTCCTGGAAGATCATGGCGACCCGCTTGCCGCGGATGCTCCGGGCCTGTTTTGGGCTGCAGTGGAGGAGGTCTACGCCGTCGAAGAGCGCGGTGCCGCTCTCGATCCGGCCGGGCGGCGTTGGGACCAGGCCCATGATGGAGTAGCACGTGACGGACTTGCCTGAGCCGGATTCGCCGACGATGCCGAGGGTTTCGCCGCGTTCCACGCTGAAGCTGATGCCGTCGACCGCGCGATAGACTCCGTTGCGGGTGTGAAACCAGGTGCGGAGGTCAGTGACGGTGAGCAGGGGCATCAGGGAGAAACGTCAGCGCAGAGGCATGGGACAGCGGGCGGGGGCGCAAGGTTAATTCGGTTTATTGATCGCAGCCGCGACGGTGGCGGCGGAAATGTCACCGAGCGGGCTGCCGCCGGCCGGCGGACAGCCGGGCGGCTGAAGCATCGTGACCGGGGCGCGGAAGACCGGGCCGGTGCGGATCGGATTGGTCGGACCGAAGAGGGCGAAGAGCGGCACGCCGAGGGCATTGGCGAGATGCATGCCCCCGGTGTCGTTCGTGACGAGGAGCCGGCAGGCACGGAGGCGGGCGCAGTACTCGGGCAGGGTGGTGCGGCCGGCGAGGTTCTCGACGCGTTCACCGAAGCCGGCGGCCACGGCGTTCGTGATCGGGGTGTCGTTGGCCGTGCCGAAGAGAACAAAGCGCCCGTTGGGCAGCAGTTCGATGAGGGAGCGCCAGTGGGAGACGGGCCAGCGTTTGGCGGGGTTGTTCTCCGAGCCACAAATGAGTCCAATCGGAGCAGCGGCGAGGGGCGTGGGGCGAGGGGCGTGGGGTGAGCGGTCCGGGGCGACGATCAGGCCGAAGTGGCGGAGGAAGTTTTCCCAGAGCTCGAGCTGGTGATGGGCACGCTCGTCAAAACCCGCGGGCACGACGTAGGCGTGCGAGAGCAGCGGGCGGCTTTTGCCGGGACGCCGGAGCCCAAACCGCTGGCGGCAGCCGGACAGCCAAGCCTCGAGGTCGCCGCGGAGGGAATTTGTGAAAAGCAGCCAGGTGTCGGGATAGGCGCGCCGCAGCCGCCAGAAATGCGCGAAATAACCCAGACCTTGCGGCGGCAAGGCGTGAAGGTGGTCGGCGACGCCCCAGGATTCGAGCAGCGGCAGGAACTGTGCCTTGGCAAGAAGGGTGAGTTCGGCGTCGGGCCGCGACGCGCGCAGGGCGCGGAGCAGCGGCAGCGCCATTACCACGTCGCCGAGCCAGTTGGGCAGGCGGATGAACAGGCGGGTCCGGCGGGGCAGGGCGGGGAGTCCGCGCAGGCGCTGGTCGGCGTCGAGCCAGTTGCGTTTGCTCTCCAGGTGGAAGCGCCGGGCCGGGACGTCCTGATGGCGCCAGCGGTCATGCGCCCAGAGCCAGGAGGCGCAGAGCTGGTCATCGCCGCGGAGCAGATCCTCGAGCCAGCGGTTGAGCGCGACGGTGATGCCCTCGGCGGTGCGGTCGGGGGCGATGAGGGCGGATTCAAATTCGACCCGCCAGAAGCCGGTGCGACGCGGATAAAACGAGCGAACCTCGGCGCCGTACTTGGCTGCGAGCAAACCCGGGAGTTCGGTCGTGGAGCAGACGCGGCCAAAGAACGTCGTCAGCACGCCCTGCATGCCGGCGTTCTGGTCCATGAGGATGCCGATGCAGCCCTGGCCCCTCAGGATCTTGAGCGCCTCGGCGAAACCCTCCTTGCGCGACAGCAGACGCATGCCGAAGCGCTCGCGGGTGGACTGCACGAACGCGTTGGCGGCGGCGTTTTCGAGCGGGCGGAAAATGATGCCGAACTCCGGCAGCGGGACGGGACTGAGCAGCTTGAGCCAGGTCTGGCTCTCCCAGAGGGCGAGGTGCAACGTGGCGAACACGACCGGGCGCGGCCGGGCGGAGAGTTCGCGGACAAGGGCGTCGGCGGAGGGAGCGAGGCGGGCGATGATGCGGATGCGGGCTTCGCTGAGGTACGGCGCGGCGAGGGACAGCAGGCCGGTTTCAACCAACTGCCGGGAGCCGGCTCGGGCGAGGTCCCGGTGCCAGGCGGGCGGGCGCTCGGGAAACGCATGGGCGAGATTCGAGTGCGTGAGCCGGCGGCGTCGGCCGGCGATCCAGTAGAGCGACTCACCGAATCCCGCGGACAATCCTTGCAGCAACCACTCGGGGAGGTGGGCCAGGGTCCAGCCGAGGGTTTGGAGCAGCAATTTGAACACGCGCGGATTGATTAGCGTTTGATTTGGAGGGCAATCTGCATCAAAGGATGCTGCCCCCGCGGTTAAAAGCAGATTCTGACCCCGGGTTTGCGACCATGACCGAGCTTCTCATCATCAAACCCTCCTCCCTAGGCGACATTGTCCATGCGCTGCAGGTGGCCACCTCGCTAAAGGCGCAGGTGGAGGGGCTGCGCCTTTCGTGGATTGTGGGCGATAGCTTTGCGCCGATCGTGCGCGCCTGCGAGGCGGTGGACCACGTCTATGTCTTTGAGCGCAAGGGCGGCCCGAAGGGTTTTCTCAAACTCATGAAGGAGGTCCGGAAGACGAAATTCGACTACGCCTTCGATCTGCAGGGACTGCTGCGCACGGGGCTGATGATGTCCCGCGTGCACGCCAAGGTGAAGGCCGGCCGGAGCGACGCGCGCGAGTGGTCGGGGATGTTCTGCAACCGCAAGGTGCCGCTGCCGCCGGATGGCCGCCGCAGCCATGCGCTTGAGATCCTGCTGCAGTTTTGCCCGGTGCTCGACGCGAAACCGGAATTGCGCGGCACGCTAAAGTTTCGCGAGGTGGACGAACTCAAGCTCAGCTTTACCGAGGGGCGGGGCGGCGCGAAGCCGTTCCTGATGTTTCCCGACAGCCGCCGCGCGGAGAAGTGCTGGGGCGGGTTCAAACAGCTGACGGAGATGATTCTCCGCGAGAACAAGGCGCGGAAGGTCATCTGGGCCGGCAATAACCGCGTGACCGACCGCAACGCGTATTCCCCCGAGCAGTTCCTTAACCTGACCGCCAACACCAGCCTCGTGTCGCTGCCCGCGCTGATCAAGCGGGCCGACTGGGTGATTACGAACGACAGTGGCCCGATGCACCTCGCGGCCGCGCTGGGTGTGCACACGCTGGGCATTTTCGGCCCGACGGACCCGCGGCTGTTCGGCCCGTATCCGCTGACTGGCCCGACGAACTTCGTCGTGCAGGCGCCGGTGGGCGACCTCAAGCTCCTCTCGGCCAAGGACGTCTACGCCCGCTTCCAGAAAATCCGGGCGCGCTTTGAGAAAGGCCGCTAACCCCTTCCGTCATGCTTGATCCCAAACTTCTCCGCGAAACCCCGGACCTCGTCCGGGCCGCGATTGCCAAGAAACACCTCGAGGTGGATGTCGACGCCGTGCTGGCGCTGGATGCCGCCTGGCGCGCGCAGCTGCAGGAAGTCGAGGCGCTCCGGGCCACGCAGAAGGCGGCCAATACCGCGATGGCGGCGCTGCCCAAGGGCTCGCCCGAGTTCATCGCCAAGGTCGCCGAGATGAAGGCCGTGTCGGCGCAGGCGAAGGAGCGCGAGGTGAAACTGAAGGAGGCCGAGGAAAAGCTGCACCAGGCGATGCTGTCCCTGCCGAATCTGCCCCACGCCAGCGTGCCCGAGGGCCGCACGCCGGAGGACAATGTGGTCGTCTCGACGCAGGGTGACCCGGCGCAGGTCGGGGCGTTGGCCAAGCCCCACTGGGAGATCCCGGGCTTTGAGAAACTGTTCGATTTCGCCCGCGGGGCGAAGGTCACGGGCGCGGGTTTCCCGTTTTTCATCGGCGACGGCGCAAAGCTCGTGCGGGCGCTGCTGCATTTCTTTTTGGAAGAGGACGGCAAGGCCGGCTACGTCGAGGTCAGCCCGCCGATCTTCGTGAACGCCGCCAGCGCGACCGCGACCGGCCAGCTGCCGGACAAGGAAGGCCAGATGTACGAGACGCAGGACCGCCTGTTCGCCGTGCCGACGGCGGAGGTGCCACTGACGAATTTCTTCCGCGACGAGATCCTCGAGGAATCCGTGCTGCCGGTCTACCGCTGCGCCTACACGCCGTGTTTCCGCCGCGAGGCGGGCAGCTACGGCAAGGACGTGCGCGGACTCAACCGCGTGCACCAGTTCGACAAGGTCGAGCTGCTGAAATGGGTGCACCCGGCGACGAGCTACGAGGAACTCGACAAGCTGCGCGTCGATGCCGAGCAACTGTTGCGGAAGCTCGAGCTCCCGTACCGCGTGCTGCTGATGTGCGGCGGCGACATGGGCTTTGCGCAGGCAAAGAAATACGATCTTGAGGTCTGGGGCGCGGGCCAGAAGCGCTGGCTCGAGGTGTCGAGCTGCTCGAATTTCGAGGCCTTCCAGGCGCGCCGGGCCCAGATCCGTTTCCGCTCGAAGGAAACCGGCAAGCCCGAGCTCGTGCACACGATCAATGGTTCGGGTCTCGCCGTGCCGCGCGTGCTGGCGGCGATCTTGGAAAACAACCTGCAGGCCGATGGCCGGGTGAAGATTCCTGCCGCGCTCGTGCCGTATTTCGGCAAGGAGTACCTGAGCTTCCAGTGACCGGGGCGGAGGTCGCGCTCCGGCCGCCGCAGGCGCGACTCCTGGAGACCACACCGGACCATGAAGCGAAAAATGAAGAGCGACTGGCCCGCCATCGCCGCGGCCGTGGCCGCCCGGATTTCGCCCGGGACGTTGCATCCGGGCGCGATGATGACCGCGCTGGCGGAGGCGGAGAAACGGAAGACCGGGCCGGCCTCGGCGCGCTGGGCGGTGGCTTTTTCCGGCGGCGCAGACTCGCTGGCGCTGCTCCTGGTGCTCTGGGCGGAAGGTCCCGGGCGGTGGGGCCGGAAGTTCACCGTGCTGCATTTCAACCACCGGTTGCGCGGACGGGCGTCCACCGCGGATGAGAAATTTTGCGCCCAAGTGTGCACGGCCCTCGGCGTGAAGCAGGTGACCGGCCGCTGGCGGGCGGCGCGGAAGGGCGCGAGCGAGGCCGAGGCGCGCGCGGCGAGGTTTGAGTTTTTCTCCCGCGAAATGAGCCGGCGGAAACTCCCGCTGCTCTGGCTCGGCCAGCAGCGGGATGACATTGCCGAGACATTTTTCATGCGGCTGGCGCGCGGCAGCGGCACGGCGGGGCTGGCCGCGCCGCGGCCGGCGCAGGCGATGCCGGGCGGGCGCTGGCACCTGCGGCCCTTGCTGACCCTGCAGAAGGCCGAGATCGTCTCGGCGTTGCGGCAGGCCGGCGCGGCCTGGCGGGAGGACGCGAGCAATGCGGGCGGTGATTATTTCCGCAACCGCGTGCGGCGGGACGTGCTGCCAGCGTGGCAGCAGGCCGCGGAGCGCGACGCGCTGGGCGGGGCGGCGCTTTCCCGGGAACTACTGGAGGAGGACGACACCGCCTTGGAGGCTTGGCTCGCGGAAGTGCGCCCGCTGGCGGCGGATGGCTCGCTCAGTTTGGACAAAATCGCGGGCAAGCCACGGGCGCTCGTCCGCCGGGCGTTGCACCGCTGGCTGCTGGCGCAACCCGCGACGATCCGGATCTCACGCCAGGCGTTCGACGCCCTGCTGCGGGACGTGCAGAGCGGCCGCACCACCCGACACAGCCTGGGGCGGGACGGGTTCGCCGTGATCGGGAAAGGCCGCCTGCGTTTTGCGACCGGGAGGAAATAATCGCGCGAATTCCAGCCGCCCCCCAATTGACTTATCGGCGGGGAACAATCATCTTAAAACCTCAGTCCCAATCCCCCATGTCCGAACTCGATAACAACAAGAAGCAACGCCGTTCGCTCAAGAACCTGCCCCCGGATCGTTTCCAGCCCAAGATGCTGGTGATCTGGCTGGTCATTGTACTGGCGGCGGTGGCGCTGCTGTTTTTTGCCCCGGGCCGGCTGACCTCTCCCGCCACCCTGAAGATTCAGGATGTGGTTGACCTAACCGATGCCGGCAAGGTCAAGGAAGGCATGATCCGCCAGGATGGTTCCGGCGGGCGCGACTGGGTCGTGATCACGGGTGAGACCAAGGACGCCAGCCTCGAGAGCGATCGCGGCGCGACGAACCAGTTTCGCGCGGCTGGCCGGCTGACCGATGCCAACGCGGAGCGCCTGCAGAAGTCCAAGAAGTTCACCGAGCAACCGACGACCACGCTGCTGACCTCGATCGCGGCACAAGTCATCCCGTTCCTCCTGATCATCGGCCTGCTTTATTTCCTCTTCATCCGCCAGCTCCGGCAGGCGGGCAAGGGCGCGCTCAGCTTCGGCAAGAGCCGCGCCAAGCTGCTCACGCGCGACCGTGACAAGGTGATGTTCGCCGACGTGGCGGGCTGCGACGAGGCCAAGGAAGAGGTCAGTGAGGTCGTCGAGTTTTTGAAGGATCCCAAGAAGTTCACCAAGATGGGCGGCAAGATCCCGAAGGGCATCCTGATGGTCGGGCCCCCGGGCACCGGCAAGACCCTGCTCGCCAAGGCCGTGGCCGGCGAGGCCGACGTGCCGTTCTTCAGCATCTCGGGCTCGGACTTCGTGGAAATGTTCGTGGGCGTCGGCGCGAGCCGCGTGCGCGACATGTTTGAACAGGGCCGCAAGAGCGCCCCGTGCCTGATTTTCATCGACGAAATCGACGCGGTTGGCCGCCAACGCGGCGCCGGCGTCGGCGGCGGCAATGACGAGCGGGAACAGACGCTCAACTCGCTGCTCGTCGAGATGGACGGCTTCGACACCACCGAGGGCGTGATCATCATCGCGGCGACGAACCGCCCCGACGTGCTCGACAGCGCACTGCTGCGCCCGGGCCGCTTTGACCGCCAGATCATGGTGGACCTGCCCGACATCCTCGGCCGCGAACAAATCCTCCGGGTGCACGCCCGCAAGATCAACCTGGCCGAGAGCGTGGACCTCAGCGTCATCGCCCGTGGCACCCCCGGCTTGTCGGGCGCGGACCTGGCCAATCTCCTCAATGAAGCCGCGCTCCTCGCGGCCCGCCGCGATAAAAAGCGCGTCGAGATGATCGATGTGGATGATGCCCGCGAGAAGGTCCAGTTTGGCCGCGAACGCCGCCGCCTGATGGATGACGAGGAGAAGAAGCTGACGGCCTACCACGAGGCCGGCCATGCGCTGGTGCAGGCGGTGCTCGATGACGGGCACATGCCGGTGCACAAGGTGACAATCATCCCGCGCGGGCACAGCTTGGGCAGCACGATGTTCATCCCCAAGAAGGACATTCTCACGCACGCCATGAAGCGGATGCTCAACCAGATCGCCATGGGCCTCAGCGGCCGCATCGCCGAGGAACTGGTCATGGGCGACGTCTCCAGCGGTGCTGGCGGCGATATCAAGATGGTCACCAACATTGCCCGTCACATGGTTTGTGATTGGGGCATGAGTTCGCTGGGCATGATTGCGTACGGGGACAATTCCGACACCGTGTTTCTGGGTCGTGAGATCCAGCGCCACCACGCTTACAGCGAGGAGACCGCCCGCAAGATCGACGCTGAAATCTTCAGCATCGTCGACACGCAGTACGCCCGCGCCAAGGAGATCATCCTCGGGAAACGCGATGCGCTCGACAAGATCGCGGCGGCGCTCCTCGAGTACGAGACCATCGAGGGCAAGCATGTCCTTGAGATCCTGAACTTCGGCGAAATCCGCTCGCCCGTCATCGTCGAGAAGCCCACCAAGCCGGACGAGAAGACCGCCGAAAAGAAGGCCGCAGGCAAACCCGCGACCATTTCCCCGTTGCCCGCCGGTGGGGCGGAGCCGGCTCCGACCCCCGCCTGAGCCCGGCAAGAGTAAATTTCAGCCCTCGGCGCGAAGAAATTCGCGCCGATTTCATTTCCGGGCCCGGCGGGGCGGAGGTGTTAAAATCGTCCTTGGATTTACAGAACCGGCGCGCACAGTAGGGCTTCCGCATGAAAATCTGCTGCATTGGAGCTGGTTACGTTGGTGGCCCGACGATGGCGATGATCGCCCTGAAGGCCCCAGACATCGAAGTGAAGGTCGTGGACATGAACGCGACCCGGATTGCGGCCTGGAACTCGGGCACACTGCCGATCTATGAGCCGGGCCTGGCGGAGGTCGTGGAAAAGACGCGGGGCAAGAACCTGCATTTTTCCACGGACGTGAACGCGGCGATCGCGGGAGCCGACATTATCTTTGTGGCGGTGAATACGCCGACCAAGACCTACGGCGTGGGTGCGGGCCGGGCCGCGGACCTGCGGTTTATCGAGTCGGTGGCGCGCACCATTGCCGAGGTGGCGACCGGCCCGAAGATCATCGTCGAGAAATCGACCATCCCCGTGAAGACGGCGGAGACGATCAAGGACATCCTCGCGGCCAACACCCGCGGGATCAAATTTGAGGTGCTCTCGAATCCCGAGTTCCTGGCCGAGGGTACGGCCGTGGCGGACCTGCTGATGCCCGACCGCGTGCTCATCGGCGGCGAGCGCACCCCGGGCGGGGAGAAGGCCCTGCAAACGTTGGTCGAGGTGTACGCCCGCTGGGTGCCGCGCGATCGCATCATCACGACCAACCTGTGGTCGTCGGAGTTGTCCAAGCTCGTCGCAAACGCGTTTCTCGCGCAGCGGATTTCCTCGATCAATTCCATCTCGGCGCTCTGCGAGGCGACGGGGGCGGATGTGGACGAGGTGGCGAATGCGATTGGGCGGGACTCCCGCATCGGTCCGAAGTTTTTGAAGGCCTCGGTGGGTTTTGGCGGCTCCTGCTTCCAGAAGGACATCCTGAACCTCGTCTATCTCTGTGAGCACTACGGCCTGCCCGAGGTGGCGGCCTACTGGGACGGCGTGGTGAAGATGAACGACTACCAGAAGCGTCGCTTTGCCGGGAAGATTTCCCGGGCGCTGTTCAACACCGTTGCCGACAAGAAAATCGCGATCCTGGGCTTTGCCTTCAAGAAGGACACCAACGACACCCGCGAATCCCCGGCAATCTCGGTGTGCCGGGACCTGCTGGCGGAACAGGCGAAAGTCGTGGTCTATGACCCGAAGGTGTCGGCGGAGGAAATCCGCCTGGATGTGCTCGGCAAGGGCAAGGACGACCCGCGGCTGACCGTGGCAAAGACCGCCTACGAGGCGGCCGACGGCGCCCATGCCATCGCCGTGGTGACCGAGTGGGACGAATTCAAGAAGCTCGACTACGCCAAGATGCTCGGCGCGATGCACAAGCCGGCGTTCATCTTTGACGGGCGCAACATCCTCGACCTGGCCAAGCTGGAGGCGATGGGCTTCCGGACGTACGGGATCGGGAAATGAGGGAGCTTGGCGGGTCGCTGACTCCGGCCCCTTGCTGTAGGTTGCGCGCTCGCGCGCAACGTTGCACGCGAGCGTGCAACCTACGTTGAAACAGCGATCAGCGATCCTCAGACAATCGGCAGACCGGCGAATTTTTCGCCCAGCACCGTCTCGGACGGGCAGGCGAGCCAGCGGTCGAGCATCGTGGCATAGACGCTGCGAAAATCCGTGGAGTACGTGAGATCCTGGTTGTGCGCGAGATTGAGTGCCGGGGCGGTGCCATGCAGGCCGCCCTTCACCTTGGAGCCCAGGACAAACAGCGGCGCGGCGGTGCCGTGGTCGGTGCCGCGGCTTTCGTTTTCACTCGGGCGGCGGCCGAACTCGGAGAACGTCATCGTGGTCACCTGACCGTCGAGCTGGTGCAGCTCGAGGTCCTTTTGAAACGCGGCGAGGCCTTCCGACAGCGTCGTGAGCAGGTTGGCCTGCTGGTTGGCCTGGTTGCTGTGCGTGTCGAAGCCACTAAGCGAGACGAAGTACACCCGCGTGGGCAAACCGGCGGCGATCAGGCCGGCGATATTCCGCAGGGAGGCGGCAAACGCGTTACCGGGATAGCTGGCGGCAGGCTGGTAGCTGCCGAGGATGCGCTGGACCTTTTTCTCGGTGACGAGCGAGTCCATGAGCGTGTGCTTGAGGAAGGTCGTATTGTCCTTCTCGGGGGTGCCGGTCTGGCTGACGAGCGACTCAAGGAGCTGGCGGTTTTCCTCGTTCTCCCGCCGGTTGCCCGCGCCGGGCAGCAGCCCGAAGGTCGGGTGGTCCTGGGCGCTGAGGAAGGATTGGGGCACGCCGCTGCTGAGGTGCACGCCGACGGGATCGTGCACATCCGCGCCGGGCAGGCCGGAGCAGGCGTTGTCCATGAAGCGGCCGATCCAGCCCGTGGAGAGAAATTCGCTGCTGCCACTGGCGGTTTCCCAGATTTCGCTCGAGCGAAAGTGGCTGCGGTTGGGATTGGGATAACCGACGTTCTGCACGACCGCGAGTTTGCCGTCCTGAAGCAGGCGGTGCAGGGCGGTGCACGACGGGTGCAGGCCGAGAGTGTCGTTGATGCGGAGCACCTTTTCCTTGGCGAGGCCGAGGGTGGGGCGCAGACGGTAATAGTTGGCATCCTCATACGGGACGAGGGTGTTGAGCCCGTCGTTGCCACCGGCGAGCTGGACGAGCACGAGGATGGGCCGGTCTTTCTCGGGGGCAGGCGTGCCGGCGAGGGCGGAGTTGACGAGGAATTCGGGGGCGAAGCGGGCGAAGGCGAGCAGGCCGATGCCGTGGCCGGTGAGCTGGAGGAATTCACGCCGCGTGGTGGGGAACAGGGGAGAGGGAGAGTTCGAGGACATGGCGGGAATCAGCAGAGTTGATACTCGGGGGACTGAAGCAGCGTGACGGTGGCGCGGCGGAGGCGGCGCAGTTTCTGGGGTCCAGCGGCGGGTTCCGCGGCGAGGAACTTTCGCACGCTGTCACGAAACGGCGGGGCGGCGGGGAGGGCGAGGAAATTGGCCAGCAGGCGGTCGGTCGCGGCGGCGGAATCGAGCGCGGCGAGCGGGGCGAGAAGGGCGTCGGCGGCGGCGAAATTGCTGGTGCCGTTGGCGCGCGCGGCGACGAGCTCGATCTGTTCGTCGGCGTTGAGATTGTCCTCCTTGATGGGTGCGAAGAGCGATTCCACGAGCTGGCGGCGCACCCCGAACGTGGCGGAGTTGATCCAGTTGCGGCCACCGACCCAGCCGCGGACATTGGGGGGATTGAAGAGCATCTGGCCCATCTGGCGGAGCGGGTTCAGGACCAAACGTGGCACCGGCACGACGCTGAGGTCGAGGTCCTGCACGAGACCGAGATAGAACTGCACGGGACTCTTGATGAACTCGCCGCGAAACTCCGCGGCGTAGAAGAGGCGGCTGCCGAAGAAACGCAGGGCGAGGGCCCGCAGGTCGTAGTTCCTGGCGCTCCACCAGGCGCCGAGTTCATGGAGATATTCGGGCGGCAAGGGGGCGTCGGAGAGATAGAACTTCACCATCTCATGGGGCATGAACGCACCGGCGGCCGGGCGCCGGAAGGCGAGGTCGATCACATCGTCACCGGTGAAAGGACCGCTTTGGCCGAAGATCGTCTTGGACGAGGCGTCGTGCTGGCCGGGGACGAAGCGGAACACCCCGAATTGCTGCCGGTAGCCGGTGAAGGCCCGGGCGGACTCCTTGATGTCCTTCTCGGAGTAGTTGCCCTCGCCGAGGAGAAACAGCTCGAAGAGCTCGCGGGCGAAATTCTCGTTGGGCGCGTCGCGTTTGCTCTGGTTCAGGTCAAGGTAGTTGATCATCGCGGGGGAGCGCGAGACGGCCTTTGCGAGCACGGGCGCGGGCCCGAACCCGTGGCGGGCGAGCAGGTCGAAGTGGTTCCAGATCAGTGCGGGATTTTTGACCTTTTCGACGGTGACCACGTAGACATCGCTGAGAAAGAGCACCCATTTGGCGAACGCGGCGTTCTGTGGCTGCGCGGCGAACTGCAGCCATTTGATGCTCATGTCCTGGAGGGCGAGCTGGCTGCGTTCGCGGGCTTCGCGCTGGAGCCGTTGCTTTTCCGGGCCTTGCTGGGCCTGGGCGAGGCCGCGGGCCATCTCCGGGACGTCCTCCTGAAGATGGGCGACCAGCCGGGGCTCGGGAAAGAGTGCGGGCTGGACCGGGAACAGCCGATCCAGCGTGGCGGCGAGACCCTCGGTGGTGGCGCGGGCGACCTCGGCGGGAAGGGCGGACCAGCCGGCACGTCGCAAGAGCTGGCGCGCGGCCTCGGCGTTCCACTCCGCGGCGGGCAAGGGGTCCCAGGCCTCGGTCGCGGGGTAAGTGAGCTTCATGCCGCTAATGACGCCGTAAACGGGTGGCGGTTTCGCGGGACGAAACTAAACCCCGAGGGCGGTGCGGTAGAGCCGCGGCACGCGCTTGCTCACGGAGCAGAGGGTTTCCCACGGAATGGTGTCGGCCCAGCGGCTGAACTCGGACACGGAAATTTCGGCGCCCTCCTGGCGGCCGACGAGGACGACCTCATCGCCGCATTTCACCCCGGGCACGCCGGTGACGTCCACGATGGTCTGGTCCATGGTGACGCGGCCCAGCACGGGGCAGCGCTGGCCGGCGATGAGCACCTGGGCGCGGTTGCTGACGGAACGGGGAATACCGTCGCCGTAGCCGGCGCAGAGCACAGCGATCACGGTGTCCCGGGTGAGCGTGTGGGTGCGGCCGTAGCTGATGGTGGTGCCGCGGGGGAGGGTTTTCGTGATGCCGACGCGCGTGCGGAAACTGAGGACGGGCTCGGTGTGCACCTGGGCGAGCAGGGAGTTCGGATGCGGGAGGATGCCAAACTGGAGCAGGCCGACGCGCACGGCGTTGAACGGGCTCGCGCCGGGCATGGTCTCGAGGCCGGAGCTGTTGTCGGCGTGGACGAAGAGCTCATTGAGCTTGAGGCCCTCGCAGCAGGCGAGGACTGCGAGGAAGCGCCGGCGCTGTTCCTCGGTGAAGGCGGAGTCGTCGTCCGGGCTGGCGAAGTGGGTGAAGACGCCGGCCAGCCGCAGGTGCGGGGACGCGGCGATTTGAGCGTAGAGCGCGGGCGCTTGTTCGTGCCATACGCCGAGCCGGCCCATGCCGGTGTCGATTTTCAAGTGCACCGCGACGGGGCGGCCGGCGGCGCGACCGGCCGCGTCGAAGCGCTTCACCTCGTCGGCGGTGGAGACCGTGGCGGCGAGATCGTAGTCGGCGAGGTAGTGATCCTCCTCGGGCAGCAACGGGCTGAGCAGGAGGACGGGCCAGCCGGGTCCGAGTTCGCGCACGGCGGTCGCCTCGGCGAGCGTGGCCACGGCGAAGAGATCGGCGCCGGAGTGCATGAGCCGCGCCACGGTTTGGTGCAGGCCGTGGCCATAGGCGTCGGCCTTCACCACCGCGACGTAGCGGATGTGCGCGGGCAGGGAGGCGCGGATGAGGCGCAGGTTGCGTTCCAGGGCCGCGAGATCGATCTCGGCCCAGCAACGGAGGGGCAGGCGGGAGTTGGGGGCGTTCATGGGGCGCGGTGAACCTGCGGAGTCCATGTGGCGTAACTCGGTTCCTCGTGGAGAAACGCATCGGGCGCGTCCGTGGCGCGAAACAGGTCACGGTCGGCGACCAAGGGGAGCAAGTCGGCGAGGGAGTATGGTGTGGGGGTCACGCCGGCGGGCAGGGCGGACCAGTGCCGGAAGCCAGCGGGCATGACGAGTTCGCCGGTGAGTTCAGCCGTGGGGACCCGGCGCAGGCCCGAATTCAGGGTGATGCAATGCCAGGCCTCGCGCCGGGCGTCGGCGATGATCGTGGCGTTGGGGCGGTTGAGCGCCTGCGCCACGAGCGCGAGGCTGTGGTAGGCGAACACCGGCCGGGGCGTGAGGACGCCCCAGGTGCGCAGGGCCATGGCCACGGTGCGAATACCCAGGACGGACCCGGGGCCGTCGCAGTACACGAACGCGCCGGCCTCAGCGGGCGGGAGGGCGAGTTCCTCGAGACAGCGGAAGATGCCCACGCCCGATTCCTCATCCGAACCGGCCCAGCGCGTCGGCTGGTCCGGACTGAGGCAGCCGACCTGGATCCGGGCCGAGGCGGCATCGATGAGCAGCAAGGGTCCGTGGGCGGCGAGAAGTTGACGAAGGCTGGACATGGTTCCCGGCAGCCACGAAACGGCGGGTAACCGCGGCGCGCAAGCGTGCATAATCCGGCATTGACCGGGCTGGCCGGCGACGTAGCGTGACCGATTCTCACTCTAGAAACCGCTCTGCCTCCCTTCCTGTGAACGTCCAACTCAACTCCGTTTCCGATACGCGCAAGAACCTCGTCGTCACGCTCGACAAGAGCGAAGTCGACACCGAACACCAGGCCGTCGTGGCCGAGTTCAGCCAGATGGCCAAGATCCCGGGCTTCCGCCCCGGCAAGGCGCCGGCGGCGATGGTCGTAAAGCGCTTCGGCAAGGAGATCGCCGAGGAGTTCAAGCAGAAGCTCGTCAGCAAGGCCTACCGCGGCGCCCTCGAGCAGCAGAAGCTCGACGTGCTGAATGTCGTCAATGTCGAGCCGGGTCAGGTCGAGGCCGGCCTGTCCGCCGCCATCACCATCACCCTCGATGTGCGGCCCGAGTTCCAGCTGCCCGATTACAGCGGCCTGGAGACCACGGTGGCGTCCACGGATGCGACCGAAGCCGAAGTGGACCAGATCATCGAGAGCCTTCGCAGCGAGCGCGCCGAGTTCAAGACGGCCGAGCGTCCGTCGGCGAAGGGTGACTACGTGAAGCTGGCTTACGAAGGCACCGTGGATGGCAAGCCGATCGCGGAGATCGCGGCCGACAAGCAGATTTACGGCAAGGTCCCGCAGACGTGGGAAGAGGTCGAGGGCGTCAACGAAGGCGTCATCCCCGGCCTCGGCAAGGATCTCGCGGGCGTGAAGGCCGGCGACAAGAAGAACGTGAACATCACCTTCCCGGCCGATTTCGCGCCGGTCCCGGCGCTGGCGGGCAAGAACGCCGTCTACGCGATCGAGGTGCAGGAAGTGCGCGAGCGCGCGCTGCCGCCGTTGGACGAGGCCTTCTTCAAGGCGAACCAGGTGGATGACCTCGCCGCGCTGAAGACCAGCGTGAGCAACAATCTCAAGCTTCAGAAGGAGCACCAGAACCGCTCCGAACAGCGCCGGCAGGTCGTCGACGCGCTGGCCGCGAAGGTGGAGTTCGCCGTGCCGGACTCGCTCGTCGAGAACGAGACGCAGGGCGTGCTCCGCCAGTTCATCGAGGAAAACATGCGCCGCGGCATCCCGCAGGAGCAGTTCGAGAAGGACAAGAAGCAGCTCTTCGACAACGCCCGCCAGGCCGCGACGAAGCGCGTGAAGGTCCAGCTCATGCTCGCGAAGATCGCCGAGGCCGAGAAACTCACGGTGACCGACAAGGACATCGACACCTTCATCTACCGCGAGGCGATGCGCACACAGCAGAAGCCGGACAAGCTCGTAAAGGTCCTCAGTAGCGATCGCGAGCAGCTCCGCGCCGTCCAGCAGTCCATCATTTTCGACAAGTCGGTTGATTTTCTGGTGTCCAAGGCTAAGGTGTCGACCACCCCGAAGGCCTCCTAAACGACCCTCTCCCATCAATTCCTGTGAGCTACTACGTCCCCCTTGTCATTGAAAACACCGGCCGCGGCGAGCGGTCGATGGACATCTATTCCCGGCTGCTGAAGGACCGCATCATCTTCATCGGCACGCCGATTGACGACATGGTCGCCAACTTGGTGATCGCGCAGCTGCTGTTCCTCCAGATGGAAGATGCCAAGAAGGACGTCTTTCTCTACATCAACTCACCCGGCGGCGTGGTGACCAGCGGCATGGCCATCTACGACACGATGCGTTTCATGCCCTACGACATCGCCACCTACTGCATCGGCATGGCGGCCAGCATGAGCACCGTGCTCCTCGCCGGCGGGACCAAGGGCAAGCGCTTCGCGCTCCCCAATAGCCGCGTCATGATCCACCAGCCCAGCGGCGGCGCGGGCGGGCAGACGGCGGACATCGCCATTGCAGCCAAGGAGATCCTCCGCTGGCGCAAGACGCTCAACGAGACCCTCTCCCTGCACACCGGCAAGACGGCTGACCAGATTGAGAAGGATTCGGACCGCGACTACTACCTGAGCGCCGAGGAGGCCAAGGCCTACGGCATCGTGGATCATGTCGTTCAGTCCACCCGTGAGGCCCAGGCTATCGCCGTGCAAAGCGCGGCCTGAATAGCGGTTTAGGACATTCTCCGACCTCGACACCGGTTCGTCCGGCGCGACACCCTTTCCCATGGCCAAGTCTTCACGCATGACGCTCTGTTCCTTCTGCGGCAAATCGCACGCGGAAGTGAAAAAGATTATCGCCGGTCCCGGCGTATATATCTGCGATTCTTGCGTTAACGTCTGCAAGACGATCATCGACCGGGAGGTCAAGGCGCCCACCACCGAGGTCAAGCCTGCCTTCCGCCTGATCAAGCCGTCAGAGATCAAGAAGACCCTCGATGAACATGTCATCGGCCAGGATCACGCCAAGAAGGTCCTCTCGGTCGCGGTCTACAACCACTTCAAGCGCCTCAATTTCAACGCCGGCGAGACCCTGAAGGATTCGATGACGCTGTCGCCCGAGTTTGACGGCGTCGAGGTCGAGAAGAGCAACATCCTGCTCGTGGGCCCGACGGGCTCCGGCAAGACCCTGCTCGCCCGTACCCTGGCCAAGATCCTCGATGTGCCGTTCGCGATCTCTGATGCGACGACGCTGACCGAGGCGGGTTATGTCGGCGAAGACGTGGAAAACGTCGTCCTCCGGCTCCTGCAGAACGCGAACTACGACGTGAAGCGCGCCGAGTGTGGCATCATTTACATCGACGAAATCGACAAGATCGGCCGCAAGACCGAGAACGTTTCGATCACGCGCGACGTGTCCGGTGAGGGCGTGCAGCAGGCGCTGCTGAAGATCCTCGAGGGCACGACCTGCAACGTGCCCCCGCAGGGTGGCCGCAAGCACCCGAACCAGGAGTACGTCCAGATCAACACGTCGAACATCCTCTTCATCTGCGGCGGCGCCTTTGTCGGCCTCGACGCGATGGTGCAACGCCGCCTCGGCTCGCGCAGCCTCGGCTTTTCCGCCGTCGCCGCGCAACAGGAGGAGTCGCTCGCCCCGGAGCAGCTGATGAAGGCGCTGACGCCCGAGGACCTGATCCGCTTTGGGATGATCCCGGAGTTCATCGGCCGCCTGCCGGTCGTGTCGGTGCTGGACCAGCTCAAGATCGCCGATCTCGAGAAGATTCTCCTCAAGACGAAGAACGCGACGGTGAAGCAGTACTCGAAGCTCTTCGCGATGGACGGCGTGCGCCTGAAGTTCACGCCCGACGCCGTGCGGGCGATCGCGGCCAAGGCCATCGAGTTGAAGACGGGCGCCCGCGCCCTCCGCTCGATCATGGAAAATCTCATGCTTGAGGTGATGTACGAGCTGCCGCAGCGCGAGGACGTGACGGAAGTCGTCATCAACTCCGCCGTCGTCGCCGGCCGCCAGAAGCCGACCCTGCGTCGTGCCGGCAAGACCGAGCCGAAGCAGAACGCGGCGTAAGCGCGCTGCGCGCGCGGAGATCGGAGTTCGCAGATCGGGTAGGGCGGGTCTTTGACCCGCCTTTTTATGCCCCGAAGGCGGGTCAAAGACCCGCCCTACCTCTGTTCGTCACTCGCTGAACAGCGCTAGGTGGAGCCACGCTTCACCAGTGCGCGTAGTCGCCCTTTTCGAGGCCTTTGGCGAACTCGACGAGGAGCTTCACGCAGCGTTCCACGTCCTCGAGGTCCACGACTTCACTGGGGGTGTGCATGTAGCGCAGGGGGATGGACACCACGCCGGTGGCCACGCCGCCGCGGCCCATTTGGAGGGCGCGGGCGTCGGTGCCGGTGGGACGCGGGTCGGCGGCGATTTGGACGGGCATCTTGAGCTTCTTGGCCGCGGCCATGAGGCGCTGGAAGACCTTGGGATTCGCGTTGGCACCGCGGCAGAGGATCGGGCCGCCGCCGAGTTTCGTTTCACCGAACTTGCGGTTGTCGGCGTCGGGATGGTCGGTCGCGTGGTCCACGTCGACGGCAATGGCGATGTGCGGGTTCACGGCGTAGGCCGCCGTGGTGGCGCCGCGGACGCCGATTTCCTCCTGGGAGGTGGCGACGCTCACGACCTTGGCGGCGAGTTTCTTTTCCTTGGCGAGGCGGATGAGGACCTCGCCGACGATGTAGGCGCCGACCTTGTTGTCGAAGGCGCGCGCGGTGCCGATGCTGCCGTGGAAGAGCTCGAACTCGTGGTCGTAGGTGACGGAGTCACCAATGGCGATGCGCGCCAGGGCCTCTTGCTTCGACTTGGCGCCGATATCGATCCAGATCTCGTGAATCTCCGGGACCTTCTTGCGGTCGGCTTCTTCCATGAGGTGCACGGCGCGTTTGCCCGTGACGCCCTTCACCGGGCCGTTGGCGGTCTGGATGATGACGCGGCGGCCGGAAATCACGGTGCGATCATGGCCGCCGATGGTGTCGAAGTAGATGTACCCGTCCTTGTTGACGTAAGTGATGATGAGGCCGAGCTCGTCCATGTGGCCGGCGAGCATGAAGACCGGGTCGCCGGAGGGATTGAGGGTCGCGATGCGGTTGCCCATCGCGTCCATCGCGTAGGTGTCGGCGGCGGGTTTAACGTGGCGGTCGAAAACGGCCTGGGCCTCCGCCTCGTAGCCGGAAGGCGAGCGGGCGTGGAGCAGTTCGGTGAGGAAAGCAGGGGCTTGATACGTGGGCATGGAGCAAAGGTCGCCCATGTCAGGCGTGGCGCAAAGACAATTTAGAGCTCGGGCCGGGTTGACGTCGGTTGGGCTTTACGCCCGACAGGTATTTTCGGATGTCGGGCGTAAAGCCCGACCGACAACGGACATGAACAGACACCCGGAAATTTCAGCTTTGCCACGCCGCAGGTTTGGGTGAGCGTTGCGGACTTCATGATCATCTATCCCGCCATCGACATCAAGGGCGGCCGTGCCGTGCGGCTGACGCAGGGGCGCGCCGACCAGGAGACCGTTTACGCGGAGAACCCGGCCGACGTGGCGGCGCAGTTCAAGGCCGCCGGCAGCTCGTGGGTGCACGTCGTGGATCTGGACGGGGCGTTTGCCGGTGAGCCGCAGAACCTAGCGGTGGTCCAGGCGATTGCGGGGCTGGGGATGAAGGTTCAGCTCGGCGGCGGCCTGCGCACGCGGGCCTCCGTGGAGCGCGCGCTGGGCTTTGGCGTGAGCCGGGTGGTCATCGGGACCCGCGCGGCGGAGAGCGAGGCTTTCGTGGGCGAGCTCGTGCAGGCGTTCGGTGACAAGATCGCGGTCGGGATTGACGCCAAGAACGGCCAGGTCGCGGTCAAGGGCTGGGTTGCCACGGCAGGCATGAGCGCGCTGGCGCTGGCGCAGCGGATGAACGCGATGGGAGTGAAGACGCTGATTCACACGGACATTGGCACGGACGGCATGCTGACGGGGCCGAATTATCCGGCGCAGGAGGCCATGTTGAACGCGGGCGGATTCAACGTGATTGCGAGCGGCGGCGTGAGCCGACGCGAGGATGTGGTCGAGCTGGCGAAGCTGGCGCAGCGTCACGCCCGGTTGGACGGGGTCATCGTGGGCAAGGCGCTCTACGAAAAGCGCGTGGACCTGGCGGACCTGCTGGCGATCGCGAAGGGCTGACCTCAGGCCTTCGGCCAGAAGAGCAGGTCGTGTCCAATGACGGCGTGACCGCTGCCGGAATGGGTGCCGATTCCCTCGTGCACGTAACCCAAGGGCGTAAGCAAATCAAACACCCCCTGCACCTCGGCCTCGCTGTGGAAGGCGACAATCAGGATGGGGTGGCGGGAAGTGATCGTCTGGCGGGCCCCGGCGAGGGCGTGGTGCGCATGACCCTCGACGTCCACCTTGATGAAGTCGGGCGAACGGAGCTGGCCGCTCGCAACGAGCTCATCGAGCACCAAGGTGCGCACCCCGACCGGCTGGGTGACTGCACCGGGGGTTTCATTTTCGTAGGCCAGGTGCGTGGTGGTGCTGCGCAGGTCGCCATAGGTGAGCAACTCGGCGGTGCCGGCGTGGTCGGAAACGGCGGCTTCAAATGTCTTCAGCCGGGTCAGGCCGTTCATCCGCCGGTGGCGCTCAAGGCGGGCGAAGCTCACCGGGTTGGGTTCGAATGCGGCCACCTCGCCGGTGGGCCCCACGTGGCGCGCGAGTCCCACGCTGTAGATCCCAAAGTGGGCGCCCAGATCCCAGCAACTCCAGCCCTCGATGTCGCCGAATCGGGCCAGGGCCGCGTGCATGGCGGGTTCCTGGGTGCCCCGCCAGTAGGCGCTCCACGGGTAAAGCGTCCAGCGCGCGCCCGCCGCGATCCCGCTCCGCACCATAACCGGCCAGTATTGGAGACGCGTGAAACCGAGCAACCCGTCGAGGCAACGGCCCAGGATGCGTCTCATCGTCCGGCGATTTTTCCGGCGATCTCCTCGAGGGGATAGGTGATGATCTCCGCAAGGGTGGGGTGATACCACGGAGCGCGCAGCAGGTCGAAGACGGTGGCGCGCATGGCGAGTGGTCCGCTGAAGGCGTGGATGAGTTCGCCGGCGTCCTTGCCAACGATCTCGGCGCCCAGAATCCGGCCGCGCTTCGGCTCGGCGATGACCTTCACGTAACCGTAGTTGGCGTCCATCAGGATGGATTTGCCATGGTCGTTGAAAGGATAGGTCGCGCAGAAATAGGCCGTGCCGGCCACGTCGAGTTCGCGCTCGAGCCGGCCGATGGTGGCGAGTTGGGGGTCGGTGAAGACGACATTCAGCAGCAGGCCATGGTCGATGGGTTTCAGGCCCTTGACGCCCGCGGCGTGCCGGGCGGCGAGTTCGCCCTGCTGAATGGCGACATGGACGATCTCGTGGGGCCCGGAGCAATCACCGGCGGCGTAGATATGCGGTGCAGACGTCTGTTGCCAGCGGTTGATGACAATCTGGCCGTTGGGGCGGTTGAACACCCCGGCGGCGGCCAGGCCGAGTCGGGCGGTGTTGGGATCGCGTCCGAGGGCGTTGAAGAGATGCGCGCCCCGGCGGGTGATGCGCTTGCCATCGTGGAGGAACGTCACGGCGGTGCCGCGCTGGTCCTGGGTGATGGCTTCAATCCGGGTCCCGGCAAAGAGCGCGATGCCCTCATCGACGAACGCCTTTTGCACGACGGTGGAGGCGGCCGCGGAATGGTCGCGCAGGATATTCGGGCTGCGCTGGATCAAGGTGACACGCGTGCCGATGCGGTTGAGGAACTGGGCCAGCTCGCAGGCGACAATGCCGCCGCCGAGGACAAGGACGCTTTTCGGGATGAAATCGAGGTCGAGCACGTCATCACTGGTCCAGAAGTTGGCGCCGGCCAAACCCGGGACCGCGGCCGGGACACTGACCGTGGAACCGGTGCCAATGAGGATGTGCTTGGCGCGCAGTTTCCGGCCATTGGACAAGCGGACGGTGTGCGGGTCGAGGAAGGTAGCGTGGGCGCGGATGAGCTCGAACTTCCCGGTTTTCAGCTGCTGGAGGCGGGAGTCGGCGAACTCGGCGATGATTTTCAGCTTCCGGGCGTGCATGGCCTTCATGTCCGCGCGCGCAGAGGGAATCTTGAGCCCAAAAATCCTCCCCTTTTGGGCCAGGTGCAGTACTTCGGCCATGTAGAGGAGCGTCTTGGACGGCATGCAGCCGCGCAGGATGCAGAGGCCGCCGAGTTCGCGAGCGGCATCGACGATGACGGTCTTCCGGCCGTGCTCGACGGCGACGCGGGCGGCGTTGTAGCCGGCGCTGCCGCCGCCGATCACGAGGAAATCACAGGTCTGGGTGGCCATGGCGGAAAACTTAGCGCCCTTTGCCGAAAATCATCACGTGGATGGTTTTCAGGATGATGGCGGCGTCGAGGGTGAAGGAAAAGTGGCGGCGGCCGGAGGCAGAAAATCTCGCGGTAAATCGTGCGTGGGGCCGGCACCGCCAACCAGCCGAGGTAATCCACGACCGCCAGCGGGTCGATCGCCCCGGCTACGGAGCCGGATTTGAGCAGGGCGTTGAGTTCGGACGCGAACACCAGCCGCTGGTCATCGTGGCGGTAGTAAAGCGGCTTGATGCCGAACGGGTCGCGCGCGAGGAAGAGGGAGCGCTCGCGCTGGTCCCAGATCGCGAAGGCGAACATGCCGCGCAGGCGGCCCAGGGCGGCCTCGCCCCAGTGCGCGTAGGCGGCGAGCAGCACCTCGGTGTCGCAGTGGGTCTTGAACGGATAGCCCGCCGTGCGGAGTTCGTCGCGCAAGGCGCGGAAGTTGTAGATCGCGCCGTTGAAAACGAGGTGGAACCGGCCATCGGGGGTCGCCATCGGCTGGTGGCCGTGCGCCGGATCGAAGATTGCGAGCCGCCGCATGCCGAGGGTTGCGATCCCCAGCGTCTCGAGCCCGGCGTCATCGGGTCCGCGATGCAGCAGGGCCGCGCACATCCGGCTAACGGCCGCGGTGCGGGCGTCGGGGGAATCAAGCGGGCTGATGAAACCGGCTATGCCGCACATGGGGGGTTTCGGGGAAAGCTTCGCCCCGTCACTTCCGGGACGAAATGACCGGGCGGGCAGGCGAGTGGGCGGAGGGCCATCGCAGGGTGGTTTTCGGGGCTAAACCCCTGATAATAAAGGCTAACGCTAACTGCTGAACTTGGCAATCCCGTTGATGAGGGAGTCGGATACAAAACGCTCCGCGGGGATTGCGCGAACGGAAGGCATGGTGTGAGTTGAACACGCATGAACGCGGATGCCGACGGTAATATTGCCGGAAAACACTTAGTCATATTTGGTTGCGGGTATACCGGCGGCGAAATTGCGCGGCAGGCGGTCGGTCGCGGACTGCGGGTGACCGCGCTGACGCGGAACGCGGAAAAGGCCGCGGGCCTGCGAACCCTCGGGGTGGCGGCGGTGGTGGCCGAATTATCCGGCGACGACTGGCACACTGCGGTCGGGTCGGCTGAGCTCGCATTGAATTGTGTGAGCTCGGGCGGCGGCGGGGCCGAGTCCTACCGCCGCAGCTACCTGGCGGGAATGAAGTCGGTGCTGGCGTGGGCCGAGCGGCTCCCGGCGCTGGAGACGCTGGCCTATACCAGTAGTACCTCGGTTTATCCGCAGGATGGCGGCGCACGCGTGGATGAAACCTCACCCGCCGCCGGCCGGGACGAACGCACGGCGGTGCTGGTGGAGACCGAGGCGTTGCTGCGCGCGAGCGCGGTCCGGCGCCGGATGGTGCTGCGGCTGGCGGGGATTTACGGCCCGGGTCGGACGCATTTGCTGAAGCAGGTGCAGGCGGGCGAGGTGGCGGGGGTGGGGACGCACCATTTGAATTTGATCCATCGCGACGATGTCTGCACCGCGATTTGGGCCGCGCTGAGTGCGCCGGCGACTGTAACAAACGGGCTGTTTAACGTGGCGGACGACGGGGGCGCGACCAAGGCCGAGATCACAGCCTGGCTGGCGGCCCGGCTGGGGTTGCCGGCACCGCGGTTTACCGGTGAGCCGGCGGGAGGCCGCGCCCCCGTGCCGGACCGGATCATTGCCAATGCGCAGCTGAAATCCGTCCTGGGCTGGAAGCCGCTCTGGCCGAGTTTTCGCGAGGGCTACGCAAATTTGTTGTCGCGTTAACTTGCCGGGGCTCACTCAACTTCCGGCTCACAACCTTTAACCCCTCATTCCCATGTCCGGCGTAGGCAAACTTCTCAAACAGGCGCAGAAAATGCAGCGTTCCATCGAGGCGCTCCAAACCACCCTCGAGGCGAAAGAGATCGAGGTCACGAGTGGCGGCGGGGCCGTGAAGCTCAAGATCAACGGCGCGGGGAAGTTCACCGCGCTGGTGCTCGATCCGGATTTCCTGAAGGAGGACGCAAAACTCATCACGGACACGCTGCTGGTGGCGATGCAGGATGCGGCCAAGCAGGCGAAGGACTACAACGACGCCGAGATGCAGAAGATCACCTCGGCCTTCCAGACGCCGGGAATGTTTTGAGAATTTTCGATTTTCGAATTCGGAAGGGCGGCGCGCCGGGTGACGTCACTCCGCTTGAAGCCAAAAGACCGGAATCGGTATTGAGGACTGGATCGGACTGGCGAATCCTAGAACGGCAGCAAGGACTCCGGGTCTGAAAGCGAAAACCGAAATTCGAAAATTTATGGGCTCCTCGTTTGAAAAGCTGCAGAAGCACCTGAAGCAGCTGCCCGGCCTCGGCTACCGTTCCGCGGAGCGCATCGCGCTGAACCTGCTCGTGGAAAAACCCGACCGACTGCCCGCGCTCGTCGCGGCGCTGGAGGAGGCGGCCCGCGCGGTGCGGCGCTGCTCGCGCTGCGGGAATCTCGCCGAGAGCGAGCTCTGCTCCATTTGCGCCGCTGAACACCGGGACGCCTCCATCGTTTGCGTGGTCGAGCACGTGCCCGACCTCGTGGCCCTCGAGCGCAGCGCCGCCTACCGCGGGTCCTACCACGTGCTGCACGGCAAGCTGTCACCGATCCATGGGGTGGGGCCGGGCGATTTGAACTTCGCCTCGCTCCTGGCCCGCGTGGCCGGAGGCGGGGTGACGGAGCTGATCCTGGCGCTCTCCAATGATGTCGAGGGCGAGGCGACCTGCCATTATCTTACGGAACAGCTGGCGGGCACGGGCCGGGCCGTGAAGGTCACGCGCATCGGATTCGGGCTGCCCAGCGGCGGCGGCGTGCTCTACGCCGACTCGGTCACGCTGAAGAGCGCGCTCGATGGCCGGCGGTCGTATGCGTGAAACCGGTGCAGCCGGTTTCACGGGTCAGGAGTTTGAGGTGATGGGCTGAGGCCGGAAGTCACGGTCTTCTAGTCTGACCCCCAAACCCATCACGCCAAGCCCATGACCCAATCCGGGCGAGTAGGGTTAGACCGTATGGCCATGACGCGGGGGACGGCGCACACTTCCGTCTTCAGATAACCCGCAATCCCAACCACCCAGGAAGTCACCATGGCTAAAAAAAGCAGAGGCGGTCGGAAGACCGCCGCCAAGGCCCGCGCCGCCAAGTCCAAGGGGGACAAGGGCCCGGTCAAGAGCCGTCCCGCGGCACGCAAGATCATGAAGACGTGAGGTCGGACCACCGATCCCGGTTTCAGTCCCAGGCCGTCGCGAGACGGCCTTTTTCGTGCCTCCGGCCCAAGCAATCGAATCGTAGAGCTCAACCGCAGTGAGAGCGGGCATGGGGATTTGCTCGCTAGGGCGGAGGACGGGGAGGGCGCGCAGCCGGAGCCAACCTCGTTTCCCAAACCCGCGCGAGCCAAGGGTCGGCGAAAACCGCCTGGCTTACGATTTTTTCGGCTGAACCACTTCGGGTGTCCCGACCTTGACGTGCCCCGCGGGGAGCGGCTTCAGGATTTCCACTTCCTCGTCCGTGATTTCCCGGTCGAAGTACGGCGCGCCGGCCTCGAGCATTTGTTTGACGATGACATTGAGGTCACGGTGGTCGGGATCATCCACGTACATGGTGGTGACCCAGAGAACCTCCGGCTTCTTCGTGAGGTCGGGGGGCGGCGGGTATTTGAAGGCGCGGACGAGGATGAAGAGTTTCTCGAAGGAAGCCTTGGTGGCTTTGTGACTGACGGACGGGATCGACAAACGCGCGGCCAGATTTGGGTCGTTGATGACGATCCCTTGCGGCGCGGAAGGCATGCTTTTGTCGGATTCGTAATCCCTTGCCGACGTTTCGTACTCCGGACCCATGGTGTCGACGTCGATGGTGTTGGTTAGATAGGGATTGGGCAGATTGCTCCGTCCATAAATCACGCTCACCAGAATCTCGGGTTTTTGGCCAGGCTCGACGTGATGGTAGCCCTGCGCGGCGAGCTGACGCATCAGTTCCTCCCTGATGGCCACTGCGCTGACCGGTTTCACGAGTTTCCGAATCGAGTTCGTCGGCTGGATCATCAGGATCCCGTAAACTTTTCCATGCTCAGTCACCGCTGCTTTGTGGGAATGGACTCCCTCCCAGACTCGCTTCTGGCGGTCGAGCTGGGTGCGGACGCCGACGTTTAGCTGGTTGTCGTACTGTTGGGCTGGGAGGGGTGCCCGGACCAGGATGAGGCCCCCGAGAACTACGAGCGTAAGTCGGCAAAAAGGGCAGGACTGCATTCTACCTAGATAGTCTAATGGAGCAGCGGGACAGGCAATGCTGAATCATTTCTGATGAGAGGTGGAGGCGGGAGGGGTGAGGAGGCCAGCGCGGAGGTTGCGAGCTTGACCGTCAGGAAGCGCCGGGTAGCACTGGAGGCCGTTTCAGAGACGCGGGCGTAGTATACCGGTATTATGTGTGCTTCCCAAGCATGAGAAGAGGGTTCGACTCCCTCCGCCCGCATTCTGAACCCTCCGAAATTACAGCACGGCGGCGGCCCAGCCGGGCAGCTCGACGCGGCGGTTTTTGGCATAGTCCTCGAGGAGGTTGTGCAGCCACGGGCGCGAACAATTGATGCCGGTGATCGTCAGTCGTTTCGTGAGGGGAACGAGCGCGGGCGCGGATGGAAGGAGTTATTTGAGCCGCTCACGGTTGATTTGCCTTTGCGGGAACTCTGGGAGGGTGGCGGCGTGATCGGGCGGCTGACCAGGGTGACGACCCGCGTTGGGCAGCCCGGCCATCCGATCGCATGCCGCAGGTCGCGGATTGGATCGCGGGGGGACTGTTCCCCGGGGGGCAACCCCGGCAACCGGGCGAATGCATTTGCCGGCAAAGGATGCGTCGGACATCCAACGGACATGAAAACCACGGGGCCTCACTGTCGGCCGGTCACGCTGCGGGGGATATTCATGCTGGCGATCCTGGTGCTGGCGACGGGCAGCGTCCGGGCGGAAAAATTTCAACTGCACCAGCAGATTCCGGAAGTGAAGTTGAAGGATGGTACCCTCCTGCATGCCGTGACTTTTGTGTCCGTGGGTGGCGCGTCCATCACCGGCAAGTGGGACGGTGGGCGCGGTTCCATTCCGCTCGGCCAGTTACCCGACGCCGTGCGCGCCGATCTGGTGCCGGTCGCAGCGGCGAAACCCGCCTCCGTCCCAGTCCCAGCAACGACACCCGCCACCGCGGGCAGGGCGGAGCCGGCTATCGATTCCGGCAAGCTGCCGACCGAGATCCAGCTTACCAACGGATTTGTGATGCACGAGGCCAAGGTGATCAGCTGGCAGGCCGAGGCGATGACGGTGAGGTACGTGGGCGGGCAGGTGTTGGTCAGAATGGACAATATCTCACCGGAGCAGCGGATGGCCTTCGAGGCGCACAAGGTCCAGGTCTACGCGCGCCAGGCCCGGATTGCTGCCGCCCAAGCCGCCCAACGCTCAGGTCTGCCTCCTCCTCCCGCCGAACCGTCGGCGGACGACCTGAAAGCCCTGATCCAGGCTGGCATTGCGTCCCATCAGCTGGTGGTGGGCATGACGAAGGCCGAAGTTTACCAAGCCATCGGCGCGCCGGCCCGGACGGCCACGGATGAGCGGCAGCCGAACTATTTGTACTGGCTTTATCCCGGTCGCGGCCGCGACGCCAAAGGAGCGCCCTGCGATCGCATCGTGGGTTTTGACAAAGGCGTGATGGACGGCTGGAAGGACCAGTGAGACCCGTCGGAAATCAGCCGGTGATGTTCTCCGGTCTTGCTGCGACGCGTGATTTTTACCGACGCTGGGGCGGACGATGACGAAATTTGACTACGATGTGCTTGTGATTGGCGGCGGTCCGGGCGGAAGCACCGCGGCGATGGCGGCGAGCTTGCAGGCGAACAGGGTGATGAACGTGGCGCGGGACACGGATCAGAGGCGATGGGTGATGGGGTTCGGAATGCCGGCGTCTGTCGGCACTCAAGGTCGCCATCTGGACGAAGGGTGACCAAGCCCGAATGTCACCTACACGTCGGCCTCGACTCGCTCGGCGCTGAGGTTCCGCCAGCGGGCGAGAACGCGGCGGTAGATGTCGTCCGGCGCGAGACCGTGGGCGGCGCGGAGGATGTCGACGCTGCTGCCATGCTCGATGAACTTGTCGGGCCAGCCGATGCGCTCCAGGGAGACGGGGCAGTCGGCCTCCTGCAGCACCTCGAGCACCGCGCTGCCGAAGCCGCCGGCGATCACATGGTCCTCGAGGGTGACCAGCAGGGGAATGCACGCGGCGTGGCTGAGCAGGAGGGTGCGGTCGAGCGGCTTGACGAAGCGGGCGTTCACCACGCCGACGGAAATGTTTTCCTCGGCCTCGAGGCGCGCGGCGAGCTGGAGTGCGTCCGCCACCATGTTGCCCAGGGCCCAGAGCATGATGTTGGAGCCTTCCTTCAGGACCTCGGCGTGGCCGATGGGGAGGAGGGCGGGCTGCTCCTTGAGCTTCACGCCGGTGCCGGCGCCGCGCGGGTAGCGCACGAACGCGGGGGTGCCGAGCTGCAGGCTGGTGTGCAGCATGTCCACGAGCTCGTCCTCGTGCCGCGGCTGCATGATCGTCGCGTTGGGGACGCACCGCAGGTAGGCGAGATCGAAGAGGCCGTGGTGCGTTGGCCCGTCGTTGGCTGAGAGCCCGGCGCGGTCCAGGCAGAACACGACCGGCAGGTTCTGGAGCGCGATGTCGTGGATGATCGGGTCGTAGGCGCGCTGGAGGAAGGTCGAGTAGATCGCCACGACGGGCTTGATGCCCTTGGTGGCGAGGCCGCCGGCGAAGAGGACGGCGTGTTCCTCGGCGATGCCGACGTCGAAGAACTGCCGCGGCAGCCCGGCGGCGAGGTAGGAGAGGCCGGTGCCGCTCGGCATGGCGCCAGTGATGCCAACGATGTTGGCGTCGGCCTGGGCGAAACGGAGCAGGGCCTGGCCGAAGACGTCCTGGTAATTGGGCGGCGCGCCGGGTGTGAGCTTCTTGCTTTCGCCGGTGTCGGGATCGTAGGGGCTGGCGCCGTGGAATTTTTCCGGCGAGTTGACGGCGGCCTCGAGGCCCTTGCCCTTCTTGGTCAGCACGTGGATGAGCACGGGCACATCGCAGTGCTTGGCGAACTCGAGGTTCTTCACGAGCGCGTCGAGGTTGTGGCCGTCCACCGGCCCGAGGTAGCGCAGGCCGAATTTCTCAAACAGGGAGGACTCGACGAAGAAGTCCTTCGTCTCGCGTTTCCACTTGTGGTAAACCCGGTTCATCTCGACGCCGGCGGGGAAGCTCGTGAAGAACGCCTCCACGTCATGGTGGAGCTTGTTGTACGTTGGGTTGGTGCTGATGCGGTTGAGGTACTGCGAGATGGCGCCGACGTTCTTGGCGATGGACCACTCGTTGTCGTTGAGGATGACGATCAGGCGGTTGGTGGAGCTGACGACGTTGTTCAGCGCCTCGAGGGTGATGCCGCAGGTGAAGGCGGCGTCGCCGCAGACGGCGACCACGTGCTCGGAGGAGCCGCGGAGGTCGCGGGCGGTGGCCATGCCGAGGGCGGCGGAGAGGGCGGTGCCGGCGTGGCCGGCGCCCCAGGAGTCCTGCGGATTCTCGGCGCGGTAGAGGAAGCCGCTCGCGCCGTCGGTCTGGCGGAGTTTCCGGAAAAAGTCACCGCCGCGGCCGGTGAGGAGCTTGTGCACGTAGCCCTGGTGGGAGACGTCGAACACGAACTGGTCCTCGGGGGTGCTGAAGACGCGGTGCAGGGCGAGGGTGAGCTCGACCACGCCAAGATTGGGTCCGATGTGGCCGCCGTTCCGGGCGGTGACGGTGATGAGGGTGTCGCGGATTTCCTGGGCGAGTTGAGGAAGCTGGTCGACGGCCAGGGCCTGGACGTCGGCGGGGCCGTGGATCGTGTCGAGGAGAGGCGAGGTGGAGGGAGAGTCGTTCATCAGCGGTGACGGAAACGTTGCGGCTCAGCTTTCGCGGCCGGCCTCCAGCTTGGCAAACGTGACGCCGTCCTTCGATTTCTTGAGCTGCTCGATCTTCAACTCGGCCTCCTTGAGGCGGGCTTCGCAGAGCTTGAGGAGCTTGTTGCCCTCCTCGAACTTGGCCAGCAGCTCGGCGAGCGGGACTTCGCCGGATTCCATCGATTCGACGATGGTTTCAAGCTTGGTCAGGGCGGTCTCGAATGAGAGTTTGGCGTCTTTGGGATCCACGACCCGCAACATGGGTGGGTGGCGGGGTATTTCAAACAATCTTTGGGCGGGGATCCATCGGGGGATTCGGATGTTTTGCCCACGGAACACACAGAACGCACTGAAGCATACAGACCTGAAACAGGAGGTATTGGATGGATGGGGCAGGGTTCCGTGTCGTTCCGTGTGTTCCGTGGGCAACAAAAGCTCGGGGCATGGTGGGGACGAAAGTTCGTCATCCCCTTGGCATCTTTGGGCTGGCGAAGGCGGTGGTTATGGGTGGATTGGGGGCATGAGTCTTGTGCTTTGGATCGTGGCGGCACTGATGGTCTTGCGGCTGGCGGGCGAGTTGGTGCTCGCGGCCCTGAACCGGGCGGAAGTCCGACGTCACGCGGCGAGTCCGCCGCCCGCGGTGGCGGCGGTCATGGATGGGCCGACCTACGCCCAGTCGGTCGCTTACACGCTGGCGAAGTCGGATTTTGGCACGATCAGTGGGATTTTCGACGCCTTGGTGCTGGCGATGGTGATTTTTGGCGGCGTGCTGCCCTGGCTGTTTGCGCACATTGCGGACTGGGGGGCGCACGGCGCGGTCTGGAGCCATGTCGTTTTCATCCTCATCACGGGCGGATTGCTGGCGATCCCGGGCCTGCCGTTCGAGTGGTGGGCGCAGTTCCGACTCGAGCAGAAGTTCGGTTTCAACAAAAGCACGCCGGCGCTCTGGGTCAGCGACAAGCTCAAGGGCATGGCACTGGCCGTGGTCATTGGCTATCCGCTGCTCTGGCTGCTCCTTTCGCTCGTGAAATGGGTGGGCGAGAGCTGGTGGATCTGGGGCTTCGCCTTGGTGTTCGGTTTCCAGCTGCTGATGATGGTGCTGTATCCGAAGCTGATCATGCCGCTGTTCAACAAACTCGAGCCGCTGCCCGAGGGCGACCTGCGGACGCGGCTGCTGGCCCTGGGTGACCGCACGGGCTTCCGGGCGAAGACGATCCAGGTGATGGACGGCAGCAAGCGCTCGGGACACTCGAACGCGTTTTTCACCGGCTTCGGCCGTTTTCGGCGGATTGTGCTGTTCGACACCCTCATCACCCAGCTTACCCCCGAGGAACTCGAGGCGGTGCTGGCGCACGAGATCGGGCATTACCGGAAAGAACACATTCCGAAGCTGGTGGCGGTGTCGGCGCTTTCGACGCTGGCGGGTTTTGCCGTGATTGCCTGGTTGGCGCGCAGCCCGTGGTTCAACCTCACGTTTGGGTTTCCGGCGGATGAGCTGGCGCCGACTTTCCTGCTGTTCGGGCTGCTGAGCGGGCTGGTGACATTCTGGTTCTCGCCGCTGATGTATTTTTTCACGCGGAAGTACGAATACGAGGCGGACGCGTTTGCGCGCGACGCGATGGGCGGGACGGCGCCGATGATCGGCGCGCTGCGCAAGCTCACGCAGAAGAACCTCAGCAACCTCACGCCGCATCCCTGGTTCAGCACGTTTTTCTATTCGCACCCGACGCTGGTGGAGCGGGAGCGGGCGCTGGGGGCGGGGAAGTGACATTTACCGGAGGAAGCGGAGGGAACGGAGATGCAGTGCCGCCGTCTTGCCCTCCGTTCCCTCGGTTGCCTCCTGTGCACAGTGATTGTGGTTTTGGGGTTGCGGGCTGAAACGCTCACGATCGCCACCTACAACGTCGAAAACTACGGTCCGGCGAACCGGATGACGGAGGCAGGCTACCGGCAGGAATATCCCAAGCCTGAGGCGGAAAAGCGCGCGCTGCGCGGGGTGATCAAGGGGCTCAAGGCCGACGTGCTGGTGCTGCAGGAGATGGGTGGACAGCCGTACCTCGATGAACTGCGGCGCGACCTGAAGGCCGAGGGAACGGATTACCCGTATGCGGTGCTAATGGTGGGTGCGGATGCCGACCGGCATGTGGCGCTACTCTCGAAACGGTTGCTGAAGTCGATCACGCCGCATCCGGAGCTCGCGTTCGCATATTTGCACGGCAGAGAGCGGGTAAAACGTGGATTGCTGGAGGTGACCGTCGCGACGGTGGCGGGCGACGTGACGATCTTTGGGGTGCATTTGAAGAGCCGTTACACCGACCGGCCGGACGACCCGATGTCGGCGCAGCGACGGATCGGAGAAGCGGCGGCGGTGCGGGATTGTGTGCTGGAGCGCGTGACCGACCCGGCGAGGAGCCGGTTCCTCATTCTCGGAGACTGCAACGACACGAAGGATAGCAAGGCCCTGCAGCGGCTGATGCGGCGCGGGAAAATCGAGGTGGCCGGGCTGTTAGCCGCGACTGACCACCGGGGCGAATCATGGACGCATGCCTACCGCAAGGAGGACTCGTACTCCCGCGTGGATCATATCCTGGTTTCGCCCGCGTTGAGGACCGCGGTCCAGAGCGGGGCGGCATATATTTATGATGGGCCGGGCGTGAAGGAAGCGAGTGATCACCGGCCGGTTGCGGTGATGCTGGAACTGACGGTGCCGCCGCCTAGCGCAGCGACGCCACGAGGAGAGTGGCCGTGACCACCAGACCGAGGAAGAGCGACTGGCGGAGGACGTAGGTGCTCACGCCGTTGGTGGGGAGCTTGGAGTAGGCGAGGGTCGGTTGGCAGAGGTAACGCTTAACGTTCGTCCAGGTGAACGTGCGGCTCATCAGGAGCATGGAATAGACGTCGCGGGTGTCCTCCACGTTGGGCGGGCGGCGGTATTTGATGATGGACTGCCGGTTGAGGTGCGTCTTGGGGAGGAGGTTGACGAGGCCGTAGGGCACATTGACGGCTACGCCGGGGGCGGCGGCGGCAGCGGCGGGCAGGTCTTCCCAGTGCCAGTCCTTCATGATGCGGGCGGTGACACCCTCGTAGGTCTCGTGCTCGTTGAGGTGCATGAGGTCGGCGGTGTTCAGCACCTGGCCCTTCTTGTCCTGGATCGCGATCAGGGTGTGAGTCGGGTCGACGTGCGCCCAGCGGCCCTGCTCCTTGACCCAGCACTCAGCCCAGGAATGGCCGTTGTAGAGCAGCGTGTTGTCCACGGTATTGGCGCCGAAGACGAAACGCGTGGGAATACCGGCGCGGTTGGCGAGCAAGGTGAAAACCTGGGCGTTCTGGGTGCACCAGCCCTTGCCGGTGCCGGCGGCCATCTCCTGGAACATCTCCCATGGGTTCATCCAGCGAAAGGCGTCTTTGGGCACGCCACCGGCGTTGACCAGCTGGGTGCGCTGGTAACGCATGACCTTGTCCATGCGGGTGAACGTGTCGTCGGAGTCGCGCACGCCAATCTCCTGGCGCACGACCCGGTCCACTTCCGTGAGCGTCTCAGCCCCGAGGTAGCGGTAATCATCGACCCAGTAGCTGACGGGGTGACGCCGGTATTTTCCGGCCGGGATATCCGTATAGATCAGGCAAAGATCGGAGGGGAAATGCATGCCGCGCGCCCGATAGTAATCGGCGGCGATGGCCACGATGGTGAAGTCGAGATCCGGGCCGGTGCCCTCGGGGAGCGGGCGGAGCTTGTAGCGGTGCTCGAATTTCTCGAGCGGTTCGGCGGTCGAACCGTCGAACTGAACTCCGGCGAGCGGAATGCGCAGCGCGTTTCCCGGCAGGACCTGGGCGGCCTGGCCGTCGATGAAAAGCTGCCAGCTGGCCGGCTGTTGCGTCCACGCCACCTCGAGCCGCACCCACTGAGGGCCCGCGAGTTTCCACCGGCGGATCGTGGGCACGTCCAGCGCGTAGTTGAGGCGGGCGTAGTCCACCGGGTAAAGTGATTCCTCCCAGTTGCGCGTGAGGAAGACGTAGAGGTTGGCCGCGAGCAGGGCCAAAAACGCCAGGGCTAACCAGAAGGCGGGGTGCTGGGTGAGGAAGCTCATCCGCGGGAGATGTGAGCAGAAAACCCCGGGATGGCGACAGTGTTTGAGCTCAAGTCGCACCGCGGCGCAGGGGCCGAAGTCTGGGATCTGGACACAAAAAAGGCGGGGCACTGGGCCCCGCCTTGAAAAGGGTCGCGGTAAACTCGGCGGATTACTTGGCGGTGACGGTCACGGGGATCGTGAGCTCGCCGGCGCCATAGCCCTTGAGGAAGAGGCTGCCGGTGCCGGGCTTGCCGCTCTCGACGGTGATCGTGACGGTGTTCTGGCCCGCCGGCACGACGACCTCGGGCATGATGATGCTCTCGGGCACGTCGGTGGTGATGTCGAGGAGCAGGCCACCCGGGGGTGCGGCATTGGGGACGGTGAAGGTGAGGGTCTGCTTCTCACCGGCGCGCAGGGTGAGCGCGGAGGGCGAGACGTTCAGGCTGCTGGAGTCGATGCGGAACGTGCCGACGGGGGAGTTGCCGGCGGTGCTGCCCACCATGACCGAGTAATTGCGGCTCGGGTCGAGGGCCGGGACGAAGAAGCTGATGGCGTTGGGCGACTCGAAGACCGTGCGGGTGGGGGTGTTTTCGAAGTAGATGATGTCCTGCGGGGTGAAGCCGCGGCCGAGCACGCTCACGCGGGCGCCGACGGGACCGCGGTTGACCTCGAGGGCCAGCACGTAGCGGTGGACGATGTGGGCGTGGGTGAGCTCGGTGTACGCGTCGTGCGGGATGCGCGTGTTAGCGCTCTCGATCTGGTAGTTGACGAGGAAATAGTAGGCCAGTTCGTCGCGGCCAGCGGGCAGCTGGTAGTCGAACTCGTACAGGCCGTCGGCGAGGGGGCTCTGCTTCATCGCGTAGCTCTGGCCGTCGATGATGATCGCGGCCTTGGTGCTGCCCGGGACGATCGTCTGGATCTTGGGGGTCACGCGCAGGGTGATCGTGTAAATCTGGGAGGGGTTCTCCGGCAGCGAAGCCGGGGTCAGGTTGGTCAGAGCGACGCTCTCGCAGCCGCTGAGCAGCGCCAGGGCGAGGGTCGCGCCGAGTCCAAGAAGGATTTTTCTCGCGAGGCAAATTCGGTTGGTATGCATTGTCTTTTTCGAGTGTGTAACCGGACGGATTTAAACGTGTTAGTAATGAGCCACCCCGCATCAGAGCAAGACAAAGCTTCGCCGGTTCCACCGCTGGGGTTGTATGTGCATGTACCGTTCTGTGCTTCCACTTGCGACTTTTGCGCGTTTTACCAGACCAAGCCGACCGCCGAAGGGGTGGGTGGGTTCCTTGCCGGCATCGCGGATGAGGCCAAACTGGTCAATTGGACGCGTCCGGTGACGACGGTTTTCTGGGGTGGCGGCACGCCGGGTCTGCTATCACCGAAGGATCTGGGCCGGCTGGCGGAGACGGTTCGCGCGCAATGCCATGGGGAGCCCGAGGAATGGACCGTCGAACTCGCCCCGGCTTCAGTCACGCCGCAACGGCTGGCGGCGCTGCGCGAGGCCGGGGTCACGCGCATCTCGATGGGCGTGCAGAGTTTTCAGCCGGCGTTGTTGGACGGACTCGGCCGGCAACACACGCTGCCGCAGATTTACCGAGCCTATGACCACGTGCGGGCGGCGGGATTTGCCAGTGTGAACCTTGACCTGATGTTCGCCCTGCCGGGCCAGACCGAGGCGGAGTGGGCGGCCGATGTGAGCGAGGCGGTGCGGCTGGCGCCGGATCATCTTTCGACCTACTGCCTGACCTTTGAGGAGGACACGGCGCTCTGGGTGAAGCTCTCCCAGGGCCGGGTGAAACTCGATCCCGAGAATGAGGCGCGGCTGTACGAGGCGACGTGGGCGCAGCTCGCGGCGGCGGGTTATGGGCAGTATGAGGTGGCCAACTTTGCCCGTCCGGGCCACGCCTGCCGGCACAATCTCAACACCTGGCGCATGCAGGAATGGGTCGGGCTGGGTCCTTCGGCCGCGTCGCAGTATGACGGCTGGCGCGGGGGAAATGTCGCCGACCTGGAAAAGTGGCTCGGCCATGTCGCCCGGGGCGAGCGGGTGACGGAGGACCGGTTGATTCTCACGCCGGCGCAACTGGCGGAGGACGCGTTGATTTTTGGCCTGCGGATGAATGCCGGCGTGGACGTGGCGGTCTGGCAGGCGCGGGCCCCCGATGCGCCGTGGGCGGCGGTCGAGGCGTTGCTGGAGCGCTGCGTGGCCGAAGGGCTGGCGGTTCGCGAGGGTTCGCGTGCGCGGCTGACGGAGCGCGGACGCTTGCTGGCGGACTCGGTGGGCGCGGAAATGATGGAAGCCTTTCACTCTTCGATCCTGACATGAAGCGTTACCCCCGACTCCTGCTTTTTCTCGCGCTCACCGGCCTGGCCATGGCTGGGGAGCATCCGATGGTGATTCAGACCGACTTTGGCACCAAGGACGGTGCCGTGGCGGCGATGAAGGGCGTGGCGATTGGGGTCAGCCCGAGACTGGCGATCTACGACCTGAGCCATGAAAACACGCCCTACGACGTCTGGGAGGGTGCGTACCGGCTGAAGCAGACCGCGCCGTTCTGGCCGGCGGGCACAGTGTTTGTGTCGGTGATCGACCCGGGGGTGGGCACGGAGCGCAAGGCCGTGGTCCTGAAGACGAAGAGCGGGCATTATTTTGTCGGTCCGGACAACGGCACCTGGACCTTGATCGCCGAGGACCTCGGGGTCGCGGCGGTGCGGCAGATTGATGAGACCAAGCACCGGCGGGCGGGCTCGGAGAACTCCTACACCTTCCACGGCCGCGATGTGTTTGCCTACGTCGGCGCGAAGCTGGCGTCGGGTGTGATCACCTTTGACGAGGTGGGACCGCTCCTCGGGGCCAAGGTGGTGATGCTGCCGTACGAACGTCCGCGCGCCGAGGGAACGGCCTTGGTCGGCACGATTCCGGCGCTGGATTTTCAATACGGCAATGTTTGGACGAATCTCGACGAAACGCTGTTTGCGCGGTTGGCGCCGAAGATCGGCGACCGGTTTCGCGTGTCCATCGCGCATGCCGGCAAGGTGGTTTTCACGGGCGAGCTGCCGTATGTGCGCACGTTCGGCGATGTGCCGGAGGGCCGGCCGCTGCTTTATCTCAACAGTCTGATGTGTGTGTCGGTGGCCCTGAACAGGGGGGACTTTGCGAAACAGCACCAGATCGCGAGCGGCGCGGAGTGGAGTGTGCGCGTGGGAAAGGTGCAGCCATGAAGACGTACGTCCTGGGGGTGATGCTCCTCCTGCTTGCCGGCTGCCAGTCGGCGCCGGCGGTCAAATCGAAGTCGGAGCTGGCCCGGTTCTACCTCGAGTCGGGGGACGAGCCCACGGCGTTGCTCACGCTGCCCCAGAGCGGCCTGCAAATCTCCGTCAAACCCAAGCCGGTCTTTACCGAGTATGACATCGTGAACGTGGAGATTGCGCAGGCGGAACTGGGCCAATGCCTGGCGATTCAGCTGACTCCGGAGGCGACACTCGATCTTTACCGGCTCACCCTGGACAAGCAGGGCTCCCGGCTGGTGCTCGTGCTGGGCGGCGTGCCCTTCGGGGCGCGGCGCATGAGCGAGCCGTTGGACCAGGGCACGATCTTCGTGTTTCTCGAGGTGCCGGATGCGTCACTGCCCGCGCTCGTCGCGACCCTGAAGGAAACTTGCGTGGCGTTGCATCCGCTGGCGGCGTTATGAGAATCACCGGTCGCATGCTGCTTAGCCTGGCGCTGCTGGCGGTGGCGGGCGCGCGCGCAGCGGAGCGGGTCGAACTGGTGTGGCCGACGCCCAATCCCGCCTGGGCGGAAGGCCGGCCGATCAGCGACTTTCTGCAGCATGCCGGATCGGGTGATCCCGAGTCGGGCGGTTTTGGCGGAGTGCGCAGCGGTGGGGTGCAGTTTCACGAAGGCCTCGACCTCAAGTGCCTCACGCGGGACCGGCGCGGCGAGCCGACGGACAGCGTTTTCGCGGCGATGGACGGCGTGGTGCGCCACGTCAGCGCGAGCGCGGGTGACAGCAACTACGGCCGTTACGTCGTGCTGGAGCATCCCGACGAGGTCCCGGCAATCTACACGCTTTACGCGCATCTCGCGCGCATGGCGCCCGGCCTCACGGCGGGCGACCGCGTCAAACGCGGGCAGGTCCTCGGCACGATGGGCCACAGTTCCGGCGGCTATGTGATCCCGCGCGACCGGGCCCACCTGCACTTCGAGATGGGCGTGATGGTCACGCGGGATTTCGCCGCGTGGTACGCCCGCAAGAAATTCGGCAGCCCGAACGACCACGGCCTGTGGAACGGGATGAACCTGATGGGCTTTGACCCGCTGGATTTCCTCAACCTGTGGCGGGCGCGAAAGGTGAACACCGTGCAGGATTACTTTGCCCGGATGGAGCCGGCGGCCCGGGTGCGGATCGCGACCCGGCGCATCCCGGACTATGTGACCCGGTATCCGTCGCTGCTGACCAAGCCGTTGACGGCCGACGTGGCGGGGTGGGAGATCGAGTTCAACTGGACGGGGATTCCCTATGCGTGGACGCCACTTTCCGTGATGGAGACGATCGGGCTGGTCCCGAACCAGCCGAAGATCGTGGATGTTGACGCGGCGCTCGAGCGCCGCACCCGGAGCAAGAGCCTGACGGTTTCACGCCGGAGCGGCTGGGTCACGGGCAAGGACCTTGAGACCGTCCTGCAGCAACTGTTTGGCGTCCGCTGAAGCGGCCGCCGGTCAGCTCTGCGGCTTGAGCTGCGTGAGGAGCGCGTTGAAGGCGGGGAGCGCCTTCAGGCCATCGAGGTCGGGGTCCTGCTGCATCCAGTCGAAATCGGTATAGCCGAGCGACACGGCCTGGTGGAGCGACTTGATCGCGGCGGCCTTGCGCTTCAGGAGAGCGAGGCTGCAGGCGAGGTTGTAGTGGGCGGTCGCGTTACCCGGGAGGAGTTTGACCAGCCGGCGGTCCATCTTCAGGCCGTCGGCGATGCGGCCGTGCTTGGTGTAGAGTCCGCCGAGCAGCTCGACGACCTCGGTGTACTGCGCGTCGCGCTTCAGGACCGACTCAAAAAACCGCATCTCGAACTCAGGATCGTCGGTCTTGGCCATGACAGCTTCAGGAGGCGCGGCGCGGGCACGTGCCGGTCAGCCGCAGGGTGTCGCAACGGGCGCTGACCTGCAGGCGTTGGGAAACGGGGGTGAGGCCGAGCTTGGAGGACACGGTGTTGCCATACCATTCCATGAAAGGCGCGCTGATCTCAAAAATGCGGTCACAGTCGAGGCAGACTACCTGGGCGACCTGGGTGCTGCCGCCGTCCCGGTTGGGATGGTAGAATTTTTCGCCGGAGCCGATGTCCACCTCGCGCAGCAGGGCGCTCTCGGTCATGATCGGCAACGTGCGGTAGACCGTGGCCCGGGAGACGGAGTCATCGATCAGGCAGGCGTAATCCAGCAGCTGTTCGGCGGTGAAGTGGTCCTGCTGGGCGAAGGCGGCGTCGAAGATCGCGAGCCGCTGGTTGGTCACCCGCAGGCCTTTTTGGGCTAGAAAACGTCGGAATTTGTCACGGGCCGCGGAGATGCTCACGGGGGCAACTGTTTGAACCGGGGCGGGGGGTGTCAATGCGGAGGTTTACCACGAAAATCACGCCACCCACGAAAGGAAGCCACCCAATCCAGTCTTGCCCGCGAATCGCGCGAATTGCCGCAAATCGAGCGGAAGCGCCCAGATCGTTTGCCCGATTCATGCGCGTGGAATTCGCGGGCAAAAATCTGCGGGGTTTGATTTTCGTGGGTTGCGGGGTTTTGCGGGAAAAACCTGACGGGTGCTTGCGCGGCGGGTCAGGGTGCGGCATCACCTCCCGCACATGATCGTCGGTGTCCATCCACTCGCGGGCTTTGACAAGCTCCTGCACTACCGCGTGCCGGAAGCGATGCGCGACGGTCTCACGCTGGGCTCGCTGGTCCGGGTGCCGGTCCTCAACGCGCTGCGGCTGGGTATCGTGGGGGAAATCGGGGCGCCGAAGAATTTCCCGGTGGAGCGGCTGAAATCTCTGGCCCAGGTCGTCCACCCGTTTCCCGCGCTGCCGCCGGACCTGCTGGAGCTGGCGCGCTGGATGGCGGGCTATTATGCCTGCGGACTCGACAGCATCATCGAGACGATGTTGCCGGCGGCGGTGCGCAACGGCGCGGGGCTGAAGCAGGAGAAGCTGCTGTCCGTGGTGCGTAAACTCACGCCGGAGGAACTGGCCCTCATCGAGAAACGCGCCCCGCAGCAAGCGAAGCTGTACCGATTCATGGCGGAACAGTTCCGGCCGCAGAAAAAGTCCCTTGTGCTGGCGCGGCTCGACCTCACCGCGGCGGTCGCGTCGGCGCTGGTGAAGCGCGGCGTGCTCAGCGAGGAGACGCGCCGGGTGGAACGCGTGGCCTACACCGATGATTTTGCCGGCGGTGAACTGGTGGCGTCGCAGCCGCACGCCCCCAACGCCGAGCAGGCCGCCGCCATTGCGGCGCTCGACGGCGAGTTGGCGGGCGGGAAGTTCGGGGTGTCGCTGCTGCACGGCATCACCGGCTCGGGCAAGACGGAGGTTTACCTGCGCGCGATCGCGAAGGCGCTGGCGGCGGGCGGCGGCGTGATTTTCCTCGTGCCCGAGGTGGCGCTCACGCCGCAGACCGTGGCCCGGCTGCGGTCGCGGCTCGAGGCCATCGCGCCGGACCACCGCTGTGTGGTGTGGCACAGTCACTTGTCGGAAGGCGAGCGGCTCGACGGCTGGCTGGCGCTGGCGACGGGCGAGGCCCGGGTGGTGGTGGGGGCGCGGTCGGCGGTGTTTGCCCCGGTCCAGAACCTGCGGCTGATCGTCGTGGATGAGGAGCACGAGCCCGCCTACAAGCAGGACGAGACCCCGCGCTATCACGGGCGGGATGTCGCGGTGATGCGGGCGAAGCTCAACCGGGCCGTCTGTCTGCTCGGGTCGGCGACGCCGTCGCTCGAGAGTTTTGCGAACGCGCAGGCGGGCAAATACAAGCTGCTGGAGCTGAAGGAACGGGTGGATTCCCGCAAGCTGCCGCACATCGACATTGTGGACCTGCGGATCGAGGCGATGAAGCAGCGGGCGATGCCGTCGTTGTCGGGAAAACTGATTGACGCGATGCACGCGCGGCTCGAGCGCCGCGAGCAGACGATCCTGTTCATCAACCGCCGGGGCTATTCCTCGGCGATGCTCTGCACGAAGTGCGGGCACGTGGAGGAGTGTACGCATTGCAGCATCGCGCTGACGTACCACCGGGCGGACGAGACGCTCCGCTGCCACCTCTGCGGCGTGCAGAAGAACGCCCCGTTGCGCTGCCCGAAGTGCGGCGCCCCGGAGATCCGCTGGCGCGGGTTGGGCACGCAGCGGGTGGAGGAGGCCGTCCGGCGATTGGTGCCGCGAGCGCGGGTCGAGCGCATGGACAGTGACACGATGGGCAAAAAGAACCGTTTCCGGGAGGTGCTCGCCCAATTCCGGGCCGGCAAGATCGACGTGCTCGTGGGTACGCAGATGATTGGAAAAGGGCTGGATTTTCCGAATGTCACTCTGGTGGGCCTGATTGACGCCGACATCTCGATGCACATCCCGGATTTTCGGGCGAATGAGCGGACGTTCCAGCTGCTCGTGCAGGTGGCCGGGCGCGCGGGCCGCGGCGACCGGGCGGGCGAGGTGATCGTGCAGACGTTCACGCCCCAGGCGTCGGCGATCCAGTATTCGCGTCACGCCGACTACGCCGGGTTTGCCGCGGAGGAGCTGAAACTCCGGAAGGATTTTCATTATCCGCCGTACCGGCACCTGATCCACCATCTTTTCCGCGGAAAGAACCCGGAGAAACTACAGTTCTTCGCTGAACAGTGGGCGAAGTTGGTGGAACTGACGCTGGGCAACCGGGTGGAACTCCGCGGGCCGACGCCGTCGCCGATTGAAAAAATCAAAGACGAGTACCGCTGGCAGCTCTGGTATTTCACGCCTTCCGTCACGAAGGTGGTGCCCGACCTGGCGAAACTGCGGGCGGGGTTTGCCTGGCCGGATGATATCACCCAGGTGCTGGATATCGACGCGGTGAACCTGGGGTAGGACGCGCTTGGAGGTCGGGCTTCACGCCCGACCGGCCGAAAATCTGTCGGGGATCAACCCCGACTTACGTCAAACCGGGCGCAGCAAGATTGCGCTCCGCTATCAACCACGCTGAATCTGCCTTAGTCCGTGCCTTAGCTGAGCAAACTTACGTAGGGATTTTCGATAGCCACGCCGCGACCGGGCACCAAACTCAATCCATGGCTTTATTTGGACCCACCTTTCCGCCGTGGAAAATGCCGCAACAGGAAGCGGAACTGGACCCGGCTTCACGCTCGATCGTGGCGCGCTTGCGGGTCATTGCGCTGGTCAATTGGATCATGTGGACCGCGGCGGGCTTTGTACTCGGCGCGATGTATGCGTTGAATGGTTATGATTTCCAGCCGGGGCCGGCGGGATCGGACTGGTACAAACTGGCCCTCGGCGCCGTCGTGCTTTGCAGCGGAGGGGTGGGCTGCTTCATCGGGTACCTGAACAAGGTGCTGATCGACTGGGCGCGGCAGGTGCTGACGCTGCTGGGAACGATCGCCCACAAGAAGTGAGGCGACTCAAATCCCGCCGAGGAGGGTGGGATTTTTTGTTCGTGGCGTCGGCGACTGCGCCCCCGACTAGGGAGTTGGACTTGGGAATGGACCTGGGCAGCAACTGCCGTCTGTTGCGCTTCAAGGCTGGCCTCTGTTGCCGGAACGGAACCCGAACTGCGGAAATCGTTCAGATTTTTTTGGTCGAGCGTCCGCGGCTCGCCAGCCACGCGACGAAAGCCCAGCCGGCGGCGATGAGGTGGGCGCCCGTGGCGACCCGAACCGACGGATCGCTGAAGGCAATGAACCCGCCTCCGTGGCCTCCCCGCACCGCCTCGAATCCGAGTTCAACTGCATAGAGTCCAATGATCCCAGGCCAGAACCAGTCACGCTGGCCGCGATCCCAGCCGTGCAGCGCAAAGTAGAGGAGGAGCCCGAGGTTAAGCGCACTGAGGCCGGCATAGCGGTCGAGTTGCGGATCGGCCCAAAAGAGCACGAGGCTGATCAGCACGGGCAGGGCGGTCAGGGCGGGCCAGGCGGCGCGGGGTCGTTCGCGGCCGAGGGTGCAGCCGAGCAGGAGCAGCAGGCCCGCGTCGGCGATGAAATGGGGCCAGCCAAAATGCACGAAGTGGCCGGTCCACAATCGCCAGTAGTGCCCGTCGGCGATCGCCGACCGGCTGTACAGCAGCGCGGGCTGCCAAGCCGGGACCAGCTGGATCAGGAACGCGAACAGCAGCGCGGCCACGTAGGCCGCCGGCGGCGGGCCCAGGTGGGGTGAACGAGCGGCAAGGTGCCGGTGCATGGGCGGCCGCGCGGCGGGGTGGAGGCTGAACTCAGAATGTGCGGCGGACGCCGAGGTTCAGCACCATGGCATGGGAGAGATCAAGGCGGATCGAAGCCGCCGGGGAGTTCACCGTGAACTTGCCGGCGTCCAGACGATCGATCCCGCCGACGAGACCCCAATTTTTCGTCACCAGCCAGCAGGCGTTTCCGCCCGCGTACCAACCCAGGTTGCGCGCGGACCGGGCCCCGCTGCCCTGGACCAAAAGTCCCGAGACGGTGCTCGTGCCCAGGGATTCCTGGACGGAAAACTCGGAGTGCACGTCCACCAGGGCGGCGCCACCGTGGAACTCCACCTGGAGCGTGGGGCGGTCATACAGCCGCCACACTCCGCCGAAACGCATGAGCCAGCCTTTGGTCTTAAAATTGCGGCTGCCTTGAATCGTGGTGCTGGCCGTGGTCAGTGTGCGGGTGGGGATGTCGCCGATCCGGGGCGTGAAGGGTACGACCGAGTAACCGTTCGCATACGGTCCCGGGGGCGGTACGACCCCGCCCAACTGATAGGTGTCGGTCACGACCGTGGCGTTCGCGGCGAGGGAGCGGACGTCGTCCTGGATAAAGTTAATCTGACCGGCGCGGGCCTCGGCGCCGAACCGGACTCCGTGGCTATCGCGGCGCATGAGCATGTAGCGGATTTCCGGAGCGGCCTTGGTGTGGGACGACGACCCCGTGTAGTACTGCGCGGTCGGGGGTAGGATCTGGCTCAGGGCGAGGGTTCCCGCGGTCGGGTTGACCTGACTGCTGCTCGTGAATCCGAAGTTGCCGGTGCGCGTCAGCAATCCGGGCGCACCTTCCCCGAGGTTGCCGGAGGAATCCACGCGGTTGTAGCCGTTCAGGTAGGTGCGGTTGGCGAGCGGCGTGAGCGCGGGCGCAACGGTGGAGGAGTCATGCAGGGTCGCCGTGACCCGCACGTTGACCAGTTCCATCGCGGAGACAGTGATGCTCTGCTCGAAGTCGGCAGCCTGCGCCGGTCGCGGGGCCAGCAAGGAAACGAGCAGCAAGGCGCCGCAGCCCAAGGTGGTCAGCAGGCCACGCCGGTAATAGCGGCGGGCCAGGAGCAGGAACAGGCTCCCGAGGAACCAGGGACTGACCGCGCCACCGCCACCACCGCCGCCGCTGCTGGCACTCCCGGCGGGTGTGCTCACCGCTGAGGGCACAGGCACAGGCGCGGGGGCGCTGGTGCTTGGCACCGTCGGACTGGCTGGGGTGTCTGCCATCATGGCCATCGCTCCGGGCTTGGCCATCAGCACCTGATAGGTGCGGCTGGCCGTCGGCACGGAAGCGGTCTTCGGCAGGCCGTTGTCCATCCATGATATCGACTCACCGGTCCCGAGGACGGGCACCGTGCTGGTATGCCAGGCCTCGGTGGCCGCATCGCGGTACTGGATCCAGTAGGTCGCCGCTGTGGTGCTCGGGAACTGGACGTAGATTCGCCCGATGTAGCCAGTCACGGCGCGCACCTGCGACGCCGCGAGCAGGGTTCCCTGCGGCGTGGGCATGCTGCTGGCCTGGAACAGGAGGAGCTTCAGCTCCGGGCTGGCGAAGGTTTTCGCGTCAGTGCTGAAATATTCCAGAATCAGGCTGGTTTCGGCACCGGGGGCCAGATCGGTGATACCGGAAACGAAGGGGGTGCCGTCCGCTTTCAGCCCCGAGGCCGACTTGAGTGTCACGCCGGCCGGCAGGCTGGGGACTGAGACCGAGTAGGAGATCAGCGGGAACATGGTCGTGTTCACGATGCGCACCACCTGCTCGTAAAGGCTGGTCTGGGGGTTGAGCGTGACCGGGGTGCCCGTAACGTTCAGGACCTGCAGGGTCGGATAGTAGAGGCTGATCGGTACCGACACATCGGCCGTGGTGGCATCGCTGTAGGTTTGGCGCACAACGATGACAGTCGAGGCGGGCACGCCATTCTGGCGATCGATCGCGACGAAAGTAAGCCCTCCCGGCTGAGTGATGACGGGAGCCTCGCGCAGGAGGTTCGGGTCCCAGGAGACCACGGTGGTGCTCACCAGCGTTTTGGTTGCCGGGGTCACCGTCGCGAGGTCGACCTTCTGGGTCATCCCGCCGAGCAGTTGCCGTTCGACGAAGATATTGAGCGAGGCCGTGGCGGTCAGGCTGGAAGCCCCGGTCACGACGCCGTGGAGTATATCCAGGGTGAAGGCTGACGCATCGCTGCCCGCGGCGGCATAGATGAGCCCGGCCAAGGCTGCATTGAGCTGCCCGACCGAACCTTGCAGCGTGAGGGTGGCCTGACTGGTGGCACTGGCTGAGACCAACGTCGCTCCTTGCAGATTCGGCACCGTCAGGGTTCCCGACTCCACCGTGAGTGACACCTGAAGCACCCCGCCGTTGCTGTCGCCCACGTGCACCGGGGTGCCGGAGGCGGCGGTCGCAATGACGTGCGTCTGCTCGGAAGTTACATTGATCGAACTCGGCATGGTGATCGTCGGCGGCCCAAGCACGTTGAAGCTGACGGTGACATCGGCGGCGGCGTTGTAGCTGCCATTGCCGGCCTGGGAGGCGGTGACCGTCACGGTGCCCGTGCCGGTGACGGTGAGCGTGCTGCCGCTGACTGAGGCGGGGCCGCCGGCCACGACATAGGTGACGGTCAGCCCTGAACTCGCGGTGGCGCCGAGGCTGAACGATGCGACGGGATAGGTCCGGTCGCTGATCGCGGGGAACGTGATCGTCTGCGCCTGGATGGCACTGACGATGGTGAAGTAGCAGCCCATTCCGACTCCTAGGTAGTTGTTATCGGCGGCGACATTGGCCGACCCGTTGTACGACCCTATCTCT
>Ga0209829_10000075_pt1 | contig 83691 bp, 68 predicted proteins | sample C_140205_EF_Meta_FD_187311 | JGI IMG/M metagenome (GOLD analysis project Ga0209829, IMG submission 187311) | Freshwater microbial communities from Lake Croche, Canada to study carbon cycling - C_140205_EF_MetaG (SPAdes) (version 2) | ecosystem: Environmental > Aquatic > Freshwater > Lake...
TAGCGTGTTCACCGCAACGGCTTCACCCGACCGCATCTGTCGTCGCATACTTGTGCTCAGAAAATCATGCCCAGTATTCATCGATTCCCTGAGTCCGTTGGCGCCGACTGGTGCGCCGGTCACCGCGTTCCACCCGGCGAGGCGCCGTGCGATACTGTCGCCGATGTGATCCAGGGCTGCACGGAAAACGGGCTGATCGAAGAATTGCGCGCCGCGCTGGCCGTTGAAATGCACGATGAACCGGGCGCCGCGCTGCGTGCCGTCCGCGATCTTGTCTATGAGCTCGCTGGGGCGCAGAATCGCGATCTCGCCGTCGATGTTCTGATCTATGCGACGGGTGTCGCGGAATTCGATCTGACCAGCTTGCGTGACTACGCGCGAAAGCATGGGCTCACGCCGGAGGGATTCCGGCAGCACGTTTTGAAACTTCAGCGAAGGCTCGGCCTGCCTCCGCGGGCCATGCAGCATTCGGATGCAAACTGAGGTCGAGCAACTGCTGGCGGCACTGCCGTCCGCCGGAATCACCCGTGCCACTCGCTTGGGTCTGGCCCTGGCCCCACGATTGAAAAACGAGGATTGGCGGCAACTCGTCGCCCACGTCGCCGGCTTGGCTCGCAGCGCCACCGGTGCCCGGCAGACGTTGACCGCATGGCTGGGAGATGCGCTGGCCTACAGTGGTGGCCGGGGCCGGGGGCTCATCACCGAATGCGCGGAAGCGGCTGGTCTCGACGCCGGCACGCTCCGCAATGCCAAGATGGTTTGCACCCGCATCCCGGTGTCATGTCGCCATGACGCCCTGAGCTGGACCCACCATTGCGAGGTCGGGCTCGCATTTTCCGATCACGCAGAAATCGAACGATGGCTGGTCGTGGCAGAAACGGAGCGCCTTTCGACCTCGGCACTTCGGAGCCGGGTGCGGTTGCACGTCGCGGCACGCCGTGGCGTGGCTCCGAAACGAGCTACCGATTCGTCTGTCGCGGCATTCAGGCTGATGCGCGAGCTCAGGGCGGTCGGACGGTCGCTCGCGCGCGAGCGACATTCGTGGCAGCGATGGTCACCCGGTGCGGCGCAACTCGCGTTGGCGGAGCTGCGTTCGATTACGATCTTCATCGATGCGGTCCGCTCACGTGCGTTGGCCGCCTCGACGCCGATTCCGCGCGACCTGTCCGTGAATTGAGCGGCGCCAGGTGAGAAGGTAAGCCCGCGGCCGATTAACCTCGCGCGGGAACCTTCAGTTTCGTGCGGATGTGAATCGCGACCTCGGTGGCGTCGAAATAAACGAAATGACCGACTTTATGGTGGGGGATGCGGCGCAGCTTCGTCCATTGGCGCAGGGTCCGAATCGAGGGTTCTTTGCCGGCGGGAAAAATACCGCTGGTCCGAAGACCGACGATGTCGATGAGTTCGCTGCGAACGAAGGCGGGTGGGTTGGGTGATTCCATGCCTACGCTGCAGCGTCAACCGGCCGCGCCGTCGCAACCGGAACTGATTCAAGTGCGGCTCTTTGTTTCGGCATAATGCTGAAAAATTGCTCCGCCTCCGCCGTGCTCTTCAAATCTAGGTAGTGCTTGCGGATGATGCTTTCGGAGTTACCGGCCTGCAGCGCCGCTTCACCCATCGATCGGAATTTTCCAACGAACATCGAGATAAAGGTGTGGCGCAGGACGTCGTGAGTGAGCCCGAACTTATCTCTGAATTGTGCACGCCGCTGATGAAAATTGCCGACTACAATCGGTAGCCGATCCAAGGGGTAGGCCCGCAGCCACGCCGCTAGATTGGGCTGGATGGTCACTTTGCGCGGTTCCCGGACTTTCGACACTTCGGCTGCGATATGGATGACTCCGGCATCGAGACATACGGATTCGGGCCGTAGTTTGCTGATCTCACCGTCTGGCACTCCCGGACGAATTCCTGCGAATAAACATAGGGCGAAATAGGGCACCCACCGGCCTCCTTCAAATGATTCGAGTTGCTCCATGAATTTCTCCGCATGGGACGCACTGAAAGTTTCGGCCACTCCGCGGCGCCGTCGAATGCGATAGTGGGGGACCTTCAGGATGGGATTTTCCGCAACCCATCCGCGATGGAACGCGAACTTAAAAAAGGTGCCCAGAATGCCGCGTAAATTGTTGAACGTTTTCATGCTCGGGCGGGTTTGCTCAAGGAAAGCGACCAGTGCTGGGGCCGTAATTTCAGAGACATTTTTTTTCGAAAAATGCTTCTGCATTCGCCTTAGATCTGAACCGATGCGGAGGCGTTGAGGGTGTGATATTTGGCCTTGGACATGCTCGTGCTCCTTAGCGGCTACATATTCGCGGATCGCATCGGCGAGCGATTTTTGACGCTCCGGCTCGCGGTAGTTCTCCAAAGCAAAATCAACGTAGAAAGAAAGAGGGCGAGATTTCTCGGCGACGCGCTGAAACAAAGCCTCTGCTTCGCGAATTTGAGGCCCTGTCAAAACCGTCGCAACGGTGTTGAGACCCGCAGACGTTTGGATGGATTTGAGTTCGAGCGTCGCTTTTTCCGCCGAGGCCTCCTCCCTAGTCTTGAAGTTCCTCCTAACGCGAAGGCCGTGGAGGCTTCCCGACACACGCCACGAAGTGACGCCATTGCGGTTTTCATAACGACCGATGACAAGTGCTGTGCGATTCATGCTTAGGTTGCCACGTCAACTGGCAACCTAGCTTCTTCGAAACGGTAAGTCGTTGATTTCAACGACTTAAAATGGTGCCCCCACGGGGAATCGAACCCCGCTTTTAGGATTGAGAATCCCATGTCCTAACCGATAGACGATGAGGGCGAAAATCGGACGGCGAGAAAGCCACAGTTTCAATGTGCTCGTCAAGAGCGTTCGTTGGCACAGTCTCTGCGGCCGAGATGACAATGAAATTTCCATGGCGAATTGTGGCTATCCTGTGCTCTTCGATTGCCTTTTCAGTGGGGGCCGATCGCCCACTGGTCGCGGTCATGGGTGCCTATCCACCGGAGTTGGTCGCGCTCAGGAGTGAATTTGGGGTCGAAAACCCCGGTGCGGGGTTCACCACATCGACCGTTCGTGGCGTGAGGTTCGATCGGGGATCGGTTGATGGGAGGGACATCATTATTTTCCAAGCGGGGCCGAGCTTGGTCAATGCCGCCTACCAACTGCAAATGGCGCTCGATCATTTTCCGATTACCCACGTCTTGTTTGCCGGCGTGGCGGGAGGCACCGACCCGGCGCTGAAAGTAGGGGACGTCGTTGTTCCGGAAACATGGGCCTACCATGGTGAGACGGCTTATCTCAACGAAGACGGCAACGGGGGATACCATCGACCCGATTATCTCACGACGGGCGGACGCGAGAATTATGGGATGATGTTTCCGACGGACGTGGCGGTGACGCGGGCGGACTCAGCAGCCGGCGCACGGATGAGTACATTCGTGGCGGATGCTGCGTTGCTCGAGCTGGCGCGAAAAGCCGTCCGGAAAGTGCCGGCGATGGAGAAATCAGGGCGGGCGGTTGTAATTTCGGTAGGTGGCACGGGAGTGAGCGGGACGGTGTTTCTCGATAATGCGCGCTACCGTGAGTGGGTCTTTCGAGTGTGGCAGGCGCGTTGCGTAGATATGGAATCAACCGCGTATGCGCACGTTTGCTGGGCCAACCGGAAACCGCTGTTGGTGATACGTGGATTGAGCGATCTGGCCGGCGGGCAGCATGGCAAAAACCCCATCGGTGCGAACGAACTTTCGGTGGCTGGAATTGCGACGAAAGTCTTGCGGGCGGTGCTCGAAGAACTGCCGAAGTAGACAACGCGAAGGGTGGGGCCGAGCGGCCGTGATTCGATGAGCTGATGGATTTTGGATCCATGCGGCGACCGAGTGTTGGGCAGAGCCGCGAGGGACCTCGTCGTCGGAAAAACGCATTGTATCCTCGGTGAGGTTAAAGGATGGTCACGGATGGAAAACAAAACAGAGACTTGGCAAGACCGATTCTCCCTAACGACTTGTGCGGCGGCCGACATCGATTCGGCCATGGTGGAGGATGCGGCAGGGGTCGCGGTTATCTATGCTCAGACCCCATCAGGAGAAACGGTATTTCTCGTGATTGAATCACGCGCGAGCAGCTTGCGGAGTCAATGTGCACGCCGGCTGCAGACGGCGAAATTCCCGGCGGAGGCGGCGCTGATTGTTTCTTTCCGAGCCGAAGTCATGCCGAAAGATAAGCCCGAGGAAGTTCACGCGGCGTGCCGTCAGCAAGTCATGCTGGCGGGAGAACTCCGGCGCGTGCTGCGGCCCGCGATGCGCTAATTTCCCTGAATTCCGAGCGGAGAGAAAGACGACGCTGGGCTCGGGCTCGTCTGACGAACCCACATCGTTGTCAGCGAGCGGGCACGAATACAGCACAGACCGGAGAGGGCACATCGAGCAGGGGCCCGACTGGGGTCAGGCGCCCTGAAGCGGGATCGATTCGGAAGACGGCGACAGTATCCGAGTCTTGGTTTTCGGCCAAGAGCCAGGTGCCAGTTGGGTCGATCGCAAAATGACGCGGCGTTTTTCCCAGCGTGGACTGATTTTCAAGATGGGTAAGTTTGCCCGAGGCCGAGTCGATCGAGTATACGACAATCGTGTTGTGGCCACGGTTTGAGCCGTAAAGAAACTTTCCGGTGGGGTGCACCGCGACTTCCGCTGTGCTCGTCCCTTTTTCAACGGATTCGCCGGGGCGGAGCGTGGATATCGTCTGTGTTTCAGTCAGCGAGCCGCGGGCGACGTCGTAGCGATAGGCGGTCATCGTGCAGAGCATTTCGCTGATGACGTAGGCGTATTGGTTGTTTGGGTGAAAAGCGAGGTGGCGCGGACCGGAGCCGGGGGGGAGCGAGTTTGATGCGGGCGTGTTTGCCGTGAGCTTGGCGGTAGTGGCGTCGAGTTGATAGACGAGCACCCGGTCGAGACCCAGATCCGGCGCGAAGGCAAAGCGATTGTCGGCAGACGCGATAATTTGATGGGCGTGCGGACCTTTTTGTCGTGCGGGGTTCACACTCGATCCAGCGTGTTGGATGAACGTGCCGACCGCGCCGAGGCGTCCGTCGGCGGAGAGGGAAACTGCGGCGACGCTACCACCTCCATAGTTGGCCACGAGAAGGGCTTTGCCATCGCGGTCCACGGTGAGATGGCAAGGTCCAGCACCTGCGGCAGTCTGTTCGTTCAGCGGGGTCAGCGCGCCGGTGCGTGAATCGAGAGCGTAGGCGCTTAGGCCCGTGGTCGGGGTTCGTTGTGGGTCGCTGCTCTCATCAATTGCGTAGAGGAACTTCCCGCCGGGGTGCAGGGCAAGGAAAGAGGGGTTCGTGGCTTCAATGGCGAGTTCGGCCGGCGTGAGTCGTCCCGAGGAAAGATCGAGCCGAGAGCGATAGATGCCCTTGCTCGGAGCCTTGGTGTAGGTGCCGAAATAGACGAAACATTCCTTGTCGGCTGCGCGGACGCTGGTGGTCATAGTAAGAGTGATTACAGAGGCGAGCAGTAGACGGTGGAGGATCATAACGGGTGGAATATGGTGGGACTCTGTTACCAGCTGAGTTCAAGAATTCGTCCGGGATTCATCGGACGGCTGCCATGTTTTCCCACGGGGCGGGTATATTCGAGAATGTAGAGTTTTTTCCCGATCTGCAGGAAATCGATGGGGCGCGCGAGCGGGGCGAAAAACGTGTCCATGCGGGCCTCATAGACACCGGCGCGGTTGCGCTTCAAATCGGCGGCGAGGATGTCGTAGCCATAATTTTCATCTTTGAGGAAATTGCCGAAGCGCCCGATGAGAAACTTCCCGCGTAAGTTGGCGGGCCACTCAGGACCGCAGAATAGCATGCCGGCCGGCGAAGAGTGAGCGTCAAAGGTCGCGATCGGATTGGCCTCCGAGCCACCGGCGGCCGGGCCGAAATTGCGAATGGCGGGGGTGACCGAGAGGCCCGCGGGGACATCCGGCGTGTAAGGGTAAGGTTTCGTCGACGCAGGCGCGTCGGAGTATTGGTAGGGGAAGCCGTAGTGTTTGCCCTGTTCAACGAAGTCCATCTCCTCGGGCATATGTGCGTCAGGTCCATTGCTGACGCTGAAGAGTTCGCCCTGACTATTCCACGCAAAGGTCCAGGCGTTACGAATCCCGCGGGCAAACATCTCGATTTTGGGCACGTCGATATTGGGGTCGAGGCGCCAGATTCCGGCGGTCAGCTCGGTTTCTCCGCCTTTCCAGTAGATCGTTTCATTCTTGAAAATGCCGCCGTCGACTTCGCCGCCATCGGTCCGGGCTCCGCTGCTGACGTAAATCATCCCATCCGGACCCTCGGCAATGTGGCAGACGCCGTGATTGTAGTAACTGTTCCCCCACGGATAACTCGTGCGGAGCCACGGAGTAAGTTTGCGGGGCACGCCGGTCGTATCGAGCGGTTCCGAACGAAAAATAACGACGCGGTTGAGGTGGAACGGCTGCTCGGCGACACGCTGGTTGGTCACCAGATAGAGGCGTCGCTTGGAATCAATCGTCATACCCAGAACGTCGATTTTACCTGCGCCAAGTTCCGCATAGTCCCGCGCAACGAGGAGGCGGGCTAGATTGCCCGTGGCAGGCTCGAGGCGATAGAGTTCACCGCTGTTATTAAGGACGAAAATCCAATCGACGCCCGGCATCGTGGCGAGTTTCACCCCGTGAACCGGCAAACGGACCACCTCGCGGAGCCGGTATCCCTCGGGGGGCTTGGGTAACGGCGCGAACGGATCGGACTTGTCACTATCAGACAAAGTAAGCGCTGCGCGGACTGTTTTCACCTGGGCAGCGGTGACTGCATCGGCATCGTTGCCCCATGAACTGCGGATGTAAGTTATGATGTCGGCGACCTGCTGATCATCGAGTGGAGGCGGCGCCGGCATCACTCCCTGATATTCGATGCTATTCACGACTACGGGACCGCTGATGCCCTGAAGCGCGATGCGAATACTGCGGTCGCGGTCGGCCAACAAGTAATCGGACTTGGCCAGCGGCGGAAAAATGCCGGGCAAACCGAGGCCTGTAGTTTGGTGGCAAGGCGCACAGTTGGCGAGGAAGAGAGCGGCGCCGGAGCCAGTGGCCGACTCGGCGGCAGCACGGTCAAAAGGAGCAATCAGGGTAAATAGTGAAGCAACGACAAGAAAAAGACGGGGCGACATACCTAGGGTGGCTACGTGTGCTCCGAAGTGGGTCAAACCATTTGCGAGATGAATCTGGTGTTGGGCCACGACGCGCCCTAGTCCATTGGTCCATGCCTCAAGACCCCAATACGCAATTTGACCAAACTGTCCTGGAAATGATCGAGCACAGCCCGATTGGCGCAGTGCCATTCACTCCGACTTATCAAGACGCAATCAAACGACTTTACGCCTCGCACCAAGTTTACCCTGACTCGGATCACAAGAACGGTCACGTCACGGCGCGGTCGCTGGCGAAGAAACTCCACTTTCAGGCGAATAATCTGGAATCGGTGATTGTGGGGAAAATTACTCCGGACCAGCTCGAAAACAACGGAAGTATCTTCGACCGCTACGTGAAGTCGTTGCCCGTGGCGTTGCAGGCAAAAGCCGAGGGCTTTCGCCTCACGGTTGCGGGAAAAGTTGCGCATCACCGTGCCAAGATCGTCGGCAAGGAGAAGATCGTGGTCGCCCACGATCCGATCCATACGCTTTTTCTCGTGCCGGGTGCCGGACCGAATCCGGGATTGCCGGGCAATTATCTGCACGGTGCGGCGGCCCAACTGCGCGCGACCGATGACAGCCCGTGGTCGGTGCACGTGCATGATGCGGACGACGGGGATGCTTTGATTGAACTCGCGACAATGGCGGAGGCGCTCGCCAAGGTCGTGGAAGTGATGGAGTGTTCGCCATTCAAAATGGATGAACTTGAAGCGCTAGGCTTCACCCTGAAATGAACGTTGCGCTGGGAGCGGACCGGGAAAACGAATGACACTCGTGGAACTGGGGTGGAATGACGCCCTGAAAAACGTTTTTATCCCACACGCCGCGGCTGGCATGGAGCCGGCCCGTGTGGTGTGCGAATTGCGGCGCAATTTTTATGCGGTGCACACTGAGACCGGTGAGGTGCTGGGTGAATGCGGTGGAGGTTTTTTCCATCACGCCCGCAAGCCCGATCAGTTTCCTGCCGTTGGGGACTGGGTGGCGGTGAAGAAGCGCGAGGGTGAACAGCGTGCAGACATTCATGCGGTCTTGCCACGACGCACCAAATTTTCCCGGCGGGCTTCCGGGTCCGAAGAGATTGAGCAAATCGTCGCCGCGAATATCGACACGGTTTTTCTGGTAAGCGGACTTGACCGGAATTTTAACCCCAAACGTATCCAACGGTTTCTCGTCGCGGCGCAAGAGAGCGGTGCCCTGCCAGTGATTATCCTGAATAAGTCGGACGTCTGCGACGACGCCGAGACGGTGAAGCGCGAGGTCGAGGAGTTGGCTCCAGGCGTGGCGGTGCTCATCACCAGCACGGCGACCCGCAAAGGATTGAAAGCGTTGGCGGCGACCTATGGGCAACCCGGACGAACGGTCGCCTTCATTGGTTCTTCCGGCGTGGGGAAATCGAGCCTGATCAACGCACTCGTGCGTGACGCCGATGTGGCCTTGCCGACCGGAGAGGTGCGCGCAAAAGACAGCAAGGGTCGCCACACCACAACGCGGCGCGAACTCGTGCAGACGCCATCGGGTGCGCTTGTCATCGACACGCCCGGCATGCGCGAACTTCAGCTCTGGGGGGTTGAAGAGGGCGTCGAGGATGCCTTCGCCGATATCAAAGCGTTGGCGCTGCGGTGTCGGTTCACGAATTGCGGCCACAATAGCGAACCGGGGTGCGCGGTGCAGGTCGCGCGCACCAACGGCGAACTCTCGACGGGCCGCTTCGACGCGTATCGGAAATTAAAATCCGAAAAGGAGGCGAGTGCCCCAAAAATTCGCAAACCCAGTGCGTTCGCGAGCAAGCCGAGCTGGAAGCAGAAAACCGATGGGCAAAAACCCTTTCGCCACCGACAACATCAGGAAGACTGAGGCGGCTCGACTGGAGGCGTAAGCACTGCGGGGTCGCCTTCGGCTGGTAACGCGGGCGCGACCGGGATTGCAGCCAAGCGCGGCGTGCGCAGGGCTGCGACCGCGAAAATCTCAACATAAACTTCCGCGCTTCCCAGTTGCACGACCTCGTCGATCGCGCGAGCGACGTCCCGCAGATCCCGGACGGTGGCGGCGCTGGCGGAGAGACCGATCCGACAGTTGAAATCCCATTGATCAAAGCCGGTCGGCAGCGACTTGCCGCGCTCGCGTTTCACGTATTTTCGCACGTCATGCTTAATGGCTTCAACGACGCGTTCATCGGCTTTATCCGGGGTGTGCAAGGGAAACGTCTTTTTCATTTGAGCGCGTCAGCGTAAAGGAGCGAGACGAGAGAGAGGAGGATTATTTGAGGAAATTTTTTAGCGTCTGCTTTTGCCAGGCATCCTTTGCGGAGGTGATGGTTGCACTGCTAAGTTCGTTCCAAGCGGATGGCGGGCAAACGAGTTGGCGTAGATGCCCGATCTCGGCAGGAATAGGCGTCGTGTTCGTCGGCTGCGCTTTTTAGGGTGGCTGCGCTCGCCAAGAACACATCGGAAAATTTGAAGCTGCGAAGCGTCCCGTCACTCCGACGGGCGTGGGGCGGGTTCTGCGGAGGGCTTCACCAAACATGAGAGACGACTATCTGCAGGCCGCTTTGAAAGTGATCGATGACCCAAACATTCTCGTGAATGTAATTTCCCGCCGGGTGAAACAACTCAAGCGGGGGAATCGAGCCTTGGTGGAATCCTTGGAAAAACTTTCCCCCGAAGACACCGCGCTGCGCGAAGTCATGGAAGGCAAGATCAGCTACGAGCTCGCCACGAAAGAAACGCTCGTTCACGGCGGTCGCTGAGTGTCAAATCTCACTGATCGCCGGACCACGGCGGGATGCAATGCACGCGGCGCGAAAGTGCCGAAGTGGATTACCTCTTGCTTGTTCGGAAGAAACAGGGTCAAACATTCCGCGTTGTAGGAGGATCAGTGACCGAACATCGCGCCTGGACGCCGTCGTCCCGACCTGAGATCCCCTTTAGTTCACGACGGTAATCAACCTAGATCAAATCCCATGGCTAAATCACAAAATTCAAAGAAACAGACCAAAAAAGCTCCGGCCAAAACTCCGCAGCAAAAGAAGGCCGTCAAGGCTGCCAAGAAGGGGAAGTAAAATTCGCCAACATTTTGGTCGGTTCACCGACCGAACTCCTACGGCACAGCAATTCGCTGTGCCGTTTTTTGTGGGTATATCGCCGCGTGTGACGGTCAGGAGCTATTGGTGCGCGTAGAGACTTCGATCACATCATGCGGTGCCGCCTCTTTTTGTCCCGCAGGGCTGACCCGGATGTAGCGGGCCTTGGAGCGAAGCTCGGGCAGCGTGGAGGCACCAAGGTAGCCCATGCCGCTCTGCACGCCACCGATCAGAATTCCGAGCACGTCATCGACGGACCCGCTGACTTCCTTGAGCGCTTCAATGCCCTCGGCAGCCACCTTACGGGTTTGGTCATTCTTGTCGTGGCCGTAGCGGGCTGCACTCCCGGCTTTCATCGCCGAGAGGCTACCCATGCCGCGATACTGCTTATAGACCTTGCCGCTGATCTCCATGATCTCACCCGGAGCTTCACGACAACCGGCGAGAAGGCCGCCGAGAATTACTGCATCGGACAGGGTGAGCGCTTTGACGATGTCACCGCTCTTCGTAATGCCGCCATCGGCGATTAGTTTGACGTTTTTCAATTTCGCCGCGTGCGATGCAACATGCAGGGCGGTCAGCTGAGGAATTCCCACGCCGGCCACAATTCGTGTAGTGCAAATTGAACCGGGGCCTTGGCCAATCTTGATGGCATTGGCGCCGCAATCCGCAAGGAAGGCCACGCCGGATGCGCTGGTGACGTTACCCGCGATGAGCGTAAGTTCCGGAAAAGCGCCGCGAACGAGTTTCACCACATCACCAACGCCGGCGGTGTGTCCATGGGCCGTTGAGACGGCGATGGCGTCGACATGTTCAGACACGAGGTGTTCAACGTGCTCGAGGATCTTCTCGTGGTCGAGAGAACCATCGGGCTTACGGACCGGCGAGAGCGCCGCCCCGACGACGAGGCGAAATTGGGAGTCACGCGACGGCTTGCGGCGAGACTTCGCCTCGGCGGTGATTTTTTCTACGTCGGAGCTGGTTACGAGCCCGCGAAGGCGGCCTGCAGCGTCGACGACGAGCATTTTGTTAATGCCAACATGGCGCGTGAAGAATGCGTCGGATGCTTTGATCGGGTCCTTCGCGACGGCGCTTTCCTTTTCCGTAATGAGTTGGGCTCGGGGGGTCATCACGTCCGCCACTTTCTTTGTCTTGTAGCGGTCTTTCACGACATTGCCGGACAGCAAACCGACCAGAATTCCAGCGCCGTCGACGACAGGGAAGGTGGAGAAAGAGAACCGCTTTGACTCGATGAGTTTAAGGACGTCGCCAATCAGTGCATCGGGAGCGACGGTAATAGGATCTTGGATTAGCCCATGGATATGACGCTTTACGCGGGCGACCTCTTTTACCTGCTCCCGGGCCGGCATATTGTAATGGATTAATCCGAGACCGCCGTTAAGGGCCATTGCGATAGCCATCCGGGACTCGGTGACTGTGTCCATGTCTGAGGAAATCACCGGGATTTGCAGCCGGAGGGCATCACTCAGGAAAGTCGAGGTATCGGCATCCTTCGGTAAAATCTCCGAATAGAGGGTTGCGAGCGACACATCATCAAAGGTGAGCGCCGTCGGAAGATTGGCGCGGAAGAAAGCATCGGCCGGCAAATAAAATTCGGAGTCAGCGGATGTGACCTGGGCGGTAGTGTGCTTGGCAACCTTTGTCATAGATTGCCATGAACGGAGTAGGCGGGGCGGGGCGGAGCGCAAATAGAAAGTCAGGTTTGCGCACGGGCCCCCAGATGTATGACGTGAAAGGCGTGCCTTATCGTTTTCAGTTTCGCCGCTATCGACTGTCTCTCCGTGCGCCCGTGCGCACAGCGCATGGCACCTGGACGGAGCGCGAAGGTTTGCTGGTAAGGCTGGAAAACGAAGCAGGGGCGGCGGGCTTCGGAGAGGCGGCGGTGATGCCTTGGTTCGGCACCGAAACGGCGCCCGAGGCCGAAATTGTTTGCCGAGATCTTGGCGAAATGGTGGCCGCGGATCGATTGGCGAGCGTGCCCGAAAAATTCGTGTGTTTGAGAAACGCTTTGGCAGCAGCAGCGAAAGACTTGGTCCGTGTCGGCGAAAGCGCCCCGCGGGCTTTCCTGGCGGTGGCGGCGCTCTTGCCCGCCGGCCGCGGTGCGATCGATGTTGTGCGCAGCAAAGAGGAAATGGGCTTTCGGACCTTCAAGTGGAAAGTGGGCGTGGGTGATGCCGCCGACGAACTTTCGCTGCTCGACGACGTTTGTGCGGTGCTGCCGGCGGGCGCGAAATTGCGGCTGGATGCGAACGGTGCGTGGGACCGTCGGCGCGCGGAGAAATGGATGCAGCGCTGCGCGGATCGACCCGTGGAATTTGTTGAACAGCCCGTTGCGGTGGACGCGCGTGGCGCCGATGACTTACTGCGCGGGTTGGCCGAGGATTTCCCGACGCCGATTGCACTCGATGAGTCGGTTGCCAATGACCGCGATATTGAACGATGGGTCGGCGCAGGCTGGCCGGGTATTTTCGTCGTCAAGACGTCGCTCTTAGAAAACGTGGAGGTATCGTTGGCCCGTCTAGCGAAAGCCAAAGCGCAGGTGGTGTTTTCGTCGGCCCTAGAAACAGCAGTGGGTGCAAAAGCGGCGCTTCGCCTGGCGTTTCATTGGGCAGGGGAACCGCGCGCCGTGGGCTTCGGCGTTTGGCCATTGTTTACGGATGCAAGGTTTGACGGTCCGTTTGCCGCTCCGTTTATTCGCTGGGAGGACGTTGAACGTCTCAACGCGGAGGCCGTATGGAACGCGCTGAGTTAGCACGTTTGCTTGGCGGGACTGCCGGCGACGCCGCGGCGATTGACAGGCCCACGGTAGTCGCAAACGAGGGGGCGCCCGAATTCATGGCGGCATTCTCAAGTGCGGCGTGTGGAAGGGGCGCGGTGTTTTTGTCGGACCCAAGTTGGGACGAAGGGCGGCGGGCGAAATTGGGCGAGTTTCTGAGCAGCGCGCACGGCGAGAGCAGTGGTGGGCAAAATCGAGGGTGGCTGATGATTCCGAGCGGTGGGACGAGCGGCGGACTGAAGTTTGCCCGACACGACGCTGAAACAATTGCGGCGGCGGTGCGCGGGTTTTGCACGCATTTCGAACTGTCGCAGGTGAATGCAGTGGGGTTACTGCCACTTTACCATGTGAGCGGCCTGATGGCCTGGATGCGTTGCGCGATGACCGGCGGCACCTATCGGTCATGGAACTGGGATGAGATTAAACGCGGGCGTTGGCCCGAAATCAGAGGGAGCGAGCCTTGGGTGATCTCACTGGTGGCGACTCAACTCCAGCGCCTGTTGGAAGTCCCGGCTGCGGTCGAATGGTTGCGGCGATTTCAGATAATATTTTTAGGAGGAGGACCGGTATGGCCCGAGCTCGCAGAGCAAGCCGCCGCGGCAAATCTGCCGGTTTCACTTAGCTACGGGATGACGGAGACCGCGGCGATGGTGTCAGCCCTACGGCCAACTGAATTCTTGAACGGCGAGCGTAGTAGTGGGAGGGCATTGCCGCACGTCCGGACCCAAATAAACGACGACGGAGTCGTCTGCGTCTCGAGCGAATCCATGTTTCGTGGATATTTTCCGTCGTGGAGGGAAACAGGAGAGTTTGAGACCGAAGATCGCGGGGAAATCAGCGAGTTGGGCCACCTGAGAATTGTCGGTCGACGCGACGGGGTAATTATTACGGGAGGAAAAAAAGTGCAGCCGGAGGAGGTCGAAAAAATTTTGCGTGCCAGCGGAGAGTTTTCTGATGTCGGAGTGGTCGGAGTGGCCGACGCGCAGTGGGGTGAGGCCGTGGTGGCCTGCTACCCGGCAGGCGAAATTGAACCGGATTTCGACAAGGCAGTCGCGGGGTTGAGTGCCGAAAAAATTCCGAAGCGGTTTGTCCCGGTGATCGCGTGGCCGCGGAACGCCCAGGGGAAACTCAATCGCGCCGCGCTGATCGCCGCCGCGATTAAAGTGATATTGAAGCACCAGGCGTGAGGGCGGTGCGAGATGAGCCGCGTTTTGAAGCGGGCATGTTTGTGCGTTCGCCGCGACGAACCCATCCTGCGAGAATAAGCTTCCGCAGAGCACGGATCGCCTAAAACTATACCCAATGACGAAGAACGAAATTGCTGACGTTTTGACGGAGATAGGCACACTGTTGGAATTGAAGGGAGAGAATCCCTTTAAGGTGCGGGCATATCAAACTGGCGCGCGGGCATTGGAGGCCATTGAGGAGGCTGATCTGGTGCGTCTCATCGCCGCGGGAGAGCTCGGCACGATTAAAGGATTCGGGGAGGCACTCGTGCAAAAAATCACTGAATTGCACCAGACCGGGCGACTCGAATTCTTTGAAAAACTTCAGGCGTCGATTGAACCGGGTTTGACCGCGATGCTGCAGGTTCCCGGGCTGGGACCAAAGAAGATACGGGCACTCCACGAAAAGCTAGGGATTGGAAGTATCGCTGCGCTGTTGGCGGCCTGCACTGATGGCAAAGTGGCGGAACTCGACGGCTTCGGCGAGAAAACGCAGGAGAAAATTGTGGCGGGCATCAAGAACCGTGAGGCATATGGCCGCCGTCATATGTGGTGGGATGCGGCAGCGATAGCGGAACCAATCGTCGCAGGACTGAGGAAGTTGCCGGAGGTCTTACGGGCGGAGTCGGCCGGCAGTTTGAGACGGGGCTTAGAGACGGTGGGAGACTTGGACTTCATTGTGGCGGCAGACGACGTGGCGCCAGTCGTGCAATGGTTCGTGACGCAACCCGGCGTAAAGGAGGTCACCGCGCAGGGCGAAACCAAGGCGAGTGTGCGATTTGAGAGCGGCTTACAGGCCGACGTGCGAATCGTGCCGGAGGCGCAGTTTGCCTTCGCGTTGCACCACTTTACGGGCTCAAAGGATCACAATGTGCAGATGCGCCAACGCGCGCTCGCCCGTGGACTGAGCCTGAGTGAATGGGGATTAGTGCCGGAAGCGGGGGAGGGGACCGCGAAGGAAAAAGCGGAGCAACATCAGAGCCGGGAAGCGGAGAACGAGACGGCCTTGTTTGCGGCTCTGGGTCTGAAATTCATTCCGCCGGAACTGCGTGAAGGGTTAGGTGAAATCGAAGCGGCGGAGGCGGGCGAGCTACCACGACTCGTCGAACTGTCGGACTTACAAGGTGCGTTCCACAACCACACGACCGCATCCGATGGCCGCAATACGCTCGTAGAAATGACCGCCGCGGCGGAAGCGTTGGGTTGGGATTATCTCGGTATCGCAGATCATTCAAAAGCGAGTTTTCAGGCGAACGGACTAAATGAGGAGCGGCTTCTGCAGCAGATCGACGAAATCGCCGCGCTCAATGCCTCGAAGCGTTTCAAGACTCACGTGTTCACTGGATCGGAATGCGATATTCTTGCAGACGGCCGACTCGACTACGAGGAGGCGATCTTGGCGAAGCTCGATTACGTAGTTGCATCAGTGCACAGCGCATTTTCTCAAGACGAGGCCACGATGACGGCGCGCATCATTCGAGCGCTCGAACACCCCCGGACCACGATGCTGGGACACGCGACCGGAAGACTTTTGCTGCGACGTGAGGGTTATCGGATCAACGTAACGAAGGTAATTGATGCAGCCATGGCGCATGGCGTGATGATCGAATTAAACGCGAGTCCGTGGAGGTTAGACATGGATTGGCGCCACTGGCGGAAGGCTGCAGAGCGCGGCTTGATAACCTCGATCAACCCTGATGCGCATGAGGTAACGGGCCTCTGTCATGTTCGGGCGGGAGTAAATGCCGCACGCAAAGGTTGGCTTACCAAGGAAAGCGTCTTCAACACTCGGCCCCTCGCCGAGGTGGTGCAGGCGTTCAAGGAGCGCAGTGCGCGCTGACTTACGGCGCGCGGTCGCAAGCGCATCCTTCGATTAGCTGAGTGCATTCTTGCCGGCAATAAGGTTCACCTCCAAGTTGCGGCACCATGATCACTACCCGGGCACGAGGTTTGGCTAATCTCCATGCAGGAGTGGTCACTTTGTGCGTTGGCGTTTTCTTCTGGGTTTATGCGGAGTTAATCATGCGCTACGTGCCGGTCGTGCGCCTGAGTCGGGAGGTAAATTTGCTCCCCTATTTTTTCTGCATGATCGGCGGCATGGCCCTTTCGGCCCGCGCCCTGTCGAGGTTGGCTGCACGATTTCATGTGCTGGCGTTGGAGGATGCGGCACGTTTGGCCGCCGCCCAGGTTGGGCTCATGGCGCTGCTGACGTTCACCATGATGTTTGCCACCTTAGACCGAAGTATCAGTCGGCTTTTTTTGGGCAGTTTTTTGGCCTGGTCTTGGTTGGGCCTCACATTTCTGAACGCTCGGCTTCCTCGTGCGTTGGCGCGTTTGGTATTTCGGCGCGGACACCGATTGCCCACCTTGTTTCTAGGTCCTTTGAACTCTCTTTCCCGATTGGACGATTGGATCGCTGACAAGGAACCATTGGGAATTTTTCCAGTTGGTCTGTTGACGAACGATTCCGATGACCGGAGCACGAGCGCGTTGCCCGCTCCGTTACTCGGAAAGATATCTGATTTAGCGCGTGTGTTGACGGAACGTGAGGTCGGTCAGGTAATTCTCCTTGAGTTGCCGGCCACAGATGCGGAGGCCCGCAGGATTATCGCAACCTGCCATGACCAAGGATGCCGGCTGCTGATCCATAATGATTTCGCGGAACGCTATACTCACCCACTCGTGCCAACGGTTGAGGATGGCCGTCATTTTTATACGCTGCAGGAGGAGCCGTTGGAAGATCCCATGAATCGCCTCGTCAAACGAACTTTCGATATCGTGATCGCGCTTCCAGTCGTGGTTCTGATCTTACCTGCTCTGAGCGGATGGGTGTGGATCATGCAACGAACTCAGGCGCCGGGCCCGCTCTTGCACGTGCGGGAACGCCGAGGGCAAAAGAGCGAACCGTTTCAGATGCTTAAGTTCAGATCGATGTATGTGGGTGAGGCGAATCCGGTGACGGAATCCAGGCAGGCTCGTTCGGAGGATGCGCGGATCTATTCGTTCGGCCGCTTCCTGCGCAGACGGAGTTTCGACGAGTTTCCGCAGTTTTGGAATGTGCTGGTAGGGGACATGAGTATTGTCGGTCCGCGGCCCTACATGCCATTACTCGATGAGGAATTCCGCCGGCTCACCAGCGGCTACCGCACACGACACCTCGTGAAGCCAGGCATCACGGGCCTAGCACAAAGCTTGGGGCATCGCGGAGAAGTGCTTGAACAGGAGATGTTGCGACGACGGGTTCATTGGGATCTCCACTACATAACGCACTGGTCAATCTGGCTGGATATGCAAATTACGGTGCGCACCTTGGGCCAAGTGGTTTGGCCGCCCGATACCGCGTATTAGAAACGCTTCCGAAAATACTTTGGGGTCACTCGCCGCGGGTGCGACGGATCAGCTGTTTCGATTTTGAAATAATTTTTTCTTCAAGACCGGACGACCATGGTCCAGGGCGGCCATAGGGGATCATGGAGGTCTCGCCCTCGTAGCGTCCCTCTTTCAGAATACGTTCATTCGGGATGTAAGCCATGACGTCATTGGAATAGCCAAACACCCACAAATTTCCCGGGGTTTCTGATCTCAGGCGGAGGCCATAGTCGACCACGACTTCTCCCCCTAAGGCCAACCACGAGAGGCCGCCAAGCGACCATGCTTGGATGGGATAGTTGTAGTTCATGACATCGGCGCCTTTGAGTCGAAGTTGTTCGGTAACCACGGCGGACCAGGCTTGGTGCATGGCCTTATTCGGCTGCTCTTTTTCTCGCGCTTCGCGCAATTGGTCGTCGTTTGGCTTGCGTGAAAAAGTGAGCGTCGTGTCCTCGAATGCTGTGCGAAACCTGCCCTCAATTTGATTCATCGGGGTGGCGAGCGCACGATCAACCGCGTCAGCCAGTGACTTTCCGTGGGCATCGGCCCATTCAACCGAACCGCGTGGATTCGGGTTGATATCAGCGCCGCAACCACTCGCAAACAGCACCGTGGCCCCGAGGTGTCGCTGCTCGAGGAAAATTTGAGCGCTACCGGCATAGTCGCCGTGCCAGAAGTAGTCGGAAAGCGTAGTGTTGTGGCACGCATAGGAGACGAGCAGTGCAATTATCACGCCGCGCGCGTCGCGCACGGCAAGGACCGGAACCCGTGGATCAGAGGAGCCGCGCAGTTTCCCCGCGGCGCGCAACGCCGGCGCCTCCTTTTCAGAGTTTTCGCGTCGGTTGATACCAATAGTCGCGGAGCCTTCGGCCCAAGAGAGCGTCGCCGGAGTGAGTGAGGAGAACGCCCGTTCAGCCGCCTTGATCACGCGACCAATCAGTTCGCGCCCGTAAGCGATTGAGCGGGCGCGCCCTTCGGGCGGAAGAATGCGCAGACCCGCGATGCTACCCTCAATGGCGGGTGAGCAGTGGGTGTGGGAAACATTAATCATTACCGCACTGCGGGGAATGCCGTGCCGCCGATGCAACTCGTCCGCTACTTGGTCGGACATCTCGCGAGTAATACCGCACAAATCCAGCGTCACGAGCACACCACGATTTCCTTCAGGATCTGCGATCGCGAGTGCTTTGACCCAGAGCTCTTGGCCGGTGCCTTCGGCTGGGTGTGTTCGCACTGCATAGCCGGTCATCCACGCGCCGGCGGGCGGAGTGATGATTTCCCGTCCCGTGCCAGCGCGCCACATCTCGCCCGCCGATGTCAGAGGCTGCGGCAACGCCAGCAAAACGATGCCAAACGTCACCCATGAAAAAAAGGAACGGAAGACATAGGATATGTTCATAGCGAGAATCTGGAAATTGTGTACCTGCTAAGCAGTGCGGATGGGTTAACGTTAGAATACTTGTGAAATCTTGGGGTTTTAGAGGACCGCAGTCGCTGGTTCGAGGTAACCGGATCGCCCGTTAAATGGTCCTATCCGCTTGGCGATTGACTAAAAATTTTTGACGTAAACCGCACCGCCGGCATCCGTAAACGTGAGGGAATTGGTTTCGACCTTGGTGAGCCGGAGACCAAAAGTGCGCTCGACGATATCGTTCACCCGAAAGACCCGGTCGTTCATGAGCACACGGCTTTCGTTGCCGGACGAACGGATGCCAGCAACCCGAATGCCGTCTACGAAAAGACTTACGCGTTCATCGAGCTTAGCGACCGAGGTGCCGGCGGCGGTGGGGATTTGCTCCGCGAGAGGGACAGCAGGAGCTGATACGACGGTTGGTGGGGCCATAGCCAGCCGTGTAGCCACGGGGGAGGGCGTTTGGGCGGCTACGACTGGATTTTCTTGGGACGTGGCTGGCTGAACCGGCGTGCTGGCAACGAGGGGCTTGGGTTCGGCAGCAACGGGGATTCGGGCTGGTTCGCCCATTGGCTTATCCTGAAAAGTTGGAACTGCGACTGACGGTAACGCGGAAGTGACAATAGGAGCTTGCGCCGTAAGGTTTGGTGCAGCGGTCGGAGCGACGATCAATGGAGTGGATGCGAGAGGTGTGACCGCATGAGCAGGCGCTACCGGTTTTGTGGACACCACTGGCTTTGCCTCCGGTGGGCGATTGACGAGATAGACGGTGACAACCACGGAGAGAACGACCAATGCGATTCCTCCCGCCGCAACCAGCACAAGTTGCTGGGAAGTTTGGGGCTGGGCTCGCTTGGCCACGCGCGGCCCCGCGCCGGGCATTGGCGGCAACACGTCGGAAGCGTCGCCGGAGCGCCTACGTTGCGCCTTCTTAAGAGCTTCGTTTATCAGACTCATCGAATTCGTGGTATCAGAATTAGGCTGTCAGGTTTTTCATGTCGCGGACGGCCCGCCGGACATCCCAATAGTTAACCTCGTCGGACTCCCGAATGAAGGCCGAGAGCATGGCCTTATCACAGAGATTATTTAGGATACGCGGAATACCCCCACTACCGCGATGGAGTGCGCGCATGGCCCAACGCGTGAACCCAGGCCGACCGAGTCCTCCGGCCAAAGAGAGCCGGTGCTGAATATAGTGGGCGACATCGGTTGCCGCCAGAGGATGTAGTTCATAGTGGACAAGGATTCGCTGCCGGAGTTGGCGGAGCTCATCCTGGGCGAGGACTTCCTTCAGTTCGGGTTGCCCCAACAGGACAATTTGCAGGAGCTTTTGCTGGTCGGTCTCCAAATTTGAAAGCAGACGGATCTGTTCCAGCACGTCGTTGCTGAGGTTCTGCGCCTCGTCGATGATGAGGACGATGTCGCGGCCCTTTTCGATCCGGTCGAGCAGCACGCGGTTCATTTGTGCGACCAAGTCGTTCTGGCTGCGCGCCAATTTTGTTTCCCCCAGTTCGGTGAGAATTGCCTTCAACATCTGCGTCTCGGTCACACGCGGATTCAAAATGAGCGCGGTGTCGTAGTGCGCAGGATCAAGTTCATTGAGGAAACGCCGGCACAGCGTCGTCTTTCCGCACCCAACCTCGCCCACCAAAACGATAAAGCCCTTCTTTTCCCGCACGCCATACTTGAGGTGCTGGAGCGCCTCTTGGTGGGTCGGACTGAGATAAAGAAACCGTGGGTCGGGGGTGATGTTGAATGGCATCTCCCGAAACCCATAAAAGCTCTGATACATGCGAATCGCGACGCTGGCGCACCGGATAGAAAACGCACGTCTATTTAACGCTCCGTGTTCGCCGCAGGTTGGTTTGAAATCTCCTTTACTCGCGGCGGAGGCCTGCCGTTGATGGCGCCCCGCACCGTGATTTCACGCCGACTCATCGCCAGTCTCTATGTTATCCTCTTCGTGGGATTTGGCGTGGGCGCCGGGGTGCTTTTTTTTGATGCACGAGCAGAATACAACCAGTTGAAGTCAATTGAGGCTGGGACGCGCCAACGCCTCGCGACGGAAGAGGCCCGACTTCAATCGCAACAGAAGATCCTCGAACGATTGCGCACCGATCCCGCCTTCGTGGAAAAAGTCCTGAAAGAACGCTGGCACTTTGCGAAACCCGGTGACGTTATTTTCCGGTTTCCCGAATAGCCTAATAATATTCCTATGGCCCGCCATCCTCTCATCGAAGCCTTTGAACGCGCCGGACAGGCGCAGGTCTTTGCCTTTTTTGACCAGCTCTCAGCTGACGCCCAGGAGCGCCTGCTCGCGGAAGCGGCGGAAGTTGACCTCGCCGAGGTAAATGCGCTCTACCGGTTGCTGGTGGCAAAGAGCCAAGGTGCAGCCGGGGTGAACCTCGCGGGCCTTGCTCCCGCACCCTATGAAAAGCGCCCGGAGCACGGTGGCGAGTCCGTCCAATGGGCTCAGGCCAAGTCCGCCGGAGAAACTGCGCTGCGTGCAGGCCGCGTCGCGGCGTTTACGGTCGCAGGCGGGCAAGGCACTCGGCTTGGCTACGATGGGCCGAAGGGGACTTTCCCAGTCACGCCGCTGAAGAGTAAATCGCTTTTCCAGGTGTTTGCCGAAAAGATCAAAGCGGCCGGATTACGCTACGGTCGCCCGTTGCATTGGTTTATCATGACGAGCCACGCGAACCACGTCGCGACCGAGACGTTTTTTGCCGAGCATGCTTTTTTCGGACTTGATCGAGCGCGGGTTCATTTTTTCAGGCAGGGTCGGATGCCCGCAGTTAATTTCGAAGGAAAGATTCTGCTCGAGACCATGGGGTCGTTGGCGCTTTCACCGGACGGACATGGCGGCTCGCTGCGTGCGCTCGACCGGAGTGGGGCACTGGATCTCATGAAAAGTGAAGGGATTGATACCCTCAGTTATTTCCAAGTGGATAATCCCCTCGTGCGCTGTATCGATCCGACTTTTATCGGATGGCATGTAATGCGCGGATCCGAGATGAGCAGCAAGATGGTCCCGAAGGCTTACGCCGAGGAAAAGGTCGGCCATTTTTGCACGCAGAATGGAAGCTCAGTGGTCGTCGAATACTCCGATTTACCGATGCCCCTGCAGCGTGAGACCGATGCGAACGGACAGCTCCGGTATCTTGCGGGTAGCATCGCAATTCATGTGCTTGATCGGGAGTTCGTTCGCCGGATGGCCTCCGGAAATGCGGGCGCGGCCCTGCCATTCCATCGAGCGGATAAAAAAATCCCCACGGTCGACCGCGCAGGCTCTGCCGTGAAGCCCGAGAAGGCCAACGGGGTTAAGTTTGAGATGTTCGTTTTCGATGCGCTTCCGTTTGCAAAAAATCCGGTGATTATTGAAACGCTCCGGGCCGACGATTTTTCCCCGGTGAAAAACGCCGAAGGCCTCGATTCGCCGCAGACCTGCCGCGATGACCAACTCCGGCAATTTGCCCGTTGGCTCAATGCCAATGGCTCAGCGGTAGCGGTCGACGCCACCGGGTTCCCTGCCGCCGCGATCGAAATTTCTCCGCTCTTTGGTTACGATGAAGACTCGTTTGCCGATGCATGGCGCAAAACCGTGATGAGGCCGATGGTCACCGACGGCCTTTATCTTTCTTAACTCGAAACCAGCTCGTATGAATACACTCGATCGCATCCATGCCGCCGCCAAGGCGGGTCTGCTCATGGCCAGCACCGTGGAAAATTTAGCGGCCTTCTTGTCCGCCAAGCTCCCGATTTGGGCACACCAAAGTATTGATGAACTCGTAACCAAAGAAGCGTGGGGCGAGCTCAATGATCGATTCTATCGCTTCCTAGAGTTCGGCACGGGCGGCATGCGAGGTCGCACGATCGGGGTAGTCCCGGCAGTGGCAGAGACGGGCACCCTAAGTGCGACCGGATCGCCTGAGCACGCGGCGATTGGGAGCAATGTGCTGAATGATTTCACCCTGATCCGAGCCGTCATTGGACTCTACCGTTATACGCGCCGCTATCAGGACGCTCGGGGCAGCAAGGCGCAGGCGAAACTCGTGATAGCCTACGATGTTCGCCATTTTTCGCGGCATTTTTGCGAGCTCGCGGCGTCTGCCTGGGTGCGACTCGGCGGCCAGGCCTTTATCTTCAATGGCCCGCGCCCAACGCCGCAGCTTAGTTACACAGTGCGGATGCTAAAGGCGCATGCGGGCGTAGTCATTACCGCGAGCCACAATCCTCCGCATGACAATGGATTCAAAGCCTACTTTGATGACGGCGCCCAAGTAGTGCCTCCACACGACAAGGGCATCGTGGCCGAAGTGAACGCGGTTCCGCTCGCCGAGCTGAGTAGTTATCTGACATTGGATCTAAACGGGGTCACACCGTTGGGTCGTGATGCCGATGACGCCTATCTGGCAGTGGCTGCCAAGGCGGTGATCGACCCAAATGTTTTGCGGAAGACGGCCCTCAAGATCGTCTTCACGAACATCCATGGCACGGGTGCGGTGCACTCGGTGCCGTTGTTGATTCATGCCGGCTGCAATGTGACGCCGGTGCCCGAACAACTGGAATTTGATGCGCGCTTCCCGACGGTAAAGTCCCCGAACCCGGAGAACGCGGAAGCTCTCTCGCTCGCCGTTGCGCTGGCCAACCGCATTGGTGCCGAGGTTGTCGTTGCGACCGATCCAGACGCAGATCGGATGGGCGTAGCGGTGCGGAATCGTTCTGGGCAAATGGACCTCCTTTCCGGCAATCAAATCGGATCCCTTCTCGCCGACTATCGGCTGACGAAATTTAAAGAACTTGGCGTCATCCCGAAAACGGGAAGTCAATCAGTCGCGATCATCAACACCTTCGTCACCACCCAGCTGCAGGATGCCATCGGGCGTGGGCATGGCGTGAAAGTGATCAAAACGCTGACTGGTTTCAAGTGGATCGCGGCAAAGATTCGAGGTTACGAAGAAAAGCTCGTCGCCGCGATGGAACCGCAGTTCGACTTCGAAAGCACGCCGACTGAACAACGGGTACAACTTCTGCAAAAGCACAGCACATTTTACGCGTTTGGAACGGAGGAAAGTTATGGCTACCTGCCGAATGACTATGTGCGCGACAAGGACGGTAATTCCGCGTGTCTGATGTTTGCCGAAGTATGCGCATGGGTGAAGTCGCGCGGGCTAACTGTGCCCGAATACCTCGACGAGATCTTCCTCAAATATGGCTTCTACCTCGAGGGCGTAATTAACATCTACTATGAAGGCGCGAGCGGAAATGCGAAAATCAAGCGCATCCTCGAAAGCTATCGCACGAATCCGCCAACGGCTTTCGGCGCAGTCGGTGTTACCAAATTCCAGGACTTTGGCCGTGAGAAAATTGTGGATGCGGATGGCGAAACGATTCCGTCGCAGGACCTCTACCTCGTAACGCTGGCAAACGGCTACTCGTTTGCGGCCCGAGGCAGTGGCACGGAGCCAAAGATGAAATTCTACCTGTTCGCCAGTGAGAAGGTTGCCGTCGCGAGCGACCTGGCGGGGGTCAAAGAAAAAGTGCGCACGACGCTTGCGGCTCTAAACAAGACCATCGAAGCAGACGCCAAGGCGCGCGCTGAAGGCTGAGGGGCCAGGCAGGCGAGGGACGGGCGCCTGACTTTTGACTTGATCGTCACGCATTGTAGGCAAGGTACCGGGGATGAAAGATCGCATGGGGAGCGAACTCAGATTCCGAAGTGATCGTGGGCTCGCTTGACTCGGCAAAGCGGGCGCCACGGAGTAGCGAGATGAGATTTGGACTACCGTTTTTTGATACGCACCTGTTTGGTCGATGCAACGTTCGGTTGATCGGCATATTGGTGGGGATCTTGCTCACAGGATGCGGCAAAGCTGATTCTGGCGGCAACCCGCGGGTGCCGGCTGGCGCAAAGAGCTCTGGTGGGCTGCATGCCGTAGTTGAGACGGAGAAGGGGGCTTTTGAAATCGAATTTTTCCCGAAAGATGCCCCAAGGGCTGTGGAAAATTTCCGGCTACTCGCAGAGCACGGATACTACAATGGCGTGACGTTTCACCGAATCGTGAAGGGCTTCATGTTGCAGGGCGGTGATCCAGCGGGAACCGGCCGCGGTGGCGAAAGCGCGTGGGGAGGGCGATTTCCCGATGAAATCGCTCCGGACTCACCCCTCTATCGGACGGGATACAAGCGCGGTGTGGTGGCGATGGCCAACGCTGGACCGAATACAAATGGCAGCCAATTTTTCATCATGCATCAGGACTACGATCTACCGCCGGCTTACGTGATTTTGGGTAAGATCACGAAGGGGTTGGACGCAATCGATGCGCTTGCAGATACCCCAACCAAGCGCGGGGCCGATGGCGGCATGAGCCAGCCGCTGACACCCCCGATCATTAAAAAAATCACAATTCAACCCTAGATCCTGCAGTTGTGACAACGGGTTCGGCTAGCTCATGGAAATAGCCCTCGGGCGGCTTTTGCATCGGCTACTCTTTGGATACCGAGTGTAAGGGCGGCGAGACGACGACTGAATTTGAACTTATCCTTCTGGGTGTCGACGGCCGACTTGGCTTTGTCGAGGATGGCGAAAAGTTTTTGCATTACCTCGTCGCGATCCCAGTAGTAATTGGACAAGTTTTGCAGCCACTCGAAGTAGGAAACCACGACGCCACCCGAGTTGCAGAGAACATCGGGGATGAGCTCGATGTCTCCTCGAGCTTCAATGATCTTGTCTGCAGCGTTGGTCGTAGGTCCATTTGCCGCCTCGGCAAGTAGGCGGCACTGCAGTTTGGCGGCATTGGTTTCCGTGATGACCCGCTCCAGTGCGGCAGGAACGAGCACCGTGCATTTTAGTTCGAGGAGATCGTTGTTCGAGATGGGTTCGCCGCCTTCGAAATCGACCAATGTCTTTTGTGTGCGTAGGTAGGTAAGGGCTTTCTTGATATCGATGCCCCGGTGATTGTAGATGCCACCCGTATAGTCGGAAATCGCGATAATTTTCGCTCCGTAACGCTCGAGCGCGATGGCGGTTTCGCTGCCGACATTACCGAAGCCTTGAATGACGACCGAAGCGTCGGCGACAGGCATCTTCATGTCCTCAAGGTATTTTTTCACGAGGTAGGCGACGCCGGCGCCGGTGGCCTCGCGCCGACCTTGTGATCCGCCGAGCGCAATGGGCTTGCCGGTGACAACCGCAGGGGAAAGGTGTCCGACGTGGTTGGAATAGGTGTCCATCATCCAGCCCATGATTTTCTCATTTGTGCCGACGTCCGGAGCGGGCACATCGGTGTTCGGCCCGAGAAAATTCACCATTTCCTGCATGTAGCGCCGCGACAAGTGCTCGAGTTCAGACTCGGAGAGTTCGTTGGGATTGACGATGACACCTCCCTTGGCTCCGCCGTAGGGCAAACCAACCAGCGACGTTTTCCAACTCATCCACATCGCGAGTGCCGCGACCTCTCCCAGCGTCACGTCTTGGTGAAAACGGATGCCGCCCTTGGAAGGCCCGGTGGACAAGTTGTGTTGAACCCGGTAGCCCTCGAAGACCGTAATCGAACCGTCGCGTCGCTTGACCGGAAGTGAGACCGCGAGACAACGGCGGGGATATTTGGTCCGGTCGCGGATTGTGTCTGGAAGATTGATGGCATCGGCGGCCTGATCGAACTGCCTGCACGCCATACGGAAGACTTCGGAATCGTAGAGAGAGGAGACAATTGCTTTGGACATAGGGGTAATCGATAGCGGGAAGGCAGCTTCGCGAATTGCGCCGGAGGAATTTGTGACCGGACAAAGGGTTGTCGGATGTGGTCGGATTAGCAATTGGCTTCCGTCTTTTAGGGGCCTTCAATGCGTGCCCTTATTCCCGCGGAGAAACTCCGTGCTAACTATGCTCTCCGTCATCTTTCAATTCATTCGCTGGGTTTTCGAAAAATTCGCCGCAGGCGTACTGATTGTGGGCTTGAGCGTGGCCACGTTTGGCTTGTGGTTATTCTTAAAGGATAACGTCAATCTCGATCAGTGGCGGCAAGAAATTGTGCGTTCAGTCAACGGCGAGCGGACCAAGGTAAAGGCGGCCTTGGACGATGTGCACAAACGTATGGACCGCATCGCCGCTGAGATTACAGCCGAGCAGGAAAAGGGGAAACAGGCGGATAAGATATTGGCGACACTCAAAGACCTGGAGAGCACGTGGGACAAATATACCGGAGGTCGTGAGCAGCAGAAGAGTAACGAAGCGCGGATCGCCTCTCTGACGACACTGCGCATGGCGACCACGGCAAAGGTTGCGGCCCTACAGCAAACGTTCACGCGAACAACCTGGGAGCGTGACGGGCTGGAAATCGCTCGGGGGAAGCTTGAGACGAGATTGGCTGCTGTGCAGGAAGAGCAGTCGGCGATGATGCAGTACTTGGAGCGAACGTGGAACTATGAGGTCGGGCGCGCGCCGCTTCGTTTGCCGGTAAGGTGGTGGGCGATGGTTGCCCTCGCGTTCTATTTTATCGGGCCGACGGCCGGAAAGGTCATCTTGTTTTTCTTCGTCGCTCCTTGGATTTCCCGTGGACGACCGGTGCGACTGGTCGACCGGCTCACAGTTTTGCCTGAGGTCAGTGAAAGCAAAGTCGCCGCTACCGTGTCGTTGCGGCCCGGGGAGCGATTGTGGGTCAAAGAGCAATTCCTCCAGGCATCCGACGAAGGATTGAAGCGAAAGTCACGTTATCTACTCGATTGGACGATTCCATTTACCTGCTTCGCAACGGGGCTCGTGGAGTTGATTGAGATGCGCCATTCGGGGGCTTCGGGAGAAGAGCAACTCACGCTATCGAATCAACGCGACCCTCATAGCGAAATCGCCCTCGTGACGCTGGCCGAGGGAGCAGCGCTCGTCTTGCGGCCTAGTTTTCTGGCCGGCTTGGTCACCATGAGCGGGCAGCCTCCAAGAATTCGTCGCCGTTGGCAGCTGTTTCGGTGGCAGGCGTGGGTCACGTTGCAGTTTCGATTCTTTGAGTTTTCAGGACCGTGCCGGCTGGTGATTGCCGGCAGTCGGGGGGTGAGGGTGGAACAATTGCTGGAGCGCGAACAAGGAAGCGTATCCGCGCGCAGAACTAATCAGGATGCGACGATGGGTTTTACGCCGAACCTGGACTACCGTCCGGCGCGCGCGGAAACGTTTTGGAGCTACTACCGAGGAATGAACCCATTGTTTGACGATCTGTTTTCGGGTAACGGGATTTTTCTTTGCCAACAAGTCGCGGTGGACGGCGAGGCCAAGCAGGCACGTAGATTCTGGGCGGGAATCTGGGGTGGAGTTATGAAGCTCTTCGGAATGTAAGTGTGGCGATTGCCTCGACGCGGAGCCATGAGCTGACGATTGCAGAATCGCGGGCTTTGGTTTCCGGTGGAACCATGCTTTTCAAACTCGCGTCGGACTATCAACCAACCGGGGACCAGCCCCGGGCGATCGAGGAACTTGTCGCGTCGATCAACGCGGGCAACAAGCACCAGACATTACTCGGCGTCACGGGCTCGGGGAAGACCTTCACGATGGCCAATGTGATCGCGCGGACACAGCGACCGACCCTGATTATTTCGCACAACAAGACCCTGGCCGCGCAGCTCTACTCTGAATTCAAACAGTTCTTTCCGGACAATGCGGTGGAATATTTCGTCAGCTACTACGACTACTATCAGCCCGAAGCCTATATCGCGTCGAGCGACACCTTCATCGAAAAAGATTCATCACGAAACGAGGAGCTTGAGCGGCTGCGCATGTCGACGACGAGCTCGTTGGTGTCCCGGCGGGACGTCATCGTCGTGGCAAGTGTTTCTTGCATTTACGGTTTGGGCTCACCGCAGGAATTTACTGAGATGCGAATCGCACTGCGACGAGGGGTTGCGTATGGGCGGCAGAAATTTCTTGAGCGTTTGGTGGATAATATTTACGAGCGCAACGACTACGAGCTAAAGCCCGGACGTTTTCGCGTGCGCGGCGATACGGTCGATGTAATGCCCTCGTATCTTGAGTACGGATTGCGCGTGGAATTTTTCGGAGACGAAGTAGACGGATTGAGCGAATTCGATCCGCTGACCGGGGAGGTGCGGCGAACCTTAGAGCAGTTTGATCTCTATCCGGCGAATCAGTATGTGACGAGTCGGGGTAAACTGGAACCCGCGATCAAAGCGATTCGCGGGGAACTCGACGAGCGCGTCGCATTCTTCGAGAAGAATGGGCAGTATTTGGAGGCGCAGCGCATTCGTATGCGGACGAACTATGATTTGGAAATGCTCCAAGAGATGGGGTTCTGCAACGGGATCGAGAATTACTCCCGGCATATGACGGCGCGACAGGCCGGAGAGCGGCCGTTCTGTCTGATCGATTTCTTTCCCAAAGATTTCCTCGTGATGGTGGATGAGAGCCACGCGACTTTACCGCAGGTCGGGGCGATGTTTAACGGCGACAAGGCACGCAAGAGCAACTTGGTGAATTTTGGGTTTCGGTTGCCCTCGGCGCTCGACAATCGACCGCAGAGTTTTGCGGAGTTTCAGGAAGTCACCGGGCAATCACTCTACGTTTCGGCCACACCGGCTGAATTTGAGACGAAGTTGTCGACGGTCGTGGCGGAACAGTTGATCCGGCCGACGGGATTAATTGACCCAGAAATCGTATTGCGCTCCACAAAAAATCAGGTCGAACACTTGATCGGCGAGATCAAGGCCGCGACGAGCGTGGGCCAACGCGTGTTGGTCACGACGTTGACGAAGCGGTTGTCCGAGGACCTCACCAGTCATATGCGTGAGGCGAAAATCCGCGTTGAGTATTTACACTCGGATATCGATGCAATCGAGCGGGTCGAGATTCTGCGAAATTTGCGCCTTGGAAACTTCGACGTGCTCGTGGGCATTAATCTTCTGCGGGAGGGGCTTGATCTCCCGGAGGTGGCGTTGGTGGCGATTCTTGATGCGGACAAGGAGGGGTTTTTGCGGAGCGAAACGAGTTTGATTCAAACCGCTGGACGGGCAGCCCGCCACGAGTTGGGGCGAGTTATTTTCTATGCCGACAAGGAAACTGATTCGATCAAACGCACGCTGGCGACCGTAGCCTATCGTCGGGCAAAGCAAATTGCCTATAACCTGGAGCACGGCATCACCCCGCGCAGCGTAACGCGAACGGCGCAAGCAAGTCTGCACGTCTATGACGGATCGGGTGTCATGCAGGAGAATGAAGCGGCGGTAGCGGAAACGGCCGACGATGTAGCGGCGGTGATCGCGGAACTCGAGGAAGAGATGCAAGAAGCGGCTGGTCGGTTGGAGTTTGAGCGCGCCGCACTTTTGCGTGATCAAGTGAACGCGTTAAAGAGCGGGGATTATCGAAAGGCTGCGATGGCGCCGGCGAAGGAGTATCCCAAGGCAAAGGCGAATGTGGTCGGGGGTAAAAGGCTTCGAACGTAGGTCAATGAACCCTTGCGAGGTGCTCGTGGGGATCCGTTCCGCCAGTCTCCCAAATCAGTGATGGATCTTTTGGCGCGAAGCCTTGAGCACACCAATGTTTGTCAGGTTGCGGTAGCGCTCGGCGAAATCCAGGCCATAGCCGACAACAAACTTATCGGGGATCTCGAAGCCGACGAGATCGGCTTCGAACGGGACCTGTCGACGGCCTTTTTTGTCGAGCAACACGCAGACCCGCAGGCTGGCGGGATTCATGCCGCGCACCATGCCGGCGATGAGCGAAAGGGTTTTTCCGGTGTCGAGAATGTCGTCGACGATCAGGACGTGGCGGTCGGCAACATCAAGGGTCAGTCCGTGGACCAGTTTCGGTGTGCCATGGGACTCAGTAGCGCTGCCGTAGCTGGTGGTGCGGATGCAGTCGAGCCGCACGGCGTTGTCTACTTCTCGCAAGAGATCAGCCGTGAACAGAATTGCGCCGTTCATTATGGCCACGACAGTGATCTCATCGTCGCCGTAAATTTTCTTTAGCTCACGACCGAGAGCTTTTACGCGGCGACTAATTTGAGCCTTGGTCACAAGGACGCTTTCCAAGTCGGGATGAACGGCGGGGCCTTTTTTGGCGGGCATAGGGAGGGAAGAGTATGAGATTGAGAAAGGAGCGTTGAGCGATGACTAGAAACGTGCGAGGCAAACTTGTCGCAGGACAATCGGGCAGGTTATTCTTTTGACAGTGCTGGAGGCCCGACTTTGCCTCGGTTCCCGGTGCACGCGGGCATGATTTCCATTCGTATTCAGAAGCTGACGAAGCGCTTTGGCCCGATCACGGCACTCCATGATCTGGATCTCACAATTGAGCCCGGAGAGCTGTTTTTCCTGTTGGGTCCGAGCGGGTGCGGGAAAACCACGCTGTTGCGGAGCCTGGCGGGATTTTATATTCCGGAAGAAGGGATGGTATTTTTTGGCGAGACGAACGTTACGCGCCTTGCTCCGCACAAGCGGGACACGGGCATGATGTTTCAAAGTTATGCCCTCTGGCCTCACATGACGGTCGCGGAGAATGTCGCATTTGGGCTCAAAGAAAGGAAGGCCGCAAAGGGGGAGATCACTCGCCGCGTGGGCGAGGCCTTAGAATCTGTGCGGATGGGGGCCTATGGGGAGCGCAAACCCAACCAGCTCTCCGGTGGGCAGCAGCAGCGAGTGGCGTTGGCCCGGGCCCTCGTTATCCGTCCGCGGTGCCTTTTGCTCGATGAACCTTTGTCTAATCTCGACGCGAAGTTGAGATTGGAAATGCGCGCGGAGATTAGGCGGGTGTGCAAGGAATTCAAGGTGACGACGGTTTATGTGACGCATGACCAGAAGGAGGCATTGTCGATCGCGGATCGGATGGCAGTGCTCGACGGCGGGCGCATTCGGCAAGTGGGCACACCGCGCGAGATCTATCGGCGTCCACGGTGCAAGTTGGTCGCGAATTTTATCGGTGAGACGGACTTCATTGAGGGCAACATCGTGAGCGTCGATGGAGGCGAGGCGGTGGTTGATACGAGCGTAGGGCGATTTGCCGGGGTGCTGGGCAATCCAAACAGGGTTCCGGCGGCGGGAGCGAGCGTGACGGTTTCGGTGCGACCGGAGTGTTGGCGGTTGAGCCGCGAGGCGCCTTTGCTTAATGCGGTAAGAGGACGGATCGGCGATTGCGTTTACTTGGGTGAAACCGCGCAGTATGATTTTCGCACAAACGGAATGGCGCTTAAAATATTTGAGCTAAATCCTCAGTATGTAGAGCAAGCGGATCGCGGCGACTTGTTCGCGAGCGCGGCACCGGACGATGTAGTCGTCCTGACGGAGTAAGGATCGGCCATGCTGAAGCAGGCTTGTATTATGTTGGCGCTCGGGGCGACATTGGTTCTCCCGTTTGCGCTACGCCCCGAGCGGCTCGTGCTCGGCGCGACCGATCAAACGGTGGTCATAATTACTCCGCATAATGAGGCTACACGCCAAGAATTCGGCCGGGGATTTCAGGCATGGTATCGAGCACGGACGGGGCGCTCCGTCGCAGTTGATTGGCGGGTAGTTGGCGGGACGAGTGAAATCGCGCGGGTGATCGAGGGGGCCTACATTGCCGCATTTGAACGACACTGGACGGCCAAGGATGGCAGGAGTTGGGGGGCGGAAGTTCAGGCAGGCTTCGTGAATCCGAAGCTCGGAGCCGACGCGAAGGAGGACGTAAGAGCAGCGCGCGCAGAGTTTCTCGCGTCCAAGGTCAGTTGTGGCATCGATGTTTTTTTTGGCGGTGGCAGCTATGATTTCGTCCGGCAAGCGCAGGCGGGGAGGATCGTGCCGTCCCGCGTAAGGACGACTCATCCCGAATGGTTTTCGGATAAGGTAATACCGCGGACGTTCACCGGTGAGCAGTATTGGGATGACGCGGGCTGCTGGGTGGGAACCGTGCTCAGCAGCTACGGAATCCTCTACAATGTTGATGCGCTTGGGCGTTTAGGACTCGCGCCACCGAAAACGTGGCGCGAACTCGGCGATCCGCGTTACATGGGGGCATTGGCGTTGTGCGATCCGACGAAGAGCAGTTCGATGGCCAAGGCGCTCGAGAATATCGTGCAGCAAGAGATTTGGCAGGCTGTTCGTGAAGCACCCGGCGGGACCGCGTCGGATGAGGGACAAACAATACACCAAGGGTGGAAAATCGGGCTGAACACGGTGCAGCGACTAGCGGCCAACGCGCGATATTTTACCGACTCGTCGCAAAAACCGCCGATTGACGTGGCACAGGGTGACTGTGCGGCAGGAATCTGTATTGATTTCTATGGCCGTGCGCAGGCGGAAGCCGTGGCGGGAAGGGGCGAAGCGCGACTCAAGTTTGTGACGCCGCACGGGGGCACCGTAAACTCGGTCGATCCCATTGCTCTCCTGCGTGGCGCACCGCATCGCGAGGTGGCTGAGCTGTTCATCGAATACACACTGACGCTCGATGCGCAAAAGTTATGGAACTTCAAGCCGGGCTCGGCCGACGGACCGTCGCAGTTTGCGCTACGGCGGCTCCCGGTGCGCCGAGATTTCTATGAGCGGACGGACTGGCGGGCGCTGCGCAGCGATCCGGAGGCTGCACCGTTTTCCGATCCGTCCCCGCTAGTGTATCGGCCCGAGTGGACCGCGCACATGATTCGGGAGTTGGCCTTCGTCGTGCGGGTGATGTGCCTCGACAGCCACAGGGAATTGAGGGAGGCAATGGTGGCTATAAACGAGTGCAGTTTGAAGAATCGGCGCCGTGCCGAGACGGCGATGGCGCGTATGCTGGAGATTGACGGCGTCGCCTACGATCAGGTTAACGGACGGATTCGGGCGGTCCTTAACGCCAAGAGCAAGGTCGACGAAGTACGTCTTGCGACCGAATTAGGTGAACGGTTTCGTCGCCAATACCGCGAAGCCGAAGCAATTGCCCGCAGTGAAAAATAGTCAGCGCATAACGGACGCGCGGGCCTAGACTCGAGGGTCACGTTTCTCCATCTGCCATTCGGCCGAAGTGAGTGGCGAGAATCAGAAGTGCGCGTAGAGGCCGTGGCGTCTCGATTAATGAGACGTTGGCGGCGAAGATGCTTGAGGCAAGGGGGTGGGGCCCGGTGTGGCGAGGAGGGCAAGGGCGGCTTTGGCGAGGCCGCGTCCGCAGTGCAGTTCAAGGATGTCGACGTCGCAAAAACAAGCGAACGCCGCAGAACCCGTAATGACGCGAACGAGCCCAATTTGCGGGCCTGCGGGGCCGTAAATGCCGAGGCTGCGGGAGTTCGCTGGTGAACGCGCGACCATGTCACGCGGGATGTCCGCGCCCCGTAGCGGTGGTAAAGTAGGTCTGGACTGCTGCGACGTCTAGGCGCGCCGGTTCAACGGAGAGCAGGCATTTGGCGTGCAGAAATTCATGAGGCATAGGAGGGGCGAGCGCGCGGGAAGGGGCGCATGCGAGGCTCGTGGGCGTTCTGCTACAGACGTGCGAAAGCGGCGGCGAAGGCGGGTTTGTCGGGGGCTTTGAAAAATGAAGTGCCTGCCACGAAGGTATCGGCGCCGGCGGCTCGGCAATCGACAGCGGTAGGGAGGTCGACCCCGCCATCCACTTCAAGGCGGAAAGCGAGGGAGCGTTCGCGGCGCCACGCGGCGAGCTGGGTTAACTTTGGCAACATATCGCGACGGAACGGCTGGCCGCCAAAGCCGGGTTGGACGGTCATCACGAGGATGAGATCGACCTGCGCGAGGAAGGGTTCGACGGCGGCAACTGGCGTGCCGGGGTTGAGGACGAGGCCGTTTTGGCAACCAAGCGAACGAATGAGAGCGAGGGTGGCGGCGTGATCGTAGGCGGGTTCGATGTGGATGCTGATCAGGTTGGAGCCGGCCTGCGCAAAGGCTTCGATGTAACGCTGTGGCTCCGACAGCATGAGGTGCGTATCGAAAAAGAGTTTTGAGCCCGCCCGCCGAAGTGCCGCGAAGGTTTCGGGGCCGAAGGTGAGATTGGGGACGAAATGGCCGTCCATGATATCGCAATGCAGCCAGGCCAAACCCAGGTCGGAAACAAGGCGGGCACTCGCGGCGAGATTTGCGTGGTCTCCGGCGAGCAGTGAGGGAGCGAGAATTGGAGCGTGCATGGAAGTGGGCTGAACCTGGATCTTCAGCGTCCGAAGGAGTGAAAAACAATAACGCGGATACGGTGTGCAGAGCGAACAGAGCCGCCCCGATCAAATCACCACACGTCGAGCGCGGCGTGGAGCACTTTCGCGGCGAGAGCCTCCGCGAGGACGGGGAGAGTTTGGGCTTCACTTTGCAGTTGCCCGCTATCGGTAAAGGCTTCGCGTTGCACTTCGATTGGACGGTTTTCGAATAGGGTCTTGCTGCTGCGGCGATCTTTGAGGGTGCACATCGTGGCCAGCGTCAGGTTGAACTTCCGCGCGAGCCCCGTGTCGCCTTCTCGGACGGTCAGGACGTCGCGACGATAGGAGTTAATGGTGACAGTGAGCGTCGCGTCGGCCAGGTCCGGCGAGTTCACTAACGTTACTCGAGGGTCGTTTGCAAAGGCTGCGCGAAGTTGGGTGCTCACAAGGGCACGGGACTGCGGGAGGTGGGTGCGGTTTTCGACCGGCTCAAGATAGAGCGTGCGAAAGGTGAGTTTTCCGTCCGCACCGGCCCCGAGTTGATAATGGGCGCAGCCGCAGAACAGGAGCGTCAACGTAACCGGCCAAAAGAAGAGGGCACGGGGAATCAACATATTTCGGGCAGGGCGCGACAGCGCCCACGGGGACGTTGCTCAAAAGAACCAAAACCGCTTTTTCCTCGGTGCGTCGCCTTCGGCTTTTCCCTCCGGGGAAACTTTCTTGCCGGAGGACTTAGCTTCGACGTCCGTGAGCCGGAGCTTCGCGCGCGCCGCGATCGGGGACTCGGGGTAGGAGGTGATGGCTTCGTTATAAAATACTTTAGCGGCGGTATAGTTGTTGCGGCGGTAGAAGTAGAAATCGCCGATTTTAATCTTACTTTCGGACAGCATGGTCTTCATCTTATCGAGACCCTTTTCGGCGGCAGCGACGCCGCTGTCTGAAGGGAAAAGCAGCATGAAGTCGGTGAAATAGGTCATCGCTTCCTTGGTGGAGGCTTGATCGTAATACGGCCCGTCAACCAGCGTGGCGTGGGTCTGTCCCAGCTTTAGATAAGCATCGGGCGCGAGTAGGCTCTGTGGGTAATTGTTGATCATCCGATCAAGCGCATCGATGGCATTTTCAGTCTGGTTGAGCTTTTGATGGCCGCGTGCAATGTTCATCAGCGAGAGTGGCGCGTAGTCGCTGTAGGGTGCGTTGGCCAAAATCGTCTCAAAGAACTCGAGGGCCTTGTCGCGGGCGGTGAAGCCTGGAAGGAGTCCCCACAGCATTCGACCTCTGGCGCCATCGAGGAGCGCGCTGGCGATGCGGTATTGTTCGCCGATAATTTCGTTAAAACGCTTGGTGTTCGGGTAGCGGCCGACGACACCCTGAAAGTCCTCAAACGCTTTTTGGAAATCGCGTCCCGCGAGACGAAGACGGGCCGAGCGGTAGAGGGCCTCCGGAGCGTAGATCGAATTGGGGTATTTCTTTGCAATGCTGCTATAAGTCCGAATGGCGGAGCGGCGCGATCCAGCTTCTTCGCTCTTTCGCGCGTCATTCATCAGGTCGAGCGCCTTGCGTCCGTCGGCGCCGGAGAGACCCGCCAGGGCACCACCTTCCACACTCCAACCTCCTTGGGCAGTCCAGACGAGATCGGCCCGTGTGCTGGGTGCGAAAAAGCTGATTAGGGACGTGCAGAGGACGAGGAAGCGCAGGGCGCTGGCGAAAGTAAGGCTCATCGAGAAAAAATTTTTACCAGCGAATCAGCGCGCTCCCGTAGGTCAAGCCCGCCCCAAATGCAACCAACAGCGTGACGTCGCCCGACTTGATCCGGCCAGTGCGACGGGCTTCGTCGAGAGCGATCGGAATGGAGGCAGCCGAAGTGTTGCCATAGCGGTCAACGTTCACAAAGAACCGGTTCATAGGGAGCTCAAGATACTGGGAAATGGCCTCAATGATGCGGAGGTTCGCCTGATGGGGAATCACGAGCGAAATCTGATCCGCGCGAAGCTGATGTTGTTCCAAAATATCCCGCGCGGCTTCGTCCATTACGCGGACCGCGAGCTTAAAGATTTCTTTACCCTTCATCTTAATGAAGTGGCTGCCAGCGGCAATCGAGGCGGTGGTCGCCGGGGCGGTGCTGCCGCCTCCTGGGATGCAAAGTAAGTCGACGCTTTCACCGGCAGCTCCGAGTTTGGAGCCAATGAGACCGCGGCCGGACTCAAGCGTCGTGCCGACTACGACGGCGCCGGCCCCATCGCCAAACAACACGCAGGTGGTGCGATCCTTCCAATCAACGATTGCGGACAGTTTTTCGGCGCCGATCACAAGTGCGTAGCGATAGCGGCCAGAACCCACCATCGCACAGGCGGTGTCGAGAGCGTAAAGAAAACCCGTGCAGGCGGCGTTGAGATCGAAGCAGGCCGACGTAGTAGGAATGCCAAGCTTTTGTTGGACGATGCACGCCGTTGCGGGCATCGGCACATCCGGAGTGACGGTTGCGACGATCAGTAGATCGATGTCCGCAGGTTTCAGTCCGGCATCCTCGAGGGCGCGACGCGCGGCGTGCGTGCCCATATCTGAGGTTGCCTCGCCGGCGGCGGCGATCCGACGCTCACGAATTCCACTCCGTGTGCGAATCCAATCGTCGGAAGTGTCTACCGTTTTCGAAAGCTCCGCATTGGTGAGAATGCGCTCCGGGGTGTAAGCGCCGGTTCCGAGAATGACGGTGGAGGGGGTGGGCATGCAGTTAAGGCGGCAGGAAAATAGCGCGAGAGTATCGCGGCTAAGACGCAGGTGGCGGCGCCGCGAGCAGTGAGTTGGCGCGGGAAACGTCGGACTCGATGTGGCGGTTCAGGTCGGACTTGACGATCTCGTTGGCGGCCCGAATAGCATTCTTGATGGCGTGACGAGTGGAAGAACCGTGGGCTTTGAGGATGTGTCCGTTAAGGCCGAGGAGGGGCGCACCTCCGTAACGCTCCGGATTGATGCGCTCTTTGAGGGCGTTGAAGGCCCCCTTTGAGAGCAGCGCCCCGGTCGCTCGCACGGGGTTGGCCTGAAGTTCTGCTTTGAGCGTATTCGAGAAAAATTTTGCGAGAGACTCCCAGCTCTTCAGCATAATATTACCGACAAAGCCATCGCAGACCACGACATCGACATGTTCGGCAAATACGTGAAAGCCCTCGATTGGGCCGGCGTAATTAACTATGTCACCGACCCGACGAAGCAGTTCGTTGGTTTCCGTGATCAGCGCGTTTCCTTTGCCCTCCTCCGTCCCGATCGTCATGAGACCAATTCGGGGGGATTTCACGCCCAACATGACACGACAATAGTGACTACCAAGGATAGCGTTGTGAACCAAGTGCTCGGGCTTTGCCTCAGGGTTGGCGCCGGCGTCGATTAAGACAAAGTGGCCCCCTTGTCTTGGGCAAATGGCAGCGAGCGCCGGACGCGCAATGCCTTCCATAGTGCGAAGACGTAAGGTGCCACCAGCCATCAACGCGCCGGTGTTTCCACAACTTACGACGACGCTGGCCTCATGATTTTTCACTAGGTCGATGGCACGAACCATTGAGGAGTCTTTTTTCTTTTTCAGTGCGTTCAATGGCTTGTCGTCCATTGTCACCACTTCGGAGGCGTGAAACACCGAGAGCCGCTGTTCTGAAGAAAGACCGGCCTGAACGATAAGTGGAGCTAAGACCGCTTCATCGCCAACCAGGGTAATCGGGTTGAGGGTCGAATACTGATGCAGCGCCAGCTTGACGGCTGCAACGACTTCGGCCGGGCCGAGGTCGCCGCCCATGGCGTCAACTGCAATGCGCCCGCTGGCGCCGGACGTAGTAACCATCGCGGGGATGGCGGTGAAATCAAAACAGACGAGGTCAGACCTCGACGTTGAGCACCTGACGGCCGCGATACATGCCGTTCTTTGGATTCACGCGATGTGGGCGGAAGGCACTCCCGTCGGTCGGATCCTTTGCAAACTCAGGAGCGATGAAGGCGTTGGCTGCACGGCGGTTAGCACTGCGGCGTTTGGATTGTTTACGTTTCGGATTGGCCATTGTAGGAGGATTTTTGAGTACGTGCGTTGCCTAAACAACACCCGCAGATTTTGTGAAAAGGTCGAAGTAAAGAGCGGTCGAATGGCGCGTCAAGCGCCATAATCGTCTGGCTCAGAGGTAAAAAACTACGGCAAGCACGGCTGCGAGCCCTAGACGGTAAAACGCAAAAACAGTGAGGCCATGGCGGGTGAGCCAGTGGACTAGAAACTTGACGCAAACCGCTGCCGTTACTGCTGCAACTAACATACCGAGCAAAACGTGTGACCACCCGAATACCTGGATCATTGCGGCACCGCTTTTGTAGCTCTTGAAAATAGTAGCAGCGCTAAGTGTAACAAACCCCAGAATGAAACTGAATTCGGCCGAGCGACGCGGATCGAGTCCGGCAAAATACCCGCCGACGATCGTGGTCATCGAGCGACTCGTGCCTGGCCACATGGCGAGACACTGCAATGCGCCGATTCCAACCGCGGCGCGCGGCGAAAGGTCGGCGAAATCCAAACGAGCGGGGGGCGATACGGCGCGGCGTCTCCGCCAGAATTCGGCATAAAACATCAAAAATGCTCCCCCGATTTGGGCGACAATAACGGCACCAACCGAGAAGAGGTGAGCATTGATCCAGTCGTGGGCCATGAGGCCGATCAGCGCGGTGGGAATAAAGGCAAGCATCACCATCACCAAAAGACGAAGCCCGGCAGGATCCCGACCAAGCAGTCCCCGCAGCATCGAGAGTAGTTGCGCCCAGTAGAGGAGAGCGACGGCGGCAATCGCGCCGAATTGGATGACGACGTTGTAGGTATCGGCGGCGAGCTTCAGTGTAAGCGGCACGCCGCCTGGGTTTTTATCGGACGGCTTCTTATAAAAAAGTGGATGCCCACCTTTGCCGACGAGAGTCTGCTCTGATTCCAGATGAAGCAACCTTGTTGCGATGATCAGATGTCCGGTGGACGAAATAGGCAGGAATTCAGTGACGCCTTCGACCACGCCTAGAACGATCGCATCCGAAATACTTAGCTCTGCGGCAGGGGCAGCCACATTCAATTGGGTTACGGTCGCGGTCGATTGAGCTCGTCCCAGTGGCAGGAGTGTGAGCGTAAGAAGCAAGAGGAGTAGTCGCACGGAGCTTTGGTTTCAGTTCCCCCTCTCCGGTGCAAATTTATTTGCCGCAGGCTAATGGGTCGCCTGACTGCGCGTCCATGTCGACGCTCGCTGAACTTACCACCCAACTTACCACGGGCCGTGATCTCGTCGCGGACGAGGTAAAGGCTGCCGCCGAAGTGCTCGCCGCGACGGCGGAGTCAGACGAAGCAAAAGCAGCTTTTTTATCAGCTCTTACGCACAAAGGCGAAACCGCCGCTGAAGTGGCCGCCTTCGCCCGAGCGTTTCGCGCGTGGTCGCTCAACCCGGGGGTGGAAGCATGGTCGCCAACCGCAATTGATGTCGTTGGAACAGGCGGTGACCACCAGGGTGGTTTCAATATTTCAAGTCTCGTCGTGCTTACTTTGGCGAGTGCTGGCGTCACTGTGATGAAACACGGCAATCGCGGTATTACGTCGAAATGCGGGAGCGCCGATTTGCTCGCGGCGCTCGGCGTGAACCTTGAAGCATCACCCGAAAAAACCCGGGGTGCGCTGAAGGAACTCGGTTACGTGTTCTTCTTTGCGCCGGCTTATCATCCAGCCTTTAAGCATATCGCGCCGGTTAGGAAAATGCTCGCGGCCCGGGGGCAACGCTCGGTTTTTAATATTTTGGGAACGCTCATCAATCCAGGTAGGCCGGCACACGTGTTGTTGGGCGTATTCGCGGAGCCGTGGGTGGAAAAGCTTGCGGGTGCGCTAGAATCTCTCGGGGCAAGCGCTGGAATCGCGGCGCACGGCATTATTTCCACGGGACGTGGAATCGACGAATTGACCACGGCGACACCGAACCGGGTGAGAGGTTTTGGGCGCCTGCGTGATGTTGATGGTGTTTGGAGCGCGGGCGATTTCGGCTTGGCAAAGGCGCCGTTCGCGGAGCTGCAAGGCGGGGATTTGGCAACCAACGTGGCCATTGTCGACGCACTGCTGGCGGGGCGAGGACCTGCCGGTTTAGTCGATACGATTGTCTTAAATGCGGCCGTTGGCATGTGGATTGTTGGCAAGGTTTCCTCAGTCACCGAAGGTATCGGACCAGCGAGGGAGCTACTACTCGGTGGAGCGGTAGCAAAGAAGATTGAAGCAACCAAAGCCTATTATCTTTCATGAGCAGAAAATATTTTGGAACTGACGGCGTGCGCGGCTTGTTCGGCGGCCCGGTCATCAATGAAGAATTTGCAGCGCGGCTTGCTCGCGCTGCGGTTGTAGCTCGAGGGGGTGCTTCCAATACGATCGTGCTGGTAGGACGGGATACCCGCTCGTCGGGTAGTGTGCTTGAGGCTGCGGTAGCCCTAGGAGTCTGGGCAGCTGGCGCAAAGCCAATTCTATTGGGTGTATTGCCAACGCCGGCAGTCGCCCGGGCGGTGAAAACCTCCGGTGCCGGACTGGGAATTGTGATTACCGCGTCGCACAATCCGGCAGTCGACAACGGAATCAAATTCTTTGATTCAAACGGCGCCAAGCTGACGGACCAAGAGGAGGAGGAAATCGAATCTCTCCTGGATTCATCAATTGCTCCTGACGGCGGCGTCGCTGACTCCTCTTCAGCTGCGGTGATAAACTATGTGAAGGCGGCACAGGAGCTGATACCGACGGGTGCGTTGGCCGGCTGGCGAGTCGTGCTCGACACGGCAAACGGCGCAACTTGTGGCACGAGTCCCACGGTCTTACGCGCGTTGGGCGCCGACATTTTGGCAATCGGAGACAGTCCGAATGGCGAAAATATCAACGATGGCGTGGGGAGCGAACACCCTGAACTGCTGTCGGGAAAAGTTAGTTTATCAGGTGCACGGCTCGGAATCGCGCACGACGGTGATGGTGACCGTTGTGTGCTGTGCGATGAATTAGGGGGAGTGCTTGATGGGGATGAAATCCTCACCATTCTGGCAGTGCACGCGTTGGAGCGGGGCCGCTTGGCAAAAAATACTCTCGTGGTTACGATGCAGAGTAATCTCGGTGTTGATGCCGCTCTGGCAGCGCGCGGAGCGCGGGTGTTGAGGACATCGATCGGCGACCGCTACGTCAGTGAATGTATGCGGCGGGAGGGGGCTATACTAGGGGGCGAGTCGAGCGGACATATTATCTGTGCTGACATTTCACCGACCGGCGACGGACTGGTGGCAGCGCTGAAAGTTATTCAAGTCATGCTCGCCACGGGCAAGCCATTGTCGGAATTACGGCGCGCGTTAAAGCGGTTTCCACAACGAACCGCAGCCCTTAAGGTGCGAGCGAAAATTCCATTGAATTCGTTGTCGGCTTTGACTGGGGAGATCGCTCGATTAGAAGCAGAACTTGGGTCCCAAGGGCGCGTATTGGTCAGGTATTCCGGCACCGAGGCAAAACTTCGCCTCTTGATCGAGGGCGCGACCGCTGACATTGTGCAGGACGGATTGGCACGGCTTGAAGCTGCTGCACGCGCAAACTTGGATGTCTTGTGATTCAGTGCGGCAGGTCTGCCCATCGCGGCGTCTGACTCCGACGTTGACCCTTCACGTTACCATGACTTCGCTGCCGTCATATGCCTGAAGTTCTCGTTACCTCCCTCGATCCTCGTCACCAAAAGTTGGTTGAAAACGCCCGGGTTGCCCTGGATCGCGGGAATCTTGATTATACGCTCGAAGTCACCGCTCAGATATTGAAGGCGTCTCCTGGATGCTTGCCCGTGCGGAAACTCCAGCGCGTTGCCCAGCTGAAACAGGTCAAGGGCAAGGGCGGGTTCATGTCGCGAACGATCAGCGGCTTGTCAGCCGCGCCGTTTATGCTCGGCGGCGGTGGAAAGAAAGACCCGGCAAAACTCCTCGATTCAGCCGAAACTCTGCTGGCCAAGGACCCGACTAATGTGGCCGCACTCAAGATGCTCGCGGAGGCCGCTGCTGGGCTCGGTTATCTGGAAACCGTGGCATTCGCACTCGACGCGGCGCGTGAAATTGAACCGACCAATCGCGCAAACCTCTTCGCGCTTGGCGAGGCCTGGCTCGCCGCAGGCAAGCCCACCGACGCCCTCAAGATTGCCGATGAAATTCTGCAGGCTAAGCCGATGGATGCCGACGCCCAGACGTTGATGCGCAAGGCGTCAATCGCCCAGACCGTGTCAAAGGGCAACTGGGAAGGACAAGGTTCCTTCCGCGATAAGCTCAAGGACGAGGCGCAAGCGGTGTCACTTGAGCAATCGGCAAAAGTGGTCGCGTCCGGCGACATGACCCAGCGTTTGCTGGATGAGTCCTTGGCGCTCGTCGCAAAAGAGCCGACCAATTTGAATCACTATCGAGCGGTGACCCAAGCCTACCAACGGCTCGGCAATCTCGAGGAAGCACTGGTTTGGCTGCGCAAGGCGCGCGTGTTGCCGACCGGCGGTGCCGATGCCTCGCTCGAGAAGCAAGAAACGGAACTCGCGACGACTGTTATTGAGAAACACCTGAAGGCGGCCGAGGCAGCTGTGAGCGCTGCGCCCAATGATCCGGCGGCGAAAGCTAAAATGGATGCCGCCCGCGCCGAGTTGGCTGAGTTCAAGTTGAGCGAGGCGAAACGCTACGTGGAACGCTACCCCAATGATTACGCCGCGCGGCATCAACTGGGCAACTTGCTCCTTGAAGCGGGCTCTACTGATGGGGCCATCGCGCAATTTCAGCAGGCGCAAAAGGGGCCTCAAGTGCGAGTTGCTTCGCTCGTTGGACTGGGCCGTTGTTTTAAGGCGAAAAAGCTTTTCGATCTCGCCGTCGCTCAGTTGACCACGGCAAAAGCGGAAATCCCGCAAATGGACGACGCCAAGAAGGACGTCATTTACGAACTTGGCAGCTGTCTTGAGTTAATGGGGCGTTCCGATGCGGCCATCACTGAATTCAAAATTATCTATAGCGAGGACATTGGATTCCGAGACGTCGCGGAGAAAATTAACGCGTTTTATTCGAAGGCTTGAGTGGTGGTCGGTCGTGCCGCCCTTGCGGCGAGGATGATTCCGAACTTCTTTTTCCAAAAAATGCACCCATCCTGCTTTGCTATGCTGGGCGCGTTGGCGTCCGCTTTTCTCCTCGGCGGCGTTGCACGAGCCGATCAAAAAACAAAGACGCTCGATGTATATTGGATCGATTCTGAAGGCGGTGGCTCGACGCTGATCGTCACACCGACCGGCGAGTCAGTCTTGATCGACACCGGGAATCCCGGTGGGCGGGATCCTGCGCGGATTGTCGCAGCGGCAAAAGGCGCCGGCTTGACTGGCATCGATCACGTCGTGCTCACGCATTTCCACCTCGATCATTTCGGTGGCGGGGCGGAGGTCGCACAGCAGTTGCCGTTCGGAACCATCTACGAGCGACCAATCCCGGCAGCGGATCCGGATGGTCGCGCGCAGTCGTCGTTTCCGATGCAAATCAAAGCGTGGCGAGAAATCACGACGAAGCGGACGACACTCACGCCCGGCACCACCTTGGCACTTAAGTCGGTCGGAGCGGGGAGTCCAAAATTGGAAATTCGTTGCCTCGCCGCCGATCAAAAATTTGTCGAGCCCACTGCTAAACAGGCGCAGGTGAAAAACCCTCTAACGGGAATGGTCGAGGCGAAAGCGGTCGACACTAGCGACAACGCCAATAGCGCGGTTTTTCTCCTGTCATACGGGGCTTTTCGTTTTTTTGACGGCGGTGATCTTACGTGGAACCTCGAGGCGAAACTGGTGACGCCGGTAAACCTCGTGGGCCCGGTCGATGTCTACCAAACCAACCACCACGGTCTTGCGGTGAGCAATAACCCACTGTTGGTGCAAAGCATCGAACCGACGGTGGTGGTCATGAACAATGGGCCGCAAAAAGGCGGTGAGGCGGGGGCCTTTGCCGCCATTAATTCCACGAAATCCGTGCAGGCACGGTATCAACTGCACAAGAGCTACAAGGTTCCCGCCGAGCAGAATGCAGCGGATGAATTCGTAGCGAATTTCGGCAATCTTGTCGGTGCCGAAGCGGCCCGATGCCCGGCCAATGTGATCAAGCTATCGGTCGCGCCGGATGGGGCTCATTATTCGATCAGCATTCCGAGCAACGGCCATACCCGAACCTATCGAACCAAAGGAAAATAGCGTTCGTAGTTTCGCGATTGGCTATGGGGAGGCAGGCGTAGTTCACGGCGCGGTTGGGGCCTCGCGCGTTTCTCCTGGGCATAAAGATGGTGGGTTCTGGGAGTGGTCGTTTCCTCCTGTGAATGTATTGTTAATTCCGTCCCGAAGCATTGGCGCGTCAGGATAACTCCGACACGCTTCGTTCACCATGAACGATCCTGCTGCCCGCCCGATTCCAGTAGTGCCTACGATTCTCTTACTCGAAGACAACGAGGCATACCGTGCTCTGATCACCGAATTCTTGACGCTGGCCGGGTTTGAGGTTGTCGCGGCGCCCGATGGGCGCCGCGTGCCGGAATTACTCCAGCAACTCCACATTGATCTCCTCATTACGGATCTCTCCATGCCCGAGCGGGATGGGATCGAGACGATGACAGACCTCCGCTACACCCATCCTCTGCTTCCGGTAATCGCGATTTCGGGCGATGTCCCGCTGAACACGCACCTCTATCTGACGTTGGCGGAGAAGCTCGGGGCCTCCCGGGTGCTCGCGAAGCCGTTCAAGATGGAACAACTGGTGTTGGCGGCGCGCGAGGCCATCGCCGCCAGTAATTCCGGTGCTGGCATCGCCCGTTCTGCGAGTTAACGTTTCCATGATGGGACGGGCGCGGGACAGGTAAGCTGCCGCGCCTTGAGCCTATGGTTCACTACAGGTTGCGATCGAAGCAGGGAATCTCCGTTGGGATACGTTAAGTAAACTCGCTTTTGACTGGTCGCCGAGAGATGAGTTTCAGGGATTGCGACGGCGTTGACCGATCGCGCAGTCTCGTCGCAAGATTTTGCGTGATCGGTCCCCCATTGCCCAACTGCGGGCAGTCAACCCTCGCCTCGCTCGAATATGAAGAAAACCCTAACGTTAGTCCTCTGCTGTCTTGGTGCGCTTGTGGCCACCGAGTCGGCGCTCCACGCAGCCCACCCGTTTCTTTGTGCCGACTCGGCCGGAAACAAGGTCGCAATCGTTGCTGCTGACGGAAAGATCGAATGGGAGTATCCGTGTAAACATCCGCAAGATGTCTGGGTGCTGCCCAATGGAAACTTCCTCATCGCATTTGAGTCTGGAGCCGTAGAGCTGACGCGCGCCAAGCAGATCGCTTGGGAATATAAGGCCGGAGAAAAGACCGAGGTCCACGCATGCCAGCCGCTAGCAGACGGCAGGGTGCTGATCGTCGAGTGTGGACCGAGCCGACTGATCGAAGTGGATCGTGCCGGGAAAATCGCGAAGGAGATTAAGCTCACACTGCCGCCGGCTCCGATCAAGGCGCACAATCAATTCCGCGGCGTGCGCAAAACAGCAAGTGGTCACTATTTTGTTTCGCGTAAGGGTGAGAACCAAATCGAAGAGCTTGATGGCGACGGCAAGTCGCTGCGTCGTATCCCGGTCCCGGGGGACATCCATGAGGTGCTGCCGCTACCAAACGGTCATTTACTCGTCTCCTGCGGTGACGGCCACAAGGTTCGGGAGTTCGATGCGGCGTTGAAGGTCGTGTGGGAGTTGAATGAAAATGATGTGCCCGGGCACCCATTGCGCCTGATGGCGGGATTTCAACGTCTACCCAATGGAAATACCGTTTTTTGCAATTACCTCGGGCACGGTCATCTCGGCAAGCAGCCCCACTTCTTTGAGATCACGCGCGACAAACAGGTCGTCTGGTCATTCGCGGATCATGTGAATTTTAAGACGATCAATCAGATTCAGCTGCTCGACGTGCCGGGTGACGTAACCAAGGGAGAAATCCTTCGTTGATCCGGATGCGTGCATCATCAAAGCAACTCGGTTTTTTCTGGGGGATACTCGCTGTCGCGCAGGCACTCTTTGCGACCGAACATCCGCCGACGATCACAATCACAACGCCCATGGCCGCACCCGAGTGGGCGAGACTGGAGCGACGCCTGATTGCTGAAAACGTCCCGGCGTGCCGCGAGTTTGCCGAGAAGTATTATGATGGGCGCGGGTATGTGCAGTGTTTCGTTCGCTGGGGTGCGAATGACGGTCCCGATGATGCGTTTGAGAATTTCACCAGCTGGCCTGAACTGCACGCGCTTGGCGCGAGCGATGAGATTGCGCGGGTCTACTTGAAAACGTGGGAAGGGATGCTCAGGCAGTATTCTGACGCGAAAACGATCGATGTGCCGGCGGGCCGTGACGGCATGTATTTCAAGGAATTTTCCGCGCAGTCCGACTGGATGCACCACGGCGAAGGGTTGAAGTGTTTCAATCTCATGGGCCTTTCGATGCCCCAGCTTCCGGCCTACCAGGCGCGCGTGCGACGGTTCGCCGGGCTCTACATGGGCGAAGATGCCGCTGCGCCGAATTACGATGTGAAGCTGAAAATCATTCGTTCGATGCAAAACGGCAGCAAGGGGCCGATGTTGCGGCCGGCCACTGCGCTCGACTGGGTGGGTGATCCGTTCGACCCGACCGGGTTCAAGCTCGGTCACGGCGAGCGGACCTATGGCGAGTTTCTTGACCACTATCGCGAATATACCGAGGTGATTGGCGACCACTTCATCAACCTCGTGGCGACGGTTCTTCCGGCCAACGCCTACTTGCTCACGCATGAAGCGCGCTACAAGTCATGGATCGTCGACTACATGGACGCGTGGCTGGCGCGCATGAAGGAGAATGGCGGCGTGATTCCGAGCCACGTGGGGCTCGATGGTAAGGTGGGTGGCGTAGACGGCCGATGGTGGAGCGGTGCCTATGGTTGGGGCTTCAGCCCGGTAAATCCAGTCAACGGCCAGCGGGAGAACCGTAACCGCATCGCGCGCGCACTGGTGGGATTCAACAATGCCCTGCTCGTAACCGGCGACCAAAAATACGTCGACGCCTGGCGAAGGATGGCGGATGCCGTGAATTCGCACGCGCGGACCGTAGACGCTCATCCAGAGTATCCCACCATGTATGGCGTGGATGGCTGGTATGGTTGGCAGCGCACACCGTGGGCCATCGGCTCACTTGAGATGTGGTATTGGTCTCAGCGTGGCGATGATCGTGCCCGGCTCGGTCAGAATGAGTGGGTCGAGTATCTTGAAGGCAAAAGTCCCGACTACGTCGAAACGGCGCTACGGCGCGACCTCGCCACCATCGGGCGCAAGGTCGCCAAGTTTCGCGCGGACGACTCGGTGCCGGAAAAGCGTCTGGCGGATAACATGATGGACTCGAATCCGGCTACGACGGCGGCGCTCGTGCAACTGATGTGGGGCGCGTTACTGCCTGGCCGGGAGGGCGGTTTGCTGAACGCGCGTCTGCGGTATTTCGATCCCGAGCAGAAACGCGCTGGGGTCCCCGATGACGTGGGAGCCTTGGTTTCGGAAATCAACGATACCCGGACGGTCGTCACTTTGGTTAATCTCAGCGCAACATCGCCTCGAACGGTTCTCGTGCAAGGCGGCGCCTACGGGGAGCATCGCATTGAAACGGTGGAGCAGAGGGGCGCATCGACGCGGGTGAGTGCCGAGACGTTTTCGGTGCGGCTCGCGCCGGGCGCGGGTGCCAAGCTCACGCTGACGATGAAACGCTACGTGAACACGCCGACTGTGGGGCTGCCGTGGGAAAGGCGCTGACTTTCTTTATGGGCTTACGCCGCGTAGTTTTCTTCGCCGTGCTTTGGGCTCGCCTGACCACCATGATCTGCGCCGCGGATGCCGCACCCGTGATCGACCTATGGCCCGAGGGCGTGCCGGATATGAGGGCCGACGCCGGCCCTGAGCAGGACGATGGCAACGGACGGTTCACGAACATCCACCGGCCCACGCTCACGGTTTACACACCTGCGGCTGGAACGGCCAACGGCACGGCGGTCATATACGCGGCGGGCGGCGGCTACATCCGCGTCGCGGTGGGCGCGAAGGGCGGTGAAATCACGCGTTGGTTGAATTCCCTCGGGATCACTGTCTTTGTGCTCAAATACCGGAATGTCGAATACGGCCATCCCGCTCCGCTGCGCGATGCGTTGCGGGCCGTGCGTACCGTGCGCTCGCGGGCGGTGGAGTGGGGTGTAGCACCGGAGCGCATCGGCATGCTTGGTGGATCGGCGGGTGGACATCTCACTGCGAGTGCCGGTACGCTGTTCGATTCCCCCCAAGGGCGAACGGGTTCGCCGATGGACCAAGTCAGCGGGCGCCCCGATTTTCTTGTGCTGATATTTCCGGTGATCACGATGCAGGACCCGTTCGCCCACGGCACTTCGCGGCGCGCGTTGCTCGGCGAAAAGCCGACCGATGAAGCGAAACATCACCTCTCCGTTGACGAGCAAACGACGAAGGACACTCCGCCGACTTTTCTCGTGCATTCGTCCGAGGACACGACGGTGCCCGTGGAAAACAGCCTGCTTTTCTATCAAGGCATGCGCCGCGCGAAAGCGCCCATCGAACTCCATCTCTACCCGAAGGGACCGCACGGTGCCGGGATGGATCCCAAGCTGGGGCCGACCGCAGAGTGGCCGCGTCACTGCGAATCGTGGATGCGCTTCAATGGCTGGCTTTCCAAGGAAAAATCATGAAAAATCACGCATGGAGTCGAAGAGGTTTTTTGCGAGCGTCGCTGCTGGCGGCCTCGGCCCCGGCGATTTTGCGCGGCGCGGTGCAAGCCGGGTTTGCGATCGGACTCGTGGCCGACGCACAATACGCCGATATCGACGACAAGGGCACGCGTTTTTATAGGAACTCACTCAAGAAGCTCGGCGACGCGGTGGAGCATTTCAATGGGCGCAATCTAGATTTTTGCGCCCACCTTGGTGACTTGATTGACCGCGACTGGGGGAGCTTCGATGAGATCACCCGACCGCTTGCAGCCAGTCGCCACCGCTGGCACCAGTTGCTCGGCAATCATGATTTTGACGTGACCGCTGAGCTGAAATCCAAAGTGCCGGGACGGCTCGGAATGGAGCGGCGTCACCGTTTCTTCGATCACCGTGAATTCCGCTTCGTGATTCTCGATACCAACGATGTCAGCACCTACGCGCACCCGGCCGGTTCGGCTGAGCGAGATAACGCAGTTGCCGAGTTGAAGCGCCTTGAGGTGGAAAATGTCCCTCAGGCTAAATCGTGGAACGGTGGGATTGGCGCAGAGCAGCTCGCGTGGTTCAATCAGGTCTGCGCGGAAGCCGGGGTTGCCCGCCGAAAGGTGATCGTCCTCGCCCATCATCCGGTCGCCCCGCACAACGAGCATAACGTATGGAATTCGCCGGACGTCCTGAAACTCATCGAAGGTCACTCCCACGTGGTGGCCTGGCTCAACGGCCACAATCACGCGGGTAATTTCGCCGACCACGCCGGCGTTTCCTGTGTGACGATGCACGGCATGGTCGAAACGGCGGCGACCACGGCTTTCGCGACTGCACGCATTCTGCCGGATCGCATGGTGCTCACGGGGCACGGCCGCGAGCCGTCGCGGGAGCTGGTGTTTCGAAAGTAGAGCGGGCTTCAGCCCGCACTCGTGAGAGCCGGGTTGGGGACAAAGGCGGGGTGAAGCCCGCGGGAGTTGGAACTACTTCACCGCCGCCCAGACGCGCTGAACGTCTTCGTGGTCTTCGAGTTCTTGAAGGAATTCACCGACATCGGCGCGATCGAGCTCACTGAGTTCAGGGTAGGTTTTGGCGAGGTGGCCGATTTCTGCGGTAATGATGGTCCAGCCATTTTTCTTTAACCAGACCGACACCTCATGCACCGCCGTACGCTCCGTGATGAACCGGGCACCGGCCCGACCTTCGGGCATGTCGTCGTTTTGAGTGTGCGTGAGCGGCTCGAAATCGTTTGCCCCGGCCTCGATGGCCGTGGCCTCGAGGTCCGTGCCGAGATCGGCGTGGTGGGCGTCGACGATGCCAACGTGATCGAATAAAAATTTATTGCTGTGCAACTGCCCGAGCACACCACGGCGGAAGAGTTGGCGAATCTCCGGGGCGGTGCGTTGGTGGTTGTCAGTGTAGACTTCGACCATGACGGGGATCTTGTGCGGCGCGTAGCCTTCGAACCACACCTGCTCCATCGAGGACTTGTCGGCGCTTGTGCCCGACCCTTTGGCGATGGCGCGCTCGATGGCGTCGCGAGTCACGCCGGCTTTGCGGGCCTTCTCCAGCACCGCGAAGAGTCGCGCATTCCCCTCCGGATCGGGACCGCCGAGCTTGGCTGCGACGGTGATTTCTTTGACGAGTTTACCCACGACCTGACCTTTTTTGAGGTTCACGATCGCGCGTTTCGCGTGGAGCCATTGACGTCCCATAAGGCAGTCAGCTTGTGTTACGGTTTCGCGCGGGTGAATCTTTTATTTCAGAAAACTTCGCATGCCGTCCCTCCCGACCATCGTTCACCTCGACGCCGACGCGTTCTTTGTTTCGTGCGAACTGGCGCTGAAACCAGAGTTGCGCGGGACGAAGTGTGCCGTCGGTGGTCGCGAGCGCGGCATTATCTCTTCGGCCAGCTACGAGGCGCGCGCCTGCGGCGTCTACACGCCGATGCCGACGCAGCGCGCGCTGAAAGTGTGCCCGGACCTCATAATGCTGCCGCACACCTCGGGTCTCTACAGCAAGGTATCGCACCAGATGTTCGACCTCTGTGAAACGCTCACGCCACTGGTGCAGCGCAACTCGATCGACGAAGGCTACCTTGATGTCGGCCCGTGCGGCTTCACGACGGCGGCCGAGATCGAGCAACGCGTTCGAGGGCTGCAGCAACGGATCGCCGCCGAGCTGGAAATCCCGGTGTCGTTTGGGATCGCGAGCAACAAGCTCGTCTCGCAAATCGCCTCCAAGCTCCGCAAACCCCGCGGTTTCGTCGTCGTGCCGCCGGGCACCGAGGCGGCGTTTCTCGCGCCGCTGTCCATCGGAAAATTGCCCGGCATAGGCGCGAAGACCGAAGCGGCGCTCAACGCCCGTGGGCTGAAGCTCATCGGCGAGATCGCCCAGAAGACCGAGAGCGAGCTCGAATCCCTCTTCGGTAGCAGCTGGCGCGAGATGCTCGCGACCGCCCGCGGCGAAGACGAACGCGCGGTCCACACCGATTACGAGGACGCGAAGAGTTACTCGCAGCAGGAGACGTTTTTCGAGGACGTGGCAGATTTTGCCGAGATCGAACGCGTTGCCAAACGCATGGTGGACGAACTCCTCCCCAAAGTGCGTGAAGACAAAAAACGCGTGCGCACGATGACGGTGAAGGTGCGCTACCCCGATTTCACGCAGGAGACGCACGGCCGTAGCCTCGCCGATGCGACGGATCTGGAGGCACCCTTCTATCCGCTGGTCGGGCCGCTCCTGCGCGAAGCATGGACGAAGAAACGTCCGTTGCGCCTGGTGAGCGTGCGATTCTCGAATGTCGAGGACGGCGGCCAGCAGTTGGAAATGTTTGCCGAGACGGACGAGAAACGCCGCCGCCTTGCCGGCGTGCTGGACAAGTTGAACAACCGCGGCGGCCATGCGGTCGTGCAGCACGGCCATCAGCTCGGGGCGAAGAAAGCGTAAGCCTGGATGGTCGCTGGCCGGGAAAAAGAACCAGTGCATGGCGGTTGCGGGGGGCGGTGGGAGAAACCAAAAACTTACTCGTGAATCGTCCCCGCTTCGCCCTGCTCCTCTTGGCCTTTGCCGGTTTGCTACCCGCTGCGCCGCTGCTCGAAAAGGTGCATCTCTTCGAGGAAAAGACCGACGGTTTTGTCTCCTATCGGATCCCGGGCATCGTCGTTACGGCGAAGGGCACTGTGCTCGTTTTCTGTGAGGCGCGGAAATACTCCGGCTTGGATTGGGGCGAGATCGAACTTCACCAGCGGCGCAGCACCGACGGTGGACGCACATTTAGTCCCGCCCGCCAAGTGGCGCACCTCGGCCCGCGACTGCCGCGCAATCCCGCCAACGCCGATCAGCCCCCCGGCAAGGTGATCGGCGAGCCCGGACAGCAAACGGTGAACAATCCCGTAGCGATCGCCGATCGCGACGGCACGGTGCACTTTGTCTACTGCGTCGAATACATGCGCACCTTCTACGTGCGCAGCACCGACGACGGGCTCACGTGGAGCCCGCCCGTCGACATCACCGCTGCCGCCGAGCGCTTCCGGCCGGAATGGGCATGGCGCGTCATTGCGACCGGGCCCTGTCACGGCATCCAGCTGCGAAACGGTCGCTTGATCGTCCCGGTTTGGCTCGCGAAGGCCGAGGGCGGAGCCCACGGCCAGGCCGTCGTAGCGACAATTTTTAGCGACGATCGCGGCGCAACCTGGCAGCGCGGAAATATCGCGGTCCCCAACACCGCCGACACCCCTGGCGTAAGCGAGGCCAGCGTGGCGCAACTTAGCGACGGACGTGTGATGATCATTGCGCGCAACCATGCTCCGGCCCATCGGAAGGTAGTGGTGTTCAGTCGCGACGGCGCGACCGGTTGGGGTCGCCCCGAGTTTGCCGAGGCGCTACCCGAGCCCGTCTGCCAGGCGAGTCTGTTCAGTTACGCCGATCCCACCGCGCCGGGTAAATCGCTCCTGCTGTTTTCCGGACCCGAATCACTGGAGCGCGCTGACGGACAGGCCGTGCCGGGCGTACGCCGCGACCGCCAGGGCCTCGCTGTCAAACTCAGTCGCGACGATGGACGCTCATGGGTGGCTTCCCGCACGATTGAGCCGGGTCCAAGCGCCTACAGCGATCTGGCCGTGCTGCCCGACGGAACGATCCTCTGCTTATACGAGAACGGTCGACCCGGCGCGACCCGGCCCAACTCCAAACGCACCGACTGGCCCTATGCCCGTTTGACGCTCGCACGCTTTAGCCCCGAATGGCTCACCGCCAAGGGCGACCACTCCACCCCGACCACGCCCGCCCGCTAAATCCGGCTAATTGGCCACGTCGGCCTCAAAAAACCGTGTCTTATTTCCGCATCTTTCCTGTGAAAACCCCGTTTCGCCTGCTCGCCATCGCCAGTGCATTTGTGTTCACGCTTGTTGTAGCCGCCCAGCAAGCACCGACGGGCACGATCGAGGGTCGCGTCTACAACGCCGCGACCGGCCGCGCGCTGGAGAACGCCCGCGTCACGTTTGAGGGCACCGCTCGCGACGCGACGACGGACGAGAGCGGCTCGTATCGGATCAGCGGAGTGCCGTCCGGCCCGGCCCGCGTCAGGGTCGCTTACGTGGGTATGCGGACGGCGAATGTTGGGCTGGAGATTTTGCCCGGGGCCGTGGTCCAACGGGAGTTTGAACTTTTTCTTGTCGGCACGAGCACGGTGGCCGACCAAACGGGAGGAGAGACCGTTCGGCTCGACGCGTTTAGCGTGGTGGCCGACAGCGAGATGAGCGCGCAGGCGCTTGCTCAAAACGAACGGAAGAGCGCCGCCAACATCCGCCAGATCGTCGCGTTCGAAGAATTTGGCGATCGCGGCGCCGAAAATTTCGGCGATCTGATGCGTTTTCTTCCCGGTGTCGGAATCGTCGACGGCGGCCAGACAGCCAGCTCGATCGCGCTGCGCGGCTTTCCGGACAGCAACACCGCACTGCAACTTGACGGGGCCGAGTTGGCGAGCGGGCGGGGTAACAGCCGCACGCAATCGGTGCTCGATGTGCCGATGGCCAATATCTCACGCGTGGAAGTCAACAAAGTCCCGGTCCCCGACCAGCCCGCGAGTGGCATTGGCGGCTCGGTGAACATCATCAGCAAAAGCGGCTTTGAGTCGAAGCGCCCGGTTTTCAACTACAAGGTTTACCTGCTTACGGACAGTTACTCCGGGCTCACGCTCAAGGGCGGTCCGCGTGGTCCGACCGAGCTCTTGAGCCCGAAGTATCAGCAACCCTCGTTCGATTTCACCTACCTCCTGCCGGTGAACAAGCGGTTCGCAATGAGCTTCGGCGGTTCGCGTTCTTGGCGCCTCAAGCCAATGGAGCGCGGCAACGCCCTCGACACGCAGTCGGACTGGAACTTCAACGGCGGCTTCCAGCGCCTGAGCACGTGGCTGAGTCTGGCCAACATCATTCAAACCTGGTCGGCGCAGATCGGGGCGGAGTGGAAACTCGCCCAACGGGATGTGTTGAGCGCCAGCCTCCAACATCGCTACGTGTCGAATAATATCATGCGCCTGAGCTACGTCGCGACCTATGGCGCGGGCGCGACCGGCAATTCCACCTTTACCCAAGGCGCCGCCAACGCGGTCGGCACCGTGGCCCAAGGTGCGGGCACCAATCAGGAAACCGGGGCCGATACCACCCATTTGGTCCTGAAATACAGTCACCGCGGCGACACCTGGAGAATCGAGGCGCTCGGGGCGTTGTCCCGATCGCAATCGTTTCTCGACGATATCGACAACGGCCACTTCAACGCGGCGACGTCGTCGATTACCGGTTTGGTGCTCCGAGGCGAAGGGACCGGAGAGAATGACGCCCATATCCCCGTGCGCTATTCAGCCGTCACCGGTGCCCGGGTGCCGGTCGATATCTTCGGCCGCGACAATTTTGTTCTAGGCAATCCGACCTCCAATCAAAACAAGGTCCTCACCCAGAAGCGGACGGCCAAGTTCGACGTCACGCGGAGTTTTCTCGGTCCGCTGCCGTTCTCGATGAAGACCGGAGCCTACGTCGATCAGCAGGTCCGCGATCAACGCTCCTTTGCGCAGACGTGGACGTTCACGCCGAACGGGTTGACGACCAACGCGGCCAAGCTTGCCTCCAATTTCGACGTCTTTGACTCCGCCTTCATCGCCACGGCTCCGACAATTTTCGGCAACAAGGTCAACTGGATCAGCCTGCCGAAATACTACGACCTGATGAAGGCGCACCCCGATTGGTTTGTGCGCAACGAAGCTACCTATGTTCAGGCGGTCACCACCAATTCCCGCAAACTGGCGGAGACGGTCTCAGCCGCCTACCTGCGAGGCGATTTGCGGTTGTTCAACAACCGGCTGCTGGCGGTTGGCGGGGTGCGGTTCGAGCAAACGAAAGATGACGGCCAAGGGCAGCTCGACGACCCGACGGCGCAATATCAGAAAGACGCCACCGGCAATTTGGTGCGCGCGGCCAACGGCCTGCCGATCCTGCTCACCACCGACGCGCTCGCCCGCGCCAAGTTGCGCTACAAAGAGCGTGGCACACGCGTGATTCACACCTACAGCGATTTCTATCCTAGCCTGAACCTGACCTACACCCTCGCCGAAAATCTTCTCCTGCGTGGCGCCTACTCGCAGACGATCGCGCGGCCGAATCTCAACAATATCATTCCGGGCAGCTCCATTGCCGATCCTACCGCCGCCAACCTTGCGATCACGGTCAACAACACGGGCCTCAAACCGTGGCTCGCCCGCGGCTACGATCTCTCGGTGGAGTCCTATCAAATCAAAGGCGGCTACGGCTCGGTGGGAGTGTTTCAGCGCGACATCAAAGATTTCTTCAACTCGGTTACGACGCGCGCGACGCCCGAGTTGCTCGATCGTTACGGCCTGCCCGACGACCCACTTTATCTGAACTACGATATCACGACGCTGACGAACGGCACCAGCGCCCGCATCACCGGGTTCGAATTTGCCTATAGTCAGCAACTCCTGTTTCTCCCGCACTGGGCCCGTGGCTTTCAGGTCTTTGTTAACGCGACGCGGCTCCACCTCGCCGGTGGCGATCAGGCCGATTTCTCTTCATTTGCGCCGAGCAATTACGCGGGTGGCCTCAATTTTGTGCGCCCGCGCTTCTACGTAAAACTCTCTTTCACCTTTCAGGGCGAGACTCGCCAAACCGCCGTCGCGGCGAGTGCCGCCAACGGGATTCCCGCCGGGGTGTTCAACTATCAGGGCGAGCGGCTCCGCGTCGGTCTGAACGCGCAGTTCAGCTTGACCAAGCAAGTCGCCCTATTCGGCTCCATGACCGACATCAACGGCCCCGGCTTCAATATCGTGAACACCCAATACGGCCCCGGCATGGCGGACTATGTGCACAAGCGCCGCCGGCAGGAACTCGGCTCGATCATCACGATCGGCCTCAAAGGGGAATTTTGATTGAACTGTGGTGCTCTCTGCCTGCCCGTCTGACAGCGAGAGCACATGGACGCTTCCACCTCGCCTCGAATTTATCCCAAAATGAAACTGCTCTCCCTTGCCCTTCTCCTCACGACGTGCGCGAGTCTCCTTCGCGCGGCGCCTCTGCTCGAAACTTCAGAGGTGTTTCTCCAGAAAATGGGCGGCATCGTGCGCTATCGCATCCCCGGTGTGGTCGTCACGCCCAAGGGCACCGTGCTCGCCTACAGCGAAGCGCGGAAAAACAACAGCTCCGATTGGGGCGAGATCGAAATTCATCTTCGCCGCTCCACCGACGGCGGGCGCTCGTGGCAACCGCCGCAGCACATCGCGCACATCGGCGCGCGTCTCGAGGGCAATCCGCGCAAAAAGACCGGCGGTGAGCAGGAGCAGACCGTCAACAACCCCGTCGCCATCGTCGACCGCACCACGGGCGCGATTGAATTTCTCTACTGCATCAACTACGCGCGGTGCTACTCGATGCGCAGCACGGACGACGGCGTCACATGGAGCAAGCCCGTCGATGTCACCGCGACGTTCGAACCGTTCCGCCGCCACTACGACTGGAAGGTCATCGCCACGGGGCCCGGCCACGGCATCCAGCTCAAGAGTGGCCGCCTCGTCGTCCCCATCTGGCTCGCCTACGGCAAGGTCGGCGACCACGGTCCGTCTGCGGCCGCGACGATCTACAGCGATGACCATGGCCGGACATGGAAGGCGGGCGACCTCGCCGTGCCAAACTCCGGCGAGTTCACCAATCCAAACGAAACCATGCTCACCGCGCTTTCTGATGGCCGGGTGATGCTCGTGTCGCGCAGCGTTTCCAAAGCAAACCGCAAGATCATCACCCTCTCACCCGATGGCGCGACCGGCTGGAGCGCGCCGCAATTTCATGAGGAGCTTTGGGAGCCAGTGTGCATGGCGAGCATCGTTGCCCACCCGGCGAAACCCGGCATGCAGATCTATTCCGCGCCCCATACCCTCGGGCGCGACGCCGCCGGCAAGGAGATCCCTGCAGGTCGGGGAAAACGCGAGAACCTATCGATTAAACTTAGCCGCGATGACGGCAAAACGTGGACTGTGAACAAAACCCTCGACGCCGGCCCGAGCGCCTACTCGGATCTCGCGGTGCTACCCGACGGCACCGTCCTTTGCCTCTACGAAAAGGCCAACGACATCGTCGCGGCCCGCTTTAATCTCGAGTGGCTGCTTTTGAAACCATGATTACTTCCACTCCCCATCCATTTTCCGCCCGACTCCGTAGCGCCGAGCGCCTCTACGGCACACTCCTGGTCAGTCCGTCGCCCCATTGGGTGCCGGTCGTGGCGGGTCTCGGGCTCGATTTCGTTTTCATTGATACCGAGCACATCCCGCTGGATCGCGAGAAACTCGCTTGGATGTGCCAAGCCTACCGGGCCGTGGGGCTCCCGCCCATCGTGCGCATCACGTCGCCGGATCCTTACCAAGCCTGCGCGGTGCTGGACGGCGGCGCGGGCGGCATCGTCGCGCCCTACGTGGAAACGGCGGAGCAGGTGCGCGCATTGGTTGGCGCGGTGAAGAAGCGTCCGCTCAAGGGCGCCGTGCTGGCCCGCCATCTCGCCGGAGAGCAGCTCGATCCGAACTTGGCCAATTACGTGGAAACAGGTGCGGCTGCGCGCACCCTGATCGTGAACATCGAAAGCGTTCCCGCGCTCGAGGCGCTCGATGAGATTCTGGCCGTTGAGGGTTTGGACGGTGTGCTCATCGGACCGCACGATCTTTCGTCCAGCCTCGGTGTGCCGGAGTGCTACGATCACCCGCGATTTATCGCGGCCTGTGATTCGATCATCACCAAGGCGCGGGCCCGATCGCTGGGCGCCGGGATCCACGTGATTTATCAGGCCAACCGTCTCGCCGACGAAGAGCGCTGGGCACGACTCGGCGCGAATTTCATTCTGCACGCGGCCGATATCATTTTGTTTGCCGAGGGCATCCGGCGTGAGCTCGGCGAATTGAAGCAACGCCTCCGCGACGTGCCGTCCCCCGCAGGCGCTCCCATCAATATCTGAACACCGTCAACGTCCTTCACACCCGCGATGACTCCGTCCTTAACCATCCCCGATTATCTCCAACTCCAGCGCTGGAATACCCCGACGATCTACAACGGCTGGGAGCAGTTCACCCGCCACGACCCGGCGAAGACCGGATTCAATCTCGAAGAAACGCGCGACTTCATGCCGCACATGGGCCCGATGGTCGGCCGCGCGGTGACCGTCGTGTGCGAGCCGAGCAACGCCGCGCATCCGAAAACCAATCCCCACGCGTGGAGCGAGTATCGCCGCTATGTCGCGAGTGTGCCGGGCCCGAAAATCGTCGTGGTGCAAGACCTCGACAAACCAAACGTCATCGGTGCGTTTTGGGGCGAGGTGAACAGCAACATCCATCGCAGCCTCGGCTGCGTGGGCACCATCATCGACGGCGGAATCCGCGATCTCGACGAGATGCACAACGCCGGCTTCAAGGCGCTCGCTCGCCGGCTCTGTGTCGGCCACGCGTTCAGTTGCCCCGTGCGGTGGGGCGGGGCGGTCGAAGTCTTCGGTCGCACCGTGCAGCCGGGCCAGCTCATCCATGCCGACAAGCATGGTTTCCTCGCGGTGCCACCCGAAGACGAGGCACGCCTAATCGACGCGGCGCGCTTCATGGACGCCAACGAATGCCAGACGCTCATCCCCGCCGCGCGCGATGTCGCCGGAAAATCAGCCGATGAAATCTGTGCGGCGATTGACGAAGCCGCCCGTCGCTTCGGCGCCGCCGCCCGCGAGAAATTTGGCCGCAAGGGCGAATGGTAGGTCAGCATTGCTTCCCTTTTATCCCATGAAAACACCCCGAATTCTAACAGGCATCACCGCGCTCGCTCTGGCGGTCTCGCTCGCCCCGCAACCCGCTCGTGCGGCGAATCACACCGGTGATGTTACGGACGTGCGCGTCATCCGCCACATGGACTCGCACCCGGGCTCGTCCGAGCTCTGGGAACCCTACCTCGCGCAATGGAAAGGAAAACATCTCGTCGCCGCCTTCGGAGTGAAGATTCCCGGCAAGACCGACATGGGTGACATCGTCGCCTCGGTCTCCACCGACGATGGCGACACGTGGGGTCACCCGATCACGATTTTCGACCATCGCGAACGCCAGGGCACGATCCAGTTCGCCTACGCCAACGCGATTCTGTTCAAGCCGCCCGGGCAGGAGGTGCTGTGGGCCTATGCCATGCGTTGCCCGATGAACTACCGCCACAGCGAGGACTCGCAGCTCGTCGGTGCCTACAGCGCGGACGGCGGTCGCTCGTGGATTCCGATCGAACTCTCGATGGGCTACACCGGCCCGCTCATCTGCGTCGCCGGGCCGTATGCCTTTACCGAGAAGGGCCAGACGCGCTACCTGTTTCCGATGCACCGCAACACCCGGCGCAACGATCCCCTCGGCTCCCGCGATCATTTTGTGCTCAGCAGCACGAGCCTCATGGAATGGAATCTCGCGGCGTTCATCCCTCAACCCGTCACGGGGCCGAAAGTGTTTCTGCACGAGGGCAACCTCGCCGCCGGCGACGCGCCTGGTGAAATTAAAATGGTCATGCGCACCGCCGACTACGAGGACGAGCGCAAGATGACCGATCCGCCGCGCGCGTTTTCCACTGTGAGCAAAGACGGCGGCCGCACCTGGAGCCCCGCGCAACAGGAACCGGAACTCTGGAATGCGAAATCGAAAGCGTTCTTCGGTCGCACCGCCCAGGGCACGCACGTCTACGTCTACAACGACGGCCCTGCGTCCCCGGCACCGACCGGCCGGATGACGCTCCGCTATAAAACCAAACCTTCGGGCGGCGTGTGGGGCACGGAGAAAACGTTCTACGATTCTGGAATAAAAAATTCCTACCCGACCCTGATCGAAGTCGCGCCCGGCGATTTCCGCGTCGTCTGGGACAGTGGCACGGCGACCCGCTCCCGCACCCATATCCAATTCGGTAAATTCCGTGTCGCCGACAAACCGTGACGCGGAACAGGTCCCGTCATGCCCCACGCCTCTCTCACTCCATCACTCCAATTTCCTGTGCTTGTCCCCCATTGCACCATGAAAACCAAATCCCGCCACCCCCATAACCGCGCGATGACGACCGCCCGATCCCACGCTGCTGTTCCCTCCCTATTCTTCCTACGCGCGACCGTCTCAGTCTTGGCGTTTGCTGCGCTGCTCGTCTTCCCGCTTCACGCACAATCCGCCACCGGCGTTATCGAGGGTCGCGTGTTCAATGCCGCGACCGGCAACACCCTCGCCAACGCACGGGTCACGGTCGATGGTGCCGGCCAGGAAGCCATTACCGACGCCGCCGGTGAGTACCGGCTGGCCGGTGTGCCCATTGGCACCGCACAGATCAGCGTGACCTACGTGGGCATGACCGCCCAAAGAGCCACCGTCGCCGTGGTCGCCGGCGGTGCGGTGCGGCGCGAATTTGAACTGGTGCTGGACCGCGCGGGGCGTCCCGCAGCCACGGGGGAAGCGGTGAAGCTCGACGCATTCACCGTCGTCGAAGATCGGCAGATGAGCGCACAAGCCATCGCGATGAACGAGCAGCGCACCGCCCCGAACATCAAGAATGTGGTCTCAATGGATGAGTTCGGCGATCGCGGGAACGAAAACATCGGTGAGTTTCTCCTCTTCCTTCCCGGCGTCTCGGTCACTACGTCGGGCTCCGAGCCGACCACGGTCGCGATGCGCGGGTTCCCCGGCAATAACACCGGTCTCACGATCGATGGTGCAGAGACCACGGGGACCTTTAACGGTAACAGTCGCGCGCTCGATCTGCGGGAAGTGCCGTTCAACAACGTCTCGCGCGTCGAGATCACCAAGGTCCCCACGCCCGACATGCCGGCCACGGGATTGGGCGGCTCGATCAATTTGATCACGCGCAATGGCTTCGAGTCCAAAGTCCCGAAATTATCCTTCAACGCCTACACGATGTTGCACAATCGCAACGGGCTCACGTTCGACGGCGGCCCGCGCAACGCTTCGGGCGTGACGACGGCGAAATACATCCAACCGTCGTTCGACTTCAATTACCTCCGTCCCGTCAACCGAAACCTCGCGATCACGATCGGTGGCTCGCGCACGTGGCGCGCAAAACCGATGGAGACCGGCACCAAAGACACCGACGAGAGCCCCACGTGGGACCAGGTCCGCCTCGTCCAGACCACGAGCCAGTGGAACAGCCTCGCGCAGGAATTCAAAACTCTCCAAGGCCAGATCGGCATCGATTGGCGTTGGCGCGAAACCGACTCGTTCTCGGTCAGCGCCCAGTATCGCGCCTACGGCCTGCCCATCACACGCAGCGTGCTCGGGTTTGCCTACGGCGCCGGGGCGACGGGCAACGCGACGTTTTCCCAGAGCGCGATTCCCACCGGCACCGCACTGCCGGCGGGCACGGTCACGATGAATGGCAGCGGTGAAAACGTCGACATCCTCACCCAGACCAAGCTCTACAATTTCAAATACCGCCATCGCGGCGACACGTGGCGCCTCGATTTCGGCAGCTACCTCTCCACCTCCGGCACCGACCGCTGGGACATCGATGCGGGCTTTTTCAACACCACTCCCGCCACAATTTCCAACGTCATCCTTCGCGGCGACGGCATCCCGAGTTCCGGCGGCACCATCCCGACGAGCTATTCGGCGACATCGGCCACCGGCCAGCCCGTCGATGTCTACGATGGCGGCAACTACGCCATCACCAGCGGCAACACCAATCAGCCCGATTGGAATACCCAGCGCTACAATTTCAAAGCCGACCTCGCCCGCGATTTTCGCGGCGCGATTCCACTTACGCTCAAGGTCGGCGGGCTCGTCGATACGATGCAGAACGACCAGCGCCGCTACCCGAAGACGTGGACGTTCCGTCCCAACGGCCTCAGCGACACGACCTCGCGCCAAGCGAAAAATTTCGACGTGTTCGACACCGCCTTCAACGACGATGCGCCCACGGTGTTCGGCCGAAAGGTCCGCTGGATCAGCGGCAAGAAGCTCTACGAACTTTACCAGCAGAACCCCACGTGGTTCGTGACGGACGACGCGCAGGTCTGGCAGGATCGTGTCACCAACTCGCGCCAGCTCTCGGAGCAAGTCGCCGCCGCCTATCTCCGGGCCGATGTGCGGCTGTTCCACAATCGGCTCTGGCTCGTCGGCGGCGTGCGCTTCGAGCGCACGCACGACAAGGGCAGCGGTCCGCTCAACGACATCAACGCGCAATACCAGCGCAACGCCAACGGCACCCTCGTCGACGGCAATCCCACCCTCGCCGGCGTCCAGCCCGTGCTCCGATCGAGCGATGCGCTCACTCTGCGCAAACTCCGCTACGTCGAACGCGGCGCCAACTCGGACCAAGACTACAGCGGCTACTACCCGAGCCTCAACGCATCGTTCAATCTCACCGACAACCTCATTCTCCGCGCTGCCTACGCGCAAACGCTGGGCCGCCCGAACATCAACAATATCATTCCAGGCGTCACGATCTCTGATGCGTCCGCCCTGAATCCCGTCATCACGGTCAACAACTCGGGCCTGAAACCGTGGACCGCGAAGAGTTATGACTTCTCGATTGAGAGCTACCAAATCAAGGACGGTTTCGGTTCCGTCGGCGTCTTTCAAAAGGAGATCAAGGACTTCTTCACCTCCGTCACCACCGACGCCACGCCCGCGCTCCTCGAACTCTACGGCCTCGAGAGCGATCCTTCGCTGCTCACCTACAAAATCACGACACTTGCCAACGGCGGCGACGCCAAGGTCAAGGGAGTGGAGTTCACCTACCGCCAGTCGCTCACGTTTCTGCCCCACTGGGCGCGGGGCCTGCAGGTGTTCGCCAACGCGACGAAACTCAGCCTCAGCGGTTCGCGCACGGCGGATTTTTCGGGCTACAATCCCAAATCGCTTTCGGGCGGCATAAACTTCGTCCGCGGTCGCCTCGCGCTCAAATGGACGATCAGCTACACGGGCGACGTGAACACCGGCGCAGTCGCCGCGAGCGCCACGGTCGCTCCGAATACATTCAACTACCAAGCCAAGCGCACGCGCATCGGCGTCAACGCGAGCTACAGCCTCACGAAACGCTACTCGCTCTACGCCTCGCTCGTGGATTGGGGCGGCTTCACGCAAAACCTCCAGCGCTATGCGCCCACCACGCCCGACTACGCAAAACCGACGCGTTGGCAGGAACTCGGTTTCTACACCAACGTCGGCGTGCGCGGTTCATTCTGAAATCAGTTGCCCGTGCGTTCCCCGTTCTTCGTTCTCCGACTTCTGTCCCCGTCCGTTGTGTCCTTGGATGCTAGCATACAACGCTTTCTTTGTCTCCGGCTTGGACGGCTATCCCACGTATCGCATCCACTCGCCGTGATTCGTGTGGAGAACTGCGATCTTCGGCCCGGTGAACTTATCACGTTTGCCCGCTGCGTACTGAGCGCATCTTAATCTCACTCCTCATTTTCCTATGCAAAACCGAATTCGCGGTCTCGTCGCCGCACCTTTCACTCCCTTCAAAGCTGACCGTTCGATCAATCTCGACGTCATCCCGATCTACGCTCGTTTCCTGCGGGGAAACGGCGTGAGTGCCGCCTTCGTCTGCGGCACGACGGGCGAGGGACTTTCCCTGACGTTGGAAGAACGTTTCGCCGTTTCGGCGAAATGGGTGGAATCAACGAGTGAGACTCTGCCGGTGATCGTCCACGTCGGGCACACCTGCCTCGAGGACGCCCGCAAACTCGCGGCGCACGCGGAAAAAATTGGCGCCGCCGCAGTCTCGGCACTGGCTCCAATGTTTTTCAAACCTCGCAATACGGCCGAACTCGTCGACTGGTGTGAGGCGGTGGCCTCCGCCGCGCCGTCCCTGCCATTTTACTACTACAATATTCCGTCGATGACGGGTGTGACGCTGCCTGTCGCGGAGTTTCTCGCCACAGCAGCCGACCGGATTCCGACGCTTGTCGGTGTGAAATATACCTACGAAGACTTCCCAGACTACAACGCGTGCGTCACCGCGGCGGGCGGTCGCTTCGACATTCTCTTCGGCCGCGACGAATTGCTGCTTGAGGGCTGGAAGGCCGGTGCGCTCGGTGCAGTGGGCAGCACCTACAACTACGCAGCGCCGATCTATCTACGGTTGCTGGCAGCGCACAAGAGCGGCGACGAGGCCACCGCGCGAAAACTGCAGGACACCGCGATCAAGATGATCGCAATCTGCAACGGCGTCGGCGTGACCCACCTCGCTGCGTCGAAGGCGCTGATGACGATGTTGGCCGTGGATTGCGGTCCGGTGCGGTTGCCACTAGCCCAGCCCAGCGCTGACCAACTGGAGGTTCTCCGTGCAGAGCTCACCAAGATTGGCTTCTTCGATTTTGCGTGCCGCCTAGAAACGTAACTTCGGAAAGGTTGGCGCAGAGGGGGCCCAGAACGGGCCCTACCGCCGTGCTGCCGTGGACCCGCCTGCCGTGAATTTCGGCAGCAATGGGGCTGGCGACCGCAAGGCCGGGCTGCGGTTGAGCATCTGCAGCAGTGCCCCGACAATTTTTTTGGCGAAGGAATGCGGATCGACGCGGTAGCGCGCAGGCTCAGGGACGAGCGAGGCCAGAAACGGATCGTCGTCCCGCGAGATGAGTGAGATGTCCTGCGGCACCCGTAGGCCACGCTGGGCGAGCAGACTGGCGGTGGAGAGGTAGGCGTAGAAATTGCTCACGACGAGGGCGGTCGGCGGACTCTTCCGCTCGAGCAGGGAGCGCAGGGCGCGTGCGACCGACTCGACGTCATCGCGGTGATAGGCGATGTCCGCAGTGGCGTCAGCGTGCGGCGATCGGCGCACGCCTTCGAGAAAACCGCGTTCACTGTCGACGTCGCCGGCGCGGCGCGATTCACGATTGAGCAAGGCGAGCCGGCGATGGCCAAGGCGCAGCAACACACCGGCGGCGTGCCGACAAATTGCACGGTAATCCAAATCGTAGTGCGGCAGAATTACGTCCGGATAGGTGGAGCCCGCAACGAGGCAAGGGGCACCGCGCCGGGCAAACCACCGCTGCATGGCCTCGGAAGAGAGCGTGAGCACCCAGGCGCTGTGCGGGTGCTGGTCAATGAGCCGCTCGAGCGTGCGCGCCGGATTAGTCTGGAAATATTGGCGTCCCTCGTGGATGCGGAGCCGATAGCCCTCCTCAATGAGCAGATCCTTCAACTCGTCGATCCATAGGGCGATGAGCGGACGCAGGCGTCCAATCGGTTCGGGGATGAGCACACCGACGGTCTTAGCCTGATCCAGCGCGGACGGGGATTTTGCTACGCCGAGCACGCGGTTCCCGAGTCCGCGGACGGGTTCCACCAAACCCTCGGACTTTAGCTGTTCGAGCGCGGCGCGAACAGTGTTGCGGCTCGCCTGCAGGGTGCGACTGAGGACACGTTCGCTGGGCAACCAACCGCGCCACGTGCCCTTTTCCAATTCGGCGCGCAATTGCACGGCGAGCTGGCTGGCGACGGTGCGATGGGGAATCAGCGTCATGGACGAACCAAGGACGCATCAAGGGACGCGCGGCGGCGAAGCTATTTTTTGTCCGGATGCTCAGTAATCGTGGCCGACCAGACGCGCGGCGAACGCACGCCCGGGCGCGCTTCGCCACCGGGGACGACGACCTGCCCGCGCCACATCGTAAGCGTCGTCGTGACGAGAGAGAATGGCACGTCTCCGGCGTTGCTCCACGTGTCGTCCGACGGACGGTAGGCGAGGGTGCCGCGCGGGAATCCCTGGTGGGCGGTGGGCGCGAGCGTGACTTGCGAACCATCATCGCCGCCGAAGACGAGCAAACGTCCGTTGACTGCCGGGGCAGGGGAGGGAGCGGCGACCGCCACGCGCGGCAGATCGGCGATGCGTTTCCAACCTGCCGCCGGGGTGTAGCGATAAGCGTCGGGCAGCCACTCGCGCGCAGGCTTGCCGTTGCCGTCCGTGATGAGCCGTGCGCCGCTGAAGAGAAAAAAAGCTCCGTCATGGACTCCTGCGGTTGCGAGAATGCGTTCCCGTCCCGGCCACGAGGGGAGTGTTCGCCAGCCGCTTGAAAGTTGATTGAGGTCGAGCGCGAAGAAAGCGTTTTGCGCCGTTGTGGCCTCGGGTCGGTCGAGGCCGCCCGCAATGTAGAGGGTGCGGTCGACGAGAGCGCCAGCGGCCATCGCCAGGGGTCTAGGCAAGCGAGGCCATGCGGTGAGTGTAACATTCTTCCCTTCGCGGCGTGCGAGCCAGACTTCGTCGAAATTGCGGGAGGCATCTCCGCCGCCGATCAGGACAAATCCATCGGGAGTGTTGACGGAGACTCCGTAGCCGGCGGCGCGCGGCAATCGACCGGCTTCGTGCCACGCGTTTGCCCGGGCCTCGAGCACGAAGACGCGGTCATACCAGATTTTTGTGCCACCCTCCCAAGGACGTTTGTCGGGGAAGTTTGCGCCTCCGGCGACGATGAGGGCGTCGCCGCTTACACCGGCGTAACTGCCAGCGAAGCCTTCAACATCCGGCAGGGAGGGAAGTTCTGTCCAAGAGAGACCGGGGACCATGGTGGAGGTGGGCTGGGCGCGCAATGCGACGCCGAGTGAGAACGTCAGGAGGCAGAGTGAGGCGGAGCAGAGTGAGGTGGAGCAACCGGGCATGAAGGTTAAGCAGGTAGATTGATGACAACGTGAGTTTACGCAGGCAAGCGGGGGACCGCTGGATTTATTGTTGAACCAGTGGAAGCCTTCAGTGGGAACGTCGGAGAGACTGCCGCTTGCGCAACGCACAGACTTAACTACAACCCACCGTGTATGCCGATCTACGAGTATTATTGTCAGGATAACCACACGATCTACCAGTTTTATGCCAAGACCCTTGCGCAGGGTAAATTGGTCCCGAAGTGCCCCGATAATCCCAAATTCAAGCTGCGCAAACTGGTCTCCGCGTTTGCCGTGACCAAGGGAGGAAAAAGCGATGAAACCAGCGAACTGAAGCCCGACACTGCGCTTGGCGAATCAGCTGACGACTCGCGCATGGAAGCGGCCATGGGTGCCATGGAAAAAGAGTTTTCGGGCGTCGATGAGAATGACCCAAAGGCAATGGCGCGGATGATGCGTAAAATGTCAGACCTGACCGGCGAAAAAATCGACGGCGAGATGGAAGAAGTCGTGCGCAAATTAGAAGAGGGGGTCGATCCGGAGTCGCTTGAATCTCAGATGGGGGGCGGCGATGCGCCGGACGGCGGCGGTCCCTATGGCGACGACCTGGGTATGGGGCCGATGGGCAACCCGGGGCCTGCGGCCAAAGACCCGAAGGAACGGAAACACCGCTTCAAGGTGCGCCCACCGTTGCGGCGCGATCCGATGCTCTACGACTACGAGTAAGTGAGGACCGGCAATTCGTGTTCGGCGCGGTTAATTTATTTGAGGCCGCGTGAAGAATAGCGCGGATTAGCACGATGTCTTCTCCTGAACTGGTTTCCCGCATTGCCGCAGCCAAACAAGCGGTGCTCGCCCAAACTGAGTTGTTGCACCGTGAATTCGGGCGCGCCGAGAGCAAATGGAAGAGTGATGGCACGCGGGTGACTGCCGTGGATGTCGCCATCTCAGAAAACATTTTTCGCGAACTTGCCGCCCAGTTCCCCGCAGATCAATTCTTCAGCGAGGAACTCGCCGAGACGGACGCACCCATTGCCGTGACGGCGCGTTTTTCATGGGTGCTCGATCCCATCGATGGGACAAATAATTTCGCGTTGGGCATTCCCCATTGCGCGATTTCGTTGGCACTGTGCGAACTGGGCGAACCGGTCTATGGGGTGGTCTACGACCTGAGCCGGCGAGTATTGATGCATGGGGGACCAGGGTTTGGCCTGCACGATGGCGAGCGAAGCCCACAGGTGAGCAGTGCGCCGTTTTCGAAGGAGACGTTGGTCGGCTTCCATAGTCCGTTCGACAAGACGCTCATGCCGATGGCGAGCGGCGTCCTCTCACAGTTCAAGATCCGCGGACTCGGCAGTGCGACTCTCCACCTCGCTTATGTGGCCGCCGGCATTCTCGATGGTTGCGTCGATTATAACGTAAAGATCTGGGATCTGGCTGCTGCCATTCCTCTCGTGCGCGCTGCCGGAGGCGAAGTTCACTTCCTGAACGGCGAACAGCTGCCGATGAAAATCTTTGATTTGAAGATGAAGCGGATCATCTATGTCGCGGGCGGCCCGGCCATCTGCGCCCGACTACGTGATCTGATGTCCGCCTGAGCCGAGTTTGCTGTAGCAGTGACCGCACCGTCAGGGGTGTGTTGCCAATCGGTCAGATTTGGATAAAGGCTTCAAAGCCAAAAGACTTTCGTTATCCGAAGCTCCCAATAACCCTCGGAGACCACATTCGGAGGCGTCGAATCGACCTCAAACTACTCCAGCGGGAGTTAGGGCAACACATCGGGGTTCATTGCCTTTCAGTTACCAATTGGGAACTCAATCGGACGATTCCGGAGCTCAAACACATGCCGGCAATCCTCGCCTTCTTGGGCTTCAACCCGCTTTCTCGTCCAACCACTTTGGCGGAACGCCTTGTCATGCATCGCCGGTCCCGCGGCTGGTCGCAAAAGCGTCTCGCGGACGAACTCGACGTCGACCCGACAACGTTGGCGAGGTGGGAGCGGGGCGAGAAGACCCCGTGGGGGCCTTACGCCGTCAAAGTTGAGGCGCTGTTGGGTTGAATGGACGTCATCCGCGCCGGGCAGTGTGGTAAAATCGTTCCCTTTTTCCAGCCCTCCCTAGTGTCGGACTTGCGCGAGTAGCTCGCTCGTTCCGAATACGCTGGAAAAAGAAACGCGCCAACTTGGCGCATTTACCCGGGAGCGGAGACGTGATTACAAGATCTTTGGGATCGGTATTATATGGGACGCACGGCCATCGTCCGCCCTGCCCAGATTGCGGTAAGGTGAATTCAATCATGTTCGGATTTGCGCGCAGCACTCGGACCGTCACAGGCTGATAGAAATGGCACGACCCCCTGGTCTCTGGCTATGCATCACGGTCGAAATTTAACATGCAGATTCCCAAATTATCCATTCCCAAGGTTCCGCTGGTCGGATAGGGTATTACCTGCTTGGAATGCACGCCGTGACGCCGGCTGCGATCGTGCGCGCATTACCAAGACGCCAAACCCCATGCCCCCGCCGACCCCGCTCTCCAGTTCTGTTCCCTGCGATGCCCTGACGCAGACCCCGTGCCTTTCGCATCGGAGCCCTCCAGCAGTGATCGCCTCTAGTCATTCGCAATGGTTCACCGATGAAGTGCAGTCCCATGAGCCGGCCCTCCGCTCGTATCTGCACGGTGCGTTCCCTAAGGTCCGTGACGTCGACGACGTGGTCCAGGAATCTTACTTGCGCGTATGGCGGGCTCATGCCTCCGATCCTTTGCGCTCCGCCAAAGCGTTCTTGTTCACTGTCGCGCGTCGGCTCGCCCTCGACTGGCTGCGGCACGAAAAACGTTCTCCGATCACTGTCGTAGGGAATCCAGCCGAGTTGAGCGTCTTAGATGAAAGAGCCGGCATCGCGGAATTGGTCTGCGCCCGCGAGAAAGTTGAGATTCTCTCGGACGCGCTACTCACCCTGCCGCCGCGTTGCCGAACTGTAGTCATGCTTTACAAACTCAAAGGCATCAGCCGCCCCGAAGTCGCGCGCCAGCTCGGCATCTCCGAAAAGACGGTCGATGAGCAGGCTGCCCGCGGTGTGAGGCGGCTAGTGGCATATTTTCACGCCCGCGGTATCGACCGGTTGTTTGAAGCATGAAAGCGCGCCCGCCGACCCCATCCGAATCGCATTCCGCCGACGACGCCACGACCACGCCGGCCATCGAATGGGCGACTACCAACGGTACGGTCGATCAGGTGTTCACCCGCGTGGAGGCGAAACTGCGCCAACGGCGTCGGCGGCAGCTGGCCGCCGCCGGAGCATTGGGCGTGCTCCTGGCCGTGGGCACCGCGTTGTGGCAGCCTGCGCGCGTCGCCACCGAACGTCCTGTGGCGGTCGTCCCGACCCTCGCCGCGACCGTTCCCCGCAAAGAAATCCTCGATGACGGTACCATCGTCGACTTGCGCGACGGCGCCCGACTCGTCGTGGCATTCACCGCAGAAATCCGCCGAGTCAGACTCGTGAGCGGCGAGGCGCATTTTAAGGTGGCCAAGAATCCGCAGCGTCCGTTCGTGGTTGAGGCCGGCGGAATCGACGTGCGCGCAGTGGGCACGGCGTTCGGGGTGCAACTCAGCGCGCAAGCGGTCGAAATCCTCGTGACAGAAGGCCGGGTCGTGGTCGAAAAACCCGCCGAAACCACCCCCACCGAGGCCGCACCGCGCGCGCATAGCTTCGGCAGGGTTGACGCTGGCAATAAAGTCATAGTCGAATTTGCCCGCCCGCTGGCACTCGTGCCCGTTGTGCCGGTCACGCCCTCCGAAATCGACGAGCGATTGGCGTGGCGCGCGCCGCGCCTTGAGCTCAACGCTACCCCACTCGCGCAGGCGCTTACGTTCTTTAACCAGCATTCAGGTGTCCGCCTGACTTTCGCCGATCCCGAAATCGGCAAACTTGAGCTGAGCGGGTCGATCCGGGCTGATAACGCCGAGCCTTTGCTGTATTTGCTGCGCCACGAGTTCGACCTCGAGGCGGACCGCTACCCGGGCGAAATCGTCCTCCGGCACAGACGTTGATCCCGCGGCTGTGCCCCTCAGTCGACCGCGCGGTGAGTTTTCGGAAAAACCACCGCTCTCGTAGGGAAACGCGCCAGCTCGGGCGTCAACCTTGATATGCCCCCGCTTCGTCTACCCAAGCTTACTCTGGCGCTCTGTCGACTTCTCTTTGTTCTATCCTTGCTCTTTCACCTCGGGATTTTGTCCGCCGCGGTGCCGGCCACCAAGTCCTTCAAGGTGCCCGCCGGTTTGGCCGAGACGTCGCTCCGCCAATTCGTCGCACAGGCTGGTGTCGAGGTGCTGTTCGCCACGCGCACGGTCGGCAGCGTGCGAACCAATGAAGTTCGCGGCGACTTCACGGCACACGAAGCCCTCGACCGCCTCCTCGCCGGCACCGGTCTCATCGCGGAGCACGACGGTCGTGCCAATACTTGGACCGTCCTTACCGACCCAAACGCCGTCCGGGCGGCGCCAAAGACCCCGGGCGACCGTCCGAACGCAAAGACGGCCGCTGAGGGCGAGGCGATCCAGCTAAGTCCCTTCGAAGTCAATACCTCCCGGGATACGAGCTACGGCGCGCTCAACTCGAACTCGATTACGCGGTTCAATACGGAACTCGCGAAGATGCCAGTTTCAGCTGAGATTTTTACCAAGGCGTTCATGGACGATGTGGCGGCATCTTCGGTTGAAGAGCTAGTCCTGAATTATGTGGCCGGCGCGGGTTTCGCTTCAGCCGACGATAGCAACGCGGCCGACTTGCAGCCCGGCGACCGTGCTGGCCAAACCTCGATCCAACTGCGAGGGCTGGCGCTTCCGAAAGGGCAGCGGGACGGTTTCATGCCCCTGGGATCCGTTGGGTATCAGAGATCGAGCAACTTCGACATCGAGCGGGTTGAGGTGATCCGCGGGCCGCAAGCGCTCCTCTACGGTCCCGGCGGGGCGGGTGGCGTGATTAACGTGACCTCCAAGATGGCCCACTTTGGCCGTGACGAAGGGAGTCTCCTGTATCGGGTGAATCAATATGGTGGGAAACAGGCGGTGCTGGACGTGAATGTGGGGGCCAAGAACCTCGCCGTGCGCGCTTCCTTCCTGCGCGAAGACAAACAGGAGCGCCGTTTGAACATCGGTGGACCAATCAACGGTCAGTACGTCCAATTTGCAGCGAAAGCATTTGGCTCGACGACGCTACGGCTTTCGCTCGCACAGACAAAATTCCTCCGCTCCTACGCCGGCTACGGAGGCAGCTATACCATCGTTCTTCCCAATTCCGATCCCCGCAACGGTTATAAACTGCATTATCTACTGGCAACGGACCAAGCGGGTGCCTCGAATCCGGTGACCGGAGCAGCCTATTCGGGCGGAGCGCTTTTCAACGGGCGCCTCGACTGGGGCAATATAGACTCTTTTGGAGGTTGGATGGCCGGCGAACTGTCGGTCAACGACTATGTGCAGTTCACTGCCGACACCAAATGGAACCGCTGGCTCTCCACGCAACTTGCCGTTGGCTACAACGAGTATTGGGATGATAACCGGAATAGCGAGCCAGCGCTGCGCGGCCCCGGGGCGAACGGCAACCCACTCACGACGTGGGCGGCCGCTACCACGATGGCGAATCTGACCCTGCCCTCTCGTTCCAAGGGCATCCGATTCTCCGCTGTGGTGACGAATGAATTGCTTCGCGGTGCGGCCCACAGTCAAACCATCATCGGCACGGACTTCTGGCGGACCATGGGCGCCGAGATCGCGTATCGCATGTATGCGGCCGATGGCGACTTCAAGCCCATCGTCAACCCGGCGGTATCGGCGAACAACGGACTCACGGTGATGCCGCAGTTCTCCTGGTCCCTGGCAGACGGCGTTGTGCGCAAGCCCGTGGTTTACCCGTTCGCCGATCGGGCGACGGTTGGCGGGGTCAATTATGTTCGGCTTCTGACCAATCCGCCGAACGCTGCCTTGCGTAGCGCTGACAATCCACTGGGGGTTACACTCGGTGGTGGGAGCTATGTTATCACTAAGGTAATCAACAAAGGCATTTTCGGGGCCAACACCACGAGTTGGCTCAACCGCCGCCTGGAAACCCTCCTCGGATTTCGGTATGCGGTTTCCGACTCGGATCGGCTCGACCAACAAACTGGCCTTACCCATAAGCGCGCGCTCTGGAAGACGACGAATTTCAACGCTGGCGCCAATTACGCCTTGCTGAGCTGGCTTCGGCCCTACGTTGGATTCTCCGATTCGAACCAACCGCCGCCGGTTCTCTCGCCCGGCCCTCGCGGGGACGTGCCCAAGCCCGCCCACGGACTGGGAACTGAAATTGGACTGAAGTTTGCAGACTCGACCGGCACCATTTCCGGCTCGATCGCTGCCTACGTTGTGAACTCCAGAAACGAGGAGTTTCGCGTCAACGCGACACTGCGCGATGCGATCAATCCCACCGGTCTCAATGGCAGTGACGGCACAAAGGGCGTGTGGGTAAACGCGGATCGGAAGTCCCAAGGTCTCGAACTCGTCCTCACCGCGGTGCCGGCAAAGAACTGGCGTGCTCGATTCAGCGTGTCGATGTCCGACGGTAAAGTCAGCAGCACGCGGGTATTCGAGCAGGTGTACAATGATCAGTTCTATGCGCGCAATGGTGCGGTCACGTATGCCGACGGCACTCCGGTGTGGGTGCCGACGACCCCAACAGCGGCAAACCCCACCCGAACCGCTGGCGCCGCGGGAGCGATGCCGCTGACGATCGCGTTGATGAACGATCGGACGAGCCCGTACTGGGCAAATCCGCAACCCGTGACCAGTGCGATTGCGACGGGTTCAGCGGTCGCCACGGTGTTGCGCAACACGGATCCAGTTCACGGTCCCATCCTGACCGGCGTCGCCGGCCTCCCGATTTCCGATCTGCAAATTGCCCCCAATTCCGTGAGCCCGCCGCCAGGTACCATTCCCGTATCGCTCAGCGGTGAAAAGACGACCGGCTATCCGCTCTACAGCCTCAACAGTACCCATGTCTACAACTTCACATCTGAGCGGTTGCGCGGTTTCAAGATCGGAGGGACGGCGAGCTTGGGATGGAAGTATCGCAATTTTTATTATTACCCCGATGGCATAGTGCCAGGAGCGTCCCGTACCATGTTTTCATATCCAACCCAGGTCGCGTTCGACCTGTTGGCAGGCTACACGCGGAAGATGAGCCGCATCACCGTCTCGACGCAGTTCAACGTCGCCAATCTCTTCAACCGTCATCACATTCTGATCATCCCGGATGTGAACAACGGCTATAAGACTGCCTCACTGCTCAATGCGACGTTCGACCGGCAACCCAGAGAAGTCACGTGGACGAACGAAATCCGGTTCTGATGCTGTGTCTTTGTCCTCACGAATTGTCGTACCGCCGACCAGCCGAGGCTCTGGAGAAGAGGCAAAACTTCTCCGGGCCTTGGACGAAATGTGGCGGGAGTTTCCGAGGCTGGGAACTGACGAATCGAATGAAAGCGAACGATTGCCCATGAAGCCCATCGTCACTCTCCTCGCGGCCGTCCTTCTCGCGCCGCTGGCTGCGCTGCATGCTGCCGACACTCCGAAGTCGCAGGCCAAACCCAACATCCTCGTCATTCTCGCCGATGACCTCGGTTACGGTGACTTGAGCTGCTACAATCCGGAACGCGGAAAGATCCCCACCCCAAACATCGACAAGCTGGCATCGCAGGGGATGCGTTTTACAGATGGGCACTCCTCCTCGGGCGTCTGCACGCCGTCGCGTTACTCGATGCTCACCGGACGCTACCATTGGCGGACCCACAAGCAAAAGGGAGTTCTCAACGGATTCTCCGGGCCGCTGCTCGCGCCAAACCGCCTGACCCTGGCAGGCGTCGCCAAGCAGCATGGCTATGCTACGGCGTACGTCGGGAAATGGCACTTGGGAATGGTAATGCCCACGCCGATCACGGCGGGAGTCATCAAAGAGGGACCGATCAGCCACGGGTTTGACTATTACTTCGGCATCAGCGCCTCCCTCGACATGGCGCCTTATGCCTTCATCGAAAACGACCGTTTCACGGAATCGCCCACCGCCACAAAATGCATGCTGGTAATCAATGGCAAGGAGGAGACTCGGCGTGGTCCCGCCGCGCCGGGATTCGAGTCGGTGCAAGTCTTGCCAGCGTTCGTGCGGAAATCAGTCGAATGGATTGGGGCGCAGAAAGACCATCCGTTTCTTCTCTATCTGGCTCTGAACTCGCCGCATACCCCGCTGGCCCGGACGAAGGAGTGGAAAGGCAAGAGCGGTCTGGGCGATTACGCCGATTACGTCATGCAAACCGACGCGGCGGCCGGTGAAGTGCTGCGGGCACTGGAGACCGCCGGTGTGGCCGATGACACCTTGGTGATTCTCACCAGCGACAACGGCCCCGCTCGCTACGTCGGCACCTCGGTGAGCGAGGATCCCCGCGACTCGAATGAAGGGGTGGACGCGATAAAGAAACTGGAAGCGAAGGGGCATTTCCCGAGTGGGCCGTTGCGCGGCTACAAGACGGACGCATGGGAGGGCGGTCATCGCGTGCCGTTCATCGCCCGCTGGCCAAAGGTGATCGGGGCACGGAGCGTTTGCGATCAACTTGTTCAACAGGCAGACCTCATGGCAACCTTCGCCGAAATCCTAAAGATCAAGCTCCCAGATAACGCAGGCGAGGACAGTTTCAGTCTCCTGCCTTTGTTCAAAGGCGAGGTACAACCCACGCGCGAAAACGCCGTGAGTACATCCAGCGGCGGAATCCCTGCCGTGCGGAAAGGTCCGTGGAAATTCATTCCCGAACGCGCACCCGGTGATTCAACGCCCGTGCAGCTGTACAATCTTGCCGACGACCTTTCGGAAAAGAAGAACCTCGCCGCATCCATGCCGGAAAAAGTTACCGAGATGAAAGCGCTGCTGGAAAGGCTCATTTCCGACGGTCGGAGTACACCCGGAACGCGGCAGCGGAACGATGTAGAAGTGGTGCGCTAGGCGCCAGGGCTAGCGCGATTTGATCTTCGTGCACACGCAGCGTTACAACGAGGATGGTACTGGTCGTTGCCCCGCCGTCGCGCTGAAGAGGTTCTTCAGCCTCGCCAACGACCTTGGCAAGCAGCACGACAGCACTGACGTAACCATAAAATATCCATGAGTTGCAAAGTCTCACTAAACTTAGAGCGTCAAAGTCGTAGTGCCACAGAGGCTGGACCGAAGGATGCGTGACCCCGGAGGCCGGTGGATTGGGGCGGCAGCGTGAACAACTCGGAAAACGGAAATATGGTTCCTCGGCCACCTCTGGGGCGAATCGTGCCTCCGGCATCGGCGTTGATTTCGCGGCTGTGCCGCCGCAGTCGCCTGCGCGCGGTTTATTTTCGGAAAACCCTTCGCTCGCGTAGGGAAGCGCGGCAGCTCGGGCGTCAACCTTGGTATGCCCCCGCTTCGTCTACCCAAGCTTACTCTGGCGCTCTGTCGACTTCTCTTTGTTCTATCCTTGCTCTTTCACCTCGGGATTTTGTCCGCCGCGGTGCCGGCCACCAAGTCCTTCAAGGTGCCCGCCGGTTTGGCCGAGACGTCGCTCCGCCAATTCGTCGCACAGGCTGGTGTCGAGGTGCTGTTCGCCACGCGCACGGTCGGCAGCGTGCGAACCAATGAAGTTCGCGGCGACTTCACGGCACACGAAGCCCTCGACCGCCTCCTCGCCGGCACCGGTCTCATCGCGGAGCACGACGGTCGTGCCAATACTTGGACCGTCCTTACCGACCCAAACGCCGTCCGGGCGGCGCCAAAGACCCCGGGCGACCGTCCGAACGCAAAGACGGCCGCTGAGGGCGAGGCGATCCAGCTAAGTCCCTTCGAAGTCAATACCTCCCGGGATACGAGCTACGGCGCGCTCAACTCCACCTCAATCAGTGCGTTCAATACGCAATTGCTCAAGACGCCTGTCGCGGCGGACATTTTCACGCAAGATTTCATGCGCGACGCGGCCACCACCAATGTTGAGGACCTCCTAGCCAACTACGGCGCTGGCGTGGGGACGGTGTTGCGCAATCTCAATGATACCGATGCAGCCAATAATCAACCTGGCGATCGAACTGGCATATCACAGCTCGGTTCGCGCGGCGTCACCGCCGGTCAGCCGCGACGCGACGGATTTACCGTCAGTTCGACCAACGCCAGCATCAACGACACGTTTGACACCGAGCGCGTTGAGGTGGTCAAGGGCGCCAACGCGATGCTTTTCGGCGCGAGCGGCGCCGGCGGCTTGATCAACATTGGATCGAAGCGGGCTCGGTTCAGCAGCGGCAGCCGACCAGTCGCCACGGGCAGCGCGACTTCCCGCATCGACCAGTATGGCTCGAAACGCTCCGAACTCGACGCAAACTTTGGCCTGAAAAACCTCGCGTTCCGGTTTGTTCTCATGAACGACGAAAAGTCATATCGGCGCCTTTACATCGGAGGACGGACGGAGGCCTTCTACGCTGCGCTTTCCGCTCGCCTGCCGTTCAACACGACGCTGCACCTCAGCGGGCGGAAGACCGACAACGACCGCATCCTGCCGACATCAACCAACGATCTGAGTTTTACCAACGCGACACGGGATCCTCGGCACACCTACTCGTTACCGTATTTGCTGGCCACTCAGCAGACCGGGGCCACGAACCCCAAGACCGGGGCGCCGTACCCCGGCGGTGTGATCGCGAACGGGAAGCTGGATTGGGAGAATGCCTGGTCGTGGGGCGGCTGGACGGCGGAAGAGGATATTTCCACAGTCAATGGCACGCTCACAGCTGACACGGTTTGGACCAAGTGGCTGTCAACTTCGGTCGGAGCGATGTACGATTTCGCCACCACCCAGGCGGGCGCCTCCGCGGGGTCACTGCTCGCGCCCCGCGCCTTCAATAATGCCAATCCTTTCGATGACTGGGCAGGCGGATCGAACTTCGCGATGAACCGTAATAACAACTCAAACGACGGACGGCGCTATGCCTTTCGGGCGAACGCAGTCATTACGAACGATGTCTTTGGCGGCAACGTGAAGAGCCAGACCGTAATCGGCTATGATGCGAATTTCAAAGCAGGCATCGGTAGCGTTACCTACCGCTACTACGAAGCGGACGCTAACTTTCGCATTTATAACCTCGCCAACCCACGGCCGACCTCCGCTGCCAATACGACTGCAGCCGACCAACTTGGCCGGTTCGCGATGACTCAGATCTATTGGCCGGTCGGGAACGGTCCCATCAAGAAGCCGTATTTCAAGCCCGGTTCTCGTCAAGTCGTCGTCGCTGGGCGAAATTACGTGCTCGATCAGCAGAATCCCCGGAATTCGAATTTCGTGAGCCCGCTGAATCCGCTTGGCCAGGTCACTCTGGTCCCGGGTTTCACCGGAATCGGCGGCGCCAATCTCGGGAATTTTGCCGAAATCGCCAATGACAGCGGGCTCTATGTAGCCAATTACAGCAGTTGGTTCCAAGAGCGATTCACCACCCTCGTGGGCTATCGGTTGTCGAATACTTTCACCCGCAGGCCGAACACCAGCACGACTGGCACCACGGCTTGGGCGGAAACCGACAAAGACAGCACGAGCTACAACCTTGGTCTCACCTACCGGCTGAAACCGTGGCTCTACGCCTACTGGAACATGGGCCACACTTTTAATCCTGCCCTGCTTAACAACAATCCATACGGCGAACCGCCCCCCGATACAAAGGGAGCGAGTCAGGAGTTTGGATTGAAATATGAACCCGCTAATGCCCGAGTCTCCGGCTCCATCGCGTACTATTTCGCGAAATCTGAGCATGAGAATTTCAACTACGGCACGCCGAATCGCGATCTGATCAATCCCGTCGGCCTCAACGATGCTTTCAACGCGGCCCAGCGCAATCAATGGATCCCGGTCGACAAAAAATCGAGCGGTCTTGAAATAATTCTTACTGCCGCCCCGACCCGAAACTGGCGGGCACGGCTGGGGTTCACACAGCAGGCAGGCAAGATCGAGTCCGGCTCGAGTTTCCGGCTGTTGTGGAACGATGAGTTCTACTATAACAAGTCAACCGGCGGCGTCACCTACTCGGATGGTACGCCCTTCATGGTGCCGACGGATGCCGGTGGGATCGCGACCGTCAACACCACCAATACTCAGCGCGCCCCCGTCGTTGGGGCGACAAATTCGCAGTTGACCATCGCGATGATGAGCGACCCCGCAAATCCCTACTACGCCTACGGCCAGGGCGGCACCATGAACCCCAACGGGCAGATCACGGCCAACAGTGTCGTGTTCCGCGCGCTCCGCTGGTTTCAAATTCCGTCTGGTGGACAAAACGTCCAGGCCCGCACTCTGCGCAACGGGCTTCCCCTTTCTGCCATCCCCTACGTATATAACGATCCGGCGGGCCTTAATGGCGTCGCCGTAGTCACCTCGGCAGGTGAACCCACGGTCGGTCAGCCACTTTACCGCTTTGTCTGTACCAACGCATACGATATAACTGAAGGGTGGCTAAAAGGGACCACGATCGGCGCCACCGTTCGCTGGGATATCGACAAACGCAGCTACTATTATAACGAGCCTAACGGTAGCGGTGGTAACACGCGCAAGCTGTTCAAGGAAGCCAATGTCAACCCCCAGGTGAGCGGGTTCATCGCCTACCACCGAAAGATTGGTCGCTACCAATTTCGGACCCAGCTGAATGTGGATAACGTCTTCAATCGATACAAAGTCGAAGTCCGCCCGAGCACTGTCACCGGTTATGCGGTCGAAAATGCCCTCAGCGCAACCTTCGTTGGCCAACCGCGGCAATTCGTCTGGACGAATTCGGTCAGCTTTTGAACGTCAGGCCCGTGTTTTTTGATCTACGCTTGAGCATCCTGTCCTGATGAAAAATCTGCTTCGCTTGGTCTTGGGTGTCGCGACGATCCCGTTTGTTCAGATAGCGGGAACGTCCAACGGTTGGAGCGCTGCGTTGCAAACGCCGGCGCAGACGAGCCCGGCTGGAATCGCGGAAAAACCACCGGGCACGTTTCCGAATGTGCTGCTCATCGTTTCCGATGACCAAGGATATGCCGACGTTGGGTTCAATGGCTCCAGGGATATTCCAACGCCGCACCTTGATCGTCTCGCGCGTGGGGGTCTGATCTGCAGCAGTGGCTACGTCACTCAGCCGTTTTGCAGTCCCACCCGTGCGGCCTTGATGACTGGTCGTTACCAGCAGCGATTTGGTCACGAATACAATCCGCTCTTTGATCCGACTGATCGCCGGGAGGGTCTGCCCACCTCCGAGCGCCTGCTCCCGGAGTTTCTGAAGGCAGCAGGCTATACTACGGGCTGGGTTGGCAAATGGCACCTCGGTGCCGCTCCGGAGTTCAGTCCGCAGCGGCGTGGATTCGACGAGACCTTCGGCTTCATCGGCGGCGGGCACCGCTACTTGAACTGGTCCGTCAATCCGAAGAGCGAATACAACGTCCCCATCGAGCGGAATGGCCACCCGGTCGAGGTTGGCGAGCACCTGACGACGGCATTCGGTCAGGAAGGGGCCGACTTTGTGCGGCGGCATGACTCGAGACCGTGGTTTCTCTATCTGGCGTTTAATGCGCCTCACGGGCCCCAGGAGCCCACGCCCGAACGGCTCGCCAGATTCTCCGGAATTGCGGAACCCAAACGCCGGGCCTATGCCGCACAGGTCAGTTTGCTCGACGACGCCATCGGCGAAGTTCTGGCGATGTTGAGGAGCAGTGGACAGGAGAACCGGACGCTCGTGTTTTTCTTCAGTGACAATGGAGGTCCGCTTGCCGGCAACACGGCCGCCAGCAATGCTCCCCTGCGGGCGGGGAAAGGCTCCGTCTACGAGGGAGGCGTGCGAGTGCCGTTCGTCGTGAGCTGGCCAGGGCGGCTGACGCCCGGCCGTTACGAGCCGGCCGTGAGTTCGTTGGATGTGTTCGCTACGTCGCTGGGCTTGGCGGGCGTGCCGATGCCACGAGATCGAAGCTATGACAGCATAGATCTGCTGCCCTATCTGACGGGTGGGCGCACAGGTTCGCCGCACGCGAACCTGTTTTGGCGGGCAGAACGCGGCCAATGGGCGGTGCGGTCGGGTGACGAGGCGTGGAAGCTGGTACGTCAAGAAGGCAAGCCCGATGAACTCTACCGACTGGATTCAGATGTCGGCGAACTTCAAGACTTGGCCGGCGCGGAGCCGCACCGTCTCCGGGAACTCTCCAGACTGCTCGACGGCTGGAACAGGGAACTCGTACCGCCGGCGTTCTCCCGGGTGTACGAACCAACTCGGAAACAAAAGGCTCCGTGAGCGTCATGAATTTTTGCGCCAACCTCAAATCGTCGCACTCGGACGGGACATGGTTCCATTGGGTGCAGCCCCGTTTTCCATAAAATGCACTCCTTTAACGAACGCCGAGGGCTGTTCTTGCGTATGATTCGTCGGACATTACTGGCCACTTTGATCGGTGCTTTGCCGGTTATGGGTCAGGAGCCGGGGGTCTCCGCAATGGTCACGCCGGGTAAGCTGATCTTTGAGACCGCACCCGGCGGTGCCCCAAAACTGCCGGCCTACGCGAAGGCTCCGTTCGGCGAATGGAATGTTGTCGATGGGGCTTTCATCGCGAATGAACGCAAAGGTGAAACGCACCATCCGAGCATGCGGGTTTTTGCCGAAATGGAAGACACCGGTATCACGGAGCTTGAGGTGCGCTTCGGAAGCAAACCCGAGCTCAGCGTAACGCTCTATGGCGGGGCGAAGCGGATGATTGGGCTGACGCCGGAAGCGTTTTGGGTGCGTATCGGCGCGACCGATCGAGAACCCGCATACGTTTGGGGCCCGGTTCGGATCGGGCTTTCCCGCGAAGCGTGGCATAAGATTCGGATTGAGGTGAATGGAGATCAGTTTCTTGTGGCGCTCAATAGCACGTATCTAATCTCGGGAATCGATCCGGCCTTCTCGGCCGCGAAATCGAATTTCGCCTTCGGGGGGAACGGAGGTGGAACCGCCTTCAGAGGAATGAAGATCTGGCGGGGAGAAGCCTCTGCGGTGTGGGGAGTCAATCGACCAAAGCCAGCGAAACGGCTCTCGCTGGAGGAGTTCAATTTTGTGATGGCAGATCGCGATGGCGATGGAACGTTGACCGAGGACGAGTATGTCGCCGCAATGAAAGACCGTGCGAGCGCACCGGAGATTCATGCGAGATTTGGAAGGCTCGACAGGAACGGCGACGAGCGTATTTCAAGAAAGGAGTTTGGACTTGAGAAATGATCAGCCGGGAGCCGGCTTCACGATGCGAGGGTTCTCGGTGAACGATCTCAGCTTCACTGTGGCTGCCGATTCAGCGGCGTCGCGGACGACCCAATATTGTTCTCATCCCCTCGGAGGACTATGAAACCTAGAACCCTGCTTGCCCTGATGGGCTCGTGGTTGGCCCTCGCGCTGACGCCAATCGGATCACCGGCGGCAACCGCGACCGGCCGCCCGACGACAGCCAGACCTCCCCGCTGACGACAGTTAAAACTCCCCACCGATTAGCGTGGGAAGTTTGAGCCGGCGTTGGTCTGCGTGAGTGTCAGT
>Ga0209829_10000078_pt1 | contig 81702 bp, 76 predicted proteins | sample C_140205_EF_Meta_FD_187311 | JGI IMG/M metagenome (GOLD analysis project Ga0209829, IMG submission 187311) | Freshwater microbial communities from Lake Croche, Canada to study carbon cycling - C_140205_EF_MetaG (SPAdes) (version 2) | ecosystem: Environmental > Aquatic > Freshwater > Lake...
TACCTTTGCAGCAGTTTTAACAACAAAATCTATACCTATGGCTTTTGATATCGAAATGATCAAAAAAGTGTATGCTGAAATGCCAGCAAAAGTGGAAGCGGCTCGTAAATTATTAGGTCGTCCCTTGAGTTTATCAGAGAAAATATTGTTCTCACATTTGCATAGCGATCAAAAATTAGAAAAATTTGAACGAGGTGGTTCCTATGTAGATTTTGGACCAGATCGAGTTGCCATGCAAGACGCCACTGCACAAATGGCACTATTGCAATTTATGCAAGCAGGTCGTCCCAAAGTGGCTGTTCCAAGTACGGTGCATTGCGATCATTTGATTTCTGCTAAAGTAGAAGCCAAACAAGATTTACAAGTAGCCACAGCAGACAGCAAAGAAGTGTATGATTTTTTAGCTTCTGTATCCAATAAATACGGACTGGGCTTTTGGAAGCCAGGCGCAGGAATTATTCACCAAGTAGTGTTGGAAAATTATGCATTCCCTGGAGGATTGATGATAGGAACAGACTCGCATACCGTAAACGCAGGTGGATTGGGTATGATAGCCATTGGCGTAGGTGGTGCAGATGCATGTGATGTGATGGCAGGACTTCCATGGGAATTAAAATGGCCAAAACTAATAGGAATTAAATTAACTGGAAAGTTGAATGGATGGACTGCTCCTAAAGATGTTATTTTAAAAGTAGCAGGTATCTTAACTGTAAAAGGAGGCACGGGTGCCATTGTAGAATATTTTGGAGAAGGCGCAACAAGTATGAGTTGTACTGGTAAAGGTACTATTTGTAATATGGGTGCTGAAATTGGTGCGACCACTTCTACTTTTGGATACGATGCAAGCATGAGTCGTTATTTACAATCTACAGGAAGAGCAGATGTGGCTACTTTAGCAGATGCTGTTGCAGCACATTTAACTGCAGACCCTGAAGTATATGCAACTCCCGATAAATATTTTGACGAAGTCATTGAAATTGATTTGAATACTTTAGAGCCGCATTTGAATGGACCTTTCACTCCAGATTTAGCAACGCCTATTTCAAAAATGAAAGAAGTGGCTGCCGCCAATGGATGGCCAACTAAAATCGAAGTGGGTTTAATAGGAAGTTGTACCAATTCCTCTTATGAAGACATTAGCCGCGCAGTAAGTTTGGCCAAACAAGTTTCAGAAAAAGGATTGACCATGAAGTCTGAATACTTAATTACACCAGGCTCTGAACAAGTAAGATATACCATTGAAAGAGACGGCTTCTTAGATGTGTTTAGTCAAATTGGTGCAAAAGTATTTGCCAATGCTTGTGGACCTTGTATTGGAATGTGGGAACGTGTAGGTGCAGAGAAAAAAGAAAAAAATACCATTGTACATTCTTTCAATAGAAACTTTGCAAAACGTGCCGATGGCAATCCCAATACTTTTGCTTTTGTGGGTTCACCTGAACTCATCACTGCGCTAGCCATTGCAGGAGATTTAAATTTTAATCCATTAACAGATACTCTTACTAATAACAAAGGAGAGCAAGTAAAATTAGACGCCCCTACTGGTCATGAATTGCCAGTAAAAGGTTTTGCTGTTGAAGATGCAGGCTATCAAGCACCAGCAGAAGATGGTACTAAAGTAACCATTGCAGTCGATCCAAGTTCTAAGCGTTTGCAATTATTGGATCCTTTTGCAGCTTGGGAAGGAACCGATTTGAAATCACTAAAATTATTAATTAAGGCCAAAGGCAAATGTACTACCGATCATATTTCTATGGCAGGTCCTTGGTTAAAGTTTCGTGGACACCTAGACAATATCTCTAACAACTTATTAATTGGTGCGGTGAATTTCTATAATGAAAAAACAGACAATGTTAAGAGTCAAGTAAGTGGAAATTACGATACCGTTCCAAATACACAAAGAGCTTATAAGGCTGCTGGGATTGGCACAATTGTAGTGGGAGACGAAAACTACGGAGAAGGATCTTCACGTGAACACGCAGCCATGGAACCACGCCATTTGGGAGTTCGTGTGGTATTGACCAAATCCTTTGCTCGCATTCATGAAACCAATTTAAAAAAGCAAGGCATGTTGGCATTGACTTTTGCCAATAAAGCGGATTACGATAAAATTGCAGAAGATGATACCATCGATGTAAATGGACTTACTCATTTTACACCAGGAAAACCATTGGAACTCGTGTTTACGCATAAAGACGGGTCTTCTGACACCATTCAAGCCAACCATACTTACAACCAACAACAAATTGAGTGGTTTAAAGCAGGGGGCGCATTAAATATCATCAGAAAACAAGTTGCAGGATGATTTTTATTTAGTAGGCTTTAATCAAATTTATAGCCTACTAAATAACCTTCTTATGATTTTTAAAATCCCTCTAATGATTTAGAGGGATTTTTTTTATCTTTAAATTATGATAAACACCGCACTCGTTTCATTTGGAGTAAGTGGCAGACTTTTCCATGCTCCTTTTATTGCTACCAACCCTCATTATAAATTAATGGGAAGCTGGGAAAGAAGTAAAAAAAATATTCAAGCAATTTATCCAGAAGTAAAGTCCTATGAGACTTATGATGAAATCCTAAATGACCCTAGTATTCATTTAGTAATTGTAAATAGTCCCAATGATACTCATTACGACTATACCAAACGCGCATTATTGGCTGGCAAACATGTGGTTACCGAAAAAGCATTCACGGTGACTGTTAAAGAAGCGGAAGAGTTAGACGCGTTGGCGCAAAAATTAAATTTAAAATTGTGCGTGTACCAAAATCGTCGTTATGACGCCGATTTTTTAACCTTGCAAAAATTAATTGCAGAAGATAAAATTGGTGAATTTTTAGACATTCAAATTTCATTTGAAAGATACCGAACAACCTTAAGCCCAAAAGTGCATAAAGAAATAAACACCCCTGGATCGGGTGTATTGTTTGATTTAGGGCCGCATGTAGTAGACCAGGCTTTACTTTTAGCTGGCATGCCCACTGCAGTATTTGCTGATATTAGAAAAACTAGAGCTGTGGGACAAGTAGATGATTATTTTACCCTTCTACTCTATTACCCTAACTACCGAATATTGTTAACCAGCGGTATGGTATATATGCAACAACTACCTGCTTATAAAATTTATGGCACAAAGGGTTGTTTTATTAAACAAAGAGCCGATGTGCAAGAAGATGATTTGATGGCAGGAAAAAAACCTACAACGCCTCATTGGGGCGTCGAACCCACTGACAAATGGGGGGTTTTAAGCACCGATACAGATGGCGTTATAACTACTGAAATCATCCCAAGCTTAGCAGGTGATTATGGGGTGTTTTATGAAAAAATGGCCTACGCTATTAACCACAATGAGCCAGTTCCCACAACTGCAAAACATGGCACTGATATCATTTGCATATTAGAAGCAGCCAGAAAAAGCTTTGCAGAGAAAAAAGTAATAACACTTGAATAGTTTTTATTTCATTGTTTACTGGTTTAATTCTTTTTAATATGGCGCACCCTTATGTAAAAAAAATAAGTAATGTATTTACTGCCCACAAAAATGCAAGTAAAGCGAAGGGGGCCAAGGCCTATATGTTAAATCAATTTGAGTTTTTTGGAATAGCCACCCCTTTAAGACGAACTATTAGTAAGGATTTTTACAAATCTCATCCCATAAAAAATCATGCCGAATTAAGTTTAATTATTAAGGGATGTTTTGCTGAACCAGAAAGAGAAATGCATTATTTCGCAATAGAACTATTAGGCTGCCATAAAAAATTATGGTCAAAGCAAACCATTCCACTCATTGAGTGGATAATCACCCACAATAGCTGGTGGGATTCTGTAGATAGTACAAATTCCCATGTAATTGGTAAATTTTTTATCCAATTTACAGAATATATAAAGCCCACCACTTCTAAATGGAATAGGTCAAGTAATATTTGGCTTCAAAGAATGAGTATTTTATTTCAATTAATGTACAAGGATAAAACCGATACCGAATTGCTTACAAAGTACATTGAGCATTGCCAACTAGAAGAAGAATTTTTTATCCGCAAAGCCATTGGCTGGGCACTTCGTACTTATGCTTATACTGATACTAAATGGGTGAAAGGATTTATCAAAACCCATCCGCAACTTTCCAACTTATCAAAAAGAGAAGCTTTAAAGCATCAATAGTTTCATTTATAATTCAACCGACATTAACTCTTTGCCAAGATTATGAAAAGCTAATTTTATTTTATTTATTTGCTCTACCCTAGGCTTACGATGCAAATTGGCATAATGGTTTAATTGCTTTTGATTAATTCCTGAATATTTTTCCAAAGCTGAACCAGTGATTACATTCTTATAGTATTTTAATAAACTTTGGGTATCAAATTTGTAAACCAAATAGTATTTACCCCTAAACGATACTGGTAGAGCTTCCCCGTCTTCCCTAATACCTTCTAAATGAAATTGAATGGCTTCTTGAATTTTAGCTTTTATATCATCGGGTGTCCTACCAGTAGAAATACAACCAGGCAGTAATGGTACATGTGCTGAAAAGTTTTTACCAGCAAAGAAAATTTCAACGATATTTTTTTTCATAATGGCAATATTATAGTTTACAATAACCCTGCTTGTTTTAAAATTGACTTCACAATCATGTGCTCTAATACTTCACTTTTACCATGATCGGGAATAGTGACTCTCCTTTCTTTATTGGATGCTTATATTGCTTATGGCTTCCTTTTTGAGCATATAAAACCCAACCATCAAGTTCAATTATCCTAATCATCTCTTTAACCTTTTTTATCATTTGGCTTGATTTTACAAAGATATATAATTATATATCATTAATAAATAAAATTTTCCAAGCTAAATTGAAGAAAGTAAAAAGGAATAAACCGCAAAACAGATAAAACTTATACGTTCGGAGATTTTCTAAGATGTAGATAAATAAAATAAACATATAAAAAAAGCCCCGAGAAATCGAGGCTTTCTTAAAATGATCTAGTAATGTTTACATCTTTTTAGCATCTTCTAAGAACTTCGCTAAACCAATATCTGTTAAAGGATGCTTTAACAATCCTAAAATTGAATCTAAAGGACAAGTACAAACATCTGCTCCCGCTTCTGCAGCCTTAACAATATGTAAAGCATTGCGTATAGACGCAGCCAATATTTGTGTATCAAATCCTTGCACATCATAAATGTGACGAATTTGAGCAATCAATTCCATACCATCCCAAGAACTATCGTCAATTCTACCAATAAAAGGAGATACATAAGTAGCCCCTGCCTTCGCGGCTAATATCGCTTGTCCAGCAGAAAATATTAAGGTACAATTGGTACGAATGCCATTATCGGTAAACCACTTGATGGCTTTGATACCATCTTTAATCATAGGCACTTTCACCACAATATTTTTATGAATGGCAGCTAATTTTTTTCCTTCTTCTACCATCGTAGCAAAGTCGGTAGAAAGTACTTCTGCACTAATGTCCCCATCCACCAATTCGCAAATGGCTTTGTAATGCGCCGCGATGGCCGCTTCACCTTTAACACCCACTTGCGCCATTAAACTTGGATTGGTAGTTACCCCGTCCAAAATTCCTAAATCATTGGCTTCTTTGATTTGAGCTAAATTACCTGTGTCTACAAAAAATTTCATAAGTTATAATTTTAAAAAGTGGCAGGCTACTTACATCACACCGCTCAACCATCTATCCTTGCTGCATTCCTGCCCTGGGGAGTTTCAACAGGAGCTGGTTGTGCAAGACCTGCCGTTGCAAATGTAGTACAAAAAAAGCTACTAAAAAAAGCAGGCTGGAACCCTTTGCGCTACCAGCTTTGCTTAGAATTGATGGTGGTAAAACCAAGCAAAGAATCATGCTGAGCGCCAGGAGCTCGGTAGTAGACAAAAATGGAATAATTGTTTTCTGTTTCCCAATGATTCCCCTCCGTTTCGGTGAAATCATCCTGATGATTGGGATCACGACTGTCTCTTAAAATATAATTGTAACTGTAATATCCTTGTTTCAAAACCAAGGTTTTCTGGTACAATCCCAACTTAGCATCAAATATCATTTCGGAATTTTTATCCAATTCATTATTGGTCAATGCCCCTTGTAAATATAATTTTTGTCCTACCAATGGAATATGGTCTTTAGTTAAATAAGTAAATATTACCTGGGCATAATCATTTTGATTTTCACTTTGAAGTGCATCGGTATTGCTGATGAGGTAATTCCCATTTAAATCATTGAAACTGTAATAAGCCATATCAGCTCTAGATACATCAGGCTTTAGATAAACATAGTTTTTATCGTCTATCTTTTGAAACTTACTAATTCTATCAGACACCAATTGTAAACTTTGTAAATCAAGCCATCTAGTTTCCTTACCTGCAGGAAATATTAATTGATCTTCTTTATTGTATTCTAAAACACTTCCTCTTATAAAATTAGGAGCAGTTAGTTTGATGGCATCGTTGTATCTATAATTTTGGACCACTTCTACTAACAATTGCTCTGTTTGCAAAGAAGGGAGTTGTTTGGTGTCAATTTTTACTGCAATTTTTTGGTGTGTCTTAGAAATATTTCCATCAAAAGGTTCTGTAACCGTTGCTGCAATACCTAATTGATCCTCTACTACATAAAAACGTTTCGTAAAAACCAGATCGTTCACATTTGCATTTTTGAATACTTTCAAAATATAGTTGCCAGATTGAGTGGGTGTGCAATTGGCATTGGGAAAAATAAATTGATAATGAAAATAATGTTGATAGGCCATAGAAGAAACTGAAAAATCGCTAATTTTTATTTGATTAAAGCCCCTTACATAATCAAAGCTATTGATGTTGGTGGGTGTCCAATCGGAATTCATTAATTCTACCGAATAATAATAATCTTGGTAGTTGGCTTTAAAATCATCAAAACTTATTTGAAGCGGGGTTCCTTCTTTTAACATGATAGCCGGAATAGCCAGCGGTTTATTTACTGGGTGTATCAAAACACTATGAATGTTAGCATCCACTATTTTATCGGGATTGTTTTGGGCAAAACCCCTCACAGAACACAATAATAATAAGCCTTGACAGAGCATTGTCTTATAAAACATAGATCAAGCATTGATGCACAACGAAACTACCCAATTAATCCTAATTTTTAAAGAGAAAAAACTAGATTTGATAAAAATTAGCCTCCTTTTGAACGCCTTTGAAATTGCAAAAAGAATAAGTTTTCAAAAACAAAAAAACTATACCCGATTTATAGTTCGCTTATCTATTGCTGCTACTGCCATAAGTGTGGCTGCCATTTTAATTACTTTGTCCATCGTCAATGGATTTCAACATACAATAAGCGATAAAGTGTACGATTTTTGGGGACAAATTAGAATTGCTTCCGTCAATGGCGCCCCCTTAGAAGTGAATAAACAAATGGAGCAAGGATTACATTCCATCGCAGCCGTTGAAAGGGTAACTCCTTTTTTAAATCAATCAACGGTACTCTCTTTTCAGCAAGACATAGAAGGGGTTGTCGCCAGAGGTTTTGCTGCCAATTCAGCTACTCCTTTTATTATCCAAGGAAGGGGCCTCCAAAATAAAACAGATAGCATAAGCAATGAAGTGGTTTTATCTGATCACTTAGCGACAACTTTAAATATCTCCTTAGGCGCCACCGTAAGATTGTATTTTTTAAATGTGGCAGATGTTCAACAAAGAAAATTAAAAGTTGTGGGCCTGTATCATTCAGGAATTGAAGATTACGACAAACAATTTATTTTAGTAGATATAAAATTATTACAACAACTTGGCAATCATCCCAATCAAATCGAAGGCTATTCTATACAACTAAAAAAAGGAGCTAATATAGAAAGCGTTAACGACGAAGTGCAGCGATTAATGCCGGCGAATTGGGTAGCTACCAGCATTAAAGATTATTATCCACAAATATTTGATTGGATTGGAGTTCAAACCGTGAATCGCAATGTGACCATTACCATTATGTTGCTCATTGCGATAGTTAATTTACTTACTTGTTTGTTTATTTTAATGCTAGAACGTATTCCCATGATTGGTACCTTAAGCGCTTTAGGAGCCTCTCAAAATTTTATCAGAAGAATATTTTTATTCCAGGCAAGTTTTATTTGCTGGATGGGCATTGGCATTGGCAGCATCCTTGGTATTGGACTATGCCTTCTACAACTAAAATTTGGATGGATACAAATGGATGAAACGGCTTATTTTATTAAAACCTTGCCCATAGAATTTAATGGGGCTCAAATTTGTGCAGTGATACTGGGTACTGCCATCATTAGCTATATTTCTTTTTTAATACCTACCTTATGGATTAAAAAAATAGCACCAGCCAAAGCCATTAAATTTGATTAAGCTTTCCAATGAGATAAAATAATTCCGGTTGCAACCGCTGCATTCAGCGATTCCGCATGACCAAACTTTGGAATTTTAATAGGATGTGTAATGTATTTTGTTAACTGAGCCCCTATTCCTTTTGATTCATTGCCAATCACCAAAAATCCAGTGGATTCCATTTTAGTTTCGTACATCGAAGAACCATTTAAAACTGCACCATACACAGGTAAAGAGCTGGCTGTAAGTACTTCTTCTAAAAGTACCGACTCCACCCTTACCCTAAAGCAACTTCCCATGGTACTTTGTAGTACTTTAGGATTGTAGAATCCTGCGGTATCATCCGATACTAAAATTTGTTGGATACCAAACCAGTCCGCAGTTCTGATAATGGTGCCCAAATTGCCTGGATCTTGTATGCCATCTAGCAAAAGTGAAAATGTTTCATTAAAAGGAATGGGCTTTAAAAAAGACTCTTTTTCAGCCAACGCAATCACTTGATGAGGAGTTTGCATTTGACTCATTCTACCAAGCATAATTTGATCCACTTCTACTACTGGAACTGGCAATACCCCTTGTCCTTGAATCCAATCTGCAGTTGCATATATCTTTTTAATGGTCCAATTGCTCCTTAATAGCTCTTGTACCATTTTTGGGCCTTCCACTATAAATGCAGATTCTTCCGCCCAATGTTTTTTATGGGCAAAAGATTGAATATATTTGAGCTCACTATTATTTATCATGGATATGCATTTACGGAGACTTAAAAATATTAGTTTCTTCGCAAGATTTTACCTACTTGGGCTTTTATTTTTATTAAATGCATGCGCCGACGTCAAAAAAGCAGCTATTCATGATTATCCTAAGCAAATACCCTTTGTATTTGAAAACAAAATTGTAATTAAAGATCCTGAAAGCAAAAAAGAATTACAGGAAATAGAATCAGCGATTGAAAATTATTGGGACGATAGCTTAAAAGTGAAGCGAATTAGACAGTTTGGCGTTTTTAGCACCTTGCTGCAACCTAGTTACTTTCAAGCAGATAAATTACAACGTACCGCTCAATTCATGCAAGCCTACTTGTCTACAAAAGGCTATAGCCATCCTATTTTAACCCCACTAGTTAAGATTGATACGGTTAAAGAGGAATGGAGGGTGTATTTGACCATGGAAATTCAGTTGAATAAAAAAACGGTGATTGATACGGTGGTGTATCAAATAGCAGATAGAAAGCTTCAAGAAATCACCTTAGAGAACAGCGCTGCTGCTTACATTAAAAAAGGGATGGCCTTTTCGAATGAATCTATCAATAACGAATTAGATAGATTGGTAGAATTGTATAGATCCAAGGGCTATTATTATTTCACCAAAGAAAAAATATTTGCCGAAGTTGATACCCTCAATCAGCAATTGATGAATTTAAACCTGGATCCCCTTGGCCAAGTAACTCAAGTAAACAATGCAAAGCAAAAAGAAAAAGAAAATCCAAGTTGGAAAATTAGTTTTCAATTGCGAAACATAAGCAAGGAAGTAACCAAACAATACCCTATTGGCCAACAAATATTTTACAGTGATTTAAAATTGGCAGACAACCCAGATAGTATTTTAGTAAAAACCCTGCCTCATGAAGAAATTTTTGGAAATATCATGCAGCAATACAATATAAAAAAATTCCAACCCATTTTATTTGAACAACAATCCTTTATTAACAAAGGAGATTTATTTAATGAAAAAATATATTATCAAACGCTTAATAATTTTAGCAGTTTAGGTGCCTGGCAACAAATAGATGGAAGAACCTCCATCAAAAATGATAGTATTTACTTGCACTATTTTTTAGTGCCTGCGCTAAGGCATAGTTTTAGTTTTGATTTAGAAGGGAGTAAAAACAATTCTCAATTGATTGCTGGTGACTTATTGGGCTTGTCTACAAGCTTCACTTACCGGGATAAGAATGTTCAAAAAAAATCAATCACTTCTATTACCAACATCAGAAGCGGTGTTGAGTTCAATGTCAACAATGGAAATGAAAACCTAACACAGACCTTACTTTGGAATGTAGGACACACTTATAGCTTTCCCAATTTACTCATTCCTTTTGTGCCATACAAAGCCAACGCAACCAATAATACCAGAACCACTTTCTCCTTAAATGGTGCTTATATTGATAGGCTGAACTATTATCAACTTAAATCCATTACTGCCAATTGGGGCTATGAAACAAAGAAAAATAAAAACGGATCTGACAACACCTGGATATACAGACCCCTTAATATCGAGTTGTATCATATCTCCAAATTTAGCAAGCTAGACAGCCTTTTAATACTTAATCCATTTTTGAGATCTTCCTTCAATGAAGGAAACGTCATAAGTCAAACTTTTAGTTTTATACATTCAGGACCCTCTTTATATCATCCCAATCAAAATAATTATCTAAGATTTGGTATGGAAGAAGCAGGTGGATTGCTTGGCTTATCAACAGACCTTCAAAAAAATATTTACAGATACATTAAAGCCGAGATCGAGTTAAGGAAATTGTATAAATTCACTTACACCGAATTGGCTTGGCGTTTTATGGGTGGCTGGGGAAATAATTACAGCAATGACCCTGTGCTAAAAGGACAACTTCCTTTTTTCAAACAATTTACTGCAGGGGGCCCTTATAGTATGCGTGCTTGGGGATTAAGACAATTGGGCTTAGGCAGTTCTCAATTTTATGATACCAGTGCTAAAAGTCAAAACTTTGATCGCTTTGGTGATTTGCAATTGGAAACCAATTTAGAATATCGATTCCCCTTATTACAATTGGGTTCTTATAAAATTAGCTCGGCACTATTTACAGATATAGGAAATATTTGGAATACCCATGAGTCCAGTGTTGATCCAGCTGCTGGATTTAAATTAGACAAGCTTTATAAAGATTTGGCCATCGGTGTAGGAACAGGACTTAGATTAGATTTTAATTATTTTATTATCCGAATTGATTACGCAATAAAAATGAAAGACCCTACACGGTTACAGAATAATGGTTGGTTAGACCTCTCCCATTTTAAATGGGCTGATACCAAACCAAATGGGTTAATTGTAAACAACTATGCCTGGCAGTTTGGTATTGGATTGCCTTTCTAGACAGGGTTATACCGATTCTATTTCTTGATTCATTTCACCATTGGACCCCGCGACCAAGGATTCTATTTCCACTTGTAAGTCCTGCCATTGTATGGCATTGGCCACTTCAAAATCACCAATTTTAGTGCGCCTTAAACTGCTCATATAAGCGCCTACCTGAAGTGCGTCTCCAAAATCTTTCACCAAACTTCTTATATAAGTGCCAGTAGAACAAACTACTTTAAATTCGATACGAGGTAAATCGATGTGCGTAATTTCAAAACTGATAATATTTACTTTTCTAGGATCTACTTTTACTTCAATGCCTTTTCTTGCAGACTCATACAATCTTTTCCCATCTTTTTTAATGGCCGAATGTTGAGGTGGCATTTGTAAAATTTCTCCCACAAAAGGCAGGGTCGCCTTTTCAATTTCTTCCTTGGTTAAATGATCAACCGACTTAAAATTTTCTGGCTCAGATTCTAAATCATAAGTAGGTGTAGTTGCACCCAATACCATGGTTCCAACATATTCCTTAGACAAACCCATGTAATTATTAATTTGTTTGGTAAAACTGCCCGTGCAAATAATAAGCAACCCAGTTGCCAAGGGATCCAAGGTGCCAGCATGGCCAATTTTAATAACTCTAGTAAGTATGCGTACTTTTTTTACAATATCAAAGGAAGTCCAACGCAAAGGTTTATCTACCAGTAAAACCTTGCCTTCTAAATAAGGAACAAGTACTTTAAGAATGGGTTTTTGCTTCATGAATAGGAAACTTAGTAAGCTCTTGCAAACAACACTCTTTGTGTAGAAGCATTTCCGGTTAAGATACACTTGCCTTGTTCCAATGGATTGTCTAAAGGAATGCAACGAATGGTTGCTTTGGCCAATTCTTTAATTTTATCTTCTGTTTCGGCAGTTCCGTCCCAATGTGCTGAAACAAAACCACCCTCGGTGTCTAGAATTTTTAAAAAATGATCCCAGCTATCTGCTTTGGTAATATGTTCGTCACGGTATTTTCTGGCACGCTCAAATAAATTAGATTGAATTTCAACCAACAAAGCTTCCACAGTTTCTGTTAAACCTTCCATCGCCACGGCCGATTTTTCTTTGGTATCACGACGCGCCAATTCTACTTGTTTGTTTTCTAAATCTCTTGCACCTATGGCAATTCTAATAGGCACTCCTTTCAATTCGTATTCTGCAAATTTCCATCCTGGTCTTGCATGATCTGAATTATCATACTTCACTCTAATACCAGCAGCTTTAAATGATTTCACTAACTCGGCTACTTTTTCATCTAAGATGGCTTTTTGTTCTTCTCCTTTAAAAATAGGAACAATGACCACTTGAATGGGTGCAATGCGAGGAGGCAACACCAAACCTTCGTCATCGCTATGCGTCATTACCAACCCTCCAATTAAACGAGTACTTACACCCCAGCTGGTAGCCCAAACATATTCTTGTTTGTTATTTTGATCGCTAAATTTAACATCAAATGCTTTTGCAAAATTCTGTCCTAAAAAATGTGAAGTGCCTGCTTGCAATGCTTTTCCATCCTGCATTAAAGCTTCAATACAATAGGTATCTTCTGCACCAGCAAAACGTTCATTGACCGATTTAATTCCTTTGATCACAGGAACAGCCATCCAGTTTTCAACAAAGTCGGCATATACATTCAACATTTGTTTTGTTTCTGCAATGGCTTCTTGCGCAGTCGCATGCGCCGTATGCCCTTCCTGCCATAAAAATTCTGCAGTACGTAAAAATAAACGAGTGCGCATTTCCCATCTTACCACATTGGCCCATTGATTCACAAGAATTGGCAAATCACGATAAGATTGAATCCAAGTTTTATACGTATTCCAAATAATGGCTTCACTGGTAGGTCTAACAATTAATTCTTCTTCTAATTTTGCCTCGGGATCAACCATCAATTTTCCTTTGTTGTTAGGATCTGCAATTAAGCGGTAATGGGTAACCACCGCACACTCTTTTGCAAAGCCTTCGGCATTTTTTTCTTCCGCCTCAAAAAGTGACTTAGGAACAAATAAGGGGAAATAGGCATTTTGGTGCCCAGTTTCCTTGAACATCCTGTCTAAAACGTCGCGCATATTCTCCCATAAGGCATAGCCATAAGGCTTAATGACCATGCACCCCCTCACGGCGCTGTAATCTGCCAGCTCCCCTTTAATGACTAAGTCATTGTACCATTGAGAGTAATCCTGCGCCCTTGACGTTAATTCCTTTGCCATCTTAAAATATTAACAATTTATATTGTAACAAATCAGGTATAAAAAACGCTATATCTACTTTAAAGTTTTGTACCTTTATACTAGCAAATGTATGCTAAATCAGGGGCATATAAAAACCTAAACTGCATCAAAATGAACCGTATTAAAACGAACACTAATTTAAGGCTCATGGCCATTTGCCTAGTGACGTTTAGTTTAATAGGCATCAGTTGTACTAGTTTACAACAGTCAGTTAGTATGGCAGCACCGGATGATTTATACTCCGTCCCGAATACGACCAATAATGCTACCAACAATACCATTGCTTCCAATAAAAAAGTAATGAGTACTGAAAATTGGGGGGTACCCAACAAGGTTCAAAATTACAAACCCAATAAGCAAAATAGCAATAGCAATACCCCAAATTATTCCAACAACAACCAAGTGGTTGCAGCTGAAAATGAGGACTATCAAGACGATCAAAATTATCAAGACGATCGCTATTTAAGACTAAAAGTAGCCAATAGAAATAGATGGAGCATGATTGACGATTGGGGTTATTGGAATGATCCTCGTTTTAACAATGCATTCTACCCTTCTTATATGGGATGGAATAGTTGGTATACAGGTTACTATGGGGCTTCTTGGTATTATCCATTTGGACCAAGTTTTTCCATGGGATGGGGTGGATACAATCCTTACAATTCATTTGGCTATGGTATGGGTTGGGGATACAATGACTTCGGATATGGAGGTTTCGGATATGATGGATTTGGTTATGGTGGTTTTGGTTATGGTGGTTTTGGTTATGGTGGTTTTGGTTATGGCGGATGGAACCCCTACTATGCAGGCTTCTGGAATCCTTATCGCCCATTCTATCCTGGTGGAAATTATTACAACAATTATGGAGGATCCGGAGGAATTAGACAACAACCCATTATGACCCGTTCGATGCAAAATAGTGCTATTGGATTAGGCGCCTACAGAAATAATAAAGGCTATAACAATACCAATAACTTTTCTAATACAACCAATGGCAATGTGAGGTATACAAGCAATCCAACTTTAAATACAAATTTTGGAAGCTTAATGAGAAGAGTGGTCACTGACAATCCGAATGTAAACAACGCCAATAGTTTTGACAGACCCGCTAGATATTTTTCAAACAACAACAGCGCTAGCGATCAAAACAAAGCAGTTAACAATACGCCTACTCCGCAAAATACAAATAGATCTAATAATATAGGTGGCAATAGTGGATTCAATACTAGTGGATTTAATAGCACAGGAACTTCAACAGCAAGTCCTCGTCCTGCTAGAAGCCAGAATCCTTAATTTTTTATTTCCCCTTTTTTGGTAGCATGTATTTTAAATAAATCAATTATGAAGAAATTAGTTTTAATAATCATCCTTGGATCAAGTTTAACCACTTACGCACAAGATCCAGAAGACGCGTTGAGATTGTCTTGGTTCAACCCTAGCGGAACTGCAAGAAGCAATGCATTGGGAGGCGCAATGGGTTCCTTGGGTGGCGATTTATCTGCCAATCATATCAATCCAGCAGGATTGGGTTTGTACAAGTCAAGTGAAATCTTACTCACTCCCAAGTTTTTAGTTCAAAACAATAATTTTAGTTACCGTGGTAGCAATAGTACCAGCAACGACAGCAGGTCTAGTTTTGGGTCTATTGGTATTGTGCTTGCCGAAGGTAAAAAAGTAAATAATTGGACCAGCACAGCTTTCTCTATCACTTTTAATCAATTAGCGGATTTTTCTAATCATGTAAGCTTTGCAGGTCAAAATAATTTTAGTAGCTTATCAGAAAAATATTTAGAGGAATTAATTTATAACAAAGCAGACACCAATGGCGCATTAAGCAATTATATTTTTGGTAGTTCCCTTGCTTACAGAACTTATTTAATAGATACCACTGCAAATGCCAAAGGTGCGGTTACTGGATACCAAAGTTTGGTTCCTATTTCCACGGGTGTAAAACAAAATTACGATGCAGTAACCTCTGGCAGTTACAACGAATTGGCCTTTGGATGGGGAGGAAACATGGAAGATAAATTGTATCTAGGAGCCAGTTTTGTAATGCCTATGATCAATTATAGCAAAACACTTTACTATTCCGAAACCGATGCGACCAGCAATCCAAATAACGACTTTGCAGGATTTTCTATCAATGAGCAATTTTCCTCCAAGGGTTTTGGGATAGGTGCTAAGTTTGGTATCATTTATAAGCCAGAACCTTTTTTAAGGGTGGGATTTTCGTTACATACCCCTCAACTTATTTCCTTCAAGGATTATTTAAGTGTGAATATGACTACCAATACAGAGAAGTATGCAGGTACTCAAGCAGCCAGCTCTGACGATTTAAACAATGGCTATCCTGGAGAAAGAGAATACACGGTTTCCACTCCCTTAAAAACTATTTTTAGTACGAGTTACTTTTTTGCTTCTCCAAGCAAACCAACTCTACCACTTGGATTTATAAGTGCCGATCTTGAATGGGTTAATTATGCAGGAACTCGTTTCTATTCCAATACCTATGATCAAGAATCAACTAGTTACTACAATACCTTAAATAGCAACATTAAATCCATTTATAAGAATAATTTAAATATTAAAATAGGTTCTGAAATAAAATTAGATGGCAATTGGATGGCTCGCGCGGGTGTAGCTTATTATGGTACCCCTTACAATGATGAAAGCATCAAAGCTTCTAGATTTGTTGTAAGTGGTGGTATTGGCTATAGAACCAATAGGCACTTCATCGATTTTACAGTGATAAGTAGCAGTACTAAAGATGCTATTTTCCCTTACAGATTAGTTGATAAGCCAAATACTTTTGCCAACATGACCAACAATCAATTGATTTTTAATATAGGTTACGGCATTAGATTTTCTAAATAAAATAATTACTTAACCCGCAAAAGTAATTTTACTCTGCCAATACTTGACTTGGGCTTATACCTGATGCTTGGTGCCATTGAATGGCAGGGTCTTTCTTAAACCAAGTCATTTGCCGCTTAGCATAATGTCTGGTGTTTTGCTGAATCAACTCTATTACTCTTTCTTTACTTATTTTTTGATCAAAATAATCCACCCATTCACTATAGCCCACTGTTTGTAAGGCATTCAAATGTGCTGAGGGTTGTAAACTTTTCACTTCGGATTCCAAACCTGCATCCACCATGTCCAGAACTCTTTGATTGATTTTTTCATACAAGGTTGCTCTTGACATTTCTATACCAATTTTCACTATTTTGAATGGTCGTTCAATTGGTTTTTTGTTTTGAAAACTAATAATAGAAGCACCCGTTCCTAAAAAAACTTCTAAGGCGCGCATTAACCTTTGTGGATTTTTTTGTTCCCCTTTTTCCCAATAGTCCGGATCCTTCACCGAAACTTCTTTTTGCAACCACCTCAAACCTAATTTTTCATATTGGTTGATGATGCCCTCTCTAATGGCTGGTTCAATTGCGGGTATTAGATCTAAACCTTCACAAAAAGCTTTGATGTACAAACCCGTACCACCCACTATTACTAACGCATCCTTGGTAGCAAATAAAGTATTTACTTTTTCAAGCGCCCAATTTTCAAAAAAAGCAGCATGGATTTCTTCGGTGATGGAATGACTGGCAATAAAATGATGGGGAACTTCATTGAGCTCTGCCAAAGAAGGCCTAGCAACACCAATATTCATTTCTTTAAAACATTGGCGCGCATCTGCAGATATAATTTCTGTTTGCAATGCTTTCGCAAGTGCAATAGCAAAACTTGTTTTACCAACTGCGGTGGGCCCCATGACAATATAAACAGTTTTGGACATGCTAAAAGATTGCTTAATTAAATTTGAAAAATAAGAAAGAGTAAATAGAATTTACTATACAAAAAAATACTAAAATGCTTCTCCTTCAAAAAATTCACTGCCCGAAGATTCTTGTTGGTCTTCATCGGCGTCATCTTCACCCTCATCAGCATCCTCATCAGACGCATCCGCGTCTTCTCCTTCTTGACCAAAACCCTCTTTGGCTTCTGATAAGTCATATTTTTCTTCGATGTCGGCAAATTTTTCTCCCAATAATCCTTTGGTGCCGTATTGCATCGGCCCTACCCCTTCTACTCTCGTAACCAATGGATACTCCAAACTCATATCAGCATCTGCATTTTTGATTACTTGAATCAATTCAATTAAGAAAGACCATGATTTTACAAAATCATATAAATAAACAAAATGTTGATTGGTGTCAATAATTTCAGAACCAATAGCAGTGTCCTCCATTAACAAGGGTGGTACTTTATATGCCTTATCGTAAACTTCCTTACTAATTTCACGTCCTCTTTGCCAAGTGTCATTGCTTCTAAAAAAAGTAGCGTCATGTTTTTGATCAAATTCAAAAGCCCTTAATATGATTTGATGCAAATCAGCAAAATTTTGTGAATGCTTCACCAAAACATCTCTGTAAATAACATCATCCTCCTCCCAATAAACCCTAAATTTTAATACTGCCATTTTGGTGATTTGAAACGCTAAAGTACTATTTTATTGTAGGATATAAGCCTAGTTTTTCAGCTTCTTTTAACATAAAAGCATACGCCGATTCATAGTCATTGGGAATAATACCATCCAAAATAGCTTCTCTAATAGCATCTTTGATAATGCCCACCGGTTTAGACGGTGTAATTGAAAATAATTCCATAATAAGTTCTCCAGTAATCGGTGGCTGCCAATTTCTAATATTGTCCTTTTCTTCCACTTCCTGCAATCTTACTTTTACATACTCAAAGCCTTGTATATACCTTTTTACTTTCACTTTATTTTTACTAGTAATATCAGCAGCACAGAGCAACATTAAAAAATCTATATCCTCGCCTGCATCAAACAACAACCTTCTTATAGCACTGTCTGTTACGGTTTCTTTGGTTAAAGAGATGGGTCTTAAATGCAAGGCAACTAATTTTTGTACCATTTTCATTTTTTCATTCAATGGCAACTTTAGTTGTGTAAAAATTTTAGGTACCATTCTTGCACCCACTACTTCATGGCCATGAAAAGTCCAACCAAACCCTGTTTCAAATTTTTTTGTTTTGGGTTTGGCAATGTCATGTAATAAAGCAGCCCATCTTAACCAAATATCATTAGAGGTACTCGCTACATTGTCTAACACTTGAAGGGTATGAGAAAAATTATCCTTATGCCCAATGCCATCCATTGTTTCAGCACCTTCCAGTTGAAGCAACACTGGGAAGATATGATTTAACAAACCTGCTTCTTTTAACAAGTACCAGCCCTTGGAAGGAGTGGCAGTCATCATTATTTTTTGCAGTTCATCGGTAATTCTTTCTTGTGAAACAATTTTAATTCTGTCCGCCATTTTTTGAATGGCTAAAAATGTTTCAGGGGTAATGGTAAAGTTAAGTTGAGTAGCAAAACGAATGGCGCGCATCATACGCAAAGGATCATCATCAAAAGTTTGTTCGGGCGCCAAAGGAGTTCTAAGAATTTTATTTTCTACATCCTGCAGCCCTCCAAAAGGATCAATGATGGTACCAAAATTATTTTCATTCAAAGCTACTGCCAATGCATTGATGGTAAAGTCTCTTCTATTTTGATCGTCTTCAATACTACCAGGACTCACTTGTGGCTTTCTACTGTCTTTTGAATAACTTTCTTTTCTAGCCCCCACAAATTCTATTTCAATAGCATCCATTTTTACTTGTGCAGTTCCAAAAGTCTTGAATAAGGAAACAGGAGGTCGAGGCGAAAATTGTGATGCAAAAGCAGTGGCCAATGCAAGCCCGTCCCCTAAGCAAACTATATCAATGTCTTTGGTAGGTCGATCTAATATTTTATCACGCACAAAGCCGCCTACCGCATAGGCAGGTATTCCCATTTTTGCGGCTTCCGCTGCAATCACTTTAAATAGGGCTTGTTCTGATGCTGTGAATTTAATTTGCATGTGCACAAAAGTACTAATGTTGTAGCACTTGTAATAAAGGTGCCGTCAAATCTTGAATTTGAATAGCATGGGCACAATTAAAGTGTTGTAAAGGACATTTCTTTTTGCCATGAATGCCACAAGGCCTACATGCTAAATTTTCTTGAGTTTGCACCACAAAAGACTGCTCAGACAAGGGCCCATATCCAAAAGCGGGAATGGTAGAACAATAAACGGCTACAACGGGTGCATTGACAGCAGAGGCAAAATGCATCGGGGCTGAATCGTTTACATAATTGAGCACCGCTTTTTGTTGTAGGGCAGCCGAAGCTAAGAAATCAAGTTCTCCAGCTAGATTGATGCATTGTTGCTTGTCTGCAACGCCTAATTGCTCCAAAATTTTATCTCCAAGGATTCGGTCTCCAGCACCCCCAAGTAAATAAATGGGTCCTTCAAAAGGGATCACTTTTAAAAAGCGCACCCAATCTGAAATTGGATATTGTTTGGTAAACCAAACCGATGCTGGTGCGATACAGATATAAGGTTCAACTTGGTATTTTTTTATTTTTTCAATAGCTTCTTTAGTGGGATATAGTTTGGGATTGTGCAAAGCAATATCGCCTAAGACTTGAATCAATTGATGATTTCTACTTATCTCATGCATCCCCTCTTGAATTTCAAAATGCTTAATGGAATGTGTAAATAAAAAAGAAAAAGGATTTTTATCAAACCCAATTTTAAATTTCGCTATTGACAAAGCCGTCCACAATCCAGTCGCTGCAAAACGTTGCACATTGACTACCGCATCAAAGTTGGATTTTCTTATTTTAAACAAAATTTGTAACCAATGAATGTATTTGTTCTTTTTTTTATTCCACACCATCACTTCATGAACAAAAGGATGATTTATAAAAAGAGATTCATTGCCTTGACGAACTAAGATATCAATAGCGGCTAATGGGAATTTTTCATGCAATGATTCCAACAAAGCCGTGCTAAGCACTACATCACCAATGAAAGCCGTTTGTATGACAAGGATTTTTTGCATGTAAATTTAAGGTCTAATTATTATAAGCTGCCCATCCTGGTCCCATTTAACAATCGAAGAAGGTTGCTGCAACTCAGTTTCCTCTTGTCTATGCTTTACTACATAGTCAACCCCTTCTTGGATGTCTAATGAAATATCCTGAAAGCACATGGGAGTAGGATAACCAGAAATATTAGCAGAAGTACTTACCAATGGTTTTCCAAATTGTTTAATCACTGCTTTACAAAAAGGATCTTTGGTAATTCTTATGGCTACCGATTCATCTGCTGCCAAAAGATTTTTTGCCAAATTTTTCCCTTTTTGATAAATGACGGTGGTAGGTTTATGAATGCCTTTGATGTAATCAAACACTTGTAAGTGCGCATCTTGCACATGTTCTAAGATGGATCGCTCCTCTTCCACCAAAACAATCATGGCTTTGCTGTCTACCCTTTTTTTTAAGGCAAATATTTTTGCAACTGCAGTTTCATTGGTGGCATCGCATCCAATACCCCATACCGTATCGGTAGGATATAAGATTATCGCTCCATTTTGAAGCGCTGTTAAACAAGCTTGAATATCTTCTTCGTAAGCAAACATGTTGCAAATTAATCAATACTTATAAATAAACGAAGGTTCATTATTGTGCAAAAGAAACTGCTTTAAATTCTTTGCTTGTTTGTAATATTGTACAAATATTAAACATGGAATTGAAAAATAAGATTGAAGCGGCCTGGGCCGATCGTAATTTATTAAAAGAGGAATCCTATAGCAACGCTGTTCGCGCTGTGATTGAAGAAATAGACAAAGGCCGATTGAGGGTAGCCGAACCCAAGGACAACCAATGGGTAGTGAATGAGTGGGTAAAGCAAGCCATCCTAATGTATTTTGCCATACAGCCCATGCAAACCTGGGAATTGGCCCCTTTTGAGTTTCATGATAAAATGTTGCTTAAATCGAATTATGCCGCCTTGGGGGTAAGAGCCGTTCCTCATGCAGTAGCTCGTTATGGCGCTTATTTAGCTAAAAATGTGGTCTTAATGCCCAGTTATGTGAATATTGGTGCCTTTGTTGATGAAGGAACTATGGTAGATACCTGGGCCACTGTAGGCAGTTGTGCTCAAATTGGCAAAGGGGTGCATTTAAGTGGAGGTGTTGGTATAGGTGGAGTGTTAGAACCATTACAAGCTAGCCCAGTGATTATTGAAGATGGTTGTTTTATTGGTAGCCGTTGTATTGTAGTGGAAGGCGTGCATGTAGAAAAAGAAGCCGTTCTAGGCGCCAATGTAGTGCTTACACAAAGCACTAAAATAATTGATGTGAGTGGAACCAATCCGATTGAATACAAAGGCCGAGTGCCTGCCAGAAGTGTTGTTATTCCTGGATCTTATCGAAAATCATTCCCAGCCGGGGACTATCAAGTAAGCTGTGCATTAATCATTGGTCAACGCAAACCCAGTACCGATTTAAAAACGAGCCTGAATGATGCCTTACGTGATTTTAATGTAGCCGTTTAATTCGCTTCCGTTACGCTAAAAAATTTGGGGTGACTAGGACGAATCCCAATCACCCCGATTATCCTTCCCCCAAAGGATAATATTTTGAATATTAATTAATATTTAATATATTATTAATATGTATAGGCCGTTTTCAATCGAATATGTAAATATGGCTTCAAGGAGTATTTCATTCCAAATAATTTCCAAACTTAGATGAGAAAATATTTTATTAATATTAAATAATTGTTAAGTAATATTTTACATATTCATAATTTATAAAATATAAATAAAACACATAAGAAATAAACCTATTGTTTAATTTGCCTTACATTTGAAGCATGATTTTTAAACATTTTTATGTTTCGTTTATATTTTGGGCGTTCATATACCAGGCAAATGCTCAACAAAAAAAGGAAAATAACGCATTCCAAAAACAGGACATTGCCTTATTGGATATCTTATTTAAGGACAGCACTCATTCTTTACAACTTCAACTCAGTTCTAGTATTTACGATTTTGGCTTAGACAAAAAGCAGTTTAGAAATATGGTCATTGTGAAACAAAGGAAGCAATTTTGGTTGCAGCCCCTTGGTTCAGGAAAACTTTTTAGCATTGTTAAAACAGGAAAAGGATATGCATTGCAAAGAATTGATTCCACGGTACACTCGGGTGTCAATTCTAATAGTTTTACTTTTATATTACATGATACCCTATTTCAATATGGGGGTTCTGGATTCTGGCATTTGAGGGGCATCATCACTTATTTTAGTACTGAAACACATGAGTGGGAATTGTATCCAAGTCATCAACTATTAAATGGCTATGATGGATTTGAAAATTACGTTTTATACCATTTAGATACCAGCCAGCAAAAAATATACAGCACCGGTTATGTCCAATTAAAAAATGCCCCATATGATTTAGACATCAATGTAGTGGACAGTAGCTTTGAATTTAACTTCAAAACCAAAACATGGAAAAATTTAGGTGCTACCAACCCCGAGTTATTAAAATTATTTGATAAGAGTACCTATTACACATATCATTTAGAGGGCATCCTATTTATAAAAAAGTTTTTTGATTTGTATTGGGTCGACTTCAAAAACAACAAATTTGGGAAGGTAAATGAAGATAAAAATACAGAAGCCAGATTGAAATGGCTCAATTTGTACAATACCAAAGAACCTTATCAAGACTTACAATTTAATTTAGGCAATACTTGCTATCTTATAAAACTGGATCCCGATTTAAATACCAGTTATACCACATTCAAATTAAGCAAGGAATACATTGACTTTTCTAGTTCGAACTACATTTATAAAACAAATAATTTTTTATTCTCTTTCTATCTGCATACTGTTCTCCCCTTTTTTACACCCAATGTGCTTTTCTTAATTCTCATTGCTTTTTTTATATTCTTTGTATTGTATCGACAAAGAAAAAAGAGAGTACCTAGAGAAGTGAATGCCCTACTAAATCATAATTTTGTAAATTCACTTAGCGTGGTTGAAAAAGAATTGTTACAAGCACTCTACAATCAACATTTAAAAGGAGAAGAAATTTCACCTAAACTCATCAATAAAATTATTGGTGTTCAACAAAAAGATACTTTAACGCAAAATAAAAGCCGAAGTGACCATTTCTTAAAAATAAATCAAAAATACAAATTGGCTACGCAACAAAGTTTGCCATTAATTGTTAAAAGTCGTGATAGCATTGATAAAAGGGTATACAATTATGGAATTGAAGCACGCTATGTGCTAGCACTAGCCAAGTATCTTAAAGGCTAAACCACTAATAAGCTACAGCCTCTTCTTTCACTAGCGTCTACCCGGCCAATGACTTTGAAACTGCCATCAGAAAATACTTCCCCCAAATCTTCGGTGGCTATAAAACTACAACTGTGCAAATTGGCCAAGTCAATAATGTGCAAAACACCCCTCCCGGTTTCTTTTAAAGCAATAGGATCTTCTTCATCGGCTACCAATACCTTCATCCAAGGCGGGCATCTAAAAATACCTTCCTTAATTGCATAAGCTTGACTTAATAATTCTGTCATCCCATATTCTGAATGAATATTCTTAGTACCCAAATTAGAAGATAAAACTTGATGCAATTCCTCCCGGGTTAATTCTTTTTTTCGCCCCTTCATTCCCCCCGTTTCAATCACGGTGGTATAATTTAATTTTTGAGGATATGCTGCTGCAAAATCGGTCAATGCAAAACTTACCCCAATCAACCATACCGGTTGCTTTTTTTCCTCTAATTTTTTTAATACAGTATCAAGTTTTTTAAAATCATCTAAATAAAAGCCACTTTCTGAATGGCCAGACGATTTTATAAGTTGATTAACCATATACACCAAGGAAGAATTTCCACGTTCTAAATAAGAGGGCAATAATCCTATCACACAATAATTACTTGGTGCTCCATAAAACAAATTAAAAGCATGCAGAAAACTTTGTTGATACAGATGCGTGTCTTGAATCCAATGCTTGCTTACTACATCCTGAGTGGTGCCACTACTTTCAAATAAGGTAACTGGCTTGGGGCCAATAAAAACATCCTGTGTTTTATAAAAAGAAATGGGAAGAAAAGGAATAGAAATTAGTTCGGTGGCCGAGGCCCTATTTAAATTCACCCATTGCTTATATACCTCATTGTGCCCCGCTTGCCATTGAAATACTTTTTTACTTACCAACAGGAAATCCTCCTTGGATAAATTCCATAATTGTTGAATGTCTATAGGCAATTGAATCACTTTATATTATTTATACATTGCAAAAGTATTCAATATCTAGTCATAAAAAGCAGTTCCCGTTGAACTAGGTAAATAATCCCATAAAGTAGTATCTTGCATAGGACAATTTTAAACAACCATTATGGCAAAATCTACTCCTAAAAAAACCGTTTCTAAAGCAAAAAAGGAATTGATCAGCGCAAGCTCCTATCAATTTTTAAGCAACTATATTAACAATCCTTCTCCAGTGGGATTTGAAACCAGTGGGCAAAAAATTTGGTTAGATTATCTAACTAAATATGTAGACACTACGTTTACCGATCCTTATGGTACTGCAGTGGGAGTTATTAATCCAAAGGCTCCATTTAAAGTAGTGATTGAAGCTCATGCCGATGAAATTAGTTGGTTTGTAAATTATATCAATGACCAAGGTTTGATTCATTTAAAAAGAAATGGTGGTGTAGATCATCAAATAGCTCCATCTATGCGTGTTTGGATCCATGGTAAAAAAGGGCCAGTAAAAGCAGTGTTTGGATGGCCCGCTATTCATACTAGATTAAGTAATCCAGAACAAAAAGAACCCCAACCTAAAGTAGATAATTTAACCTTGGATTGTGGTGCAAGATCAAAAAAGGAAGTAGCAGCTTTAGGTATTCATATTGGTGCTGTCGTGACCTATCAAGAAGGCATTGATGAGTTGGCCCATGATTTTATTATAGGCCGAGCTTTTGACAACAGAGTGGGTGGTTTTATGATTGCCGAAGTGGCTCGTTTACTAAAGGAAAATAAAAAGAAACTTCCTTATGGTTTATACATTGTAAATGCAGTGCAAGAAGAAATTGGTTTACGTGGTGCTGAGATGATAGCACGTCGAATCAAGCCCAATATTGCCATCATTACAGATGTAACCCATGATACGCACACGCCTATGATCAACAAAGCCATTGAAGGTGATATTTTATGTGGAAGAGGCCCTTCCCTAGCTTATGCGCCGGCCATACACAATAAATTATTGGCCATTGTAGAAGCAACTGCAAAAGCGAAAAAAATTCCAGTACAATTTAGAACCTTAAGTAGAAGCACCGGCACTGACACAGATAGTTTTGCTTATGCCAATGATGGTTGTCCTTCGGTTTTAATTTCTATCCCATTAAGATACATGCATACAACAGTAGAAATGATTCATAAAAAAGACATTGTGGACACCATACAATTGATGTATGATACCTTGTTAGCGCTTACGCCTAAAACCAACTTAAGTTACCTATAATGGCGAATCCCCTCCTTACCATTGCCATCATCGATATGTATGATGGAAATACCAATGTGGGAATGGATTGTATTGTAAACATCATTAAAAATTGGAGTGCCAATAGAAACTTAACTATCCACTACTCTATTTTTAAATTGAGAGAGGCCAACGAAATTCCAAATGAAAATTTTGATATATACATCTCATCGGGAGGACCAGGTTCACCACTTGACTCTATAGATGCCCCGTGGGATAAAATGTATACCCATTGGTTAGAACAAATGATGACTTTAAACAAGCCAGTGTTTTTAATTTGCCATAGTTTTCAATTGGCATGCAGACATTTTAATTTAGGTACCATTACGCTAAGAAAATCAAGACAAATAGGTATTTTGCCTATTCATCCTTTGACCGAAGATATTATTTTCAGTGGGTTGGAAGACCCCTTTTATGCATTGGAAAGCAGAGATTACCAAATCATAGCACCCAATGATGAAGCCCTTGCCAATATGGGAGCAAACATCATTGCGCTTGAGAAAATAAGACCCCAAGTGCCCTTAGAAAGAGCCATCATGGGGATCCGATTTAATGAAAATATGATTGGCGTTCAATTTCACCCAGAAGGAGAACCAGCTGCTTTACAAGAATTTTTTCAAGCACCCAGTTTAAAAAATAAAATCATTGAAGAGTTTGGAATTGAAAAATGGGAAAATATAATTACGCATTTGCAAGACCCTCATAAAATTCAAAAAACTGCTACTACCTTCCTTCCCAATTTTCTTGATGCGGCAATGAAAATACCATTGAATTAAAAAATTATGATCTCCTCATTAAGGCAACATTTTAATGCCTCTTTTACCGATAAAAAGTATCAAGATTGCCTTGCTTATATTTCTCTGCATTTTCCCAATGCCTTGGATTTTAAAGTAGCAGAAACCCCCATTTTTATAGATGAAAAATTTACGACCACATTACTAGCACTGGGCAATTATGTGAATGAACAAATTTTAGGAGCAACTTTTAAAGACCTTACAGAAAAATCATTGGTTAAGCAAGCCATTGCTCCTAATGAACCTCCCAATCCAAGTTGTATTGTGATGGATTTTGCCATTGCCAAGAATGACAAAAACGAACTGGTACCGAAATTAATAGAACTTCAAGGGTTTCCTTCCCTTTTTGCATTTGAATTGCTTCATGAAGAAGCCTTGAAAAATAATTATACCTTGCCAGAAAATTACAGCCCCTTTTTAAATGGATATAATAAAGAAAAATATTTAGCACATTTAAAACAAATAATTTGTGGCAACAAAGGTGAACACACCGTCCTACTGGAGCTTTATCCAGATCAACAAAAAACAAGAATTGATTTTTATTGCACCAAAAAATACCTGAATATTCCTATTGTATGCATCTCCGAATTAGAACAGAAAGGGAATCAATTGTTTTATACAAGAAATGGAATAAGTACTAAGATAGATCGCATCTACAACCGTGTTATATTTGATGAACTGCATCAGCAACCTTTAGCCATCCAAGAAAAAGGAAAACTATTATTGAATGAACTAGAAGTAAGTTGGGTAACACACCCAAATCACTTTTATAGAATCAGTAAATATCTAATGCCATTTTTAAACCATCCTTTGATCCCAAAGACGAAGTTTGTTGATCAATTGTCTGCGATTCCTTCTTCACTTGAACAATTTATTCTAAAACCTCTGTTTTCTTTTGCTGGACAAGGCGTTATAATAGACATTCAACCCACAGATTTCGAAAAGCTTAAAGATGTTGAAAATTGGATTTTACAACAAAAGGTTCCTTACGCCGAATGCATTGAAACCCCAACAGGCCCAGCCAAAGCTGAAATTAGATTGTTTTACTTTTGGGATGAGCCTACTCAACAATACATAGCTACTATGAATTTAGCTCGATTGAGCAAAGGAAAAATGATAGGCGTAGATTACAATAGAGACGCTACTTGGGTAGGTGGCACATTGGCATATTTTGAACAAAAGAAGCATTGAAAATCAGCTGCTTGATAAAAATTAAAAACATTATTTTTATGTCCAAATTAGGAACTATGACTTTAACTAAATGCGGGTCTTTGTATCGAATTGTTTTTTTAGCCCTATTTATAATTTTTTGTTTGCAAAATGGAGCCCTGCTTGCTCAAGACAATGGTGAAATTCAAGTATATGGATCTGCCACTACGCCCAAGTATACTACCATGATTGAATTGCATTCTAATTATACTTTTACTGGCCCCAAATACAATACCAACTACCACCCATTTTTACAAACGATTGAAGTAACTACCGGACTTTCAAAAGATGCAGAATTTGGATTTTATATTTTCACTTACAATAACAATGGAAGCCTGCAATACACAGGCAGCCATCTTAGGCCTAGAATAAAAGCACCTGAGGAGTGGAATTGGCCCATTGGTGCAAGCTTGTCTACTGAAATTGGATTTGACAAAGACCCATTCACCAATGATATAGATTGGGGTGCTGAGATTAGACCCATCTTTGATAAGACCATAGGTGATCATTATTATTCCTTCAACCCTAGCTTGGGAGTTTCATTTACAAACAATGAGTGCTTGTTTGAACCTAATTTTAAATACGCCTATGCAAGTTCTCCTAAAGCAAGTTTGGGATTTGAATACTATGGCAATACAGGAAAACTATTTAGCCCCTATAAACTTCCCAACCAAGAGCATCAACTGTATGTAGTGGTAGATCTTTATTTACACCCCATGTACGAATTTAACTTTGGCATTGGTAAAGGACTCACCGAAAGTTCCAATGGCCTCAATGTAAAGTGTTATGTAGGCAGAAGAATTAACTGGAAGCATAAATAATATTATATTTTTCACTTTAACTTTGGAAAAGCATTAAAAAAAAGATAATCCAAGCTAATGGCAGCCAAATTATAGGTTGTTCTGTTGGTATTATTCACTAATGGGAACCTATAACTTAGATTTAACTTAGCTTGGCTATTAAAAATAAATTGAATGGCTGGTGCTACATCTAAATAGTTCGCCTTTCCTGAAAATAACCTTTGCCCAATGAATTCAAGATAAAGATTCACATTCGTTTGGCCATAGGACCTATACATTTTGGGATACAATAATATACCGTTTGAAAAACTATATTGCATTCCCACTGCACCATTTTCTGCCAGTGACTCTCTTTTAATAATAGGGCCAACACTTAAGGAACCAGCCCACTTGTGTTTTAATTTTGTAACAATGATACCAGAATGAAATACAGATTCTTGCCCGTCTAATAAAATAGCGTTAGTATAAATAGCAGTTTCAGCAGAATTAATACTTTTTAAAAAAAATGCCATTCTTAGATGTTCATACAAAGCATCTTTAGAATAAAATCGATACTGAGTATACCATTCCCAAGACTTATAATTGGTGCCTAAATGTGCCATCCATTTTTTTGAAAAGCTAAATTCAATTTTAGTATTTATATTATCGAAATGCTCTTTGCCAGTCATCTTTGAATAGCCTTGTTGGATTAGAAAAGATCGAGCAGGCATAATACTTGCGGGCTCGCTTGAAACATACAATTCCTGAGCTTTGACATGCATTGATGAAAGAATGAATAATACAAAAACAAGGATGTGTAACCTTGATTTATTTACAAGTTTCATAATTGTTAGATTGAGTACTTTAAAGCCAGTTGTTCAACTTATGCAATTAAAAATTTAAATAGTACACCCCTGCCGTAGGTTGTATTTCTTTATTTACAATGCTAACCTTCTGCGGATTAGCAATATTTTTTACTCCAGCAAGTTTCCACTTGAATTGATATCCATTTAAAGAAACCAATTCCTCATTGACCGCTTTTGTATTTGGAAAATTAGCGGTCATTTGCATGGTCTCAATGGCAAAACCTGTGTCATATACCGCCTCTCTAATCTCCTCAATGCTAACTCGATCCCGAGACTTAAATGTTAGAATATAACTAGACTTTTCTATATCCACTTTAACCTCAGATACAAAATCTAATCGAGACAAAGATTTAAAAATAGCCTTTGAGCACATGGAACAAGTAAGCCCACTAGCAACTAATTCGACCGATTGTACTTGTGCAGTAGCACTAGTACTTAAAAAGAAAAAAATTGGTATTATTAAATATCTCATTAAAAAATAGATTATAATATTATGACTACTAGCAGTGATTGCGTAGTCTTAAAATTAATTTAATAGGATGGGAAATAATGGGTAAATAAAATCATCACCAATTACTACTTATAGATGGTCTCTGCTAAGAAAAATAATTGATGATGATGTATATGATTACTTACATGCTATTTGCAACAAGCACCATCCTTGCAACATTTGGCGTCTTTTTTACAACATGTCATGTCTTTGCTGTCTTTAGCCATATCTTTTTTACAAGCCACTCCCTCTGTGCAGCAGCTAGCCCCTGGCTTGCAACAACTTGCATTGTCTGCCACTGCATTTTTAGCTACTCTATCGTATTGGCAACACTCGTCCAATTTGCTATACGCATCCGCCGTGGCTACTTTATGCTCTGTATCATAACCAGCAGCAGCTACCGCATCTTCAATTTTATCGCTAGATGTATTGGCTGCATTAAAAGTAACTTTTAAAACTTTGGCCACTTTATCCCAATCTGCACTTACAGCACCTGCTTGTTTGGCTGCTTTTTCAATATGTCCTTTACACATAGCGCAATTACCGGCAACTTTAATTTGAGTTGCAGTTTGTGCTTGTAATCCGAAAGTAGAGATTAAAATAAACCCTACTAATAATATAAAATTTTTCATGATCTGTTTTTTTTGATAAAATAATGTTTAAAATAATGATTCCTAGCTATTCGAAACTTACCACAGTTCGCAATAGTTATGTTGCACATAATACTATGCAACTACCTGGTCATTAAAATCAAATTAAATAAACACAAATAAAATCGTAGATAGGTGGCCCCACATCTACCAAAGTCCTTTTAGAAATAAAAGACTTGTTACCAATAGCGAAAACAGTTTTGTTTTCAATGGGGATGTATTCTTTATCAATGGATAAACTTAACTTCTTAGCAGGGGTAATAGCAATGGTTTGAAAAGAATGCGTGTCTTGAGACTTTAGATAAACCGTTTTCTCAGAACAACACATGTCTTTTTTAGCAGGCTTGCCACATTTGCATGTTTTAACCTTCCCGGCACATGAATGGGTAGTCACTGTTGCCCCAATACTGGAAACAGTATATAACAAAACCAATAGTATAGTAATAACCCTTTTCATTCCCCCAAAGGTACAACCTAATTTGAATTCAATCCCAAATGCGTGTTAAAAAAGGAAAATTTACTCCACTCTTAATAGGACTCAAATCAGCTTAATTGATAAAATTCCACCAAATGCCCACTCTAAACCAAGTGCCAGTGCCCGGGTAATTTCTGGAAGTGAAATTATAACTATTGCCTAATGAGGGACTTGTTAAAAGTAATGTGTTCAAGTTCTCTAAGCGCACATAGCCTTTGAAGCGTTTGATCATGAAATTTAAGAAAGCATTGGCAGTAGGCCTATTGTGGAGTGTATAATCATTCTGTACATAAAACTGTCCTGTCAAAGGCATATAATCATCTGCCTTGTAATCCGTATGATAAATCAGCTCCAAGCCGGTAGATAAAAATAGATTCTTATAAAAATTGCCTTCAAAAGCCAATCGCTGTCTGGTAAGCAATAAAGGTAAATTGACAGGTGCTGCCTGATCTACAATTTGAACATTCAATTCATCGTACCAATTCCAATGGGTACTCAATTTAATTTTATGTTCCAATTGACCCCTAATATAACTAAAAGCAGGAGTATAAATGGCAGGCTTGTATCCGGTAGAGAAGTAATGATAGTTATTAATTAACTCGTAACTACCCCCTAACTTCCAACCGGTTGCTCGGTTACCCGTTTCACCACTTACATTAATAATGTTTTCCTTTTGAATACTTTTTAAGGATATGATTGGATAATTCGTAATTCCTAAATAATTCGTTGATGGAGTTCGATTGCTGTTTTGAAACGACAACTTTAAATAGTTCCCTTTGGATGAAAGCAATCTGGATAAATAAAATTGAGCATCGTAATCACCAGCATGATACCCATTTAAATATAATTTTCCAGCTGTAAGCAAATCCCACAATTGATTTCTTGTCTTATTCTTATACACACCAAATGCATAAATATCATAATTGTTCCATGTTTTTTGATTGTCCAAAGTAGTGTTTAAGTTGGTATACCCTTGGCCAACTTGTAAAAATTGATTGGAATTATTTTTTTGAGGATAACTTACCATACTAAATTCATTGGTCAAAACCGACCATTTGTCAATAAATTGAACAATAGCGCTGCCCCCAATATCACAATTAAAATATTTTAAATAAGAGGATGCATTGGGCGCATTGTCTATGAATGAAAACTCGCTGTTTTCATATTTTATTTCATTCTGAAATCTTAATCTTGGATAAAATAAATGGATGACCACCGTATCCTTTACTATCGAGTCTTTTTGACCAAGGTCATAGGATTGTTTCCATAATAAAGTATTGCTTTTATAAGTATTCCCTGTTGCTATTGAGGTATTGAACGGATTGGCGAAAGCAACACCACTTATTCCTAATCTTGTTTCTAATTCATAAGGATTGTTTAAGGACAAGCTGTCTAACCTGGAAGGCTTTACCAATCCTCCATTTTCCGAGGAGGCTGCTTTATTATTAAGCATGACGAAATAGGTCTCATATTGTTTGCGCTTAGATTGGAAATGCGCGGTGATACGCATATTGTTTAAGTTAGAATTTTGATTTTTGACATTGCCTGGAGAATTGCTAAATCGATATTCGAACGAGAAATTGAGTTGCTGTTGTTTGTTTTGTGTATGCTTTATTTCTACCATTTGTTCTCCATTACCTCCAAGCAAATAACCAAAGTCGGTATAAGGTCGCGTGGTTTGATAAAAAGGGGTGCCTTCTAAAGTATAAAAATAACGATCATAAGCGTGGAAGCCTGCATCAAAACCTCCTTTTTGAATGGGTGAAAATAAATAAGACTTCGTAGCCGTTCCTAAATTTCCTAAATTATATGTGGTATAAGGCAAAGGATAATGAATAAAAAAATCATTGATGCTTGAATCCAACTTAAGCACCTCATTGTTGTTGTAAAGTTTATAATAAATAGTAATAGAATCTGCATTTTGATCTCTCTTTTGTAAAGAGTCTTTTGATGTACCATTACTAGATCCTGAATTACCTCCACCAGAACGACCTAATGCTCCATACTGTTGCGCATTCAATTTAAATTGAACCATTGTTAAAAAAACACAACCTATTAAAATTGTTTTCACAAAAGACATGCCTGTTTGGTTTTAAGCAATTTCTTTTAACAACGCACTAAAAATAAGGGTCAATTTTGGTTCAGCAGCATGCGCAGCAGCCAATACTTCTTCATGGGTAATGACATTGTTATCTTCTCTAATGCCCAAATCGGTCACTACGCTCATGGCAAATACTTTCATACCACAATGCACAGCAGCAATGGTTTCTTGAACCGTACTCATTCCTACCACATCACCACCCACATATTTTATTAATTTATATTCTGCCTTAGTTTCAAAAGTAGGTCCAGTAACCCCAACATAAACGCCTTCATGTACTTCTATGTGATTGGCCTTAGCAATGGCTTTGGCTTTTTCAATAAAAGCAAATGCGTAAGGTTCGCTCATGTCTGGAAAACGCGTACCTAAAGCTTCTTCATTTTTTCCCACGAGTGGATTGGATGTAAATAAACTTATATGATCATTGATAATCATTAAATCACCCACTTTAAAATTGGGATTGACTCCTCCAGCGGCATTGGACAATAATAAATTTTGAACACCTAGTAATTTCAACACACGAATGGGGAAAACAACTTGCTCCGCGTGGTACCCTTCATAAAAGTGAAAGCGTCCTTCCATCACCCAAACTTTCTTGCCATTCAAAGTGCCTAAAATAAGTCTTCCCTTATGCCCTTCCACCGTGCTTAACGGAAAATGAGGAATTTCATGATAAGCAATGGCAAAATCGATTTGTATTTCTTTTGATAAATTACCTAAGCCGCTGCCTAAGATAATGGCAGTATTGGCCGTCGAATTAATTTTAGACTTGATAAAGTTCGCAGTCTCATTTAGTTGCGTCATTAAGGGCGTCGTCATGCTACCTAGTATTTTAGCCACAAATATAACGACAGTAAGGGATTATAAGACAAGATTCTAGCCCTTAGTGGGTCTAGTTTCATGTTTTAACACCCAATAAGCTACAAACGCACTTAAAAGCATAAAAAATGCACCCAATAAAAATGCAGCCCCTGGAAAATAGATATGATGCGGGTCGTTTTTTACAGAAAAATACGAGGTCAATCCAATCATCATTGGAGGCCCTACAATAGACGTTAAGCTTTGTAACCCTGTTAATGAACCTTGCAATTCTCCTTGTTGATTTTTTGGAACGTGCACAGAAATTAAAGCTTGTAATGCCGGTCCAGAAATACCTCCTAAGCAATAGGGAATTAAAAATAAAAACATCATCCAACTTTGTGATGCAAATGCAAACAAAACCAATCCAATTGCATACAAGGAGATACCGTAGTAAACACTTTTCTCATTGCCCAATTTAGGATTGACAACTCTAATTAAAAGTCCTTGAACCAAACCTACCATCAAACCAATTGCTCCAAGTGATATACCAATTGTTTTTGGCGTCCATCCAAACTTACTAATATTTGCAAAACTCCAATTGCTTTGTACCGAGTGGGAAGCTAAATAAATAAACAACATAGAAATGATCAATCCAAAAACAGCAGGGTATTTATTCAAATTTTTTAAGGAGCCAATTGGATTGGCCCTTTTGATATCAAAACTTCTTCTGTGTTCCTTATCCAAAGATTCTGGTAAAATAAAATAACCATACAAAGCATTGATTAAGGCTAAACCTGCCGCTACTAAAAAAGGAATTCTTGGGCCAATCTCACCAAGCAATCCACCCAATAAAGGACCAATGATAAATCCAATACCAAAAGCTGCGCCAATCATACCAAAGTTTTTTGCCCTGCTTTTTTCATCACTAATATCTGCCATATAAGCGGCCGCTGTTGTAATGCTTGCGCCAGTAATTCCAGAAATCATTCGCCCTACAAACAACCAACCAATGGTCGGTGCAAATGCAAGGAAAATATAGTCCAAGCCAAACCCCAATAAAGAGAAAAGCAAAATGGGTCTTCTTCCATAATGATCGCTCAAACTTCCCAATACTGGTGCAAAAATAAATTGCATCGCAGCATAAATAAAAGTTAAGTACATCGCTGGTTTAGCAATAGCACTAATAGCTGACCTATCTGTAATGTGTAATAAATGCTGGAGCAATTGTGGGACAACTGGAATAATGATTCCCAAACCGATGACATCCAATAAAATGGTGGCAAAAATAAACCCAACTGCTGCTTGTTTGTTACTGGCCATAATATTTAAAATAGTTTAATGTATCTATCCTTCAAATATACAAGTCCTCTAGTACATTTCAAAAAGCAGGCGCCCCGCTATCAAATTGAAGGGCTTTAGGCTTCATTTCTAAACACCACCACTCCATCAAAAATATCAATCAACACTTTTTTAGTTTTATCAATTTCACCACTTAAGATTTTTTTACTAAACTCATTCACTACCATTTTTTGTATCAATCGTTTTAAGGGTCTTGCTCCAAATTGCATGTCAAAACCTTGTTCAGATAAATAATCTACTAAATAAGGGGTGAATTCTACCTGCAACCCATTCTCAGCTACCAAGGCTTTTAAATTATTTAATTGAATTTTTACAATGGCTGCCATTTGTTTTTGCAACAAAGGAGAGAACATGATAATCTCATCTACCCTATTTAAAAATTCGGGACGAATGGTTTGTTTTAACAAAGCCATCACTTCTATTTTAGATTGCGCTGTTTTTTCTTCGACATTTTTTTCCGTAACTCCTTCAAATGCTTCTTGAATTAAATGACTCCCAATATTACTTGTCATAATAATGATTGTGTTTTTAAAATTCACTGTTCGGCCTTTATTATCAGTTAAATGTCCATCGTCCAATACTTGCAATAAAATATTCCAAACATCTGGATGCGCTTTTTCAATTTCATCTAATAATACCACACTGTAAGGTTTTCTTCTTACCGATTCTGTCAATTGCCCACCCTCATCATAGCCCACATAGCCCGGAGGCGCTCCCACCAAACGAGACACGGAATGTTTTTCCTGGTATTCACTCATGTCAATACGCGTCATCATAGCATCATCATCAAACAAATAATTCGCCAACGCTTTAGCCAATTCAGTTTTACCCACCCCGGTTGTACCTAAAAATATAAATGAACCAATGGGTTTCTTTGGATCTTGTAAGCCCGCCCTACTTCTACGTATGGCATCAGATACTGCACCAATGGCTTCCTCTTGACCCACGACTCTATTGTGTAATTCATTTTCTAAATTCAATAATTTGTCCTTATCCGATTGCAACATTTTACTCACTGGTATACCCGTGGCTTTGGCCACATTTTCTGCAATGTCCTCTGCGTCCACCTCTTCCTTCATTAAACGCTTACCGTGCTCCCCCATTTCTTGCAATTGCTTACTCCATTCAATGAGTTTAGTTTCTTGGTCTTTTACTTTGCCATATCTTATTTCTGCTACTTTACCATAATCACCATTACGCTCAGCAATCTCCGCTTCTTGTTTTAATTTTTCAATTTCTGATTTTGTATTTTGAACTTTGTCTACTATTTCTTTTTCTTCAGACCACTTTGCTTTTAAGGTGTCTTGCTGTACAGTCAAATTACTGATATCAATATTAAGCGCCTTTAACTGTTCTGGATTGTTTTCTCTTTTAATGGCTTCCCGCTCAATTTCCAATTGACGAATTTGTCGCATCAAAGTATCTAACTCTTCTGGCATAGAATTCATTTCCAATCTTAACTTGGCTGCACTTTCATCAATTAAATCAATGGCTTTATCTGGCAAAAAGCGATCGGTAATGTATCTTGTTGATAATTCCACTGCTGCAATAATGGCTTCGTCTTTAATACGTACATGATGATGTGTTTCATATCTTTCTTTCAAACCTCTTAATATAGAGATTGCATCTTCTTTAGAAGGCTCATCAATCATTACTTTTTGAAAACGACGTTCTAAAGCTTTATCCTTTTCAAAAAACTTTTGATATTCGTTTAAGGTAGTGGCTCCAATGGCCCTTAACTCCCCTCTTGCTAAAGCAGGTTTTAAAATATTAGCAGCATCCATAGCCCCTTCTCCTCCACCTGCGCCTACCAATGTGTGAATTTCATCAATAAATAAAATAATTTCCCCGTCACTATCTGCCACTTCTTTTACCACCCCTTTTAATCTTTCTTCAAATTCTCCTTTGTATTTGGCACCTGCTATTAATTGACCCATGTCCAATGCAAAAATAATTTTACTTTTCAAATTATCTGGTACATCACCATTTACAATTCTCATCGCCAATCCTTCGGCAATGGCCGTTTTACCTACACCTGGTTCTCCCACTAATATGGGATTGTTTTTGCTTCTTCTTGAAAGAATGTGCAAGGTTCTTCTAATCTCCTCGTCACGACCAATCACCGGATCTAGTTTTCCTTTGTTGGCTAAGTCATTTAAATTTTTTGCATACTTTGACAAAGCTTGGAATTGTGTTTCCTGCGTGGCCGATTGCACCTTCTCTCCTTTTCTTAATTCTTTAATGGCGGTTACTAAGCCTTTTTCTGTAAGGCCTGCGTCTTTTAATATTTTAGAAGCTGTATCATTCACTTGTAAAATCGCAATTAGCAAGTGTTCAACGGTAACAAATTCATCTCCGAAAGTTTTTAGCGCCCCATTGGCTTTTAATAAAACACTGTTTAAATCCCTACTCAAATTAGATGCGGGTTCTCCACTTAGTTGCTTAGGCATGGTAGGAATGACTGCATCCACTTTTTGCTGAATCAACAATGGGTTTACATTATTTTTCTTTAATAAAAACTCAGTAGCACTTTCTTTGTCTGCTAAAATAGTTTTAAGCAAATGGATGGTTTCAATGGCTGCATCTTTGTTGTTGTAGGCCAACTGCTGTGCTGCTTGAATGGCTTCCTGTGCTTTAATAGTATATTGACTTAGATTCATAGTATTGTTTATTTATAACAAGGTAGGTTCAAAAGCAAGGCCAATCTATGATATCCGTTACTTTGTCATAAATTAAAGTGTAAATCGGCATTAAAGTCAGTTACAATAAGGTTTTTCTGCTATTTTTACATACCTGATTTTATAAATACCTCTTATTAAAAAATGGCCTTGAACAAGTTTTCAAATACCGAATTCATTAAAGCAACAGCCGTAAAAATGGGTTTTGATTTCTGTGGCATTGCACAAGCAACCGCTTTAAATGAAGATGCCAGGCGACTTGAAAAATGGTTGGCTCAAGGGTATCATGGAGACATGGAATACATGGAAAAAAATTTTGACTTAAGAATAGACCCGCGAAAATTAGTACCAGGTGCCAAATCGGTGATTACTTTTTTAAAAAACTATTACCCTACTGAATCAGATCAGCAAATAGCGAATAAGCAAGATATAAAAATTGCAAAATATGCTTGGGGAGAAGATTATCATGAAGTGATTAGAAATCAATTGCATGAATTACTGGACTTATGTAGAAAAAAAATAGGCCCGATAGAAGGAAGAGGCTTTGTAGATTCTGCTCCTGTATTGGAAAGAGCTTGGGCGCAACAAACAGGTGCAGGATGGATTGGAAAAAATGGAAATTTAATTCGTCCTCAAACGGGCTCCTTCTTTTTTATTGCTACTTTAATTGTAGACCTTCCATTGCAATATGATTCGCCATTGGTTAAAGACTATTGTGGTACTTGCACCAAATGCATCGACGCTTGTCCTACGCAAGCCATCTTACCAGATAAAACCATAGCCGCCAATCACTGCATTAGTTATTTTACCATTGAATTAAAAAAAGCCGAAATTAATACCGATAGGAATTATAAAGATTGGGCTTTTGGATGTGATGTTTGCCAAGATGTTTGCCCTTGGAATAGATTTAGTCAATCACACGAAGAAATACATTTTAAACCATTGAACCATTTGCTGCAAATGAATAAAGCCCAGTGGATGGAAATGGAAGAGACTACGTTTAAAGCCCGATTTAAAACATCGCCCTTGTTAAGAGCTAAGCTAAAAGGAATAAAAAGAAATATTGAATATTTAAAAAATCGAGAAAAGCCGAGATAATAAATTTATTAAGGCAATGACTTGTTATTGATGGCGATTTGTAAGTTTTGCAGCTCCAATTCCATTTTAGCACCCAATACTTTATCATTTAATAAAGTTTGAAATTTTTCCCAAGGATACCATTTTACTTTTTGTTCAAAAGACCAATGAACAACATAAGCACTGTCTTTCAATAGCGTCCATTCAAATTGAACCAAATAAGGTCTTTGGCCAGTGGCTACCCATTGATAACTAACGCTATGGTCTGTTTGGCTTAAATACTGCACGGTCTGTGTTCCAATAAAAGCGGCATTGTTTTCCATTCGAACTTTGTTTTCCTTCCAATCACTCATCCATTCGTTCCAATGATGTAAGTCCGAAACAAAATAAGCGATTTTTTCAGGCCTCGTATTAACTTCAATCGCTCTCGATGCAATAACGATAGATGGAAATAAAAGAGAGATGCCTGTTACCAGCAAACTCAAAATAAATACACTAATAAAAATCAATTTAATAAATCTCATTATTCCCATTTAAAAATTTTGAACGCAACCGCATACACTACTACAATCCAAATCAATAAAATAGAAATGTCTGGCCAAGATGCCAACAAGCCTGTTCCTTCAAATGAAATATTGCGCATGGCATTGTTAAAATGAGTCAAGGGCAAGATTCTACAAAAAGGCTGCATCCAAGTAGGAAAGTTATCAATAGAAAAAAACGTACCAGCCAATAAAAATTGAGGAAGTGTAATAATATTTGCCAATGGAGGAATGCTACTTTCATTTTTAGCTACCCCACTTACTATAAAGCCAAAACCCATAAATAATATTAATGAAATAAAACTTAAAACCATAATGCTAATAAATGTAACCCAGCCATGCACCAACGTAAACTTAAATGCAAAATGCCCAATACCAATAATAACCACGGCAGTGATTAATTGAAAAAATACTCTACTTAATGCCTCACCTAATATAATATACAAACGCCTAATGGGTGTTGCATAAAATCTTTTTAAAACCAATTGTTGTCTTAAATTAAAGAATAAAAAAGCGACTCCAAATACACCAGCACTTAACAATGAAAAGCCCATTTGACCTGGTAAAATAAAATCAATGGTGCGATAAATGCGTCCAGGCACTTGTTGAACTGTATTGTTCACTACTGCGATGGTAGGGGTATTGGGAAATGCGGTTTGATTTATTTTCCCTATCACCGAATTCAAAATAGATTTTACCAATTGTATGTTCTGCGGGTTGGCCGCTTCTGAACTGGTTAAATTAATAATATAGGGGGTAGTGGCGCTGGTAGATTTTTGAATGGAAAGCATGGTGGTGATGCGCCCTTTAGCCAATTCACTTTTAATTTTATCGGCATCCCCTTGCACAAAATTTAAACCTGGAATATTTTTAATAGTCGCATAAAGGGAATTGGTAGTGTCAGAGCGCTTGTCCATGACCACATTCACATTGATATTGCTTCCACTACTTAAAAAACCAAATACCAAGATAAAAATTAATGGAAAAACAAAACTAAAAACGACCGCAGAAGGACTTCTAAAGATAGACCTAAGGCTGGCTTTAGTAATGGCCAATAGGGCGGTAATTTGGCTATATGGACGCATAAATATTAAGGATGATTCACTACAAAGATAGGCAATCGAGCTTGAGGTTGACCCATCATTTGTTGGATCCCTTTTACTTGTTGTAAGACTTGCCATTGAGCCAAACCAATTTCTTCTTTAATGGCTTTTGTTTTTACACTACTCTCATAACCACCAATCAATTCTTCTATAAATGATTTATTTTCTGGATAAGACTTAATGCTATACCCTTTTAGATGTGCCATTTTAGAAGCCGATGCAATCGCATCATTCAAGGTTCCTATTTTATCAACCAAACCAACTTTAATGGCATCTGCGCCTATCCATACACGACCTTGCGCAATGGAATCAATATAATTCACATTCTTTTTACGGCCTATCGCCACTCTTGATTTAAAAGAAGCATATACACTGTCTACACTTGCTTGCATAAATCTTTGTTCGGTAGGGTTTAAAGTTCTTGTTGCAGATGGCATATCGGCATATTGTCCTGTTTTTACCCGATCAAAAGTAATCCCTAATTTATTTTTCATAAACAACTCCACATTCGGGATCACGGAAAATACACCAATAGACCCAGTAATGGTATTGTCATCCGCAAAAATAGAATCTGCACCGCAGGAAATATAATAACCACCAGAAGCAGCATAATTACCCATGCTCACTATGACTGGTTTTTCTTTTTTTAATAAATCTATTTCTCTCCAAATAATATCACTGGCCAAAGAACTTCCACCGGGGGAGTTTACTCTTAATACCACTGCACTAATAGAAGCATCATTTCTTAATTTTTGCAACAGCACGCGATAATCATCACTTGCAATGGATCCTTTTTGATCTTTGCCCATTTCGATATCGCCATCTGCAAAAACTACTGCAATCTTTCCACCACCGGTGCCTCTTATGGCAACAGATGCAGCATAATCATTGATACTTACAAATGAAATGGATTGCTCTTTTTGAATATGTACTTTTTTTGCAATGACTTTTTTAACTTGATCGTCATACAGTAAGCCATCTACTAAATGATATTTTAAAGCGTCATTTGCATTTTGAATTTTCCCTTCATTGGCAATGGCTTTTAAAGTAATCAAGTCTACTTTTCTTTTTTCAGCAGTGCCTTCTAAAAAATTATTGTATAAAGCATTTAGCCAAACCCCGGTTTGCAATTTATTGGCTTCAGACATTTGGGCATACCTAAAAGGCTCCGTAGCACTTTTGAATTTTCCAGCATAAAATACTACTGGCTTTACTTCTAATTTATCCAACAAGCCTTTTAAAAATAAAGTTTCATAAGAGAACCCGTTAAACTCTAACCCACCCTGCGGATGCGTATAAATTTCATCTGCCACATTCCCAATCCAATAGCCTTTCTGAGTAATGGTTTCTCCAAATGCAATAATGAATTTATTGGAGGTTTTAAAATCAATCAGTGCCTTTCTAATTTCTTCCGTACTAGCATACCCATTTGGATTTTGTTGACATTTGATATAAATCCCCTTAATGGTGGAATCTTTTTTTGCATTCTTAACAAGTCCAATCAATTCAGACAAACTGGGCACTTTCCCTTTCTTTTTATTCACCAATTCGGAAAATGGATCCGACTTGGTTTGTTCTAAAAAGTTTTCAGAGACATCTAGCACTAAAACCGAATTAAGATCTATCGTTTTTTGTTCTTCTTTAGAAAAACTGCCAGCAATGCCTAAAAGAATTAAAATACCTAATAAGCTAAAAATAAATAAGGCCAGTAATGCGGCAAAAAAGGATTTGAAAAAAATTTTCATGTAAGAGTATAATTGATTTGTTCACTTTCCCAAAATAGACGCTTCTAAAATAGGGTAACGCTGTAAAATTATGGATATTTGAGCTACTTTCAGCATCCTTCTATGAACAAAGCATACCTATTGATAGGCGGTAATATGGGCGACCGATTGGCAAATTTAAAAGAAGCCATAAATCACATTAGTACTGATGCTGGAACTATTGAAAAAATATCTTCTGTCTACGAAACAGCCCCTTGGGGCCAAACCAACCAAGCGTCTTTTTTAAATCAAGCTTTGCTCATTGATACGATCCATTCGGCAAGTCAATTAATGTATCTATTATTAGAGATAGAAAATAAATTGGGTAGAAAAAGGACCCTTCCTTTGGGACCCAGAACCATTGATATAGATATTATTTATTTTAATAAGGATATTGTGCAAACCAGCGAACTCGACATCCCACATCCAAGTATGTTTAAAAGAAATTTCGTCTTGGTACCGCTGGTCGAAATCGCCCCCGACTTCATCCACCCAGTTTTAAATAAAAGCAATTCTATTTTACTGTCAGAATGCAATGACGAATGCCTTGTGCATAAAAAAAATGACATTTAAGCAAGCTCCTGCCTATCTTTGAAACGAAGTACGAATCAGCATATGAAGCATCATTACATCGCTATTGAAGGAAATATTGGCGCAGGAAAAACCACTTTGTCACAGCTTTTATCCAAACATTACAATGCTAAATTGGTTTTGGAAGAATTTGCAGAGAACCCTTTTTTGACAAAGTTTTATGAAAATCCTAAACAATATGCTTTCCCATTAGAACTCTTTTTTTTAGCAGAGCGTTTTAAACAACAGCAAGAATTAATAAAAAACAATGACCTGTTTCAAGAAGTCACCATTTCTGATTATTTATTTACCAAGTGTTTGTTGTTTGCAAAAGTGAATTTACCAGAAGAAGAATTTAGATTGTACCAAAAAATGTTTGATGTATTTCATCAACAACTCACCCCACCCGATGTCTTAATTTATTTGCATGCACCTGTGAATAAATTACAGTCCAACATCAAAAAAAGAAATAGAAAATTCGAACAAGCCATTCCCGACGAATACCTATTTAAAATACAAGAAACCTATACCAGTTATATTAAGCAGCATCAAATAAAGACTATTTTTATAGATGCAAGCAATGCGGATTTCTTATACAACGAGGCTCATTTTAGCGTGATTACAGACGCATTAGAAAAAGAAATAGAAGAAGGGCAACATTATTATAGTTTGCCTTAACTTTAATCCATGGAAAGTACTGCCGCTCCCCATAAACAAGACCCCTTTGCCGCGTTAAAAATTAAAGAATTTAGCCACTTGATGTTGGGCCGATTTCTTTTTATCATGGGCCTTAGAATGATGGGTACTTTAGTAGGTTGGTGGATTTACGAACTCACCAATGCCCCCTTTGCCATTGGATTAATTGGGCTAGCCGAAGTAATTCCCGCAGTTTCTTTGGCTTTGTATGCAGGACATGTAATTGATATCAGTGAAAAAAGAAAATTAATACTTAGAGGAATAAGCTTGTATTGGATTTGTGCCATTGCATTATTAGGCTTGTCTATGTACAATGATAAAATGGATGTAGCTCAAAATATTGCTACCCACCGTCCAATCCTAATAGCTATTTGCATTTACTTCCTTGTTTTTTGCACCGGCATCATTAGATCCTTTACTGGCCCTAGTTTTGGGACCATTGTGGGCAATATCATGCCAAAAGAATTATTACAAAATGCCACTACCTGGAGCCAGGGCATTTGGTTAACCGCTTCCATACTTGGTCATTCCATCGTGGGGTTTATCATTGCAGGATTTGGACACACGGGCGCTTTGATTGGCGTGGTGGCACTTGTTTCGGTAGGCTATATTTTTATTGCTAAAATAAAACCCAAACCACCTCATGTAGATTTGGTGGTGAACCAAAAAACATTGGAGAGCGTGAAAGAAGGCTTACGTTTTGTATTTACAACCAAAGAAGTATTAGGGGCGCTTTCATTAGATTTATTTGCTGTACTGTTTGGAGGCGCAGTAGCCATGATACCAGTGTACGCTGTTGATATATTAAAAGTAGGGCCCATAGGATTTGGTTGGCTGAATGCAGCTTCAGACATTGGCGCTATTATCATTATTTTTATGATCACCTTATTCCCAGTAAATAAAGCACAAGGAAAAAAACTTTTGATTACCGTGGGCGGATTTGGTTTGTGTATTATTGTATTTGCTTTATCAAAATTATTTTGGTTGTCTTTTGTTGCTTTATTATTAAGTGGCATCCTAGATGGATTTAGCATGATTGTAAGAGGCACCATTGTTCAACTAAAAACCCCCGATCACATGCGTGGCAGGGTGATGAGTGTCAATTCCATGTTTATCAATAGCAGCAATGAGTTTGGCCAATTTGAAAGCGGTGTTGCTGCCAAATTATTAGGCGTCATCCCTTCGGTAGTTTTTGGAGGCGTTATGACTTTAATTGTAGTTTGCACTACTTGGTTCAAAGCACCTTCCTTAAGAAAAATGGAATATTAGGCCAGTAAGCCATTCATTACATCATGCACAATAGGACAGAATTCTGCATTTTTCATGGTAATGGGAATGCGTTTAAAAAAAACATCTTCATCGGTATAGGGAAATCTTTGACAATCGGTAGGCCGATGTTCATAAATACTACATGCATTGTCGGCGCCTAAAAAAGGACAGGGTTTGGTATTGGCAACATAATCCCCCTCCTGATCCATCGATAAATAAGTATCCATAAAAGCAGTTTCTTTCATTCTCAAAAACTTGCTTATTCTTTTAATATCGGGCATCTTAAATCGGGGAGAATAGTTTTTGCAACATCTCGCGCAATCCAAACAATTGATTTTCTCAAAAGCAGCTTCGTGCAAATCTGGCAATTGCTTTAATATTTTACGCTTGTCTACCCTTTTTAAAAAATTTTGAAACTTTTTAAGCGTCTCCGGAGCTGGTAATTCATATAATTGTTCAATAGATAAAGCCATAATAGTAAGTCAAAGATAAACTATTTACTACTCATCCACAAGCTTTCCCCACCTAGTAAGTAGTGATCAAATAAGGGTTAGTTTTTTGTATCTTTGAATCCATTTTTTAAACCACCCTATTATGTTGCAATTGAACCCGAACGGAGCAGAATTTATTAAAAGACATATCGGCCCCAATGCCCAAGACACCCAAAAAATGTTGGACACCATTGGTGTTAAATCGATCGATGAATTGATTGAAAAAACAGTCCCAAATAATATTCGTTCGAAAAAAGCAATGCAAATTCCAGAAGGCCTTTCTGAATTTGAAATGTTGCAATCTTTAAAAACCATTGCCGAAAAAAATACAGTGGCTACCAATTTTATTGGCCAAGGTTATTATGGAACCATTACGCCAAGCGTGATTCTAAGAAATATTTTTGAAAATCCAGGTTGGTATACGCAGTACACGCCCTATCAAGCAGAAATTGCGCAAGGACGTTTAGAAAGTTTATTAAATTTTCAAACCATGGTTTGCGATTTAACAGGATTGCCTATTGCCAATGCTTCTTTGTTAGACGAAGCCACTGCAGCAGCCGAAGCCATGGCCATGATTTTTAATCATGTCAATAAAAGCGATATTGTTACGCAACCAAAATTCTTTGTGGATAGCGCGATATTTCCACAAACCAAAGACGTTTTAGTAACCCGTGCCAAACCTATTAATATTGAAATTGTAGAAGCCGATTATAAAAAGACTACCATAGACAACCATTTTTTTGGCGCCATTTTACAATACCCCAACAATTCAGGCAGCATTGAAGATTATACCAAATTTATTGATCAAGTGCATGCAGCAGGTGGCTTGGTAATTTTAGTAGCAGATATTTTAGCCCTAAGTTTATTAAAAAGCCCGGGCGAATTAAACGCAGATGTAGCAGTAGGAAATACACAACGCTTTGGTGTTCCCATGGGATTTGGTGGACCACATGCTGCCTATTTTGCTACCAAGGATGAATTCAAAAGAGGCATGCCCGGAAGATTGATTGGCGTAAGTGTAGATGCACAAGGCAATAGAGCTTTGAGAATGGCTTTACAAACCAGAGAGCAACACATTAAAAGAGAAAAAGCAACTTCAAATATTTGTACCGCCCAAGCACTGCTGGCCAATATGGCGGTGATGTATGCAGTATATCATGGCCCAGCTGGTATTAAAAAAATTGCAAGCAACATTCATGGTTTAGCACAGTTATTGGACGTGCAAATACAAAGCCTTGGAATTGCTCAAGTAAATAAACATTATTTTGATACCCTTCATCTTACAGGAGTAGATGCCGCCGAAGTGAGCAAAATGGCATTGGCTGAAGACTTAAATTTTAGATACCACAAAGATGGAAGTATAAGTATTACCATTGATGAAACCATTACTGAAAAAGAAATTGCTTTAGTCATAGCCCTTTTTGAAAAAATAACAGGGGAAAAAGCGAGCGGAAAAGCAAGCAACAGTTTCGCCATCCCCAATACGCTCACAAGAACTTCAACTTATTTGCAACATCCCGTATTTAACTTGCATCATAGTGAAACACAAATGATGCGTTACATCAAGCAATTAGAGAACAAAGATTTGTCTTTAAATACAAGTATGATTAGTTTAGGTAGTTGCACCATGAAATTAAATGCTGCCACTGAAATGATTCCAGTAAGTTGGCCTGCATTTAGTTCGATGCACCCATTTGCACCAAGTAGCCAAACAAAGGGCTATCAAGAAATGGCCAAAGAGTTAAGCGCGTATTTATGTCAATCTACTGGATTTACCGCTTGTAGCTTACAACCCAATAGTGGTGCACAAGGTGAATACGCAGGCTTGTTAACCATTCGCGCCTACCATGAGCATCATCAACAATCCCATAGAAATATTGTCTTAATTCCCATTAGTGCACACGGAACCAACCCTGCAAGTGCGGTAATGGCTGGATTTAAAGTAATAGTGGTGGCCTGTGATGCTGCTGGAAATATTGACATGAAAGATTTAAAAGACAAAGCAATACTTCACAAAGAAAATTTAGGTGCTTTAATGGTTACTTATCCATCCACGCATGGTGTATTTGAAGAAACCATTATTGATATCTGTGGGACGATTCATGAATTTGGAGGTTTGGTATATATGGACGGTGCTAATATGAATGCACAAGTAGGTTTAACCAGTCCAGGAAATATTGGTGCAGATGTTTGTCATTTGAACTTACATAAAACTTTTGCCATTCCACACGGCGGCGGCGGACCTGGCATGGGACCTATTTGCGTGAATGATAAATTAGCTCCTTTCTTACCTGGCCATGTACATGATCAAAGTAAAATTGGCGCAGTGAGTGCTGCTCCCATTGGTTCGGCAAGTATTTTATTGATTAGCTATGCTTATATAAAAATGCTTGGTGCCACTGGATTGCAATTGGCCACAGCTTATGCTATTTTGAATGCCAATTATATGAAAGCCAGATTAGAAAAAAATTATACGGTTTTGTATGCAGGTAAAAATGGCACTTGTGCACATGAATTCATCATCGACTTACGCCCATTTAAAGCAAGTGCAGGCATTGAAGCAGAAGACGTAGCCAAAAGATTGATTGATTATGGTTTTCATGCACCTACCGTAAGTTTTCCTGTGGCTGGAACTATTATGATAGAACCAACAGAGAGCGAAGACAAAGCCGAATTAGATCGTTTTTGTGATGCCTTAATTGCGATACATGACGAGATCAAAGCCATTGAGAAAGGTACCCTTGATAAATTGGACAACCCTTTAAAAAATGCACCTCATACGCAGAAAGTAATTTGTGCCAACGAATGGAATCATGCTTATACTAGACAAGAAGCTGCTTTCCCATTGTATTATGTGCAACAAAATAAATTTTGGCCAACGGTGGCAAGAGTAAACAATACCCATGGAGATCGTAATTTAATTTGCACTTGTGAGCCCGTAGCTTCTTATGCAGAACAAAGTGCATAATCAATGTAAAATCAAGCATAAGAGAAAATAAAAAAAGGAGCTACTATCAAGTGGCTCCTTTTTTTTGGACTATCCAAAAGTGGTTTTCTGCTGCTCAAAATTATCTTGAACAAGAACCGTTTTATTATTGGTGATCACTTCATACAATGATATTATTTTGTCTTTGTCCTTAAGCACCACTTGCAATTTCTCTAAATCGGCTTCTAAATTTTTCATTTTCTTATTCTCCGCGTCGTATTTATTAAGGTACTCGTCAACTTGCATGGTTGATCCCGTGTTCAAATAAGCTTCATGGGGAGCAATCATTTGACCTTGCCCGTTGAGTACCCATAAAATATTTAGCTCGGCATAATACTCGTCTATTTTAATTAAGATATCAGAACCTACCGAACCCAGGTTTCTTAATTGTTTCGAAAAATAGCCATTAGATAATCCTATCCTTTTCTCAAAGGAATGTGGAGAAATAGACTTGAATTGCAAATAAAGATGGATTCTTTCAATTGGTTTCATGTGTATATGGTTTAATTCATATACAATTTATTTAGAATGAAAATAGAACTTAAAATACTTAGGCCTCATTTTTAAAATACATGCGCCTCATTTTTTTAAAATTAAACCGTTTTCTCACTTAGTTCGAGCCATCTTATTTCGGCAGATTCTAATGCCTGATTGACGGTTGACAATGCTTCGCTGATAGAAGTGATGAGGCTATAATCTAGATTGGTTGCATTCAATTGTGTTAACAATGCTTCTTTTTTCTTTTCTAATTCGGGCATGGACTTGGTGAGCGTATCTAACTCTAATTTTTCCTTGTAGGTCATTTTTTCTGCACTCACCTTTGCTACTAGTTTCTTTTCAACTGGAGCTTTAGCGGCTGCTACTTTTATAGGTACTTCATGTGTGGTAATGTCAGAGCTTACGGAAGCATAACTTTGTTTGCTCTTTTCTAAAATTCTAAATTGTGTGTAGTTCCCAGGATAATCTCTAATTACGCCATCTCCTTCAAATATAAATAAGTGATCTACTAATTTATCCATAAAATAGCGGTCGTGCGATACCAACAAAACACAACCCGCAAAATCTATCAAAAATTGCTCTAATACCGCCAAGGTAGGCAAATCAAGATCATTGGTAGGCTCATCTAAAATTAGAAAATTGGGATTTTTAAATAAGATGGTAAGTAATTGTAATCTTTTTTTCTCCCCACCACTTAAGGCACTTAAATAAGTGTATTGTTTATCGGGTGTAAACAAGAACAATTCAAGAAACTGTGCGGCACTTAAAGAACCGCCACTGCTTAACGGAAAATTTTCAGCAAAAGTTTTTAAATACTCAATTACCCGCATGTCTTTTTTATACACCAATCCTTCTTGAGAAAAATGACCAAAAACAATGGTATCCCCTACATTTATTTTACCGCTGTCTGGCTCTGTAATGCCTTGTAAGATTTGTAAAAAAGTACTTTTACCCACTCCATTCTTTCCTACAATGCCAATGCGCTCTCCTTTGCTAAATGTGTAATCAAAACCCTTTAAGACCACTGTATCACCGTAGGACTTGTATACTTTTTTAGCTTCAATAATTTTACCCCCCAATCGGGTCATTTTCATGTCCAACTGTAAGTTGGTATCGTCAATTTTTTGCTTGGCCTTGGCTTCTACTTCATAAAAATTATCTTGTCTGCTTTTACTTTTGGTAGTTCTTGCCTTGGGTTGCTTGCGCATCCATTCCAATTCTTTTCTAAATGTATTTTTTGCTTTATCAATACTTGCTAATTCAGATTCGATTCTGGCTGCCTTTTTTTCTAAATAATTTTCGTAATCCCCTTTGTATGAATACAAATTTTCTCTTTCCAATTCCCATATTTCATCTGTTACCGATTCTAAAAAGTACCTATCATGCGACACAAGTAATAAAGTTACTTTTTCTTGCTCCAAATAATTTTCCAACCATTCAATCATATTTAAATCCAAATGATTTGTTGGCTCATCCATTAACAACAAAACATGCTTGGGTTCAAATCCAATTTGAATTAAAGTTTTAGCCAAGGAAACTCTTTTTCGTTGACCACCACTTAATTTAGAAACGGGTTGTTCTAAGTGATGGATATTTAATTGCGTTAAAATAGTTTTTACTTTGGATTCAAAATCCCAAGCGCTTCTTTCTTCCATCTCCATGATCGCATCGGTAATCAAATTTTCATCCTCCGTTTCCATTGCCATCTCATAATTACTTATGGCCTTCATCATGGGATGATCCTGATTGAATAAATTTTGAGTAATGCTAGCCGACTCTATAAACTGAGGGTCTTGTTCAAACAAAACCAAATGAACGTCTTTATGAATTTTTGCGGTACCCGAATCAGGCACTTCCTTTCCAGCCAATATGCGTAAAAGGGTGGTTTTGCCAACTCCATTTCTCGCAATTAGGGCAATGCGATCTCCCTCGTTGATGTTAAAACTGATGCCTTTAAACAAGGGGGATATGCCATAACTTTTAGTTAAACCTTCAACAGAAACGTAATTCATGGCGCAAAGATAAGTTGTACTAGGGAGTATCTATAGATTTATAGCAAGAATGCTTAAAAAATAGGGTAAAAACAAGTGAAGCATGTATTTTTGCACCAGTAATACTCTAAAAGTAAAAAGATGAAGCATTTTGAGCTTCCTTCAGGCTACCGTAGCAATTTAATTAGTGCTATTAAGCAAAAAAGGAAAGAAGAAGACAATCTAAAAAAAGACTTTAGTCCTACCCTGATTGATTTAGGGATAGTGAAATTTTATTTAGCCCGTCATTTTGGATTTTGTTATGGGGTAGAAAATGCCATTGACATCGCCTATAAAACCATAGAAGAGAATAAAGGAAAAAGAATTTATTTATTAAGCGAAATGATTCACAACCCGCAAGTGAATGAAGACTTATTGAAAAAGGGGGTACAATTTTTACAAGACACCAATGGCAATGAAATTATTCCTTTAACTCATTTAACCAAAGAGGACATTGTCATCATTCCTGCTTTTGGAACTACTTTGGAATTAGAAACCAAAATTAACAAAATCGGAATAGAAATTCAAAAGTACAATACCACTTGCCCCTTTGTAGAAAAAGTGTGGAATCGAGGAGATCAAATTGCAAAAAAAGGATTCACCATTGTTATACACGGCAAACCAAAACATGAAGAAACTAGGGCTACCTTTTCACATGCTGCCAACAAAACACCCACACTCATAATAGAGGACATGAAGGAAGCCATCCTATTGGGTAAATTTATTTTAGGTGAATTGCCCCTGAACGAGTTTGGCGAATGTTTTAAAAATAGATTTAATGATGGTTTTGATCCTGCAATACATTTTGAAAAAATTGGAGTCATTAATCAAACCACTCAATTGGCTACCGATACGCAAGCCATCTCTGATTACTTGAAAAATATTTTCGCAAGCAAGTATGGGAAAGAAAATAGCAGCGCCCATTTTGCCGATACCAGAGATACTTTATGTTATGCGACCAATGACAACCAATCAGCCGTATTAGGACTTTTAGAACAAGCCGCTGATTTAGCGATTGTGATGGGCGGGAAAAATAGTAGCAATAGCTCTCACTTGGTGGAGCTTTGTGAAAAGCAATTACCTACTTATTTTATTGATGACGCTAATAAAATAATCGACCGCCATCAAATTATAAGAAACAATTGGATCACCAAACAATCTGAATTAATTAATGATTATTTACCCAATAAAGCACCCATTTCTATCTTAATGACCAGTGGGGCAAGTTGTCCAGACATTGTTGTAGAATCGGTGATAAGAAAAATAGTAGGCTTTTACGCTTTAGAAGCAAAGTTCGAAGAAGTAAGTGCAGCATGGATTTCCTAAACTAGCCATTCGCCTCCTTAATTTTATCCAAGGCCCATTGCAAGGCCAACGCAAATTGTTCTTCCCTAGTCATGGTCGAATTGTCCAACAGTTTTGCATCTGCTGCTTGTCTCAAAGGGCTTCTTTCCCTTGTGGTATCCAGCAAATCACGATGTTGCAAGTTAGCTGTAATCTCTTCTTTGCTAATCGTAGGATTGGTCAATCGTAATTCTAAAAAACGTCTCTCTACTCGAATGGCTGGATCGGCTGTTACAAATATTTTAAGTGCTGCGTTTGGAAACACCACCGTTCCAATATCTCTGCCATCCATGACAATACCTTTTTGCGTTCCCATAGCTTGCTGTTGTGCTACGGCAAAATCTCTCACTTCGCCAATGGCAGCCACTTCGCTTACTTTTTGGCTTACTGCCATTTCTCTAATTTCCGCTTCAACATTTTCATTGTTTAACATCATATCACTTTTCAAAGTAGCTGCGTTGTAACTAAAATTTAAAGTAATTTTAGTTAGGGCAGCTACAATGGCAGCTGAATCATCAAAAGCAATCTTATTTCTTAAAAAATAAAGTGCCACCGCACGATACATGGCTCCGGTATCAATAAAAACATATTCCAATTTTGCAGCCAATGTTTTCGCTAATGTGCTTTTACCGCAAGAAGAATAGCCATCGATGGCAATGATAATTTTATTAGACATATTAAGCGACTGAAATAGTTTGTGTTTTAGGCATATTGGCATTTCTAATTGCAATTTGTCTAACTGCATTGGAAACCACTGCTCTTAAAGCGTTTTTGGCTGCTTCTTCTTTGCCTACCATTGCCGGAACGCCTTCGTCTCCTCCTTCTCTGATAGATTGTACCAAAGGAATTTCTCCTAAAAATGGCAAATCATATTCGGAAGCCAAATGCTGTCCTCCTTCTTTACCAAATAAATAATATTTATTGTTCGGTAATTCTGCTGGTGTGAAGTAGGCCATATTTTCAATAAGCCCAATTACAGGTACTTGAATATTTGCCTGTCCAAACATAGCAATCGCTTTTTTAGCATCAGCCAATGCAACGGTTTGTGGGGTCGTAACAATCACTACTCCAGTTACTGGAACGGTTTGCATAATGGTTAAATGAATGTCCCCCGTTCCTGGCGGCATGTCAATCACTAAATAATCCAACTCCCCCCAATCAACATCGGTAATGAATTGTCTGATTGCACTCGAAGCCATTGGACCTCTCCAAACCACCGCATCTTTTTCATCTACCAATAAACCTATACTCATTAATTTGATTCCAAATTTTTCAAGTGGCAATATGATTCCTTTTCCATCTTCATCTTTCATCAAAGGCCTTTGACCTCTTACCCCAAACATAATTGGAACACTAGGTCCATAAATATCTGCATCCATTAAACCCACTTTCGCACCTCCTTCGGCCAATGCCAAAGCTAAATTTGCCGAAACGGTACTTTTGCCCACCCCCCCTTTTCCACTCACTACTGCAATAATATTTTTAACCTTGGCTAAAACCGTTTTTTCATCCTTTCTTAAACTGGTTGTATTGGAAGTAAAATCAACTTTAACAATCGCCGCCTTATTTACCAGTAATTTAATTGCATTTTCACAAGCATTTTTCATCAAATCTTTCATAGGGCAAGCAGGAGTGGTAAGCACAATGGTGAAACTTACTTCGTTCCCATCCACTTTTAAGTTTTTGATCATATTAAGGGTTACCAAGTCTTTTCCCAAATCTGGCTCTTGTACATTGCTCAACGCTTTTAATATTTCCGCCTCAGTCATTTTGAAAGTTTTTGTTAAATAAAATAGATCCTTGCAAAGTTAACGTTCATTGCACTTATTTTGCTGTTTTACAAGGCAGAATATACCAATTTGCCCTAAAATCTACCCATTTCGACAAAAAATTGTGTTCGTATATTTAAACAAGGAGACTTAAATTTGCATCTACATGAGAAAGACTATTTTAATAATTGCGATTGCTTTGATGTGTATGAAAAAAGAAGCCGCTGTTGCTCAAACGGTGGATATCTACCGCGATTCTGTGGTGCAATTGTATGGTGTCATCATGACCGCAGATAGTTTAAAAGCCATCCCATTTGCAAGTGTAGTAGTTGAAAAAAAAGGGAGAGGTACCATTACCAATAATGACGGTGTTTTTTCGATTGCTGTGAACAAAGGAGAACGCATTACTTTTTCTTGTGTAGGATTTAAAGACAGAACCATTCTTATTCCACTTAAATTAGAAGGCAACCAATACAGTGTCATTCAATTATTAGTCAACGATACCAATTTTTTACCTGCTACTATTTTAAAGCCAAGACCTACTCGTGCGCAATTTGAAAGAGACTTTGTGAATTCAAAAGTAGATGATGACTTATATGAAACCGCAAGAAAAAATACAAGCATGAGTCAGAAAAGAGTCATCCTATCTAGTTTGCCTTACGACGGAAAAGAAGCCGTTGGCGCATCCTTAACACAGCAAGCTGCTAAATATTATTATTCTGGCCAATTGCCTCCTATGAATATTTTAAATCCAAGTGCTTGGAGATCTTTTATCAATTCTTGGAAAAGAGGAGATTACAAATCAAGAAAATAATTGCTACATGGAAAATATTGCAGTCATAGGGGCAGGTACTATGGGGAATGGCATTGCGCATGTATTTGCCCAAAAAGGATTTAAAGTAAATTTAATAGACGCGCAATCTGCTGCGCTCTCAAAAGCCATGTTGACGATCGAAAAAAACATAGATCGACAAATAGCAAAAGGCATCGTAAGCGAAGCTGACAAACAAAGTATACTTCAAAACATCAGTTGTTTCGAATCTATTGAACTTGGAGTAAGCCGCGCCAACTTGGTTATAGAAGCTGCTACAGAAAATAGCAATATTAAAAAAACTATTTTTGCTGCCTTAGACCAATATGCACCATCCCAATGTATTTTAGCCAGCAATACTTCCTCTATACCCATTGCAAAACTTGCAGCCGCCACAAAGCGTCCACAACAAGTCATTGGCATGCACTTTATGAATCCAGTACCCGTTATGAAACTGGTCGAGATAATTAATGGAGCGGACACAGCCCAGGAGGTAACAGCAAGCATCGTTGCACTTACCAAAACCATTGATAAAATTCCTTGCGTAGTAAAAGATTTCCCGGGCTTTATTTCCAATAGAATCTTAATGCCCATGATTAACGAAGCCATACTTGCTTTGTCTGAAGGTGTAAGTGATGCAGCCACCATCGATCAAATTATGAAATTAGGCATGGCGCATCCCATGGGACCTTTGCAATTGGCCGATTATATTGGGTTAGATGTTTGTAAAAATATTTTAGATATAATGCAGGAAGGATTTAACAATATAAAATATGCACCTTGTCCATTGCTGGTAAAGATGGTGGAGGAGGGGAAATTGGGTGTAAAATCGGGAGCAGGTTTCTACAAATATTAATACAGCTTACCGTAATGATCCTTATTGTAAATCTGTTTTGATAGATTTATTTTTTAACAAGTTCGATGCGCAGATCGCGTAATTCATTCAGCTTATTTAATACTTCTTCCAGCCTGTGCTTGGGAATGCCTATTTTAAGTTGAACAAATAATTGTGCTTCTTGGAAAATAACTTGGCAATGGTATTGTTTCACGATCATCATTACTTCATTCATTTGATGGTAGTCAAAATTTAATTCATAATTAATTTCAACTGCCTTTTGAATCATTGGAGTTAATTGAAGGGCCAAAGAAGTAGCGGTCTTGTAGGCATTGATTAAACCAGGCACCCCAAGTAAAGTGCCACCAAAATACCTTAACACCACTACCATCACATTGGTAAGTTGTTTGCTGTCTATTTGGCCTAAAATAGGCCTGCCTGCAGAACCAGCTGGTTCTCCATCATCACTCACCCTAAAAGTAGCTCCTTCCGCACCTATGCGATACCCCACACAATAATGCACCGCCTTGGGATGTTCTTTCTTTAAAGCTGCGATATGTTTTTTGCAAATTTCGATAGACTCCACAGGAAAACAATATGCTAAAAATCGACTTCCTCTTTCTTTCAACTCGGCCATAGCCGGTTGTTCAATAGTATAATAAAAATCGGGATCCATTAAAATGATAGTTCTTGTTAATATTAAGCCCAAAGCTAGTTCATAATGCGTAATCATTTGTAACATTGCAGTATGACGTTAGCAGAAATAAAAATATCCATCAAACAATTACTCAGTAAAAAAGTGGAGGCCATTGAATTGAATAGTTTGCTTGGCATGTTGATTGAAGAAGTTACTGGATGGAATAGAGTTCAACAAGTAGTTGAAAAGAATACGCCACTTACCGAAGCACAAATCAAAAAGTTCAACGAATACAGCCAAGCATTGCTCAACGACAAGCCCATACAGTATATTTTAGGGAAAGCCTGGTTTATGGGTGTTGAATATACGGTCAATGAAGCTGTTTTAATACCTAGGCCAGAAACAGAAGAATTAGTAGAATGGGTGGTAGATTATGCCAACATTATTGGCAAGCCACTTCAAGTATTGGATATTGGCACAGGTTCTGGATGCATTGCCATCGCTCTAAAAAAAGCATTGGCTTCTTGCAGTGTTACGGGATTGGACATCAGTGCAGCAGCCTTGGCAGTTGCTAAAAAAAATGCAGCTCAATTAAATGCGAACATCGAATGGATAGAACAAGATATACTCAACAATGTAATTCTTCCTACTACCTACGATGTCCTAGTGAGCAATCCTCCATATATCCCCATGCGAGAAAAAGAAAATATGCAGGAACAAGTTAGTAACCAGGAGCCTGCCATCGCATTGTTTGTACCCAACGAAGATCCACTGCTATTTTATAGAACCATTGCTCAATTAGCAAAAAAACAACTGGCGCCCAAGGGTCAACTTTTTTTTGAGATTCATTATGATCAAGGCAAAGCAATCCTTCACTTACTGGATGAAATGCATTTTCATGCAGAAATTAGAAGAGATAGTTTTGGGAAAAATAGAATGATCAGAGCCAGTTTGAAATAACTTTTTATTAGTGTGCAGGATTTACTGCTACTACTGGCGTTGCCCCCAAGGACTTGATAATTTGCATCACCTGAATGGTGACACCTAATTTTGCAACGCTGTCTCCATTAATGACTACTGAAGGCTTTTCAGTTTCCTTGGACAAGAAAGTTTTTAATTCTACGGGCAAAGCTTCAATTGATACAGGGGTAGATCCAATAAATAAATGTTGCTCTTTATCAATAGTAACCACCACGGTTTGTTTTGCTTTGGTATCGCTTGCCGATTTAGGATTAGATACTTTAATAACATTGGGATTCGCCAAGGTAGAAACAATTAAAAAAAACAACAATAAAATAAACAAGATATCATTTAATGCACCGGTATGCACTTCGGGTGAATTTCTTAATCGTTTTCTTAAGTTCATGGAAGTAAAATTAAGAATGAGTGGATTCTTGTAAAATATCTAAGAAATCAGCACTGGCAGATTCCATTTTATTGGCCACTTTATCTATTTGAGTAGAAATATAATTGTGCCCAACATAAGCAATCAGTCCAATAATTAAACCCGTAGCTGAAGTAATCATTTTAGTATAGATACCCCCGGCAATGGTGTTTAAAGTATATTCTCCAGTAGAAGCAATCCCATAAAACAATTGAACCATTCCAATGATGGTTCCTAAAAATCCAAACATAGGGGCTATTCCTGCTACTAAGGATAAGATGTTTAAATTACGCTCCATAGAATACATTTCTAACTTGCCTACATTTTCCATACTTTTTTCTATAGCGTCAATAGGCTTACCAATTCTTACAATGCCTTTTTCAATCATTTTTGCCACTGGATTGTCTACACTCTTGGCCAAACTTTTAGCCGCTTCCATATTCCCAGATATGATATTATCTTTTAAAATAAGCATAAACTTAGGATCAATCGTGCCCACTTTTTTGATGGCTAAAACACGTTCAATGAATACGAAAATAGCGATTACCAAAAGCAGGTACAATGGATACATAATCCAGCCTCCTTTTTGCAATAAACTCAATAACGATATTTTATCATCTGCAACTTGTAATAGAAACAACATGGCGTTAAATTTATTTTTTAAAGTTAGCCGGTTTTGTTTAAAAATAAAAGGATGTGAATAACTATCAATTTGTTAAATTATTCCCACCAATGTCACCAGCACTTCTACCGCCTTTTCCATATCAGCAACCCCTATCCATTCATGCTTGCTGTGTATGGCTTGCATACCCGTAAATATATTGGGTGTAGGCAAGCCCATAAAACTCATTCGACTGCCATCTGTGCCACCTCTAATTGGATGAATAATGGGAGTTAATCCTACCATTTTATATGCGGCTAAAGCCTTTTCAACGATGATAGGATATTGATCAATCACTTCCCTCATATTGCGGTACTGTTCTTTTATTTCCATGGTCACCGTGGCATTTGAAAAATCTGGATCACTGGCAATGACTTTTTGTGCAATGGCAAATAATCTTTGGGCGTGCACATTTAATTGAGCAGTATCAAAGTCGCGAACTAAAAATTCAATCTTGGCAGTTTCGGCGCCTCCGGTAATTTGATTGGGATGAATAAACCCTTCACGTCCTTCGGTATGTTCGGGGCTCCACTCGTTTTTTGGCAATGCCGCTATGATGGCCGAAGCTATTTTAATGGCATTTTGCAGTATCCCTTTGGCTGCACCAGGATGCGCAATCACTCCTTGAATGTGCAAGGTTAAACTGTCTGCACTAAAAGTTTCCATTTCAAAACTAGCCAACTCACCCCCATCTAAAGTATAACCAAAGTCGGCCCCTAATTTTTTTATATCTAAATGTTCAGTGCCACGCCCCACTTCTTCATCAGGAGTAAATAATATTTTAATAGTGCCATGTTCGATCGAAGTGTTATTCATTAAATAACTAGCCATTTCCATAATGATGGCCACACCTGCTTTATCATCTGCTCCCAATAATGTTTTTCCAGAAGCAGTGATGATTGATTTTCCAATAAAATTTTTTAGGTAAGGATACGCTGCTACTGTAATGATTTGATTAGGATCGTCTGGCAAAATAATGGGTTCGCCATCATAATTTTCATGTAAGATGGGCTTTACAAAAGTTCCACTACAATCAGGTGCGGTATCTACATGCGCACAAAAACAAACAACGGGTACTTTTTTTTGATGCGTGGCAGGAATGGTTGCCATGATATAACCAAATTCATCCATGGCTGCATCTTTCACACCCATCTGAAGCAATTCTTTTACCAATATTTTTGATAAGTTCTTTTGTTTTTCGGTAGATGGAAAACTGGTTGAATAAGGATTGCTTTGGGTATCAATTTGAACATAGTTCAAAAAACGATTCGCTACTTGTAAGGAGTTAAATGCCATGCCTAAAGATAATAAAAATGTCCCGACACCAAATTAGGCATGCGGGACATTGTACACAAAGAACAACCGCTTTTAAGGCATAATTATTTTTGAAGGAGCATCTATTTTTACCAATTCTAAATCAAAGGTCAAATCCTGACCTGCTAAAGAATGATTCGCATCCAATACTACCACTTCCTCTTTTACTTCCACCACTGTTACTTGGAATTGTTGGCCTTGACCATTGTTCATAGTCAATGCCATTCCAATGGTTGGATTTAAATCGGCCGGAAATTGTGCTTTAGGAAATTCTACAATCATTTCGGGTTGTTTAGGTCCATAAGCTTCCAAAAAAGGAATATGAATCGTCTTTTTCTCCCCAACGGTCATTCCCAAAACCCCGCTGTCAAATCCTGGAATTACCATTCCTGTTCCTACTTCAAATTCAAGAGGAGCTCGGCCTGTTGAAGAGTCAAATGTCTCACCACTAGTTAAGGTACCGTGATAATGCACTTGAATGGTATCACCATTTTTTACTTGTTGCATATTGTTTATTTTAATGAAGGCACCTAGGGTGCAAAGGGCAAAAGTACATAATTATGGCAGATAAACTAACTTTGCAGTATGGACAAAAAACCAAGGATCATTTTTATGGGTACCCCTGCTTTTGCAGTGGCTTCTTTAAGTGCATTATTAGCTGCTGAAATGAATGTGGTGGCGGTGGTTACGGCCCCTGATAAACCTGCAGGTAGAGGAATGCAAATGCAAGAAAGTGCAGTAAAACAATTTGCATTGGCCAATCAATTAATGGTATTGCAACCCGAAAAATTAAAATCACCAGATTTTTTAAAAGCCATACAAGATTTACAACCAGATTTACAAATAGTGGTGGCATTTAGAATGCTTCCCGAAATAATATGGTCCTTGCCACCCATGGGCACTTTAAATGTACATGGTTCCTTATTGCCTCAATACCGTGGTGCAGCGCCCATCAATTGGGCCATTATTAATGGAGAGAAAGAAACCGGCGTGACCACTTTTCAATTGCAACATGCCATTGACACTGGCGCAATTTTATTACAAGATAAAATAGCTATTACCGAAAATATGACTGCAGGAGCATTGCATGATGTGATGAAAGAGGCGGGTGCCAAACTGCTTATCAAAACAGTAACTGGATTGGTTAGTAACACAATCAAAGCAATACCACAAGCTACCACGCTGGATGAAAGCTTATTAAAACATGCCCCCAAGTTATTTACCAAAGATGCTGAAATCAATTGGCAGGATACCGTAGAACATATTCATAATTTAGTAAGAGGCTTGGCTCCTTTTCCCAGTGCCATTACAAAAATAGATGGCAAAGTGGTAAAATTATTTTCTACTTATATCCTACAAGAAAAACCAAGTGAAACTTTGGGAGCATTTGTAACAGATGGCAAAACCTATGCAAAAATTGCTTGTAGCAATGGCTACCTGGGATTACATGATATCCAATGGGAAGGAAAGAAAAGAATGCCTATTGTAGATTTCTTAAGAGGCTATCGCAAAGCCTAATCTTATTGCTTACAATTATTTAATTAAGCTTATTTTAAAGCGCTATTGAAAGCCGTTAAAGTAGTAATGCCTTGATTTCTCCAAATTTCTTTGCCATGCTTGTACAATATGAAAGTAGGCAAGCTTTCGCTTTTAATAGATTTCATAACATCTATGTCATTGCCTCCGTCTACTGCTAAAAAATAAAATGGATGCGCAGGCTTTTGTTTTAATTCGTCCAACACGGGCAACATTTTTCTGCAAGGTGGGCACCAATCTGCACCCACATCTACCAAAACATATTCATTGGATGCAATTGTTTTTTCAAAATCAGCTACACGCATTTGAGGTTTATCACCATTCCCTTCTACAGGGAAATTGTTCATTTTCCAATTGCTCATACCACCCTCCAAATTAATGACGTTGTACCCTTGTTCTTTTAAATAATTTTGCGCAGAAGCACTTCTTCCACCTGCTTGACAATAAACGTATACAGGTGCTGATTTGTCTAAATGTTGCGTGCGGTCTGTAAATTCTTTTTTATCTAGCCAATTGGCTTGTAATGCATGCTGAATATGGCCTCCATTGAATTCAGCGGCAGTGCGCACATCTAATACTTGCACTCCTTTTTTCAAAATGGCCTCTTTAAAATCACCCGCCTTTAATGTAAGAGACTCGGTAGAAGCATTCTGGGCACAACTAATTAGTACAGTTGTCATTAAAATTAGACAACTAAATAATTTACTTTTCATACAATACATTAATAGGTTACGGAAATCTTGAAAGTCTTATTGGTAATTCCCAATATAGCAGCTGCTGCATCACTCAATCGATATTGAATAGTATTACTTACATCAGGTAAAGAACTTATTACTTTAGCACAAATACTTTTTAAATCAGAAGTGGTAATTCTAACAATGGTACCAATAGGCAATTGATTGGTCAATATATAAAACTTTTTATCCTCCCAACCGCTTACGCTTTTAAAAACAGAAGCAGTACCTTCTAAAGTTTCAAAAGAAGCCATTTTTTTCTGATTGGAAAACAAGCTAGCAAAATAACCTTCTTCAATTTCTTTACTCTCTAAATGAATATAGGAATTGTGAACACTGTCACTTACTCTGATTTTTTCTTTGTTTTGGGCAATCATCTCAATGGGCGCTTTGTCTTTGGGTACAAATGCAGTTCCCTTTTTACCTTTGCGCTTTTTGCCCTTTTTCACATGCTTGCCAATTGCTTTGTGATGCATGCTCTGTTTGGCTAGTTTCTTTGCTTTAACCGATGACTGAGCATAACTAGGCAATTGGACCAATAAGCCCAAGGTTAGACATAGCAATAAAAGTAGTCTTTGACGCATCGGGCGAAGGTACAAAAAGCAAGTGTAAAGAAAGCATTAAAATTTAATATTAAAATAAATTAAATATATAAACGTTAGTAATTCAATATCCTCCATTCATTAGGATAGTAATTATTTGATCTATTGGGCAATAATTTAGCCCAGCCAAGACGTATTTTTTGATAGGTAAGCGCCTGCCAACCTTTCCCGTTTGGTAAATGCAAATCGGCTCTTCTTAGATACTGCAAAGCGGTGGCTTCATCTATTTCCATACTCGCATAGGGCAAATGAGACCAAGTACTCATGGCCAAAGCATGGGCAGGAATCAAATCTGACCCTTTTATTTCCCCAATCGTCAAGCCCATTTTTTTAATGTACAAATGATTGATCAACCCATTTAATTCGGATTCAAATAAACGAGGCAATGCAATCAAATTATTCTGATGATTAATGAGCTGGTAGTTTTCGGGAACAGAAAAATAACTGTTCAAAAGTGCTATTTCTTTTTTTGAGGCTGGAATGCTTGTAGCATGCGTATCATAAAATCCACTGGACTTAGAAATTTCTTTTTGAAAAACAGCAATAAAAAAACCTTCCCCTTTTACTTTGTCAGGATAAAATCTAAACCCTTGGCAATGATATTCCTCGCTGTAGGTACTTATAATATTCCAGTTGACAGGCAATTCAAACTGTATATTTTTCATTCCACCCATAGAAGCAATATGATCCAACCTCTTTTCATCCTCTTCTTTAGAATAGGAACAAGTAGAATAAATTAAATATCCACCTTCCTTCAAACAATCAATACTGTCTTCTACAATTCTAGTTTGCCTGGTACTACAATGTTGTACACTCTGTTCACTCCAATGCTCAACCGCATCGGGATCTTTTCGAAACAAACCACTGCCACTGCAAGGGGCATCAATCATCAACACATCAAAAAAATCTGGGACCGCCTTAAAATGAGCTGGATCGTTTTGAGTGACCACGATATTATCTGCACCCCATTTGGTAAGATTCTCTACTAAAATTGCATTCCTAGCTTTGATGGTTTCATTGGCCACCACCAATCCATTGGAATAATAATTGGCTAGTAAAGTGGTTTTACCTCCTGGTGCTGCACATAAGTCAAGCACTTTCATTGGCTGCGGATGAGGTGTAATTTGTTCCAATATATATTGCAAAAACATACTGCTGGCCTCTTGTACATAATAAGCACCTGCATGCCATAAGGGATCCAACACAAACAAAGGGCGTTGATTTAAATAATATCCATTTCCGCACCAATGCATCGGTTCTAAGTGAGTAAAATAAGGATGCGCATTTACTTCAAAAGGTTTGAATTGATTGAACCTGATGGAAGTGAGTTGCTCTTGCTGTTCATGAACTTTCAAAAAAGCCTCCTGATCAAAACCAGGCAATCCTTGCAAAGACGTTATAAATGAATGAGGTAGCAATGCTATTATGGATTTAAAATCTAATGATAAAATTTTCCTTCTCTTTGTTTTCTTTTTTTAGAAATACAATTCCTATATAAAATAAGTCAATGGTAAGAGACACTCTTTCATCTGCTTTTATTTCTTCCCAGGCATTTTCCATTTCTTTACTCCAATGAATGTCATCAAATATAAAAATAGCATCTTCATTCGATTTGCTTAACAAGCTATTAAAGTAGGTCATGGTGGGTTCATAACTGTGATTGCCGTCAATAAAAACAAAACCAACATGATCTATGTCCTTTAAGTAGAGGGGTAAATTTTGATCAAAATTTCCTACTACTACCTGAATATTTTTATACCCTACATTTTCGAAGGTAGCCAAAGCCAGTTCTGCTATCGCAGGCGCTCCTTCCATGGTAACTATTTTGGTGTCAGGCAAAGCCTGTGCCAAATAACAGGTGGTAATGCCAAGGGAAGTACCCATTTCTAAAACAGCTATAGGTTTAAAATAGGCAAGCATTCTGTTTAAAAGCGCGCTGTATTTTTTAGATTTTAAAGCACCCTTAGCCACCTCTGCAATCTGTTTCACTTTATACCCTTGCTTGGTGGCACCTGCTCCAAGATCTAAAATTTTTATGGCTTGCTTGTTGTAAGATAAATCAGTTCGGTACTTTTCAATTTTATCTACCCAAGCACCTTGGGTTTTTGCATTGAGCACATTTTTAATAAATGAAAATACAAATGGAGAATGTATGCCATGCCCTTTCCCATTTGAAGCTTTTAATAAATACGCTATATACTTAAGTAAAATAGTGGGTTTGTTGTACTTCATTTTATTTCCTTTTCCAACATTCAAAATCAAAAGAATAAATATGCTTAGCATCAGCCACATTGGATGCCAAACTTATTCTTTCCCAATCTGCTCCCAATGTTGGAAAAAAAGTATCCCCTTCTATTGTGCAATGCACTCTTGTAAGCCAAATTTTATTCGCCAATGGCAAAGTCATTTCATAAATTTCGCCGCCCCCTATCACTAATAATTCTTGGTAATTAAATTTATTGGCTAAATCAATGGCCTCTTGCAAGGTAGTAACCGCCATTACATTTTCATTTTTCCAATTTTTATTTCTTGTAATAATTATATTTAATCGGCCAGGCAAAGGCTTACTGCCCATGGATTCAAAAGTTTTTCGTCCCATTAAAATAGGCATCCCCCATGTCGTATTTTTAAAAAACCGCATGTCCTTAGGCAAATGCCACAACAATTGATTGTTTACACCAATGGCATTGTTTTCGGAAGCAGCAACAACTAGAGTGATATTCATTTGAAAAAATTTATACCGCTACCGGCGCTTTAATACTTGGATGAGATTGGTAATTTTCTAAATTGAAATCTGAAAATTGAAAAGAGAAAATATCTTTAATGTCTTGATTTATTTTCATAGTTGGCAAAGGAAAAGGAGTTCTAGACAATTGCAGTTGGGCTTGTTCTACATGATTGTTGTATAAATGAACATCTCCAAAACTGTGCACGAAATCGCCGTAAGCCAATCCACATACATTGGCAATCATCATCGTTAATAAGGCATAGGAGGCAATGTTAAAAGGCACCCCTAAAAATACATCAGCACTTCGTTGATACAATTGACAACTTAATTTCCCGTCTGCAACATAAAACTGAAACATATTATGACAAGGCATTAATGCCATTTTAGATAAATCGCCCACATTCCAAGCACTCACAATAAGTCTTCTACTGTCTGGTGTTTTTTTAATTTGCTGAATGAGTTCGGAAATTTGATCAATCACTACTCCATTCGCTCCTTCCCAACTTCTCCATTGCTTTCCATATACCGGACCCAAATCTCCCTTCGCATCGGCCCATTCGTCCCATATGCGCACACCATTCTCATTTAAATATTTTATGTTGGTGTCTCCATTTAAAAACCAAAGCAATTCATAAATGATACTTTTTAAATGTACTTTTTTGGTGGTCACCATGGGAAAGCCCTCTGCTAAATTAAAACGCATCTGATAGCCAAAAATACTTTTGGTTCCAGTGCCTGTTCGGTCTGTTTTTTCAGCTCCCTGTTCTATGATGTGTTGTAATAAAGTATGGTATTGTAGCATAGTGCAATTTACAACCAATACCTTTTATGTAGAAATCATTTTTTTGACTTACGGCGAGCCAATTCTTTCCTTATTAAAAGTAATTCCCTGTTGGTTTGACCATTAACGCTTGAATTCTCCTCAGCCCTACGCATTAAATAAGGAATAACGTCTTGAATCGGGCCAAAAGGCAGATACTTGCTTACATTATACCCTTCGGTAGCCATATTAAAAGTTATAGGATCACTCATGCCATAGAGTTGTGAAAAATGCACATGTGCGTCATTTTTGCTCAGGTTGTTTTTAGCCATTAAATCAACAATGAGCATATTGCTTTCTTGATTGTGCGAGGCCAAAATTAAAGCCATTGAATCTCTATGTTCAATACAATAAGCAGCAGCGGCATTAAAATCTTGATCGGCCAATGCTTTGTTTAAATGAATGGGGGAATCATAGCCATTTTTTTGAGCGCGCAATCTTTCTTTTTCCATGTAAGCCCCTCTTACTAATTTAGCCCCTAATAGAAATTTTCCTTCTTGTGCAATTTTATGAGAAATCTTTAAAAAATGAAAGCGATCATGTCTGTACAATTGATAGGTATTGTACACGACTACTTTTTCTTTATTAAAAACAGCCATCAATTCAATGGCCAAACGGTCAATTGGGTCTTGTATCCAGGTTTCTTCTGCGTCTAATAAAATACCAATCCCTTTTTCATTGGCCACTTCACAAATAGCGAACATTCTTTCTTTTACTCTATCCCAAGCAGCATCATCCGCTTCGCTGTCGTGAATGCCACTTCTAATTCTGGGTGCTTCATTTAATTTTTCCAACAATTCCAAACTTGCCAAGCCTGTTAATTTAACACTTACAAAAGGAACGTTTTTTTGGGTAGCTGCAAACTCAACAGCTTCTATAATTTTTTCAGTAACGTTGTCAAAATTTTCTTCCCCTTCTTTGGCCTCTACTCCATAATCTAAAATAACTTGCACTCCATAAGAACCTAATTGCTTGGTTACTCTTGCAGATTCTTCTAAGGTTTCTCCTCCTACAAATTGATTAAAAATAGTACTGCGAATTAATCCATTGATAGGCAAACCCGATTTCATTAAGAATGGTGTGCATTTGGTAGCTAAAGAAACAATAAAAGAATTTTGAATAATGGAAAATAAAAAATTGGCTCTTTTTAATTCGGCATTTGATTTGTAGGCAAATGCCACTTTTGTATTGTCTAAGGATAAGCTCATACTAACATTCATTCGGTTTGCAAATATCGGTAGTAAAACATTAAAATCAAAGGATTATAAGAACTAAATCACAGAATAAGTATCTTTATTGCCGAGTTCAAAATTTACTTTTTTATGAAAATAACGGCTACCGATATTTACTTGTACAAAATACCCATGACGCCATTTACGATTGCCACGGGTACCATGTATTTTGCTCAAAATATATTAATAAAAATACATACCGATGAAGGAATCATTGGGTTAGGAGAATGTTCGGCCTTCCCCATGATTGTGGGAGAAACACAACTAAGCTGTTACCATCATGCAAAGGACTTTGCAACTTATTGGAAAGGAAAAGACCCATTGGCTATAGAGCAAAGATTGGCAGAGTTGAGCTTAGTAATTGCAGGCAACTATACCATTAAAAGCGCATTTGACATGGCCTTGTATGATATAGCAGCAAAGGCAGCCAACTTGCCATTGTTTGCCTACTTAGGAGGAAAACATAAAGCCATTGAAACCGATTTAACCATTGGCATCGATAGTCCAGAAAATATGGCCCTTCAAGCCATTGATTTTGTGAAAGATGGGGTGAAGATTATAAAAGTAAAATTGGGAAAAGACCCGATACAAGATGTAGAAAGGATCCAACAAATTAGAAAAGCCATTGGTGATGAAACTAAATTAAGAATAGATGCCAATCAAGGTTGGGCACCAGATAAGGCATTAAAGGTGTTGGAAGCATTGGCACCCTATAACATAGAATTTTGCGAACAACCAATGCATAAATATTTTGATGACCAACTACCTGCTTTGTGCAAAGCCTCTCCTATAAAAATCATGGCCGACGAATCTGTTTTTACACACCATGATGCGAGAAAGCTCATTCAACAAAAAGCATGTCATTCAATCAATATCAAATTTGCAAAAAGCGGCGGCATCCACGAAGCACTCAAAATTCATGACCTAGCCCTTGCTCATCAAATGCCTTGTATGATGGGTGGCATGTTAGAAAGCCGCTTGGCTTTGAGTGCAAAAATGCACTTTGCCATGGCCAAAGAAAATATAAAATATTACGACATGGACACCTGCCTTCTTGGCCATTTGGAAGATCCAGTTACGGGTGGTGTTCAGTTCAATGGCATGCATTTAACCATTAGCGATGCCATTGGGATTGGCGCCGATGTAGACCCTGCCTATTTAGCCAAATTGGAGAGCTGCACTATCTAAAACCAAGTAGCTGCTTATCTAGTACAAGTTTGTATCTTTATAGTACAAACAAAAAGTATGGAAGCAAGAAAAGCAAAAGATTCCTTTACCACCATGAACGAATTGGTATTGCCCAACGACACCAACACCTTTGGTGATTTAATGGGAGGAAAGCTCATGTATTGGATGGACATAGCAGCCTATTTATCTGCTGCCAAACATTGTAATTCTGCTTGCATGACAGCCTCTGTAGATAATTTAAGTTTTAAAACACCTATTAAATTAGGAAATGTGATTTGTATAGAAGCCCGGGTTACCCGCACGTTTACTACTTCTATGGAAATTCATTTAAAAGTTTGGAATCAAAATATGATATCGCAAACAAGAGCATTAAGCAATGAAGCCTTTTTTACATTTGTGGCTTTAGATGATAATAAAAAACCTAAGGCAGTGCCAGCTGTCATACCAGAAACTGAAGAAGAAATAAAATTCTTTGATGGTGCTTTACGCAGACGTCAGTTGAGATTAATATTAGCTGGCAAAATGAAGCCAGATGATGCTACTGAATTAAAAGCTTTGTTTGTAAAAGATTAGGCTTCTTTCATGGAATGGTGTTTGCCTTTAAGCATGTACTCTTTGCTTTGCTCAATTGCATCCATTACTTGATGTAATATATCTTCCACTGAACTTGTATAGTCAATTACCAATGGTGCTTTAAATCGAACCGACAAAGGCGTCCCCACTTTTTTAAACGTAAGCCCTTTTTTTGTAAAGGCCCTCCAAAAACCATTGATGACCACTGGCATTACAATGGGGTGGTTGTTTTTAATAATATGTGCAGTCCCTTTTCTTCCGGGTGCAAAAGGCTTGGTAGTTCCTTGCGGAAAAGTAATCACCCAGCTTTTAGACAAGGCCTTGTCAATTTTTTGCGTATCTACTACATCTCTTTCTCTACTCACATCTGCTCCTTCTGCCCTCCAGGTTCTTTTAACGGTTAAAGCGCCGCCTAATTTAAACAACCTACTGAGCCAGCTGCTGTTCATGGTTTCTTCGGCCGCCACAAAAAATAAATTGGTAAAGGGATTTAATAAGTAATAAGGAATGCCAAGTTTATTAAACTTGCCCCATTTAACGGCACAAAAAATATGAACAAAAGCAATCACATCCCCAAAATAAGTTTGATGATTGCTAACAAATAAAACATTTTTATGAGGCAGGTTTTGTAAATTTTCTGCGCCTTCAATCTCTACATTATTAAACAAAGCCAGTCCAGGGTAGGTAAACAAACCTACCACTCCATATATAACAGAACGAAAAATGCGAATTTGTTTTAATCTATCTAAAAATGTCATGTATAAGGCAAGCTAATTAAACTGCAATATAGTGCATAAATTTTTACTGCCCTTCCCTGTTTAAACAACAAATTGTACCTTTAGCCAATGGAAAAATCTGCAGTCATTTTTGACATAGACGGTTTACTAATTAATAGTGAGCCATTATGGAACAAAGCCGCTACCGAAATATTTAGACAATATGGCATTCAACTAAGTGAAGAGCAGTATACGATTACTACAGGATTGCGTTCAAAAGAATTTGTTGCTCATTGGTTGCATTTAAATAAAGTGCCCGCTTCTGAATATGATAGAGCAGAACAAAAAATAATTACACTGGCTTTAGAACTTATTGACAAAGACGCCACTTTAATGCCTGGGGTAGAAAGTGTATTTGATTTCTTTTTAAAAAAAGAATTTAAAATGGGATTGGCTACTTCCTCTCCTATTGAATTAGTTGAATGGGTAAAAGACAAATTAGGCATACGAAAATACATATATGCAAGTTGTTCCGCACAACACCTGCCATTTGCAAAACCACATCCACAAGTTTATTTAGATTGTGCAGCTGCGATGCATACTTCTCCATTGGCTTGTATTTGTTTTGAAGATTCTTTTTATGGAATGATTGCCGCCAAGGCTGCAAGAATGACTTGTGTAGTGGTGCCATCGGCCGAACATTTGAAACTCGAGCATTGGGGAGCTGCGGACCTGAAACTATCTTCATTACAAAATTTTGGCGCCTTGCATTTCAATAGGCTCAATCAATAGACTTAAAAGCCAAATAAATAAGGCTTCTTGCCTAAAATAAAATAAATTGCAGGGATACATGGAATTAGCAAAAAAAGTGATTGGTGCCGAACTGGAACTCTTTGAAAAACATTTCAAAGAAGCAGTAAAAAGTAGGGTTTCCTTGCTAGACCGCATTATGCAATACATTGTAAAACGCAAAGGCAAGCAAATGCGTCCTATGTTTGTTTTACTGTCTGCAAAACTACACGGCGAAATCAATGATGCTTCCTACAGAGCTGCCTCTTTAGTAGAACTTTTACATACCGCTACTTTGGTACATGATGATGTAGTGGATGACGCTTTAGAAAGAAGAGGCCTATTTTCGATCAATGCCTTGTGGAAAAATAAAATTGCGGTATTGGTAGGCGACTACTTATTATCTAAAGGATTATTACTGTCCTTAGAGAATAAAGATTTTACCATTTTAACCATCCTATCTACTGCAGTAAAAAAAATGAGCGAGGGCGAATTATTGCAGATAGAAAAAACAAGGAATTTAAATTTTGATGAATCTATTTACTACGAAATTATAAATGGCAAAACAGCATCTCTATTGGCATCCAGTTGTGCAGCGGGCGCCAGCTCGGTGACTCAAAATGAGCATGTCATTCAGCAAATGCGAGAATTTGGAGAAAACGTAGGCATGGCATTTCAAATTAAAGACGACTTGTTTGATTACGGAGAAGCTAAAATTGGCAAACCTACTGGAAATGACATCAAAGAGAAAAAATTAACCCTGCCTTTAATTCATATTCTACAAAAAGTAGCTCCTGCATTAAAAAAAGAAATTATTTATATTGTCAAAAATAACAATAATGAAAAAGACAAAGTAAAATTTGTAATAGACCATGTGGTTCAATATGGCGGGATTGATTATGCCACCGCAAAAATGTTTGAATACCGAGACAAAGCCTTACTCTTATTACATCAATTTCCAGCAAGCGAAACCAGAGATGCGCTAGAGGAATTAGTAAGATACACAACCGATAGAAAATTTTAATGGAAAAAAGGTGGAATATATTAAGCGCCGATACTGCCGAAGTGCAAGCATTGCATGATGCTTTAAAAATACATCCCTTACTGTGTGAGTTATTAGTACAAAGAGGCATATCCGATTTTGAAGCAGCCAAAAAATTCTTCCGACCTAGCTTAGAACACTTGCATGATCCATGGTTAATGAAGGACATGCAGAAAGCCGTTGCCAGAATTGAGACTGCAGTTGAAAAAAATGAACCTATTTTAGTATTTGGCGATTATGATGTGGATGGGACTACTTCGGTAGCTACTTTGTTTCAATTTTTAAAGAAGCTCACCACCAATATAGAATATTATATACCTCATAGATACAAAGAAGGATATGGCATTTCAAAAATCGGAATTGATTACGCTAAAGAAACGGGCATCGATTTAATTATATCTGTGGACTGTGGTATCAAATCTATTGAACTGGTTACTTATGCAAAAGCATTAGGCATTGACTTTATTATTTGTGACCACCATTTACCCGATGCAATTTTGCCGCCCGCCATGGCCATCTTAAATCCCAAACAAATAGATTGCAACTATCCATTTAAAGAATTGTGTGGTTGCGGTGTAGTAATTAAATTAATATCAGCACTAGCCGAAAAATACAATTTGCCTGCTGAATCTTATTTAGAATATTTAGACTTAGTGGCTACGGCTATTGCAGCTGATATTGTTCCTATTGTAGATGAAAACAGAACCCTCGCATTTTTTGGATTGCAACAAGTTAATGAAGCGCCTTGCCCAGGCCTTCTGGCTTTGATGGAATTGGCCAAGCAAACCAGCCCCATGCGCATTACCAATTTAGTATTTGCAGTGGCACCCCGAATCAATGCGGCAGGCAGAATGGACGATGCCAAAAAAGCAGTACAACTATTTATAGAAAAAGATTACAACAATGCATTGGCCATTGGAGGATTGTTGCAACAAGATAATTTGGACCGAAGAGAAGCAGACACTACGATAACAGAGGAAGCTTTAGAACAAATAGAATTAGACTTAGATCACGCTAATAAAAAATCATCGGTGGTATTTCAACCCCATTGGCATAAGGGCGTAGTAGGAATTGTAGCCAGCAGATTGATTGAAAGGCATTACAAACCCACCATCGTATTAACCCAAAGTGGCGATGTGGTAACAGGAAGTGCCAGAAGTGTAATAGGATTTAATTTGTATGAAGCATTACACGCATGCAGGGAACATTTAATTGGCTACGGAGGTCATTTTGCAGCAGCGGGTATGACTCTTGCTCTAGATCAATTAGAACCATTTAAAGTTGCCTTTGAAAGAGAAGTAAGTGCAAGAATCACCGAAGCACAATTGGTACCAGAGATAATTATCAACGCCATTTTACCATTAGACACGATCAATAAAAACTTTTTTCAAATCATTACTCAAATGGAACCCTTTGGGCCAGATAACATGCGTCCATTATTTATTGCAAAGGGCGTTTACGACACGGGCTATTCTAAATTGATGAAGGAAGCGCATATTAGTTTTAATGTAACTCAGGGCAATCAAATTATAAAAGGCATTGGCTACAATATGCCGCAACATTTACCTATTGTAAAATCAGGAAAGCCATTTGATATCGTGTTTCAGTTGCAATTAAATGAATGGCAGGGAAATGAAACCGTGCAAATGCAAGTGCTAGATGTGAAAGAAGTGCAATAAAAAATTCATTCTACTAATAAAAAAGGCGTTCTCAACAGAACGCCTTTTTAGTAAATATAATTTAGCGAGCTTATTTTAATAAATCAACGCTTCTATTAATAAAGTTGGTTAATTCTGCTCCTTTTAATAAACCTTGAGAAAGCAAAGCCAAGTCGGCTAAATTGCGGGCTTGTTTTTGTTGCTTGTCTACATCGGGTTCTTTTAACAAAGCTTGAAAAATTGGGTGATTGCCATTGATGGTTAAATTAACTTCATCGGGCATTTGCGCATAAAAAGCAGTCATACCGCCACCGCCCATGCTGGCCATATCTTTCATACGACGCATAAATTCGGGGCGAGTAGCAATTACCGGAGCAGCGTCTTGGCTAAGGCCTTTTACTTCAACGGTAATCGTTGTTTCAGGTATTTGAAATTCAAATAATTTTTTAGCTTGTTCTACTTCATCTTTAGATAAAACAGAATCCACATTTTCTTGTTTGTCAATTAAATTATCAACCACATCAGCATCTACACGCACAAACTGAACACCTTCCCATTTCATTTCTACATTGTTAATGAAGGCGGCATCCACCATGGTTTCTAATTTAATCACTTTATATCCTTTACCAACCGCTGCTTGAATAAAAGCATCCTGCCCAACTGGATTGGTGGTATACAATAAAACTTGTTTACCGTCTTTATTTTTTTGGTTGGACTCGGTAGCAGTTTTGTATTCATCTAGCGTGTAAAAAGTACCTGCTTTAGCGGCATCTTCTAATATTAAAAACTTGTTTCCTTTTTCTAAAAACTTATCGTCGGTAATCATACCATATTTAACAAACAATCCAAGGCTTTCCCATTTTTCTTCGAAAGCTTTACGATCATTGTTAAAAATTTCTTCTAATTTATCGGCAACTTTTTTAGTAATGTGTGCGTTAATCTTTTTAACATTCGGGTCGCCTTGCAAATAGCTACGGCTCACGTTTAATGGAATATCTGGGCTATCAATAACGCCATGCAATAACATTAAAAATTCAGGAACAATATCTTTCACTTCATCGGTCACAAAAACCTGGTTGCAATACAACTGAATTTTGTCCTTTTGAATTTCAAAGCTTTGTTTGATTTTAGGAAAATATAAAATACCTGTAAGGTTAAAAGGATAATCCACGTTTAGGTGAATCCAAAATAAAGGCGTTTCACCAAAAGGATATAATTCTTTATAAAAGTTTTCGTAATCTTCTTTGCTTAAGTCGGCAGGTTTACGAATCCATAAAGGATTGGTATTGTTGATAGGCTTTTCTACTTCTGCTTCTTTAGCTTTTCCTCCTGCATCAGATGCTTTCGCATCTTCTTCTTTCACTTCTGCATTGGCGTCGGTAAAATAAATAGCAACGGGTAAGAATTTACAAAAGCGATCCAAGATTGATTTCACACGATGTGCTTCTAAGAACTCGGCGCTTTCTTCGTTGATGTGTAAAACAATTTTAGTACCGCGGGCGCTATAGTCTACTTCATACAATTCATATTCGGTGCTACCGTCGCAGCTCCAAAAAACACCTGGAGTATCTTTATGGCTTCTACTGTAGATGTCAACTTTTTCACTGACCATAAAGGCGCTATAAAAACCTAAACCAAAGTGACCAATAATGCTAGCGTCTTTGTATTTGGTAACAAATTCTTCGGCGCCGCTAAAGGCAACTTGGTTAATGTACTTATCCACTTCTTCGGAGGACATACCAATACCATTGTCCATGATGGTCAATGTTTTTTCTTTAGCATCTAAAATCACATCTACTCTAAGGTTACCGATATCGCCTTTAACTTCCCCTTTAGCGCTTAAAGTTTTTAATTTTTGGGAAGCATCTACGGCGTTGCTTACTAGCTCACGTAAGAATATTTCGTGGTCGCTGTATAAGAACTTTTTAATGATAGGAAAGATGTTCTCTGTCTGAACCCTTATTTGACCTTTTTGCATAGTTCGATTGTTTAGAGGTACTATAGCAAAGTGGGTACCAAAGCCCAAATACTGCCAAGCTGTCAAGTAAAGGGGCTAGTTAGGCAAGTTTTTCAGCCAGGCAGCCCCGGTACAGCGCTTCCCCCTCAACAAAATGTCACTTGTGTCTCGGAGGAGAATTTGTTTTTCAGTATTAAAAACCGAATAAATTCCCACCAATTCACCATTCCCATTGGGTAATTTAATGCCCGCAAAATCAGCATAGCCGCTGGTCCTTAAATAAATAGTCCCCCCTATACAAAATTTTAAAGTTCGACTTGCTCCTATTTTATTTTTTTTATCAGCATAAGTTTGTGTCGTATCTATTGCGGCAAATTCTACACCCACGATTTTTATGAGTCTTCCTTGCAAAGTATCTGAAAAGTTTTTTGGGAGAACTGTTAAAGGAACAACTTGACAATTTTCTTTTATTATTGAAATATACTTAGAATACATAGGCACAGGAATTCCAACTGTAACTAGATTGCCATTTGTTGTATCAACCGAAGCTGCCAACTGAATCATTCTTCGATAATCTGTAAGAAATAAATTTTTTATTCTTACCCGTATCAAACATCCAATTGGGTAATTCTGATATAGTGAAACCCCATCCATCAATAGCACAATCCCTCCTGTACTGTCTTGAACACATATAGATTTATAGATATTGTCATGTTCATCATTTGCCACTACAACGCCTTCTATATAACTAGAATTCGTTAGGCCTTCAACTGCACCAAAATTGTGTAGCTTTCTCAAAGATCTAATAGAAATTAAGGTGTCATTATTGTTCTCATTTAGTGACTCAGCGTAAGCTGTTTGCTTCAAGCATGCTAAAGAGAAAAACATGATTAAAATAAATGAAAATGAAAGGAACAGATTTACTGGTTTTAGAAATTTCATAAGAAAAATTGTATGTTATTGAATTTGAAATTGTAAGCTTGCTGAATAAATGACACCTTGATCATATAAATACTTTAGCGGATATTTGTTCGCATTCAAACCAACATAATCAAATCTAGATTGCTCAAAAGCCAAAACTGGAATAAGTGTATTAAATATATTCCTACAACTCAAATTGAATAACAACAAGTATTTACTCTGTTTTTTCTTAAAAATATAAGATTTAGAAAAAAATGCGTTTGTAGTCCATTGGTCAGGTAATAAAATATCACTTTGAATTTGAGCACGAACTTTATTAGCCCCTATAGAATTTAGAAAAAGAAAAGACCTTCTAAAATAGTCATAACTAATAGACCTTCTTATTGAACTAATTGCTGTCAACCCTATTTTGTAAGAATTAGCAGGTTGATATTGAACTGAAAGAGCATTTACTATTTCAGGGCTTGTAGAAGCAGGTAAATTTTTAAGATTAAGTATTCCAGATTCTACTTTATATAAATCATTAACTAGCATAATTTGATAAATGGGATTGTTGTCCAAAACATATTTCCCAATGGTACTTTCTAAGGACAACTGAACATTGTCAAAAAATGTAGTTTCAATAGAGGCTTCAATCCCGTGAAATTTTTTTTGCATTTGACCAACTACACCATAAACAAAAGAGGCATACTTGTCATGGTAAAACATTCTTTTTTCCGATTCATTATCATTATTTTGAAAAAAATAACTAGCAGTAAATTTTGTATTAACTCCGCGATAATATAGCGTCATATCACCCCCTTTTTGGAAAATGGGTAACAAATAAGGGCACAAAGTTTCAAGTATACTTGGGTCTAAATAAATAGAAGCAACATTTGGCGCTTGCTGTTGATCAAAAAGAATCGCTCTTGCATAAAATCGACCTGATATTTTATATAGCAGCTGGCCTTTTATACCAAAGCTTGGAAAAGCCGATATAGGCGAAACTCCAAAAGAGCTATTTGGGAATAATCCATTTTGATTGAACCCCTCTCTATTAAAATAATCTTGTGAAGCATTCATTCCAAATGAAAATTCCCATCTAGAAAGCTCATTTTTAATTTGGAGCCATTCAAGAAAATGAGTTGTTGATAGTATATAATTGCCTCCCCAACTTTCTCCTTCTTTTATTTTCCTATTTGGAAATTGAATATCATTTTGAAAATTATTAGAAACACCATCATCATTGATCCAACCATTGTAATTATAATAAAAATTTCCGCCTAATAAGTTTTCTAAAATATTAGAGTGATGGATTTGATCTCTTTTAAATTGAACACCCATATTCCAACTCCAATAATCATTCCACTGACTATTAAATTGATAGGAAGTTCTAAATAATAAAACCCGAGCTATTTGGTTGTTAATTATATAATAAGACCTATTTGATGGACCACTTTGATTAATTTTTTGAATTTGATTAAAATTAATTTGTAGTGCTTGAGGATTTTGCTGGTACCATTTAATCAACTCTTCTTTAGTACTACTATCTTTCGCATAACTAGGTAAGTATCGATAATAATCAGGCCTTGGGTCGCTAGTTTTATTCCAATCTAACTGTCTCGAAGATTGTTGTCCATAAGTGATACCGAAAGAAAAATAAGACGATGCTGTTTCACTATGTTTTTTAACATACATCAAAGAAAAAACAGGTGTATTATTTTGCTTACTATTTGGAAAATATGCTTGGCCGTTCAGCCATCCCCAACTTGGATTGTAATTTCTTTGACCAGATAGTTCTATAGCCTCCTTTACTGAAGGTGAGGCCTTTCCTTGACTATTAAAATCCCACCAAAAAAGCAAATTCATTGTTCGATTTTTAGAGAATATTTTTTCTGCGCTAATCGATAATCCCTTTAATGTATTAAATCCTTGTGGCAAATAACCATAGGGCTTTTCCTGCAAGGCCAAAATAGTATGTAGCCACCAATTGTTCCTTAATTTTCCTGGGTTATATTCAAGATGAAAGTCACTAAAGTTGGAGCCGTTAGAAAGAGCTACTTCAACACCTATCATTTTCTTAAAAAGCCTTGCATTAGAAGTTAAATAATTAGCATAACCACTTTCCTCATATCCCAATTCATTAAATTCATGGTTTTCCGAGCTTCCTATTTTTTTAAATGTTTTATACAAACCTTTATATGAAAAAGTACTATTCCATCCTGATAAATTTGAATTCCAATCTACTCCATTAATGAATACGGTTCTTTGTATTTGCCCCCTGGGTGTCCAATTAAAAATAAATCCATTAAACTGAGCAATAGTTTTTACTGGTGTTTCATTGGCATTCAACAATGTAGGCACCCAGAAGTAATCCCTTTCATCTTCATTATAAATAAATTGTTTAGGCAAGTCTTCAACAGATTGAGCTAATAGTAGAAAATTTATCTTTATAAAAAATAACAACAAAAAAGAAAACTTTTTTAATGGCTTCTGATATCTTGAACAGTTCATTTCATTCAATTAGTTGATTGCACAATTTGAATGTAAATTTTAGAAGATTTGCTTCGGGAAATACTTAAAATCGAATGATAAAACCCCCTATTATTGAATCATAAAGAATTACTGAATGAAAAAAATAATAATTACAATAAACTGCTTTATTTTTTTAAATGCAAATGCGCAATCAATAATAGTTGGATTTTACAATTGCGAGAACTTTTACGACACTACCAACCAATTGCATGTTGTGGACGAAGATTTTCTACCCAATAGCGATAAGGAATATAATAGCGTTGCTTACGAAAGCAAATCAAAGCATATCGCTAGTGTTTTATTTCAATTAGGACAACTAGCAAAATCAAATGGGTTAGGTTTAGTAGGATTAGCCGAAATAGAAAATAAAATAGTGCTAAATAAATTATTAGATGACCCGCTTATAAGAAAGTATCATTACAAATACATTCACTTCGACTCCAAAGATCCTCGAGGGGTTGATGTTGCCTTGATATATAACCCCATTTATTTTATTCCCTACCAATACAAACCCATTACGTTAACAGATGCTACCCACTTCACGTCTTATGCCACAAGAGATATTTTATATGTCAAGGGCTTACTTAATCGATCTTGGATTCATATATTGGTCAATCATTGGCCCAGCAGAAGAGGGGGCGAAACCAATTCTATATCAAAAAGAATTTGGGCAGCCACAGTTTGTAGAAGAATTATTGATAGTGTTCAACTTGCTGACCCAGCAGCAAAATTTTTAGTAATGGGCGATTTCAATGACAACCCAGACAATCAAAGCCTAAAATCATTGCAGCTTATAAACCCCTTTTTTCCATTATATAAAAAAGGAATAGGCAGTATCGCTTTCAGAGATAGCTGGAACTTATTTGATCAAATCCTCCTCAGCCCCAATTGGGCATCCTCGAAAAGTTCAGAAGCCCTACCCGATTCCTTGGCTCCTCCTATGCCTTTTAACAACCTAACCACATACAAACCAATTATTTACACCAATCCCGACCTAATCGAAACCCAGGGTAAATACCGGGGATATCCTAAAAGAACCTATGATGGAGACCAATTTAGGGGTGGATACAGCGATCATTTCCCAGTTGCCCTAATTTTTAAGGCAAAAAATGCCGAAAAACCTTTAAAATAGCCTACCTTCGCCGTCCCAAATCTGTTTTGGCAGATTCATCCCGCCTAGCGAGATGTCCACTGGGAAAAACCAATTATTTAACCAATAAATTCAAGTAATGAACAATTACGAATTAATGGTGATTTTTACACCGGTACTATCTGAAGATGATTTTAAATCAGCTCAGAAAAAATACCAAGACTTCATCAAAGAAAATGGTGGGTCTACAGTAGCCTCCAATCCTTGGGGTTTAAAATCACTTGCTTATCCTATCGATAAGAAAACAACTGGTATCTACTGGATACTAGAATTCACAGCGCCAGCTACAGTGAATGAAAAATTGAAAATTCAATTTTTACGTGACGAGCAAATTATGCGTCACATGATTACCAAACTTGACAAGTACGCAGTTGAGTACAACCACATTAAGAGAAACGGCGGTTTCCCTGTTCACAAAGCAGTTGAGGCTTAATTAAATTTTTACCCACATGGCAAAGAATGAAATCAAATACCTAACCGCAATTAAGCAGGAAAAACCTAAGAAGAAATTCTGTCGTTTTAAAAAGTATGGTATTAAGTATGTAGACTATAAGGATACAGACTTCTTAAAGAAATTCCTTAACGAACAAGGTAAAATGTTACCTCGTCGTTTAAGTGGTAACTCTTTGAAGTATCAACGTAAAGTAGCTGACGCTATCAAAAGATCACGTCAAATGGCTATGTTACCTTATGTAACCGATTTATTTAAATAGGCTCAAAAAAATATTAGTAAACCATCCCTAATCTCGCGGTTTAGTTTTTAAACCTCGGCGAGTGACAGCAATAAAAATGCTGGGCTCTTGGGAACTAAAAAAATGATTATGAAAATTATCTTAATTAAAGATGTAGACAATTTAGGTGGTAAGGACGAACTAGTAAACGTTAAAAACGGTTACGCTCGTAATTTCTTATTCCCAACAAAGTGCGCTATTGAAGCAACTGAATCTAATACAAAGCAATTAGATGAGCGTTTAAAAGTAAAAGCGAAGAAAGAAGCTGCTATGTTAGCTGAAATTTCTAAAGTAGTTACTGTATTAACTTCAAGCCCTGTGAAATTAACTGCTAAGACTGGCGCGAATAATAAAATATTCGGAAGCGTTACTGCCTTACAAGTTACGCAAGCTATCCGCGCTCAAAAAGGATACGAAATTGACAGAAGACGTATTACCATTCAAGACGATATCAAAGAAACTGGTAGCTTTAAAGCCACTATTGACTTTGGAAATGGTCAAAATACTGAAATCGATATTGAAATTGGAGCTGAGGCTTAATTTAGCCCAGGCCCCTTTTTAGGTCTTTTTACAGCTCAAAAGCTGCCCAAAACCCCTCTCGATACCCTCGGGAGGGGTTTTTTGTTTAATTTTTAGACTATTTATC